>Ga0213920_1000484_pt1 | contig 31050 bp, 25 predicted proteins | sample McNCre1117MG_FD_161054 | JGI IMG/M metagenome (GOLD analysis project Ga0213920, IMG submission 161054) | Freshwater microbial communities from McNutts Creek, Athens, Georgia, United States - 11-17 MG | ecosystem: Environmental > Aquatic > Freshwater > Creek | place: USA: Georgia | collected...
CCGAGGTCTCGCCCGAGAGCATTACTGCGTCGGCGCCATCGAGGATTGCGTTTGCAACGTCCGAGGCCTCGGCGCGGGTTGGGCGTGGGTTGTCGATCATGGACTCGAGCATCTGGGTGGCAACGATGACCGGCTTCGCCCAGCGACGGCTGAGCTCCACGGCACGCTTCTGAACCAGTGGAACCTGCTCCAGCGGCAGCTCTACACCGAGGTCGCCACGGGCAACCATGATGCCGTCGAAGGCATCGATGATCTCCTCGAGGGCCTCAACAGCCTGTGGCTTCTCAATCTTTGCGATGGTGGGGACGAAGATGCCCTCCTCGGCCATGATTTCGTGAACGCGCAGGATGTCCGAGGCGTTACGAACGAACGAGAGGGCGATCATGTCGACGCCCAGCTTCAGGCCCCAGCGAAGGTCTGCCTCATCCTTCTCGGAGAGTGCCGGTACGTTCACTGCAACACCAGGAAGGTTAATTCCCTTGTTGTTCGAGACGTTACCAGGAACCTCTACCACGGTGGTTACGGTGGTGGCGGTTACCTCGGTGGCGCGGAGCGCAACCTTGCCGTCGTCGATAAGGAGCATGTCGCCTGGCTTTACATCGCCTGGCAGACCCTTGAAGGTGGTGCCACAGATGTCCTTGGTGCCCTCGATCTCATCGATGGTGATCTTGAAGACGTCACCCTTCTCGAGGTAGTGAGGACCGGCAACAAACTTGCCGAGGCGAATCTTTGGACCCTGGAGGTCAACGAAAACACCAACGGCCTTGCCGGCGTCTGCGGCGGCCTTGCGAACGGTGCGGTAGATTTCCTCGTGCACGTCGTAGGAGCCGTGGCTAAGGTTCATGCGGGCTACGTCAACACCCGCGTCGATGATGGCGCGGAGGTTCTCGTACGAGGACACCGCTGGTCCGAGGGTCGCAACAATCTTTGCGCGTCTCATTTATTCCTGTTTCCGGATACCGGCGGGCGCCGGCGTCCTTGATTGTCTCCAGCCAGGAGGCTAGATGGAGATTGGTCGGTCTGTAGGCTTCACAGGGAACGGCAGTTCCGTGGTTCCTTCAAGGTATTCATCGATGGCGGCAGCGGCGGCACGGCCTTCCGCGATGGCCCAGACGATCAAGCTCTGTCCGCGGCCGGCATCACCAGCGACAAAAACGCCATCAACGTTGGTGGCATATTTTGCATCACGGGATACATTACCCCGATTGTCGATGGAAGTTCCCATTTGCGAGATAACGGTTTGGCTTTCAACACCGGTGAAGCCCAGCGCCAGGAGAACAAGGTCTGCCGGTACGATGCGCTCGGTGCCTGCCTTTGGCAGACGCTTGCCGTCAACAAATTCGGTCTCGGCAACCTTAACGCCGGTGAGCTTGCCGTTCTCCCCCACAAACTCAACGGTTGAGGCCAGGTACTCGCGCTCACCAAACTCCTCGTGGGCGCTGGCAACCTCGAAAAGGGTTGGGAAGGTTGGCCAAGGCTGACCCGCTGGGCGCTCCGAAGGAGGCTGCTTGCCAATGGCGAAGGTGGTGACGCTCTTGGCACCCTGACGAGTTGCAGTACCGATGCAGTCGGCGCCGGTGTCGCCACCGCCGAGCACGATTACGTGCTTTCCGTCGGCATCGATCTGGTCTACAACGGCATCGCCGGCAACGGCCTTGTTCGACTGAGTCAGATAATCCATGGCAAAGTGAACGCCGTCGAGCTCTCGGCCAGGAACCGCCAGGTCGCGTGGAGTGGTGGCACCGGTGGCGATGAGCACGGCGTCGTAACGCTTGCCCAACTCCTCCCAGCTGATGTCAACACCGATGTTTACGCCCGGACGGAAACGAATTCCCTCCTGCTCCATCTGAGCGAGGCGGCGGTCGATGTGACCCTTTTCCATCTTGAAGTCGGGGATGCCGTAGCGCAGCAGGCCACCGATGCGGTCGTCGCGCTCGTAAACGGCAACTGTGTGGCCGGCGCGGGCCAGCTGCTGCGCGGCGGCAAGTCCGGCCGGACCCGAGCCGACAACGGCAACGGTCTTGCCGGTCATGCGGTCTGGAGCGTGCGGTGTGACCCAGCCCTTGTCGAAGGCCTGGTCGATGATGGAGACCTCGATCTCCTTGATGGTCACGGCAGGCTGGTTGATGCCAAGCACGCACGACTGCTCGCACGGGGCTGGGCAAAGGCGACCGGTGAACTCTGGGAAGTTGTTTGTCTGGTGCAGGCGCTCGATTGCTGCCTTGCCCTGGTCGCGCCAGGTTAGGTCGTTCCACTCCGGAATCAGGTTGCCGAGCGGGCAGCCCTGGTGGCAGAACGGAACACCGCAGTCCATGCAGCGGCTGGCCTGGGTGCGAACCACGGCCTGGTCGCGCTGCTCGTAAACCTCGTTCCAGTCCTTGATTCGGATTGCAACCGGGCGACGCTTAGCGGTCTCTCGCTCGGTTACGTTCAGGAAGCCTCTTGGATCAGCCACGGGTTACCTCCAGGATTTCGTTCCAGACGCTCTCGGAGTCTGGGTCAACGCCGTTTTCTGCAGCCTTCTCACGAATGCTGAGAACGGCAGCGTAGTCGCGAGGAAGCACGCGCACAAAGTGAGCCAGTTCCTCGTTCCAGTTGTTGAGCACGCGCTCCGCAATGGCGGAACCGGTCTCCTCGAAGTGGCGGCTGAGCAGCTCGCGGAGCTTCTCAGCGTCTGCGCTCTCCAGCGGGCCGAGGTGCAGCTCACCGGCTGCTAGTGCCTCGTGGTTCACGCGGTCTGCACGCAGCTTGTAGACGTAGGCGACGCCACCGGACATGCCGGCACCGAGGTTGCGGCCCGTGCGTCCGAGAATTACTGCGGTACCACCGGTCATATACTCCAGGGCGTGGTCGCCCACACCTTCTGCCACCGCGGCAACTCCGGAGTTACGAACCAGGAAGCGCTCCCCCACGATTCCGCGCAGGAACATGAAGCCGCTGGTGGCGCCGTAGCCAATAACGTTTCCGGCAATGATGTTCTCTTCTGCCAGGAACGAGCTGTTGGCGTGAGGCTTCACAACGATGGTTCCACCGCTGAGGCCCTTGCCAACGTAGTCGTTGCTGTCGCCCGAGAGCGAGAGCTTGATGCCCTTGGGCACGAAGGCTCCGAAGGACTGACCCGCGGCGCCCTCGAGGTTCACATCTATGGTGCCCTCTGGCAGACCGGCAACGCCGTAGGCCTTGGTGAGTTCGTTTCCGAGCATTGTTCCCACGGCCTGATCAACGTTGGTGATTGGCAGGTTGATGGTCACTGGCTTCGCGTCAGCAAGGGCGTCCTTGGCTGCTGCGATGAGCTTGTGGTCGAAGTGCTTCTCCAGCTCGTGGTCCTGGCTGGTTGCGCGGACGCGGCTCTCGTTAGGTCCGAATGCCGGGCCGGCCAGGATTGGGCTGAGGTCGAGACCGTCCGCCTTCCAGTGGCTGATGGCGCGGTTCATGTCCAGCAGCTCGCTGTGGCCGATTACCTCTTCCAGCGAGCGGAAACCGAGCGCGGCCAGGTACTCGCGTACCTCTTGCGCCAAGAACTCGAAGAAGTTAACAACGTGATCTGCCTGACCCGTGAAGCGCGAACGCAGTGTTGGGTTCTGGGTGGCAACGCCAACCGGGCAGGTGTCAAGGTTGCAGACGCGCATCATGATGCAGCCCTCAACCACCAGCGGAGCGGTGGCGAAGCCGTATTCCTCGGCGCCAAGAAGCGCGGCAACGATGACATCGCGGCCGGTCTTCATCTGCCCATCTACCTGAACGGTGACGCGGTCACGTAGTCCGTTGAGCATCAGGGTCTGCTGTGCCTCTGCAAGGCCAAGCTCCCAGGGGGTTCCGGCGTGCTTCAGCGAGTTCAGTGGGCTGGCTCCGGTTCCACCATCGTGGCCAGAGACCAGGATTACGTCCGCCTTTGCCTTTGCCACACCGGCTGCAACGGTACCGATTCCAACCTGCGAAACCAGCTTGACGTGAACGCGGGCAGCGCGGTTTGCACGCTTCACATCGAAGATCAATTGCTTCAGGTCTTCGATGGAGTAGATATCGTGATGAGGCGGAGGCGAGATGAGGCCAACACCGGCGGTGGAGTGGCGGGTGCGAGCAATCCACGGGTAAACCTTGTTGGGCGGCAGCTGGCCACCCTCACCAGGCTTGGCTCCCTGAGCCATCTTGATCTGGATGTCATCGGCGTGTGTGAGGTACATGCTGGTTACACCGAAGCGGCCGGATGCAACCTGCTTGATGGCCGAGCGACGCGCTGGGTCGAGCAGACGCTCAACGTCCTCGCCGCCCTCACCGGTGTTGCTCTTGGCCCCGAGTCGATTCATGGCAATGGCCAGGGTCTCGTGTGCCTCAGGCGAGATGGAACCGTAGGACATGGCTCCTGTGGAGAAGCGCTTCACGATGGAGGAGACTGGCTCCACCTCATCGATGGGAACAGGCTGACGAACGCCGGTGCGCAGGGTGAACAGGCCGCGCAGGGTCATCAGATTCTCGGCCTGGTCATCAACGCTCTTTGTATAGTCGCGGAAGATGTCCATGCTCTTGGTGCGCGTGGAGTGCTGCAGCTTGAAGATGGTCTCTGGGTTGAAGAGGTGAGCCGGGCCCTCGCGGCGCCACGAGTACTCGCCGCCAACCTCGAGCTCCTGGTGCGGGTTTGCAGCCTCGTCCACCGGGTATGCGCTGCGGTGACGGGCAGCGTTTTCCTCGTGGATGACCTCTAGGCCGATACCGCCGAGCTGGCTCACGGTTCCGGTGAAGTAGGTGTCAACAAACTCCTGGCTCAGGCCGATTGCCTCGAAAACCTGGGCGCCCGAGTAGGAAGAAACGGTGCTGATGCCCATCTTGGACATGATCTTGAGCACGCCCTTGCCGAGACCCTTGACCAGGTTCTTGGAAGCCTTCTCGATGGAGACGCCCTGGATGAGGCCATCTTTAACCATCTGCTCGCAGGACTCCATGGCCAGGTATGGGTTTACCGCGGCGGCACCGTAGCCGATGAGGGCGGCAACGTGGTGGACCTCGCGAACGTCTCCGGCCTCGACAACCAGACCCACGAACATGCGACGGCCGGTGCGAATCAGGTGGTGGTGAACCGCGCTGGTGAGCAGCAGCGATGGAATCGGAGCCTGCTCGCGGTTGGAGTTGCGGTCGGAGAGAACCAGATAGGTTGCCCCGGCGGCAACCGCGGCGTCAACCTCGTCGAAAATCTCGCGGATGCGGGCCGCTAGGCCATCGGCGCCCTCGTTTACGTTGTAGAGACCGACAACGGTGTAGGCGGTGCCGAGTCCCGGCTTCTCGTCGATGTGCTTGATCTTGGCGAGGTCATCGTTGGAAAGCACCGGGAACGCCAGGCTGATTTGCTGGGCGCTCTCTGGACGGGCGTCGAGCAGGTTGCCTTCCGGGCCAATCGAGGTGCTGAGCGAGGTGACAACCTCTTCGCGGATGCTGTCCAGCGGCGGGTTGGTCACCTGGGCGAACTGCTGCACGAAGTAGTCGAACAGAACGCGCGGACGGTTGCTGATAGCTGCGATAGGTGTGTCGCTACCCATTGCGCCGATTGGCTCAGCGCCGGTCTTGGCCATAGGTGCCAGCAGAACGCGCAGGTCCTCGTTGGTGTAGCCGAAGGTGCGCTGGCGGCGGTTTACGCTGGCGGCGGTGTAGGCGATGTGCTCGCGCTCAGGTAGGTCTTCCAAGCGGATGCGGTTACCCTCGAGCCACTCGCCCCATGGCTCTAGAGCGGCAATCTCTGCCTTGATCTCGTCGTCATCGATGAGGCGGCCGGCCTTGGTGTCAGCGATGAACATGCGTCCAGGCTGCAGGCGACCCTTTCGAACAATCTTGGCCGGGTCGATGTCGACCACGCCGATCTCGGATGCCAGGATGACCAGGCCGTCGTCGGTGATTACGTAGCGGCCGGGGCGCAGACCATTGCGGTCAAGCGTGGCGCCAACCAGCGAGCCATCGGTGAAGATTACTGCCGCGGGGCCGTCCCACGGCTCCATCAGCATGCTGTGGTAGTCGTAGAAGTTCTTACGGGCGGCCTCGATGTCGGTCTGCTTCTCCCAGGCCTCCGGGATCATCATCATCATTGCGTGGGGCAGGCTGCGGCCGGCCAGGTACAGCAACTCCACGACCTCGTCGAACGAGGCCGAGTCCGAGCCGCTCGGGGTGATGATTGGGCTCAGCTGCTTGAGATCGCCAAGCGCCTCGGAGGCAATCTTCGCCTCGCGGGCACGCATCCAGTTGCGGTTGCCCTTGACCGTGTTGATTTCGCCGTTGTGGGCAATCATGCGGAACGGGTGCGCGAGTGGCCACGACGGGAAGGTGTTGGTGCTGAAGCGGGAGTGAACCAGAGCCAGGGTGGATGCGAAACGCTCGTCGCTCAGGTCTGGGTAGAACGGCTCCAGTTGGAGGGTGGTGACCATTCCCTTGTACACGATGGTGCGGCTAGACAGCGAAGGGTGGTAGATGCCCAGGGTGCGCTCGGAGCGCTTGCGCAGACGGAATGCGCGGCGCTCAAGCTCGATGCCGGTTGCGTTGTCTGGGGAACCCACGAAAACCTGCTCTATGGCGGGCTGGGCTGCGCGTGCTAGGTCGCCAAGAACCTCTGGACGAACTGGTACGTTGCGCCAGCCGAGAACCTGAAGGTTCTCCTCCGCTGCGATGTTCTCGAATCCAGCCTTGGCGCGGGCCGCCTCCTCGGAGTCGGTTGGCAGGAACACGAGACCGGCAGCGTAGGCGCCAGCCTCGGGAAGCTCGAAGCCAGCAACCGCACGCAGGAATGCGTCCGGAATCTGGGTGAGGATACCGGCGCCATCGCCAGTTCCGGCGTCCGAGCCAACGGCACCGCGGTGCTCAAGGTTGGTTAGGGCGTTCAGCGCGGTGTCGATGATGTCGTGTCCGGCGGTGCCACGCAGGGTTGCAACCATGGCTAGGCCACAGGCGTCCTTGTCGTAGGCAGGGTCATATAGACCGGTCTTCGCAGGCGAGGTAGAGAATCGCTCGAACGGGGACACAACAGACATGCCGAATCCAATCAGTAGAAGTTATTGACTGGGGACATCTTTGGCCCACTGCCCACCGAGGGGTGGGGATACAAGAGCTTGCCGACTCGTTGGCGCTTTTGGCTAGTTGCTACGGCTGCTTTCAGGGCTAACCCTAAAGCAATTATTCAGACTTCGAGTTTACCTCATCGGCGGAGAAATCCACGTCGTCTTTGTGTGCCTTAGCGCGCTTTTTGGCTGGCTTCTTCGCGGTGGCGTCTGCCTCGGTTTCGGCGGCTGGCGCGTCTGCGATGGCTTCCGCGATGCCCTCAGCTGCTTCAGCCTCGGTCTCAACAACTGGCTCGTGACCTGGAAGGAAGATGCTGGTCTCGATACCAGTGTGGTTGCGCTTCTGAACGTAGACAATTGCCGCACCAACAACGAACATGACGATGGACATCCACTCGTTCACGCGGATTCCCAGGAAGGTGCTTGCCGCATCCAGGCGGAAAGGCTCAATCAGTCCGCGGCCCACGGCGTAATACATGAGATACGCGCCGAATAGGCGACCCCACTGCAGGCGGAACTTCTTCTCAAGAAACAGGAGCACCGCAACGCCTGCGATGTCCCAGATTGACTCGTATAGGAACATCGGCTGCATCAGGGTGTCGAAAGGGAGACCCACTGGCCAGGCCGGGTTGTTGGCTGCGTTGGCAATGTTTAGGCCCCAGGGTAGATCGGTTGGTGTGCCGAACAGTTCCTGGTTGAAGTAGTTGCCCCAGCGGCCAATGCCCTGGGCCAGGATGAGGCCCGGAACCAGGATGTCGGCATAGGCCATGAACTTGATGCCGCTCATGCGGGTACCGAAATAGACGCCAACCGCACCGAAGATCAACGCGCCGTAGATTGCGAGCCCGCCCTCCCAGACGTATAGCGCGGAGGCGGGGTTTTTGCCGGCACCGAAGTAGTCACTCCAATGGGTAAGTACGTGGAAGATTCGTCCGCCAACAATGCCAAATGGAACGGCCCAAATAGCGATGTCGATTGCGATGCCGCTGTTGGCGCCGCGCTTCTGCATGCGGAGTGCGGAGAGGGTTGCGGCTACCGCGATACCCAGGATGATGAATAGCGCGTAAAAGTGGATGGTAACCGCGCCTAGCGTGAAATCACTGATGGTCGGGCTAGGGAATGCCGTGAGAATGCTCTTCACTTAATGAATCTCCTGTTTTTGGCGCTGCTTAGCGTGCCAGATTGGATGCTAGCTGCTGAACCTTAACTTTGAGTGCCTCAAGGCCACCCTCAGCATATGTTTTCACAAATACGCTGCCAACGATGGCTCCGTCGGCATATTCGTTGACCTCGGCAACCTGCTCCGCGGTTGAAATGCCGATGCCAACGCAGGTAAGTTGCTCAGAATCCGCAGCGCGCACTCCAGACACAACGCTGCGAGCGAGGTTGTCAAGTTCTTCGCGGGCGCCGGTGATTCCCATGGTTGAGACGGCATAGACGAAGCCGCGGCTGAGGTTGGCGGCCGTTGCGAAGCGCTCGGTAGTGCTGGTGGGGGCCGCGAGGAAGACGCGGTCCAGGCCGTACTTGTCGCTGGCGTCCAACCAGAGCTTTGCCTCATCAGGAATAAGGTCTGGAGTGATTAGTCCCGCACCGCCGGCTGCCGCCAGGTCTGCCGCGAATCGCTCAACGCCGTACTGCAGAACCGGGTTCCAGTAGGTCATCACAAGCACCGGGGTGTTTACTCGAGAGGTGATTTCCTTCACTGCATCGAATACGTTGCGCAACTTGAAGCCGTGCTCGAGCGCGTGCAGCGTGGCCTCCTGGATAACGGGTCCGTCCATAACTGGGTCGCTGTATGGGACACCGAGCTCCAAAACATCCACGCCGTTTTCGCACATGGCCACAGCGGCGTCAACGCTCGCTTCGAGACTGGGGTAACCCGCAGGGAAGTATCCAACCAGCGAGCCTCGGCCGCTGTCCTTGTTTTCGCGCAGGACCTGCGCTGTACTCTTGCGTGCCATTAGTGTCCTGCCTCGCTACCGGAGCGGGTGCTGCCATCGGCGCCAATGAAGCCAAAGTACTTGCCCGCGGTCTCCATGTCTTTGTCGCCACGACCAGAAAGGTTGACCAGAATCGATGAGCCCGAAGGCAGTGTTTTGGCCAACTTCAGGGTTCCAGCAAGGGCGTGAGCTGTCTCGATTGCCGGGATGATTCCCTCGGTGCGGGCTAGCAGGCGCATTGCGTCCATAGCCTCGGTGTCTGAGATGCCCCAGTAGTTGGCGCGACCAAGGTCCTTCAGCCAGGCGTGCTCTGGGCCCACGCCAGGGTAGTCGAGACCGGCGCTGATGGAGTGGCTCTCCATGGTCTGTCCGTCTTCGTCTTGGAGCATGTAGCTGCGTGCGCCGTGCAAAACGCCAGGGCGTCCGTGAGTGAGAGTCGCGGCGTGGCGAGGGGTGTCGATGCCATCGCCGGCGGCCTCGAAGCCGTATAGCGCAACGTCCGCGTCATCGAGGAATGCGTGGAACAGGCCGATTGCGTTGGATCCGCCTCCAACGCAGGCAGCAAGCGCTGTTGGCAGGAAGCCGTGTTCGTCAAGCATCTGCTGGCGGGCCTCGGTGCCAATGACGGAGTGGAAGTCGCGCACCATCTCAGGGAACGGGTGCGGACCCGCAACGGTTCCAAGCAGGTAGTGAGTGTTGTCAACGTTTGCAACCCAGTCGCGCAGCGCCTCATTGATTGCATCCTTAAGGGTGCGGCTGCCGGTCTTTACCGGCACCACCTTTGCGCCAAGTAGGCGCATGCGGGCAACGTTCAGAGCCTGGCGCTCGGTGTCAACCTCGCCCATGTACACGGTGCACTCGAGTCCAAAAAGGGCGGCAGCGGTTGCTGAGGCAACGCCGTGCTGACCGGCTCCGGTCTCGGCGATGATGCGGGTCTTGCCCATGCGCTTGGTGAGAAGCGCCTGGCCAAGCACGTTGTTGATCTTGTGGCTTCCGGTGTGGTTCAGGTCCTCGCGCTTCAGGAACACGCGCACGTCGGTTCCCGATTCCGCCGCGAAGCGCTTTACCTCTGTGATGATGCTTGGACGCCCCGTGTAGGTTCGGTGAAGTTCTGCCAACTCAAGCGCGAAGGATGGGTCGGCCTTTGCCTCGCGGTAGGTTGCCTCCAGTTGGTCCAGGGCTGCGATGAGGGACTCGGGCACAAATCGCCCGCCAAACTCACCGAAGTATGGTCCTGTTTGGGAACGCAGGTTTGTGGAGTCGGTCATCTGTTACCTTCCGGCTTCGAAGAAACTCTTTAGCATGGCGGCAGGGTCGTTGGTGACCAGCGCCTCCCCCACGAGCACAACGTCGGCTCCCGCCGCGCGGTAGTGGGCGACATCGGCGGCGGTTCTTACCGCGCTCTCTGCAACCTTGATTACGCCCGCTGGGATGGCTGGTGCGAGGCGACCGAAGAGCTCGCGGTCGGTTTCGAAGGTGCTCAGGTCGCGTGCGTTCACACCAACTAGTTTGCCTTCGGCCTCTAGTGCACGGTCTAGCTCACCGGCGTCGTGGGTCTCGATGAAGGCGGACATGCCAAGTTCTTGCGTGAAGTGCTTGAGGCGCAGCAGGTCCTTCTGCTTCAAACCGGCAACGATTAGTAGGACGATATCGGCTCCCGCGGCTCGCGCCTCCAGAATCTGGTACTCGTTGGCAATGAAGTCCTTGCGCAGTAGCGGCACGGAAACCCGGGCGCGAACCGCGCGCAGGTCATCGAGGCTACCCTTGAAGCGGCGCTGTTCTGTCAAGACGCTGATGGCGCTCGCGCCGTTTTCGGCGTAGGTCTGGGCCAGGGCGGCGGGGTCTCGGATCTCAGCCATGTCGCCCTTGGACGGCGATGCTCGCTTTACCTCAGCGAGAACCTTGATCTGGTCAGCGGGGGCGAGGAAATCGAGTGCGTTAAGTGCGGGTTCGGCCGAGAGTGCGGCCTTCTCTACCTGCGCTAGCGAGACGAGCGCCGCTCGCTCTGCGGCATCGGCAACGGAACCCGCGTAGAGTTCCTCGAGCATTAGTGGCTCTTAGTCTTGCTTCCGCCAACTCCGTAGCCGGCCTTCTTCAGGACCAGGCCAACGAGCAGGCCAACGACAGCGAGCCCAGCGGAGCCGTAAACCACTGGAACCCAAGTGGCCTTGTCCGTGTCAGCGAACCAGAAAGCTACGGTGCCAATGGCGAATGCCACCATGATGATGGTGACTGTGGTCCAAGAAGCTACAGAGTTGCCGTGGCCTGGGTCATTGGAGGACATGATTGCCTTTCTTTGCGCTAAGAAAATCCTAGCAACTGGGCTAGCGCTGAGAGTCCCAGAGCTCGATGTTTCGGCTCTTGGACGACTCGGTTTCGGTGGTTTTAGGGCTTGTTGCTTTGGACTGACGAGCATCGTGTCGAGTTGAGTATTTGTCCACGCGTGGACCGCTTCCCCAGTCCTTAGAGCCGATTGCAGCCAATAGTTGCACCACGACAGTGAGTATCGCAACGGCAACAAAGCTCCAGATAAGCGCGGACTCGCCGGTTACGGCATCGATGGCAGCCGATACACCGCCGGGACCGCCGCCAGCAATTCCCGAGGCCTTCTCCACTGCGCCGTTCACGGCTGGAGGAACATCAGCTCCCAAACCATTCGCCACGATGGCAGTCGCGGCCGCGGAGGCAAGCGCAACCAGGGCCGTAACCACGCGGCTAAATCCGCCGCGGGTGAGCATCACTGCAACGGCCGAGACCATGCCAAACATCACGAGGCCGTTCACGCCGGACCAGGCATTCAAGCCAGCCGTGTTCATGGTCTTTTCGGTGCCATCGAAGGTGTAGGCAACCCGGTACCAGGTCTGCCCGGCAATGATCCACTGGACGCCAACCAGCGCCAGCCAAAGGGTGATGGTATTGCGCTTAGTCAGCAAGGTTCACCATGCCATTCGCCGCTGTAACTGCTCGCGCCGGAGCGCCAGCCTTGTTTACGGTCTCCTCGTACTCTGTCTCCGGCACGGAGTCCAGCACCAGACCGGCCCCGGCCTGGATTCGGGCCACACCGTCACGCAGGAATGCGGTTCGGATGGCAATAGCGAGGTCTGCGTTGCCAGCGAAGTCAAAGTAGCCCACCACGCCACCGTATATTCCGCGAGCCGACTCCTCGAGCTGGTCGATGATCTCGAGCGCCCGTGGCTTGGGAGCGCCAGAGAGAGTACCAGCGGGGAAAGTGGCCCGGAACACGTCAACGGGGTTCACTCCAGCGCGGAGGTCGCCCTCCACGGTGCTCACCAGGTGCATGATATGGCTGAAGCGGTGAATCTGCATGAACTCGGTGACATTCACCGATGCCGGTTGGCAAACCTTGAGCAGGTCGTTTCGAGCCAGGTCAACCAGCATCAGGTGCTCGGCGCGCTCCTTGGCGTCGGCAAGAAGCCCCTCCCCAATTGCCTGGTCGGTCTCGAAGTCCTCGCCGCGCGGGCGGGATCCCGCAATCGGGTGCGTAACCGCATGACCGGCATTCACCTTCACAAGCGCCTCGGGGCTGGATCCAACAACGGCGTAGGGCCCGGCTTCGTCCTCGAAGTTGAGTAGGTACATGTACGGGCTTGGGTTTAGCGCGCGCAACACCCTGTACACGTCCAGCGGGCTGGTGTCGGCGTTTAGATCGAAACGCTGTGAGATCACTACCTGGAAGACATCGCCGATGCGCACGTAGTGCTTGGCATCCTCGATGGCCTTTAGGAAGTTGGCCTTTTCAACTCGGTGCTTGGCGGCAACCTCTCCCCCGAGGTTGAGTTCGGAAAGGGTTCCAACCGCGGGTTTCAGTAACTGGCCGCGCATTGCAGCGATTCGTCCAATCGCCTCAGCGTAGGCCTCGTCGATGCTCACATCGCTGGTTACAAAGATGTTGGATACCAGCAGCACGTTGCTGGTGCGGTGGTCCATGACCACGGCGTCCTGGAACATGGCGAAGGCCAAGAGCGGTGCCTTGAAGTCGGACTTTGGTGGGTTGGGCAGGTTTTCGATGAGACGAATCATGTCCCAGCCGATTGCCCCAACCAAGCCGCTCGTAAGGGGCGGAACTCCAGCGATGGCGGGGCTGGTCCAGGCCTCCTGCAGCTGAGCCAATGCCTCGAGCGGATCGTTGGCAAGCTCTCCCCCGTTTGGCAGCGCCGATGCGCCACTCGGGCTGATCCAGACCGGCTTCTCGGTCGTCTTGCCACCCGGGAAGCCATCGTTTGCCTGGGTGAGTGTGCCGCGGTTATTCACACCGATGAACGAGTAGCGTGCCCAGACGCCCTGTTCGGCCGACTCCAGAAGGAACGAGCCGGGCCTGTCGGCGGCCAGCTTCTCGAATATGCTCAGCGGGGTCTCGGAGCCCGAAAAAAGCGTCTCAATTACTGGTACAACGCGGTGGTTTGCGGCCAGAGCGCGCGCCTGCTCGAGGCTTAGGTTCAGACTCACTCGGCCCCTCCCTCAGTGGCGCTAAAGAGTTCAACCGTATCAAAACAGGACTCGGTGCCGTTGTGGCAGGCTGGCCCAGACTCGTGCACAAGGGCAAGCAGGGTGTCGCCATCGCAGTCTGCCTGAAGGCTTACAACGCGCTGCGTGTTGCCGCTTGTGGCACCCTTGTGCCAGAGCTCGCTGCGGCTTCTGGACCAGAACACCGTCTCGCCCTTCTCGATGGTTAGCGCGATGCTCTCTTGGTTCATCCAGGCCATCATCAGGACACGGTTGGTGTCCGCCGACTGCACGATGCAGGGAATGAGGCCTTTGGGGTCAAACCTCAGGTCTGTCAGGAGGCTCTCGATGCCGGGCAAGATTTGGCCGGTTGCGTTTGGGAAATCGTTCACTCTGAAACCTCCGCGAATCCGCGAACCGCATAGCCGGCCCTTGCGAGTTCCGCCTTGGCGTCGCTGATGGAAACCGAGCCCTCGTGGAAGATTGAGGCAGCCAGAATGGCGTCGGCGCCCGCTGCCGCGGCGTCTGGGAAGTGAGCCGCGGAACCGGCACCTCCAGATGCGATCACCGGCACGGGGCTGATCTCGCGGATGGCTCGCAGCATCTCCTGGTCGAAACCACTCCTGGTGCCATCGGCATCGATGGAGTTGACCAGCAGTTCGCCGGCGCCGAGTTCAATGGTCTGGCGCACCCAGGAAAGTGCGTCAAGCTGCGTCTCCTGGCGACCACCGTGGGTGGTAACTACGAAGCCCGATTCGGTTTTTGGTGACCGCTTTAGGTCGAGCGAGATTACGAGCACCTGGTTGCCGAAGCGCTCTGCGATGTCCGCGAGCAGCTGTGGGTTGGCGATTCCGGCCGAGCCAACGGAAATCTTGTCTGCGCCGGCACCGAGGAGCCTGGCAACGTCCTCAACCTCGCGAATGCCTCCACCAACTGTTAGTGGAATGAACAGCTGCTCGGCGCACTTGGTGACTAGGTCGTACATGGTAGAGCGGTTGTCAACGGTGGCCTTCACGTCAAGGAAGGTCAGCTCGTCTGCCCCATCGGCGTAGTAGCGGGCGGCAAGCTCGATTGGGTCGCCAGCATCGCGGAGGTTCAAGAAGTTGACTCCCTTGACCACTCGCCCCTCGGCTACGTCAAGGCAGGGAATGACTCGAACGGTGAGACTCATGGCTGCCTAGATACGTGCCGCGTGGATTGCGCTCACCAGGATGGCGCGGGCCCCCAGTTCGTAAAGGGCGTCCATCTTGGCGTTGATTTCGTTGGTGCGCACCAGTGCGCGGACCGCCACCCAGTCGGCGTCACGCAGCGGCGAAACGGTTGGGGATTCGATTCCCGGGGTGAGCGCCGAAGCCTGCTCAACCAGGCTTACAGGGCAGTCGTAGTCGAAGATCACGTATTCTCGGGCAACCAGCACACCCTGCATGCGACGAAGCAGCGTGGTGCACTTGTCCCCTGCGCCAGGGTGAGCAATCAGGTGCGCGCTGGACTGCAGAATGACCGGGCCAAAAATCTCCAGGCCCGCCTGACGAAGCGTGTTTCCCGTGGACACCACGTCGGCAACCGCGTCGGCAACGCCGAGCCTGCAGGCAACCTCAACTGCGCCATCGAGCGGCACCAAGTCAACGTTGGTCACACCCTCGCGACGCAGGAAGTCCTCCACCAGGTTTGGGTAGGCGGTGGCCACGCGCTTGCCCGAGAGCTCGCTGAGGGAGGTGAAGGTGCCAACCGGGCCCGCAAAGCGGAACGTTGAACCGCCAAAGTTGAGGTCCGCTACAGACTGTGCTGCACTGCGGCTATCGAGCAGCAGGTCCAGGCCGGTGAATCCGGCATCGAGCGAGCCACGACCAACGTAGGTTGCAATGTCGCGTGGGCGCAGGTAGAAGAACTCCACGTTGTTGACGCTGTCAACGACGTGGAGGTCCTTGGGGTCTCGGCGGGTGGTGTAACCGGCCTCTTTCAGCATCGCGATTGCGGTTTCGCTGAGGATCCCCTTGTTAGGAACTGCTACTCGAAGCATTTGTGACATGAAAATTCCCCGTTCTCGGGTTAGAAGTTTTTTTCGAGGTCCGCCAGGCTGATGCCCTTGGCGGTCATCAATACCTGGAGGTGGTAGATGAGCTGGCTGATTTCCTCGGCAGTTCGCTCATTACCTTCGTATTCGGCAGCCATCCAGACCTCTGCGGCCTCTTCGACAATCTTTTTGCCGATTGTGTGCACGCCAGCGTCCAGCCACTTGACCGTATGCGAATTCGCAGGACGGTCAACGGCCTTCTGGCCAATTTCGGCAAAGAGCTGCTCAAAGGACTTCATGCCTCTAGTTTAACCGACACGCCGATGGCGGTTTGGCGCTCTGGCATTGCCTAGGTGCGGATTTGCCTCTAGTGGCGGTGCTGGCAACCCTTTTCGGCGCTGCGACGAAGCAGATCGATTCGCAGAGCGCGGTCTTCCGCCTTGAAAACTGCACTCCCGGCCACGAAGGTATCGGCGCCCAGCTCCGCTACGCGCTCGATGTTTCCGGCGTCTATTCCGCCGTCAACCTGCAGCCAGACATCGAGCTTCTCGGCATCGATGCGGCGGCGCGCCTTGGTGACCTTGGAGAGTGTGTGCTCGATGAGCGACTGTCCCCCGAAGCCTGGCTCGACCGTCATGACAAGGAGTTGGTCGAATTCGGAAAGGATCTCGAGGTACGGCTCAACATCGGTGTTGGGTTTGATGGCGATACCGGCGCGGGCGCCTATGGCGCGAAGTTTTCTGGCAAGGCCCACGGCGTCCTCGGCGGCCTCGGCGTGGAAGGTGACAGAGAATGCCCCCGTCTCTGCAAACTGCGGCGCCCAGCGGTCAGGGTTCTCAATCATGAGGTGGAGGTCGAGTGGCTTTGGAGTCACTTGCTGCAGCCTTGCAACCATCTGCTGCCCAAAGGTTAGGTTGGGCACGAAGTGGTTGTCCATCACGTCCACGTGAATCAGGTCGGACGTGGCTATGGTGGCCAGTTCGCTTTCGAAGTTGGCGAAGTCGGCCGAAAGGATGCTCGGGTTGATTCTTACCGTCATGGACTAATTCTTTCGCAGTAGGGCGATGAACATGGCATCGGTGGTGTGGCGCTGTGGCCAGAGCTGAACCGTCTTGCGACCGTCCGGGAGGTCTATCCCAGGCGAGATGCCGCGGACCAAACTTGTTGCGTCGAGCAAATCCATTGATTCGCCGTAGGTCTTCTGCGCCCAATCGATGATGCCTGTGGTCTCCGCTGGGTGTGGCGAGCAGGTGACATAGGCCATCACGCCGCCAGGCCGCAGCCCTTTGAACGCCGATGCGAAGAGTTCGCGCTGCAGCTTGGTGAGCTGTGCCACGTCTGCCGCGGTCTTGCGGTAGCGGCTTTCAGGGCGACGTCGCAGGGCGCCGAGACCGGTGCACGGCGCGTCAAGCAGGATGCGGTCGAAAGAATCTGGTGCGTCATCGCCAAGATCACGGCCGTCGCCGGTGCGAACGTAAACGTTCGGGTTGACACGGGAAAGTGCCTGTTCAACGAGTTTGGCTCGGTGCGGTTGCAGCTCGTTGCAGACCAGTTCGGCGCCGCGCTGCCTTGCCTCCGCCGCCAGCAGGGCGGCCTTGCCACCGGGACCTGCGCACAGGTCTAGCCATTCCTCCCGGCTGACTGGCGCTGGGTCCGCGGGATCCTGCGAAACGCCGGCTGCCAGAAGGGAGAGCGCTGCAAGCTGCGATCCCTGATCCTGCACCCTCAGGCTGCCGTTGCGAATTCCAGCGATGTCTGCGGGGTCTCCTGATGGGAGTTCACCGCCGATGGGGCTCACGCCACCCAGGGATGCGCCTGCATCAAGCAGGTCGCGCTCATCGGCGAGCCCCGGTAGCGCCACGAGGCTTACCAGCGGTGGCTGATTGTCAACCGCAAGCAGTTCCTCCAACTCGCCCTCGCGCCTGTCAACTCGCAGCGACTCCTCGATAGCTCTCACAACCCATTCCGGGTGCGAATACTGCAGCGCCAACCTGGATCTGGCATCCTTGCGGTCGGCCAAGAGTGTCTCAAGCCACTCCTCGCGGCTGCGCTCCGAGATGCGGCGCAGCACACCGTTGACGAACCCCGCGAGGTTTGGTCTTAGCACTCGCTTAGCAAGGTTGACGGTCTCGCTGAGCGCGGCATGGGACGGAACCCTCATGCCTAGCAATTGGTGTGCGCCAAGTTCCAGAAGGACTCGAACATCGGTGTCGATCTCCTCGATGGCGCGGCCCGACGCAACCTCGATGGCGGCGTCGTAGAAGAGTGCGTTGCGGATGGTTCCGAAGGCCAGTTCCTGGGCCAGTCCCGCATCGCGGGAGTCCAGCTTTGCCCGGCTAATGAGCTTGGGCAGCAGGAGGTTGGCGTAGGCATCGTCTGTGAAAACAGCGTGCAGAAGTTGGTAGGCAACCGAGCGGGCGTCGGTGGCGGTCTCTCTAGCCAAGGTGGCTCACCTTTCCGGCCGCCCCACGAGCCCAATCCATTGCGGACATGGCGTTTTTGCCAGCCGGTTGTACCTGTAGAAGTTCGAGGAGAGTGCCGCTGCCGCAGGCCACCAGAAGCCTCTTGGCCTCGAAGCTGAGGGTGCCTGGCACCATTCCCGGCTCCCCTGCGCTAGTTACACCCTCACCTGCAGGGCTTGCGCCCGAGGCGCTATGTACCGCCCTGGCATCCAAGATTCTGAAATTTTCCCCACCGAGAGTGGCGTGTGCCATCGGTTCGGGGTTCATGGCCAATACTCGGTTTTCAATTTCGCGAGCGGCCGCCGACCAGTCGATTCGGCCCTGTTCGCGACCCAGCTTCGATGCCACGCGCTGGGTGCCATCGGTGGGCTGGGGGTTGAAGCGTGCGATTCCCGCGGCAACGAGTGGCAGAGACTGGTCGAGCAAGCTGATACCCAATTCGGTAAGGCGAGTCAGAAGCCTGCCCGAGGTCTCTCCCGGCTGAATCTGCGTGGAAACCGCATCCAGGATTGGTCCGGTGTCCATGCCCTCATCAAGTTGGAATAGCGTAACGCCGGTCTCGACATCGCCGGCTAGGATGGCGTTTTGCACGGGGGCAGCGCCGCGCCAATCCGGCAGCAGAGAGTAGTGAAGATTGAGCCACCCAAGCGGAAGTGCATCAAGTGCAAAGCGCTTCAGCAAGGCACCGTAGGCAACAATCACTCCGAGTTGAGCGCCGGTCGCGCGCAGTTGCTCAGCGAGTTCTGGGGTTACGGTGTTTGCCTTGAAAACTGGGACGCCAGCACGTTCTGCAACTATTGCGGTTGCTGAGGGGGTGAGAACGCGCTTTCGCCCCACGGGTGCGTCTGGACGAGTGAGGACGGCCACAACCTCGTACGGGCCAGCCAGCAGCGCCTCGAGCGTGCGCGCCGCGTTGGCCGGGGTTCCGGCGAAAACGATTTTCAAGGATGACCTTTCCGACTACTAAATTACTTCGGAATCATCCATGCGAAGCCGCACCGCTCTGGAGGCGCGGCCAGATCGGGCATTCACAGACTTGTTGCCGGCGTTGATTCGCAGCACCCGTGATTTGAGTTCCTTGGCCAGGGCCTCACCCACCGAGTACTCGTAGCGAATGAGAAATCGCCAGCTGGTGGTTGCCAGCACGGCCTCGCGGTGCTCGCTCTGGATTGGACCTAGCACCTCGATAGCGGTTTCGTTACCAAGTGCCTGAGACAGGTTCTCAACCACCTGAGCTCCAAGGTCCTTTGGTCCAGTCACCGATGCCATGCGGCATGCCGGTGGAAACGAGAGCTCCCTGCGAGACGCGAACTCCGCGGCCGCTATTTGGGCCTGATTCCACAGGGCAAGGTCTTTGCCAACGCTGGTTGCGAGCCCAACCCCAACCGCGCGGCCATCTTCGGCCAGCAGGCTGATGGCATTGCTCCAAAGCGCAACGGCCTGCTCAGTTGCGCGCAGCGTGTCACGGGCTGCGAGGCGCTGGCCGTCGAGCAGAATCACGGCGCCGTAACCGCCCTCGACGTAGGGCTCGGCACCCGGGGTGGAGACCACTAGGCGTCTGCCGGGTTTTACACTCTCAACTCGATGGGCGTAGGTTGACTCAACCACCTGCGCGCCTGGGAAGGCCTTGCCAAGCTCTGCGGCAGTTCGAGTGGAGCCAGCCACTCCGCTGCGGGTTTTGTTTTGACCGCAGGCGTGGCATGCGGTGCCTAGGTTGATTGCGCTGCACCAGCGACATTTTGGTGTGGCGGCGGAGTCCAAGAAGAGTGGGCCATTGCAGAACCTGCAGCGGCTTCGCTCTCCGCAGGAGGCGCAATACGTGCCCGTGGAGTTTCCCGTGGCGGCCACCTGAACCAGCACGGGCTTGCCGGCATCCAGTGCCTCGCGAGCGGCCTGGAATGAAGTGGGGTCAACCCGAAGGCCGGGTTGGGTGACCGCGATTTTGGGTTTAGCAAACGGGCCGGTCAGGTCCTTCAGGTAGCGAATCTCGAGCAGTCGCTCCACCTCGGTGCTGCGTGCGTGGCCCAGCAGCAGTAGCGAACAATCTGTCTGCTGCTGCCTAATAAGGGTCACATCTCGGGTGTGAACGTATGGCGCCGTTGGCTCCGAGAGGGATTCATCACCGTCATCGTAGATTGCGATTCCACCAAGGTTTGCGACAGGCGCGTAGGCGGCGGCCCGAGAGCCGATTACTACGGTTGGCTGAGCCTCTAGGCAGCGCAGAAACGCGAAATACCTTGCTGAACCGAGTTGGTCAGTTGAGTAGTGTGTGACAAGGTGTTGAAGCCCGAGAAGCGCGAAGCCCTGCGTCAACCGGTTCTGGTCGCGGAAGTCCGGAACAATCAGGATTGCCGACTTTGCCGTGTGCAGCTGCTCCAGCGCAAAGGCAATGAGGTGCGCAATCCAACCCTGCAGAGCGATCTCACCGGTGGTTGAAGTTAGCGTCTGTTGCGTTCCAAGTTCACCCGTGAGGGCTGCGGGAACGAGCCTCGGTTCGGCTAGAAGTGTGTTTCTGCCGGAGTAATCGAGGGGGCGATGCCTGAAGTTGAGCCTAAGAACCGTGCTGCTTGACGTAACATCACGGCCTGCGGCGGCGGCAAGCCAAGCCTTCTCCACCCGCACCGAGCGCTTGGGAACCGCCAGTTTGGTTAGTTCCGAAAGAACTCCAGCCTGCCTGTCCGCCACCGCTCGAAGCAGAAGGTAGCTGGCCTTCGGTAGTGCAGGTACCACAGAAACCACCTCAGCCACGAGGTTAGCCTCACCCACGAAGTCTGAGGATGCCGAGATGTCAACCACGTAACCCTCGTGCAGGGCACCCCCCTTGCCGAAGGGAACCCGAACCCTAACCCCTGGTTCGCAGGCGTCTTGCAGATGTTCGGGCACCCGGTAATCGAACAGGCGATCGAGTTGCGGTAGCGGTGATTCGATGGCTACGCGAGCGAACCGCGCAGTCGCAGAGTCTTCGCCGGAGGCCATTTACAGGGCGGCCTGGAGCTCCGAAACGCGGTTGGTCTGCTCCCAGGTGAAGCCTGGAAGTTCGCGACCAAAGTGACCGTAGGCCGCGGTCTGCGCGTAGATTGGGCGGAGCAGGTCTAGCTCCTCGATAATGGCTCGCGGACGCAGGTCAAATACGTTGAGAATTGCCTTCTCGATTGACGCTACGGGAACACTCTCGGTACCGAATGTCTCCACGTAAACGGCAACCGGCTTGGCAACACCGATGGCATAGGCAACCTGCACCTCTGCGCGATCCGCCAGCCCTGCCGCAACTACGTTCTTGGCAACCCAGCGCATGGCGTAGGCGGCTGAACGGTCAACTTTCGACGGGTCCTTGCCGCTGAACGCACCGCCACCGTGACGGCTGGCGCCACCGTAGGTGTCAACGATGATCTTGCGTCCGGTAAGACCTGCGTCGCCCATTGGGCCGCCGATCTCAAATACACCGGTTGGATTGATGAAGAACCTGGTCTGGCTGAGGTCCAGGCCTGTTTGCTCCAGAACCGGAAGTATGACGGTGACTTTCATTTCCTCACGGAGGTCGCTTAGCGCGATTCCAGGGTTGTGCTGGGTGGAAAGCACCACGGCATCGATGGTCTTGGCCACGTTGCCCTCGTAACCGATGGTTACCTGAGTCTTGCCATCTGGACGAAGGTATGCAACCTGACCGCTCTTACGCACCTGTGAGAGACGTTCTGCCAGACGGTGAGCGGTGTGGATGGCGGTTGGCATGAGCGTTGGGGTCTCGTTGGTGGCATAACCGAACATAAGGCCCTGGTCGCCGGCGCCCTGCGAGTCTAGGCGGTCTGCCGAACCACCCTCGCGGCTCTCGAAACCGGCGTCAACGCCGGCCGCGATGTCCGGGGATTGCTGGCCGATGGAGACCGAAACACCGCAGGAGGCGCCATCGAAGCCGATGTCACTTGAAACGTAACCGATGTCCTTAATCTTCTGACGCACCAGCTGAGGAATCTCAACGTAGCCACCCGTGGTAACTTCGCCGGCGATGTGCACGAGACCGGTGGTGACCATGGTCTCCACAGCAACGCGCGAACCAGGATCCTGCTGCAGCATGGCGTCGAGGATGGTGTCAGAGATCTGGTCGCAGATCTTGTCTGGGTGGCCCTCGGTCACGGACTCGGAGGTGAAGAAACGTAGATTGCTCATATTGTCTTCAAGTATATCCGCGGCGGTGGACATTATTGTCCGACCGGAGGTCATGGTGCGAAGGACTATAGGTGCTTCGCTAGGAATGCGATGATTGCGCTCGCCACGTGCTGCTTGCTGCCGGTTGCGTGCGCGCTGTTGCCGGACTGGTCGAGCAGGTAAACGGTATTGTGATCCGCTCCGAAGACGGCGCCCTCGCTCACGTCGTTTGCAACAATCACATCGCACCCCTTGGACGCTAGCTTGATGGTGGCGAGGCTGGCCAGTCGCTCGAGCGAACCTGCCGTCTCGGCTGCGAAGCCAACGGTCACGCAGTCAAGCCCCTGCGATTGAATGAACTCAACAGACTCAGCGAGGATGTCCGGGTTGGCAACCAGGCGCAGCTCGAGCGAGTTTCCGATTTCGCTTCGCTTGATTTTCTGGGTCTGAGGATTTTCAACCCTGAAGTCCGCCACAGCCGCGCTCATGACCAGAAGGTCGGCTTCCGGGAGGATTGCATCCACCTGCTCAGCCAACTCCTTTGCGGTTGAAACCGCGATCACCTCGTCGATACCGCTGGTTGAAAGATTCAGGTTGGCACCGATGAGGGTGACGCGCGCACCCGCCGCCTTTGCCGCCAGCGCAATCGCAACGCCCTGCTTGCCGCTCGAATGGTTTCCGATGAAGCGCACCGGGTCGATGGCCTCGCGGGTTCCGCCGGCGGTGACCACAACGTGCTTACCCGCGAGCGAAACCTTGGTCTCGGCGGCTCTCTGGGCAGCAACCGAAAGAGCCACGGCAACGATGGCCTCCGGCTCTGGGAGCCTTCCAGGCCCGGAGTCGCCGCCGGTGAGGCGGCCGGAGTCTGGTTCGAGCACCGTCACGCCTCGAGAACGCAGAGTTGCCACATTGGCCTGCGTGGCAGGGTTCAGCCACATCTCCGTGTGCATGGCCGGGGCCACCAGAACCGGCGCCTTAGATGCCAGAAGCGTGTTGAGCAGCAGGTCGTCGGCTAGCCCAGCGGCGAAACGCGCCAGGAAGGCGGCGCTTGCAGGGGCAACAACGATGAGGTCTGCCTCTTGGCCGAGAGCAACGTGCTTCACACTGTCAACATCGGTGTAAAGGTCTGGGTCAACCGTGTTGTGACTGAGCGCCTCCAGGGTGGTTGCCCCAATGAATCGCAGTGCGTTCTGGGTTGGAATCACCTTTACGGAATGGCCCGCCTCGGTGAGTCCGCGAACCACACCAGCGGCCTTATATGCGGCAATACCGCCGGTGATGCCAACAACGACATTCAACACGGCGGTATTTCCTTTGAGTTTGGGGTGCGATTACTCGCGCTCGAGCGAGAGCTTGTCCTCGTCGATCTCGTGCATAGCAATGGTGAGTGGCTTCTCATCGATGGTGGTCTCAACCAGAGGACCCACGTTGTTGAAGAGGCTTCCCTCGTGCAGTGCCGAGTAGTACTCGTTGATCTGGCGGGCGCGCTTTGCCGCAAAGATGACCAGCTCGTACTTGCTGAGCTTCTCGTTCTCGAACGACTTGTTCAGCAGGTTGTCGATTGACGGGCTGACGATACCGGTGAGCTTCTCGGCCATGGTTTTGCTCCTTGAAAAAGTCTGATTAGTGCAACCAAAGGATGGCGGTTGCTAGTCCTACATCAATTCTACGATGCGGCGGGCACATTCAGCCACCTCATCGTTGATTACAACGTGGTCAAACTCGCTCTGTGCCGCTAATTCGGCGCGTGCAGTTTCGAGTCTGCGCTGCTGCTCCTCGGGCGTTTCGGTGCCGCGTCCGGTGAGTCGGCGCACCAGTTCATCCCAGGATGGTGGCGCGATGAAGATCAGGTTTGCCTCGGGCATAGCCTGCTTTACCTGTCGCGCTCCCTGGATGTCTATCTCGAGAATGAGCTGCTCCCCCGCGGCCAGTGCCGTCTCAACCGGTTCGCGCAGGGTTCCGTACTTGTTGGTTCCGTGAACCACCGCGTACTCCAGCATTTGGCCGGAGGCAATCTTTTCGTCGAACTGCTCCATCGAAAGGAAGTGATAGGCGACGCCGTCAACCTCACCAGGGCGGGGTGCGCGAGTGGTAGCCGATACCGAGAGCTGAACCTCAGGGTAGTTCTCGAGGATGTGGCGAATCACGGTGCCCTTGCCAACGGCTGTTGGACCCGCGATTACGGTGAGCCTGGTCATTAGGCGAGACCCTCCGCAAGTTCGGCGTTCGCCTCGTCGATTGCGTCCGCGACGCCGTTTGCACCGGCGCCGAGCACGCTTCTTCCAACGTTGGCGATTATCTGTCCCGCCGCTACTCCAAAGAGTCGTCCGGCGTCAGCTAGCCGCGCACCCTGGGCGCCAAAGCCCGGAGCCAGGATGGGCGTGTGAATCTCCTGAGGTAGCGTGGTCACGGCGCCCAGTCCGAACTTGTTCAGATTCAGCGTTGCGCCCAGCACGGCGCCAGCCGAGCCCATGAGTTCGCCCGGCCCTGCTGTAACGGTGTTGATTTGACCCAGCCCGGCCCAAATGGCTGCCGCCACGGGGATTGGATCGGCGGGAATCGGGTTGCCCTCTTCATCGATGCCGGCCACGGCCTCAACCGTTGCGGTCTGAAGGGCGGCACCCTCGGGGTTTGATGTTGCTGCCAGAACAAAGACGCCCTTACCGCGCTCGAAGGCGGCGGCCATCGTTGGCTTCAGCGAACCGAGACCTAGGTAAGGCGAAAGGGTGAGAGCATCAGAGTGGAACGGCGCGCTCTTGCCTAGCCATGCCTCGAAGTAGGCCTCCATCGTGGTTCCAATGTCGCCGCGCTTGGCGTCCATTATCACCAGAAGTCCAGCATCACGCGCCTGCTCCCCCAGCTGCTCCAATACGGCAAACCCGCGCGAGCCGAAGCGCTCGAAGAATGAAACCTGGGGCTTGATGATTCCAACCCTGCCAACGCAGGCCTCCAGCACGGTCTTGGAGAAGGTCTCCAGGCCCTGAACGTCGTCGCTTAGACCCCACTCCTCGAGGAGCGCCGCGTGAGGATCGATCCCCACGCAGAGCTGACCTCGGGTTGCGAAAGCCTGAGCCAGGCGGTGTCCGAAACTGTTAGGCAATTGCTGCCTTTCGGTCGATGGCGTGCTCCTGCAGGCTCTTCACATTGAAGGGGCCCGCAATCACGGTCTCGAACGAGCCAATTGCGGCGCTCAGCTGTGCGATCGTGGTGAAGATGGCCTTGTCGGCGGCGGTTGTTGCGGCGCGAATCTCGTAGCCGTCCTTCACCGCGCTGCCGGTGCTAGGGGTGTTCACAACCACGTCAACTTCGCCGGCGCTGATGAGGTCAACGATGTTCGGGCCTTCGGTTGTGTCTTCGCTGTACTTGCGAACCACCGAGACCTCGATGCCGTGACGCTTGAGCATCGCCGCGGTGCCTACGGTTGCCAGGATCTGGTAACCCAACTGCTGGAGGCGGCGCACAGGCAGAACAACGTGCGGCTTGTCACGATCGGCAACCGAGATGAAGACGGTTCCGCTGGTTGGCAGGGCCGAACCGGCCGCGGCCTGACTCTTCGCGAAGGCTGCCGGGAACGAGACGTCCATGCCCATTACCTCGCCGGTGGAGCGCATCTCCGGGCTCAGCAGGCTGTCGACGAATCGGCCCTCCTTGGTCGCGAAGCGCTTGAACGGAAGCACGGCCTCCTTCACGGCGATCGGCGAGTCCATCGGCACGTAGGTGCCGTCCTTCTCAGGAAGGTGACCGTCGGCGATCAGTTCCTTGATGGACTTGCCCACCATCACCATCGATGCGGCCTTGGCGAGGGTGATGCCGAGCGCCTTGGAAACGAACGGCACCGTGCGGCTGGCGCGAGGGTTGGCCTCGAGCACGTAGAGCACGTCGTTGGCGAGCGCAAACTGAACGTTAAGCAGGCCGCGAACGCCAACTCCCTTGGCAATCGCCAGGGTCTGTTCCTTGACGCGGTCAATCTGAGCCTGACTCATGGTCACAGGTGGCAGGGTGCAGGAAGAGTCTCCCGAGTGGATTCCGGCGGCTTCGATGTGCTCCATGACTCCACCAACGTAGATGGTCTCGCCGTCGTAGAGTGCGTCGATATCAATCTCAATGGCGTCATCCAGGAAGCGGTCAACCAGCAGCGGGTGGCTCGGGCCAATTAGGCCGTACTCGGCGATGCGGTCGAAGTAGTCCTTCAGCGAGTCCTGGTCGTAGACGATCTCCATGCCACGGCCACCCAGAACAAACGATGGACGAACCAGGACCGGGTAACCGATGCGACCGGCAATTTCCTCTGCCTCTGGCAGGTTGGTTGCGGTGCCGTTGGCGGGGGCCAGCAGCCCACCTTCTTCGAGGATGCGGCTGAAGAGCTTGCGGTCCTCGGCGAGGTCGATTGCCTCCGGGGTGGTTCCCAGGATCGGCACGCCCGCTGCCTTGAGGCCGTTGGCAAGACCTAGCGCGGTCTGGCCGCCGAGCTGCACGATTACGCCGACCAGCTCGCCGGACTGCTGCTCCGCGTGGATTACCTCGAGCACGTCCTCCAGGGTCAGAGGCTCGAAGTAGAGGCGATCGCTGGTGTCGTAGTCGGTGGAGACCGTCTCCGGGTTGCAGTTGATCATGATGGTCTCGTAGCCGGCCTCGGAGAGGGCGAACGAAGCGTGCACGCAGGAGTAGTCGAACTCAACGCCCTGGCCGATACGGTTAGGGCCGGAACCCAGGATGACCACCTTCTTGCGGTCGCTCGGGGTCACCTCGGTCTCTTGCTCGTAGGTGCTGTAGTGGTAGGGAGTTAGCGCTGGGAACTCGCCGGCACAGGTGTCAACGGTCTTGAACACAGGACGCAGGCCGTTGTCGTGTCGAATGGCGCGAACCTCGGACTCGCTGATGCCGCGCAGGCTGGCGATCTGGGCATCGGAGAAACCGTGGTCCTTGGCCTCCTTGATAACCTCAACGGTCAGGTGCGCGGCGGCAGCGGTAGCGTCAGCAACCTCGTTGATGAGCACGATCTGGTCGATGAACCAAGGGTCGATCTTGGTGGAGTCGAAGATTTCCTGGGCAGTTGCTCCCGCGCGCAGCGCCTGCTGAACCTGAACGATACGTCCGTCGGTTGGGGTCTTGATTGCCTCGAGCAGCTCCGTCTTGTTACCGAGCGAGCCATCCCAGTGGAACGAGGATCCCTTCTTCTCGAGCGAACGCAGCGCCTTCTGCAGCGCCTGGCTGTAGTTGCGGCCGATGGCCATGGCCTCGCCCACCGACTTCATGGTGGTGGTGAGGGTTGGGTTAGCCGCAGGGAACTTCTCGAACGCAAAGCGCGGAACCTTGACCACGATGTAGTCGAGGGTTGGCTCGAACGATGCGGGGGTCACGCGGGTGATGTCGTTCGGAATCTCGTCGAGGGTGTAGCCAACGGCCAGCTTGGCGGCGATCTTTGCAATCGGGAATCCGGTTGCCTTCGATGCCAGCGCCGAAGAGCGGCTCACGCGCGGGTTCATCTCGATGACCACTACGCGGCCGTTCTCAGGGTTGACGGCAAACTGAATGTTGCAGCCACCGGTGTCAACGCCAACTGCGCGGATGATGTCGATGGAGATGTCGCGCAGGTGCTGGTACTCGCGGTCGGTGAGGGTAAGCGCCGGGGCAACCGTGATGGAGTCGCCGGTGTGAACACCAACTGGGTCAACGTTCTCGATGGAGCAGACAACCACACAGTTGTCGTGCTTGTCGCGCATCAGCTCTAGCTCGTATTCCTTCCAGCCCAAGATGCTCTCGGAGAGCAGAACCTGAGTTACCGGGCTGGCCTGCAGGCCGGAACCAACGATGCGGCGCAGTTCCTCCTCATCGTAGGCGAAGCCCGAACCGAGGCCACCCATGGTGAAGGAAGGCTGAACCATGACCGGGTACTTGAGGTCAATAACGGCTGCGAGGGCCTCATCGAGGGTGCCGCAGATAACTGAGCGGGCAACGTCAGCGCCAGCGTCTAGCACCAGCTGCTTGAAGATCTGGCGGTCCTCGCCCTTCTTGATGGCGTCGACCTTGGCTCCGATGAGCTCCACGTTGTACTTCTCGAGGATGCCGAGCTCGTGCAGGGCCATGGCGGCGTTCAGGGCGGTCTGTCCACCTAGGGTTGGCAGGATAGCGTCCGGCTTTTCCTTGGCGATGATCGACTCGATTACCTCAGGGGTGATTGGCTCCACGTAGGTGGCGTCGGCGAAGTCTGGGTCGGTCATGATAGTTGCAGGGTTGCTGTTGACCAGGATCACGCGGATGCCCTCGGCGCGCAAAACGCGGCAAGCCTGGGTGCCCGAGTAGTCAAACTCGCAGGCCTGACCGATGACGATTGGTCCGGATCCGATAACCAGGACGGAGTTAATGTCTTGACGCTTTGGCATTAGTTGGTTCCCTCGCTGGCCTTGGCGGCACGGTTGCTGTTGATTACCTCGATGAGGCGGTCAAATAGGTAGTTGGAGTCGTGAGGTCCCGCGGCGGCCTCGGGGTGGTACTGAACCGAGAACGCTGGGATGTCGAAGCACTCGAGGCCCTCGACGCAGTTGTCATTGAGGCTCACGTGGCTAACTCGAACGCGGCCGTAGCCGTTCGGGCTCTCGACGGTCTCGCCGTTCTCTCCCCCTGGAACGCGCACTGCGAAGCCGTGGTTGTGAGCGGTTACCTCAACTCGACCGGTCGAGCGGTCGAGCACCGGCTGGTTGATTCCGCGGTGACCGAAGGTGAGCTTGTAGGTTCCAAAGCCGAGCGCACGGCCCAACAGTTGGTTGCCGAAGCATATGCCGAAGAACGGAATCCTGTGGTCCAGAATCTGGCGGAGCACGGCAACCTGGCCGTCTGAGGCCTCCGGGTCTCCCGGGCCGTTCGAGAAGAAGACGGCATCGGGGTGGTACTCGAGGAGGGTCTTGGCATCGCTCTTTGCCGGCAACACCTTAACTTCGAGGCCACGGGCACACATGTGCTCGATGGTCGAGCGCTTGATGCCAAGGTCGATGATGGCAACGCGACCGACGAATTCACCCTCGTGAGGCACGGTGTAGGCCTCGGCGGTGGTTACCACATCGCTGAGCGAGAGGCCCTTCATTTGGGCAGCCGAGGTGACTCGCTCAATTAGCTGGTCGACACCGGCTTCTGCGTCGCTACCGCTGAAGATTCCGGCGCGCATCGAGCCCGCGTCGCGCAGGTGTCGGGTTAGGGCACGGGTGTCGAGGCCGCTGATGCCAACCACGCCATAGTTTTCGAGCTCCTCCGGGAGCGACTTCTCGCTGCGGAAGTTGGACACAATTCGGGACGGGTCGCGCACGACGTAACCGGCTACCCAGACCCTGTTGGACTCCTCATCGCGGGAGTTAACGCCGGTGTTGCCAATGTGAGGCGCGGTCTGAACCACGATCTGGCCGGCGTACGAGGGGTCGGTGAGCGTTTCCTGGTAACCGGTCATGCCGGTGGCGAACACCAGCTCGCCCAGGGTGGTACCGGTTGCGCCGTATGCCTTACCGGTGAATACCTTGCCGTCTTCCAGGACCAGTAGTGCCTTGTTAGTCATTGGAGTTCTCCTTAGTGCCGAGAAGTTCGGTCAGGTAGTTGTAAAGGTTCTTGCGAGTGTCGTTGTTGGTGGCTCGAAGGAAGGTGGAGAGCTCGAAACCGTCCTGCTGCCAGTCAATCTGGATGAGGCCGTCGGTCTCCACAGCGCGGTCGATTGCCACTGTTGCGCGGCTCACACCAATCAGCTGCGCGAACGGGATTCCGATGGAACGCTCGCCCGTGCGCTCGATGAGCACTCCATCGGTGGACGCGGTTACCTTGCCAAAGCCTCGGCTTCCCAGGCCGTGGGCGGTCACACGGTTTAGTGGCTCTCCCCTAACCGAGGTTGCCACGTACTGAAGGTTCGCCCACTGACGGCCACCCGAGGGGTGCTCCAGCCACTCCAGAGGGGCGGAAAATTTGGCCGCCTGTGCATCGGCCCTGGTTCGCCAGGCGCGGAATGCCGCGATGGCGAGGAAGACGATGATGGCGGAAACCAGTACCGCCATGATTGGGTAGCGTGCAGGCATTAGTTGCGTCCCTTCTCGGCAACGGTGCCGGAAGCCACGGTTGGGTAACCGCGATAGATGGTGTGAACCACGGCGCCCGGCAGGGTCAGGCCGCGGTACGGGTTGTTTTGGCTCTTGCTCTGGGTCTTTTCAATTTCGCGCTTTGCGGTTGGGTCAATCAGCGCGATGTTGGCGATTGCACCCGCCGCTAGCTGCTGACCCTGCTCGGTCAGACGACCGATTTTTGCTGGGTTGTGACTGAGAACCTCTGCCAGGCGCTGCCATCCCCCGCGACCGCTCTCAACCAGAACCTCCTGCGCAACCGAGGCGGCAATCTCCAGCCCAAGCATGCCGAATGCGGCCGCCTGCCATTCGCAGTCCTTGCTCTCAATCGGGTGCGGTGCGTGATCGGTGGCGATGATGTCGATGGTGCCATCGATGAGTGCCTCGCGAAGCGCGAGCACATCTTCCTGGGTGCGAAGTGGCGGGTTCACCTTGTAGACAGCGTCGTAGCTGCGGGCCAGTTCATCGGTGAGTAGCAGGTGGTGCGGGGTCACCTCTGCGGTGACGTTGATTCCGCGGGACTTTGCCCAGCGGACAATTTCCACCGAACCCGCGGTGGATAGGTGACAGATGTGGACTCTGGAGCCCACGTGCTCGGCCAACAGCACGTCGCGGGCGATGATGCTCTCCTCCGCCACGGCCGGCCAACCGGTTAGGCCGAGTTCGGCCGACACACGACCCTCGTTCATCTGTGCGCCCTCGGTGAGGCGCGGCTCCTGAGCGTGCTGTGCCACAACGCCGTCAAATGCCTTTACGTACTCCAGTGCGCGGCGCATGAGCACCGGGTCGTGGACGCACTTGCCGTCGTCGGAGAACACGCGAACCTGCGCGCGCGAGTTTGCCATGGCGCCGAGTTCGGCGAGTTGCTTGCCCTCGAGACCAACGGTCACTGCGCCAACC
>Ga0213920_1000485_pt1 | contig 31003 bp, 28 predicted proteins | sample McNCre1117MG_FD_161054 | JGI IMG/M metagenome (GOLD analysis project Ga0213920, IMG submission 161054) | Freshwater microbial communities from McNutts Creek, Athens, Georgia, United States - 11-17 MG | ecosystem: Environmental > Aquatic > Freshwater > Creek | place: USA: Georgia | collected...
AACCAACAACATATGCTTTCTTAACGTGCAACGGCACTGTGATCGAGCATTTTAGGCGTTATGAAGACCAGCAACTCTTGCTTGGCTTGGGCGGTGCGGCGGTTTTTGAACAAATAGCCCAACACGGGGATGTCGCCGAAGAACGGCACTTTGTACTCGTCCTCTTGCTCGCTGGTCTCGTAAATGCCGCCAATCATCACCGTGCCGCCGTTTTCCACCAGCACTTGGGTCTTGACGTGTTTGGTGTCGATGGCAAAACCCGCAGGGGTAATTTGGCCCACGTTGTCTTTGGAAATATCCAAGTCCAGCACGATGCCGCCTTCGGGTGTGATTTGCGGCGTCACCTCCAGCTTGAGGTTGGCCTTGCGAAACGCGAGGGTGGATGCGCCGCTGGCAGCAGCCACTTGGTAGGGCAACTCGGTGCCTTGCTCGATCACCGCTTTGGCTTGGTCGGCGGTGACCACGCGCGGGCTGGATACAACCTTGCCTTTGCCATCGGCCTCTAAAGCTGACAGCTCAAGGTTCAGAAAACGGTTCTTGGCCGAGTTGAAGATAGACACCGCAAAGCTGGCCGACGCAAAGCCGTTGAGGCTGGCAGCAGGTAAGTTGACAAAGCTGCCTGAGGTGTCGAGCGCTTTGTCGGCAATGTTGAAACTCGTGCCTTGCTGTGCGGTGGGGTTGGCATTGGCTATCGCGTTCGCATTGGTCGGGCCCCACACAGTTTGTGCACCGCCCTGCCCCATGCCACCTAAGCGCACACCCAAGGTTTGACCAAAGGTGTCGCTGGCTTGCACGATGCGCGCTTCGATCATCACTTGGCGCAAGGGAATGTCAATCTTGGCAATCATTTGCGCCACTTGGTCGAGGCGCTCGGCAATGTCGGTGACGAAGAGTTGGTTGGTGCGTGGTTCAGCCATGGCGCTGCCACGTGTACTGAGGATGCGCGAGCCGCCGCTCATGGATGACAGACTGAAAGACGCTGAGTTGACGGGCGGTGTGTAGCCAAATCCAGAGCTACTCAAACCTCCTAAACCGCCATAGCCTCCATAACCACTCATCGCAGGCGTGGGTGACAACACCGTACCACCTTGGATCTGCGTGAGCACATCCACAGCCTTGGCATAGTTGAGCGCGAAGCTACGGGTTTGCATGGGCTCTAGGTTTTGCGCGGCAAGCTTGCTCTCAAACTCCAGCTTTTCACGCGCAGCCACTTCCGCACGCGGGGCCACCCAAATGACATTGCCTTGTCGGCGCACGCTCAAGCCTTTGGCCTGCGCCATGATGTCGAGCACTTGGTCCCAGGGGACTTTGTGCAGCTTGAGGGTGAGCGAGCCCGTGACGCTGTCGGACGTGATGATGTTGAGCCCCGTGAAGTCGGCCACGATTTGTAAAGCAGCACGCACTTCGATGTTTTGGAAATTCATCGACATCGGTGCGCCGGTGTAAGAGGGTTTGAATTCTTCGCTACGCGTTGGCACAGCGAATGCGTAGAGCAACGCCATGCAGGCGCACACACATCTGTACCTCATGGCGTGGCCTCATGCAGCGGCATACGCACCTCGCGCGTTTGCCATTCACCCGTGGGCATCAGTGCCAGTTCTTGCAACATCAAGTGATCCGGCTGAACGGCCAGAACTTTGCCAAAGTCATGCCCCAAGTGCTGACCCAAACGCACACGATGCACGCTCATCATTTGAGGCTCTTTCTTCGCGGCTGTAGGCGGTAGCACTCTGACCAAAGCCTCCACCTCACCCTTGGATGCAATTTGCCCGACATACTGCAAGCGTTCGCGTGGAAACGTCTCCAGCAAATCGCGCGGACGAAGCAATTCAGGAGCGACCAAACGGGCATAGCTGGAATGTTGCTCCACATGCGCACGTTGTGCACTCGCCCAAGCTTGTGCACTGAACGGGTCTGTGGGAGAACCCGCCTCTAAGTTGACACTGGACAACTCAAACGTCGACTCAGCCGCCGTCGACTGCGGGGCAACGGCCAGCACTTGCGCAGAGATACCACCGCGCGGATCGGCCCGCAACTCCAGCGAAGAAACCGTCACGCCTGGCGCTGCTGTGGGCCACTGCGCAAGCCAATTGAGCCACCCGTCCCAAGAACCCTGCACTTTCAAATGCACTGGTAATTGCTGTAGCTGCAGCGCATGCAAGGCCGCAGTCTGCTGTGGCTTGTCTAGACCCATTTGCGAAAGCTGCAAACGTTGCTTTTGTGCCAACTGATTCAGCACAGCAACATCAGCAAAAGAATTGTGCGGCTGGTTTTGAGCCTGCATCAACTGCGCTGTTTGAGTACGCAAGGCTTGAATCGATGTTTGTTGGGTCATCAGCTTGGCTTGCGCTTCGGTGGCTTCATCCCAAGCTTGCCAACTGTGCAACCACCATGGACTGAGCAACAGCACGCCCAAAACACCTGCCCCAAAAAATAAAGCGTATTGGTAAGTTTTTGGCCAGAGCCAAGGGGAACGCAAGTTCAACTGAGACATGTCCATCTTCAATCGTTGCATCACACACCCACTTTCAAATCAGCCTCGATACGAAACTGCCACACAGGCAATCCCGAGCTAGAAGCTGATGGCATCACTTGCAATTGCGGTAGTTCAGGCGCTTGCGCCCAGATGTCTAGCGTTTTGAGTTGTTGCACCAACTGCTGCGCGTGCTTGGATGACAGCGCTTCACCATTCACAACCCAGCGCGTCCCTTGCTGTTTGACGCTGGCCACCCACACGCCTTGTGCCGCATGACTGAGCACACGACTCCATTGCAGGCTTTGTGACTGCAAGTCTTGACGAGCTTTGAACCAGCGCACTTGCTCGGTACGGCGGGCTTCTTCTGCTTGGGCTTTGGCATGCGCTTTGTACGCGTCTTCATACGCACGTGCAAGCTCTGAAACAGCTTCCACCGAAGGCTGCTGGATTTGTGCCGCAGACGCCAAGACCATGGCAAAACCCGCAGCCAAAAATGCACCCCCCATGGCACACACAGCCACCCCCAAGAGCCACGCACGGCGTAACACATGCTGCGTGTCTTCGCGATGCGGTAAAAAATTGGCACCTTCATCGTGCCAAGCTCGCAAGGCCAAGCCAAAGGCCTCGTCGCATTGCAATGCCAAGGCCGCACTGGCCTGAGGCAAAGCCGCCAAAGCATGACTTCGCTCTGTGCGCTGCGCGGCGTCTTGGCGAGGCTCAACCACCTCGGCTTTCAAGCCCGCGATCTGCGCCACCCGCCGCAAAGCCTCGACACGCAAGCGTGGCGCTGCCTGAACCAAATAGCGCTGCTCGCCTGCAGGCGCTGACTCGGCATCCAACACATAGTCAATGCAAACCTCGTTGGCATGATCTGGCAACAACGATTGCACCTCGGCTTGCAACTGAAACGCCACATCCTCTGGCGATAAACCAGCGGCAAGGCTGACCAAGTGGTTAGACACGCAAGCGCTGTCCAGACCTAAATAAGCTTGCTGAGGTTGGTAATCGCCCGCCTCTAAATACCTTTGCAACCACTGGCCTAAGGCCACAGACTGCAAGACCTCCCCGTGGGCCACCAACCCCGCAGGCAGCTCTAAGCGCTCTGCGCAACACACGCTATCCGGTTGACTGGGCGAGCCACTGAGCACCACCAAGCTGCAGGCCTCTGGGCCAATATCCAGCCCGACCACGCTGAGGCGACGTGAACGTGAACGAGGCAACCATGAAGTCCAACGCATGAAACGTATCCTTTTGCAAAGGGTCTGGATGCTTTGCATTTCAACGCGTTGACAAGCGACTGCGGAGGTGTTTGACTCGAGACTTTTGTGATGAAAGCATGTTTTTATAATCCTTCTCACTTATGGCGACAAACCACACCCCCGAAGGTTCGAAAGAACACACCGCAGCACCTGCTGCGCCCCGCTCTTTATTGAGTCACGTCTTGCTCTGGACCTTTGGCATTGGCGCTGCCTTGGCTCTGGTGGTGGGCCTGCTGGTCGCTGTTGCGCTAGCCATGGCCTACCCCCAGCTGCCCGATGTGTCTGACTTGGCCGACTACCGCCCCAAGCTGTCGATGCGCGTTTACTCAGTAGAAGGCACACAGATTGGCGAGTTCGGCGAAGAAAAGCGAAACCTCACACCTTTCAAAGACATCCCCAAGGTCATGAAAGATGCGGTCTTAGCCATTGAAGACGCACGCTTTTATCAGCACAACGGCGTGGACTACATCGGCCTGATGCGTGCAGGTTTGGCCAACTTGGGCCGAGCCAAGAGCCAAGGTGCTTCGACCATCACCATGCAGGTGGCACGTAACGTGTACCTGTCATCCGAAAAAACATTCACACGCAAGATTTATGAAATCTTGCTGACCAGCAAGCTCGAGCACATGCTCAGCAAAGATCAGATTTTTGAAATCTATCTGAACCAAATTTATTTGGGCAACCGTGCTTACGGTTTTGCGGCTGCATCTGAAGCCTACTTTGGCAAGCCTTTGAAGAACATCAGCATCGCCGAAGCGGCCATGTTGGCTGGCCTGCCCAAAGCGCCATCGGCCTACAACCCCATTGCCAACCCCAAGCGCGCGCGCGCACGTCAGCTCTACATCATTGAGCGCATGGAAGAAAACGGCTTCATCACCAAAGAACAAGCCGCTGAAGCCAAACAAGAAGAGCTGAAAATTCGCACAGCCGCAAGCAGCTTCAACACGCACGCTGATTACGTGGCAGAAATGGCACGTCAGCTGATGTTTGCGCAGTACGGCCCCGAGATTTACACCCGCGGTTTGAACGTGTACACCACCATCCGCGCCAGCGACCAACAAGCGGCTTACTTTGCACTGCGTCGCGGCATCATGGACTATGAGCGTCGCCAGCACTACCGCGGGCCTGAGCGCTTCATCAACTTGCCCACCAAGCCTGCAGAACTTGAAGACGCGATTGATGACGCCTTGATTGAGCAAGGCGACAAAGGCGACTTGCTAGCCGCCGTGGTGTTGGATGCCACGCCGAAAAAGGTGCGTGTGATGCGCCAAAACAGCGAAGTGCTGGAAATCACAGGGGAAGGTTTGCAACCTGTGCAATCAGGCTTGTCTGATAAAGCGGCACCCAACATCAAGCTGCGTCCAGGCGCCTTGGTGCGCATCACCAAGACCGCCAAAGGTGGCTGGGAAATTACCCAACTGCCTGAAGTGGAAGGCGCGTTTGTGTCCATCGACCCACGTGACGGAGCGATTCACGCCCTAGTGGGTGGCTTTGACTTCAACAAAAACAAGTTCAACCACGTCACCCAAGCTTGGCGTCAACCTGGCTCAAGCTTCAAGCCGTTCATTTACTCGGCCGCACTAGAAAAAGGCTTCACGCCTATGACGGTGGTGAACGATGCGCCCTTGTTCTTCGATGCCAGCGTGACGGGCGGCCAGCCGTGGGAACCTAAAAACTACGACGGCACGTTTGAAGGCCCGATGACGTTGCGCAAAGGTTTGGCCAAATCGAAAAACATGATTTCGATTCGCGTGCTGCAGTCGGTGGGCGCACAAAACGCGCAAGACTGGATTGCACAATTTGGCTTTGATGCCGAAAAACACCCACCCTACTTGACGATGGCCTTGGGCGCAGGCTCAGTCACACCCATGCAAATGGCTGCGGGTTATTCGGTGTTTGCCAACGGCGGCTACCGCGTGAACCCCTACCTTGTGACCAAGGTCACCGACCAAATGGGCAAGGTGTTGTCCGAGTTCACGCCGCCGCCACTTGATGAGTCGGCCCGCGCCATTGATGCACGCAATGCGTTTGTGATGACCAGCTTGCTGCAAGAAGTCACCCGATCAGGCACAGCGGCTCGCGCACAAGCCACCTTGAAGCGCAACGACATCTACGGCAAAACAGGTACCACCAACGATTCGATGGATGCATGGTTTGCGGGCTACCACCCCACCCTCACCGCTGTCACATGGATTGGTTACGACACACCACGCAAACTGGGTGACCGTGAAACTGGTGGTGGCTTGAGCTTGCCCGTGTGGATCAGCTACATGCAACACGCGCTGCAAAACGTGCCTGTGGTGGAGCCTGTGCCACCGGGTGGCCTGACCCACGAAGGTGGTGACTGGGCCTATGCCGAATTCAGCAAAGGCGGCGGCGTGAGCAGCTTGGGGATGGAAAGCAAACCTTCTGGCGGCAGCGAACAACTGCCCGCAAATGACGAGAAGAAAAAGATCCTCGATCTGTTCAAGAACTAACAAAAAGGGCGCTCATAGCGCCCTTTTTATTTCTGAATGATTCACTTAACTGATTGACTTAAGCCTGAAAGACAAGTGCCTGACCCGTTTGTGCGCTGGCATCTTTGCTGAGGCGTTCAAAAAACTCGCCCTGCCCTTTGGTGTCCGCCCATTGCGCGCCATCAAACTTGAAGTGGTAACCGCCCGAACGCGCAGCCAACCACACCTCATGCAGGGGCTTTTGCAGGTTGATGATGATCTGGCTCTTGTTCTCAAAGGTCAGCGTGATCATGCCTCCCACCCGCTGGTTGTCGATGTCGGCCTCACCGTCGTCGTTGATGCGGTCGCACGCCAATTCAATGGCTTTGAGCAGAAGTTCTGCGCGGTCTAAGAATTCGAGATCGGTCATTACAATTTGCGCCATGGGTATTGAACAAAAGATTCTAGTCACGGGCGCAAGCCTTCGTGCGCGTGTGGCCACTGCATTGAGCGTGGTCGTTTTGTGTGCAAGCTGTGGTCAAAAAGGCCCTCTCACCATGCCCAACGATCCAGATTTCAAACAGCGTGCGACTTTGCCGGACATTGTGCGCCGTCAATTGCCAAGCATGCCAACCGCACCTGCCGCAGCCCCTGCATCAAGCGCAGCCTCTGCGCCATCGCGCCCGAACACCCAAAACACCACAGCACCCGCTGCCTCATCTCCTGCCAGTGCAGCCTCTGCTGCTGGTCGTTAATTTTTTAAGAGCCGTCTGATGACACACACCACGCTTGCCGGTGCGCCCTTTGTGGCCACACAACACAACGATTTGTATTTAGAAGGCGTGAAGCTCGCCGACCTGGCACACGCACATGGCACGCCGCTGTTTGTGTATTCCAAAGCCGCCATGCTCAGCGCCCTCGCAGCCTACCAGCGTGGTTTTGCAGGCCGCAATGCCCGCATTTGCTACGCCATGAAAGCCAACTCCTCACTCGCGGTGCTGCAAGTGTTTGCGCAAGCAGGCTGTGGCTTTGATATCGTGTCAGGCGGCGAACTCGATCGCGTGATTGCAGCAGGCGGCGATGCTTCTAAAGTCATCTTCTCTGGCGTGGGCAAAACACGCGCCGAAATGCGCAAGGCTTTGGAAGTGGGTATTGCCTGCTTCAACGTCGAGAGCGAAGCCGAGTTGGAAGTGCTGAGCGAAGTTGCACAAAGCATGGGCAAACGCGCGCCCATCAGCATTCGCGTCAACCCCAACGTAGACGCCAAAACCCACCCCTACATTTCTACGGGCCTCAAAGGCAATAAGTTTGGCGTGGCACACGAACGTGCCTTGGCCACCTACCAACGCGCTGCCAGTTTGCCGGGCTTGCAAGTGACAGGCATTGACTGCCACATTGGCTCGCAAATCACAGAGTCCACGCCCTACCTCGACGCGATGGACCGCGTGTTGGATTTGGTGCAGGCTATCGAGGCTGCAGGCATTGCCATTCACCACATCGACTTTGGCGGTGGCTTGGGCATCAACTACAACGGCGACACACCACCTGCTGCAGACGAACTGTGGGCGCAACTGTTGGCCAAGCTGGATGCACGGGGCTACGGCCAACGCCAGCTGATGATTGAACCTGGTCGCTCACTCGTGGGCAATGCGGGCGTGTGTTTGACAGAGGTGCTGTACTTGAAGCCCGGCGAGCAAAAAAACTTTTGCATCGTCGATGCCGCGATGAACGACCTACCCCGCCCTGCGATGTACGAAGCCTTCCACCAAATCGTGCCGGTGTCGGCGCGTGCTGGTGAAGCCGTGACATATGACGTGGTGGGCCCTGTGTGCGAGAGCGGCGACTGGTTGGGCCGCGACCGTCAACTGACAGTGCAGTCTGGCGACTTGCTGGCAGTGTTGTCCACCGGCGCTTATTGCGTGGCAATGTCTAGCAACTACAACACGCGTGGGCGTGCGGCTGAGATTTTGGTGGACGGCACTCAGGCGCATGTGATTCGCCGTCGTGAGACGGTGGCGGATCAGATGGCTTGCGAGTCGTTGGTTCGCTGAGTTTTTCTCTCGTCATGTTGAAAGCGAGCTCTTGGGCTCGCTTTTTCTTTTGTGGCTGTTTTTATTTACGTTCCTACGTTCGTGCGTACGTATGGGCTCGTTCGCTCCGCCACGACGATCAGCCAGCACCTGACATGGCTCCCATCGCTGCGCGACGAATGTCGCCAAGTCAGGCGCTGACTGCTCGCCGTGGCTTCGGGTACAGATCAACGCAAAGGAGATGCGAAGACCTGTTTGCAAACTCTCATCCGATGTGGCGACGGGTGTGCGGCCCCTGACGATTTCTGGTACTCCAGCATGAGGAAGGGGCCGTACGCCCTTCGCCACATCAGCGAGTGAAACTACCTGAGCGAAACAACCATTGCCACAAAGAAGAGCGAACAACACGCCAAGCCAACAAAGCAAACAAAACCGAGGCATACACAAACACCTCAGCAAAGTTGCTCTTCCCCGCACGCATCCAAAAGAAATGCAACACCGCCAGCACAGCCACCGCATACACAAGGCGATGCAGCAACTGCCAGCGCTTGGCACCTAGCCTACGAATGGCGCGGTTGAATGACGTCAATGCCAAAGGCGTGAGCAGCACAAACGCACTGAAGCTCACCAAGATGAACGGACGCTTCGCAATGTCGGCGGCAATATCACCCCACTCAAAACTCATATCCAGCCAGCTGTAGCAGAGCAAATGCAGCACGACGTAGAAGTAGCTGAACAAGCCCAACATGCGTCGCAACTTAGCCAGCTCGGGCAGACCAAACATCACGCGCAACGGGGTGACCGCCAACGTCACGCACAGCAGGCGCAGCGTCCAGTCACCTGTGGCGCGAATCAAATACTCTGCGGGGTTGGCACCTAAGGCGTCATTGCCAGCGCCCCATACCATCCACGCAAAAGGCAAAACACACAATAGCCACAGCGCTGGTTTGACGCTGCGATGCTGCAAAGCTTGGCGAAGCACTGCTGTCACATCAATACAGCTTGGTCAGGTCCATACCTGTGTAGAGCTGACCCACTTGGGCTTCGTAGCCGTTGAACATCAAGGTCTTGCGCTTCTTCGCAAACAACCCATCTTCGCCAATGCGACGCTCGGTGGCTTGACTCCAGCGCGGATGATTCACATTGGGATTCACGTTGGAATAAAAACCATACTCTTGCGGTGCTGATCGGCCCCATGAGTTGATCGGCTGCTTTTCAACGAAGCGAATCTTCACCAAACTCTTGGCGCTCTTGAAACCGTATTTCCAAGGCACGACCAAGCGCACGGGCGCACCGTTTTGATTAGGCAAAACTTCGCCATACATGCCAAAGCTCAACAGCGTGAGCGGATGCATGGCCTCGTCCATGCGAAGGCCTTCGACATACGGCCAATCGAGCACGCGTGAGCGCACGCCGGGCATGGTTTTAGGGTCGGCTTGGGTGATGAACTCCACATACTTGGCGCTGCCCAAAGGCTCCACGCGTTTGATAAGCTCAACCAACGAGTAGCCCACCCAAGGAATCACCATCGACCAGCCTTCGACGCAGCGCAAGCGGTAAATGCGCTCTTCCATGGGGCTGAGTTTGAGCAAGGCATCGAGGTCAAAACGACCTGGCTTTTTCACAAGGCCTTCCACCTCAACCGACCACGGTTTGGTTTGCAAGGTGTGGGCGTATTTGGCAGGGTCTGACTTGTCGGTGCCGAATTCGTAAAAATTGTTGTAGCTGCTGGCATCGGCGTAAGTGGTGACTTTTTCCATGGTGTTAGCACCACTCACACGGCTCACTGCACCGGTCAATTGGGGCAGCTTGCCTGGACGCACCACAGCTTCGCTAGGCGTTTGGGCAAAAGCCTCACGTGAAGCCCAAGCGGCCATTGACAAACCCGCTGCGCCTGCAGCCATTTGCCTGAGCCAATCACGTCGTTGGGCGTACGCCACCTGCGGTGTGATCTCGCTGCTCAAGGGATGCACAAAACCCGAGTCTGAGCTTTTCCAAAATTGGTTGAAACGCACGAAAACCCCTTTGAATTAAAAAGTATGCGTATTGTGAGGCAGAGTCAACAAGTCTGCCCGCGGCACCCAAAAAACCCCTGATTCAGGCAACAAAAAAGCTGGCACACGGCCAGCTTTTTTGGGGAGCGTGAAGCTTTGAATTAACGCAAGCCGGCGACGTAGTCGGCCACAGCCTTGATTTCGCGATCGTTCAACTTAGCAGCGACACCGCTCATTTGAGTGCTGTTACCACGACCTACGCTAGGTTGACCTGCACCACGGTTGCCGTGCTCACGGAAGGCGTTCAATTGCGCCACGGTGTAGTCGGCATGTTGACCGGCCAAACGTGGGTATTGGGCTGGAATGCCGGCGCCTGTTGGGTTGTGGCAGCCTGCACAAGCAGCGATTTGACGATCAGCCACACCACCGCGGTAGATGCGCTCGCCCAACACGACCAAGTCTTTTTCTTTGGCAAAGTTAGCAGCCGATGTTTTGGTGCCCAACCATGCGGCAACGTTCTTCATATCGGCATCAGACAGACCAGCAGCCATGCCCATCATGATGGGGTTGGCGCGCTTGCCTGATTTGAATTCTTGCAATTGTTTGACCAAATAGTCTGGATGTTGTTGCGCCAGCTTGGGGTATGCGGGGGCGCCAGAGTTGCCTTCTGCACCGTGGCAGGCTGCACAAATGGTGTTGTACGTGGCTTCACCTTTGGCCAAATCAGCCTTGGCAGCAGGCGCTGCTGGCTCAGCAGCTTGAGAAAGGGCGGGGGCCACCAATGCGGCGGCGATCAACAAGGAGGCAATCAGCTTCATATGTGTTCTTTGGTTAAAGAGTCTCAAAGACGGCGAAAAACTGCGGTGATTCTACAATGCCGTATGAACCAGCCAGACCCACACGACACCCCTGCCTCAAATGACACGCCTGAGGTGCCAGAAATTGCGGTCTTGAATGCTGAATTTGAGGCCCAACGCGATGCTGATCGCGCCGCTGCCAAAGCAGCGTTCGAGCTACTGAGCCCCAAAGACCAAGCCAAATATGCCATGGGCTGGCTGCACACCGCACGGTTTTTGACCACAGCAGCCCAACTACACCACCTGCCCACCTACGACTTGCCTGAAATTGCATTTGTGGGCCGCTCTAACGCCGGCAAATCCACGTGTATCAACGTGCTGACGCAGCAAAAGCGTTTGGCGTTTGCCTCTAAAACACCGGGCCGTACCCAACACATCAACTTGTTTGCCATGGGCCGCCAAGGCAAGACCGACGCCGTGCTGGCCGACTTGCCCGGCTATGGCTACGCCGCTGTGCCCAAGCAAGACAAAATTCGCTGGCAACAAGTGATGGCCAACTATTTGCTCACCCGCCCAAATTTGCGAGCGGTGGTGCTCATGTGTGACCCACGTCACGGACTGACCGAACTCGACGAAATTTTGTTAGACGTGATTCGCCCTCGCGTAGAAGAAGGCTTGAAGTTTTTGGTGTTGCTCACCAAGGCTGACAAACTCAACAAGACCGAAGGCGCCAAGGCACTGCAAATCACCAAACTGCAAGCCGGTGGTGGTGAAGTGCGTTTGTTTTCAGCACTGAAAAAGCAAGGCGTGGACGAAGTCGCCACCACCTTGTACCAGTGGATGCACCCCTGATTTAGTAAAGACTTGGCGCGCCCGGTGGGCGTGTCTTGAAGCGCTTGTGCACCCAGAAGTATTGGGCGGGCATGGTGTTGATGAACACCTCTAGTCGCTGATTCATCGTGGCCGTATCAGCCTCAGCATCGTCTGTGGGGAAATCGGTCCATGCGGGGTGCACCACCACCTCATAACCCACCTCTGTCATGCGCGTGATCACCGGCACCACACGCGCACGTCCGAGCTTGGCAAAGCGTGACAGCGAGGGCACCGTGGCCGCTTGTTCTCCGTAAAACGGCACAAAGATAGATTCGCTCGGCCCAAAGTTCATATCGGGCAACAAATACAGCAACTCGTTTTGACGTAGAGCGGCCACGATCGGCTTGACGCCATCCTCGCGGCGGAACAACCGCACTTTGCCAAACCGCTGACGCCCCTTCGCCACCCATGCATCCACAGCCGCATTGGACTGCGGCGTGAAGATGGTGGTGAACGACAGAGGTAGGTTCATGGTGAGTGCGGTCCAGCCCACATCCAAGCCCATGAAGTGCGGCGCAAACAACACGGTCGGCGTTGCATCAGACAAAGCCGCCACTTCACCCGACAACTGCACGCGAGACTGAATGCATGCAGCACTGCGATGCCACAACCAACTGCGGTCTAACCAAGCCTGCGCAAAATACACAAAGGTTTGACGCGTGAGTGCATCACGTTCGGCATCACTCAAATGCGGAAAGCACACCCGCAAATTGGTTTGGACCACCCGACGGCGTGAAGGAATCACCACCAACAACAAAGCACCTAAACCTGCCCCCAAAGCGCGTAGCCATGACAAAGGCAAGTAGCCCAACGCACGCAGCAGTGACAAACCCAACTTGCTGAACATGGCTTAGCCCTCAGCGCGCGGTTGTTTGTCGCGCGCGTAACCCCACAGGTATTGCCCTGGCGCATCGAGCACCATGCGCTCAACGCCTCGGTTGACTGCAGCGGCAGCGACTTCAGGCGACACGCTCACATCGGTCATTTCAGGCGCATCAAAGGGGCGCATGTGCATGCAAAAGCCTTGGCCCGCGGGCAAGCGTTCGCACCACGTCATGATGACCTGCGCGCCCGTTTGCTGCGCCAACTTGGCCAACAAAGTCATGGTGTACACGTCGCGCCCAAAAAACGGGGCCCACACACCTTGCCCCAAGGGTGGTACTTGATCAGGCAAGATGGCTGTGTAGCCGCCATTGCGCAATGCGCGAATGAGTGTGCGCACACCCGCCAACGACGTGGGCGCAGAATCTAAATAAGGTCGTGTGCGGGCATTCGCTACCAAAGGCTCAAGCCATGCTTTGCGTGCAGGCCGAAACAGCGCCACCATCGGCCCATAAGTTGGGCCAAACTTTTCAGCAATCGCTTGCGCACCAATTTCCCATGAACCGATGTGCGGCGACATGATGATGGCCCCCTTGCCCGCCTTCATGGCGGCTTCAAAGTGTTCTGTGCCATCCCAAGCCATCAAGCCATCGAGCTTGGCCGCATGTGGGCGCATCCACACCCAAGGTAACTCAGCCACCATGGCACCAATGGCAGCAACAGCAGGACGTGCATCACGCCAAGCCACACCAGCAGCTTGCACATTGGCTTTGAAATTGCGCCGATAGCTGGGCGACAAACACCACACCACCCAACCCAGCACAGCCCCCAAACGCTGCATCAGCGGTAGAGGCATGCGAGCTAGGAAATGAAAAATACGGGTGACGGCAGACATGAACTTTTTGATGACTTTGATAAATCCACTAGAATCTTGATTGTCGCCGAGTTAAAGAACTACTTGCAGGGCGACGACGCACTTCGGTGTGAGAGTGAGGGCGAAGCCCACACAACTGCTAAAGCGTTCGCTGGGCTCCAAGTTTTCAGGGTCGGCAACGCCGAACAAACCATTGAAAACAAGGAGCTTTTTTCATGTCTCACGACTTCCTCTTCACCTCTGAATCTGTTTCAGAAGGCCACCCAGACAAAGTGGCAGACCAAATCTCTGACGCGATTTTGGACGCCATCTTCGAGCAAGACCCACGTTCACGTGTGGCTGCCGAAACCCTGACCAACACCGGCTTGGTCGTGTTGGCTGGCGAGATCACCACCAACGCGCACGTGGATTACATCCAAGTCGCACGCGACACCATCAAGCGCATTGGCTACGACAACACCGACTACGGCATCGACTACAAAGGTTGCGCCGTCATGGTTTGCTACGACAAGCAATCCAACGACATCGCCCAAGGCGTGGACCACGCGTCTGACGACCACCTCAACATCGGCGCGGGCGACCAAGGCCTGATGTTTGGCTACGCATGCAGCGAAACACCAGAGTTGATGCCTGCACCCATCTATTACGCCCACCGTTTGGTCGAGCGCCAAGCCCAGTTGCGCAAAGACGGCCGCTTGCCTTTCTTGCGCCCCGACGCCAAGAGCCAAGTGACCATGCGTTATGTGGACGGCAAGCCTCACAGCATTGACACCGTGGTGTTGTCGACCCAACACAGCCCTGACCAAAGCGAGTCAGCCACCAAGATGAAAGCCAGCTTCAATGAAGCCATCATCGAAGAAATCATCAAGCCCGTGTTGCCCAAAGAGTGGTTGCAAGACACCAAGTATTTGATCAACCCCACAGGCCGTTTCGTCATCGGCGGCCCACAAGGTGACTGCGGCTTGACTGGCCGCAAGATCATTGTGGACACCTACGGCGGTGCCTGCCCTCACGGTGGTGGCGCGTTCTCAGGCAAAGACCCATCGAAGGTGGACCGCTCTGCTGCTTACGCTGCACGCTACGTGGCTAAAAACATCGTGGCCGCTGGCTTGGCCAAGCAATGCCAAGTGCAAGTGGCATACGCGATTGGCGTGGCACGCCCCATGAACATCACGGTGAACACCGCCGGTACTGGCGTGATCTCTGACGACAAGTTATCAGCCTTGGTGGCAGAGCACTTTGACTTGCGCCCCAAAGGCATCATCCAAATGCTCGACTTGCTGCGTCCCATCTACAGCAAGACAGCGGCTTACGGTCACTTTGGTCGTGAAGAGCCAGAGTTCACTTGGGAACGCACAGACAAGGCTGCTGCATTGAAAGCAGCGGCTGGCGTGAAGTAACCACTTCTTCGCTTGTTTAGCTTAAAGGCCTCTTGTTTTGACAAGAGGCCTTTTTTATTTGGCTATCTCTCAGAGAGATGCGGCAAAGACATCAGCCCTCTCCGCCGCCCAAAGCCTTATACAACTGCGCCGTAGTGCCCAACAACTGACGCAAGACCTGCACGCGCGATTGCTGCGCGGCCAATGCATCTCGCTGGGCATCGAGTAAATCAAATTGATTGGCAGAGCCTTGCTCGTATCGCACTTCCATCACATGCAAACGTTGCTGCTGACTCTTCACCCAACTCGTTTGCGATTCCAGCTGCTGCTGCAGCGTATCTCGCGCGACCAGCAAGTCTGCCACTTCTCGGAAAGCTTGCTGCAATGTCTTTTCATAGCTTGCCACCGACTGATCTTTACGCGCATTGGCAATGTCTAAATTACCAGTGGTGCGTCCCCAATCAAACAATGGCATTTGAAGTGTCGGGATAAAGCTCCAGCTGCGCGAACCTGCATCAAACAACCCACTCAGACTGTTACTCGCAGAGCCAGACGCCCCCGTCAATTGCAGCCTAGGTAAGAACGCTGCGCGTGCCACCCCTATGTTGGCATTGGCGGCCATCAAACGCTGCTCGGCCGCGCGAACATCAGGGCGACGCAGCAATACGTCTGAAGACAAATTGGCATTCCAATTCAAAGAAAGTTGCTGCTGATCCAAGGGCACGGCCGCTGGCAAATCAGCTGGCAAACGCCCACCCACCAACAAAGACAAAGCATGACGCGCCTGTTGCAACGCGCGCTCGGTTGTCAGCTGATCGCTCTGTGCTGCCGATAAAGCAGCTTGCGCTGCCGCCACATCCACATCGCTGGCGGCACCCAGCTCTTGCTTGCGCAAAGTCAAATCAAATAGCTGTTGACGACCTGCGGCAGTTTGCGTGGCCCATTGGCTACGCAACGACAGGTCTTGCACCAAGTAATAGCCATTGGCGACATCACTGATAAGGCTCAATCGCAGCACGCGTTGGTCTTCTGCGCTGGCTTGGTAGTTCGATTTGGCGGCTTGCGTCAAGTCAGCCACGCGCCCCCAGAAGTCAACTTCAAAAGACACCAAATTCACATTCGCGTCGTAGCGGTTGATACGCACAGGCACTGCACTTGCGTTGCCAACACCAGCAGGCGTGAGCGATCCTGTACGCCCCAGTGACAGGCTCGCACTCGGCAATTGGTCTGCGCGTTGCACACCCCACATCGCGCGCACCTCTTCCATGCGTGCGATGGCAATGCGCATGTCGTGATTGCGCTCTAGCGCCGTACGAATCAGCGTTTGCAAATGCGCGTCGGTGTACAAAGATTCCCAAGGAATATCTTGCAGCTGTAACGTGTCTGACGCGCGCGCAGAGGTCTGCCAAGTTTTAGCAAGATCGGCATCAGGACGTTTGTAGTTTGGAGCCAAACTACAAGCACTCAAGACCAATATCGCAGTCGACGCCATCGCCGAAAAATACATGCGCTTAGTCATGGCGAACTCCTTGCTCTGCATCTTGTGGTTTGGGCTTGCCTGGGAAATAACGCCGCACCACGACAAAAAACACAGGCACCAAAAACACAGCCAACACCGTAGCGCCCAACATACCGCCAGCCACACCTGTACCGATGGCCTGACGACTCTTAGCACCTGCGCCACTCGAAATGGCCAATGGCATCACACCCAGAATAAAAGCAATCGACGTCATCAAAATAGGACGGAATCGCAAACGACAGGCCTCCAGCGTGGCATCCATCACACTGCGTCCTCGGTCATTGAGCTCGCGTGCAAACTCAATGATCAAAATCGCATTTTTAGAAGCCAAGCCAATGATGGCAATCATGCCCACTTTGAAAAACACATCGTTAGGCAAACCACGCAGCAGCACGGCCAACACAGCGCCTAACAAACCTAAAGGCACGACCAACATCACAGCAAATGGGATAGACCAGCTTTCATACAAAGCAGCCAAAGCCAAAAACACCACGACGACTGACACAGCAAACAAGGCCGGCGCTTGGTTACCAGACAACCGTTCTTCCAACGAGGTAGAGGACCACTCATAACCAAAACCAGGCGGCAACTTAGCGGCCAGCTCTTCCATCGCAGCCATCGCTTCACCCGAGCTCTTACCGGGTGCAGCTGCCCCTGAGAGCTTGATCGATGGCAAACCGTTGTAGCGGTCCACACGTGGCAAACCGACCATCCACGTTGTTTTAGCAAACTCGCCCAAAGTCACCATCTCGCCACGCGTGCTGCGCACAGGCAAGCGAAGAATGGTTTCAGGGTTGCTCCGCAAGTCACCTTCCGCTTGCATTTGTACGCGCAAGATGCGCCCATCACGGACAAAGTCATTCACATACGACACCCCCAGCGTAGATTGCAAGGTGTCATTCAAACTCGCCAAGTCGACAGACAGTGCACGTGCTTTGGCGCGGTCAACATCCAACAAAATTTGCGGAGAGGGCTCTTGACCTTCTGGGCGCACACCCGCTAAAGCAGGATGAGTCGCAGCCATGCCCAACATCATGTTGCGCGCATCCATTAAGCGTTCGCGTCCTTGACCAGCTCGGTCTTGCAAACGGAAGTCAAAACCGCCTACAGCCCCCAGCTCTGGAATAGGCGGCACGTTGACGGCCAAAGCAAATGCCTGCTTGACTGAGAACAAATACATATTGGCACGCTGGATCACAGCTTGCGCCGAATGATCAGCCGTCTTACGAACATCCCAATCTTTGAGCTTCACAAAGACCAATGCTGCATTTTGGCCACGGCCAAAAAACGAAAAGCCCAGCACGCCAATGACGTGGTCCACCTCAGGTTGTTTTAAGAAGTACTGCTCCGCATTGCTGACGACTTCTCGCGTGCGCTCGTTCGACGCACCTGGGGGTAACTGCACCATGCTGATGAAATACCCTTGATCTTCGTCAGGCAAGAAACTGCCAGGCAAGCGGGTAAACAACCAACCTGTGGCAATACAAATCGCCAAAAACACGGCCAACCAACGCATGGGTCGCTTGATGATGGTTTCCACACGCTCTGCATAGCGACCGCTGATACGGGTGAAGTAGCGATTGAACCAACCCAACAAACCTGTTTCAGTTGGCGCATGGCCTTTTTCAATCGGCTGCAACAACGTGGCGCACATGGCTGGCGTGAGTGTGATGGCCATCAGCGCTGACAACAACATGGTCAGAACCAAGGTCACAGAAAACTGTCGGTAAATCACACCCACCGAACCACCAAAGAACGCCATGGGGACAAACACCGCACACAACACCAAGGTGATGCCAATGATGGCTGCAATGATTTGATCCATGGCTTTGCGCGTTGCATCGCGTGGCGACAAACCTTCGTCGCTCATGATGCGCTCAACGTTTTCCACGACCACGATCGCGTCGTCCACCACGATACCAATGGCCAGCACCATCGCAAACAAGGTGAGCACGTTGATGGAGTAACCCAGCAAAAACAGCCCCGTGAATGTGCCCAACAAGGCCACAGGTACAACCACGGCAGGAATGAGCGTGGCACGCAAATTACCCAAGAACAGCCACATCACCAAGAACACCAGCACCATGGCTTCAAACAAAGTGTGCACCACTTCAGTGATGGAGATTTCCACAAACTTAGATGTGTCGTAAGGCACATCCCAACCGACACCTTGAGGGAAGTAACGCGACAACTCTTGCATGCGCTGCTTCACCGCTTGAGCCACCTCGAGCGCATTGCCATCGGGTGCAACACGCACTGCAATCGCAGCAGATGGCGCACCATCGGTACGCGCCAAGATATCGTAGCTTTGCGCCCCCAGCTCTACGCGTGCCACATCTTTCAGACGAACAGCAGAACCATCGGGCTGGGTTTTTACCAAAATCTCGCCAAACTCTTCAGGGCGATTCAATCGACTGCGCACAACCACCACCGCATTCAACTGCTGCCCTGCAGGCGCTGGGTTCTGCCCCATTTCACCAGTCGCCAACTGCACGTTTTGTGCGCGCACAGCGGTCGCGACATCGCTTGGTGCAATGCCATACGCCTGCAACTTCGCAGGATTGAGCCAAATGCGCATCGAATATTCAGTGCCAAATAACGTGGCCTCGCCCACGCCACGCACACGACGAATTTGATCGAGCACGTTGGCAGCGGCATAGCTGCCCAAAGCCACGGCGTCTTTGGATTGATCGGGCGAGGTCAGCACCACAAACAACAAGTAATTACGCTGAGGCTTGGTCACAGGTACACCCAGGCGACGCACATCATCAGGCAAACGCGCTTCCACACGCTTGTAGCGGTTTTGTGCTTCCACCGAGGCGATGTCCACGTTGGTCCCAGCTTCAAAGGTGAGCGTCAATGTGCCAACACCCAGCTCCGAAGAGGACTCCATGTAGAGCAAGTGTTCAATGCCATTCATCTCCTGCTCAATCAAAGCAGTGACCGTTTGCTCCACCACCTCTGCGGAGGCGCCGGGATAAGTGATGTTGAATGCAATCGAAGGCTGTGCCACTTGCGGATATTGCGAAACAGGCATCTTGCGCAAAGACAAGACACCCGCCATGACAATGGCTATCGCGATCACCCACGCAAACACAGGGCGGTCAATGAAGAACTTGGCGAACATGGTTTAACGCCCCGCTTGCGATGCTGTCGATGCGGCGTCAGACGCAGCCACAACGGCTGGATTCGCAGGATCTAGAGGTTTCACCATTGCCCCCGGTTTGGCTTTCTGTACGCCGTCGACAACAATGCGCGCGCCTTCTGCCAAACCACCCGTGACGACCCACTTATCACCGCTCATCGGACCTATTTGAATTGGCACAGGGGCCACTTTATTTTCAGGCGTCACAGAGAGCACATACGCGCCATTGGAGTTCATTTGCACCGCACGCTGCGGCACAGCAATGGCTTGTTCCATGCGCGCTTGCGAAATGCGTACACGCACAAAACTACCAGGCATCAATTCACGCTGCGGATTAGGAAATTCGGCGCGCAAGAACACATTGCCCGTGTTCACATCAACGGTTTGCTCAGACACCAACAACTTGCCGACTTGGCCATACACAGAGCCATCCGAGAGCAACAATTGCACCTTCAAACTGTCACCCGCCTGGACCTTGCCTTGCTTGATGGCCTGACGCAGACTGAACAGCTCGTTTTCACTCTGACTGAAGTTGACGTAAATCGGGTCCATTTGATCGATGTTGACCAATGGCGTCGCGTCACCGCGCCCCACCAATGCCCCCTCGGTCACCAAAGCATGGCCCACTCGCCCACTGATCGGTGCAGTGACCATTGCATTTTCATAATCAATGTTCGCTTTGGCTTGTGTGGCTTTGGCTTGCTTGGCACGCGTCACAGCCGCTTCGTACTCTTGCTGACTGACACCACGGACCTCAAGCAGCGCTTGGTAGCGCTGCAGCAATTGCTCTGCCGCTTGTGCATCTGCTCGGGCGGCCTCAGCGCTGGCACGGTAGGCACGTGGATCAATTTGAAATAAAGGTGTGCCTGCTTTGATCTCAACCCCTTCTTTGAACAAGATGCGATCAACCACGCCTTCAACACGCGCTCTGACTTGCGCAGTTCGGACAGACTGCAAACGACCAGACAAATCTGTGGTTAGCTCGACAGACGTAGGTGTCACCGTCATCACATTCACCTCCGCAGGTGGAGGGCCTCCCGCACCCGCAGGCTTGCCGTCAGAGGAAGGGCCACAAGCCACGAGTCCAGTCAATGTCAATAAACAGAGGCCAATGCCGTGAAAACGAGAAGGGAACATGAAAAAAAAACCTTATGCAAACACCAAAAATGGGCCAGCGCAAAGGCGGCCCACTTGAATTTCGAGGAGTTCCTGTATTGTGACGCTCATCCGTAAAGCGCGTGTAAAAGCACACAAAGACCAAGCAGGCTCAGTGTCTACGCTTGCCAAATGCACGCCTGTGTGAACACAAATCAAGTATTGGATTTCTGTTGCAAAGCCCACATTTGTGCGTAGCGTCCATTCATGGCTAAAAGTACAGCGTGATTGCCGCGCTCAACAATGCGTCCTGCATCCATGACCAAAATCTCATGCGCGTCCACCACGGTAGACAAGCGATGCGCAATCACCAATGTGGTTTTGTTTTGTGCCGCACTTTGCAACTCTGCTTGAATTGCTCGCTCATTCGCACTGTCCAACGCCGAAGTGGCTTCATCAAAAATCACAATCGGCGGATTCTTCAACAAGGTGCGGGCAATCGCCACGCGTTGCTTCTCACCGCCCGACAACTTCAAACCGCGCTCACCCACCATGGTGTCGTAGCCCTTGGGCGTGGCTGAGATGAAGTCATGGATGTGTGCAGCCTTTGCCGCTTGCTCCACCTCGGACTCCGTCGCATCGGTGCGGCCATAGGCGATGTTGTAGCGCACGGTGTCATTGAACAGCACGGTGTCTTGCGGCACGATACCCATGGCGCGGCGCACGCTGCCTTGGGTGACTTGGCGAATGTCTTGCCCATCAATGGTGATCGCCCCACTGCCTACGTCGTAAAAGCGAAACAGTAAACGCGCCAATGTGGACTTACCCGAACCCGAAGGCCCAACCACCGCCAAAGTTTTACCCGCAGGAATCTCGAAGCTGATGCCATGCAAGATGGGGCGAGTGGACTCATACGCAAACACCACCGATTCAAACCTCACCGTCGGTGAACCGTTCAACTGCAACGCAGGCGCATTAGGCGCATCCGCCACTTCGCGTTCTTTTTCGAGCAACGTGAACATGCGGTCTAGGTCTGTCAGACTTTGTTTGATTTCGCGATACAGCACACCTAAAAAGTTCAGCGGAATGTAGAGCTGAATCATGAAGGCGTTGATCATCACCAAATCGCCCAAGGTCATACGGCCATCCACCACGCCTTGCGTGGCGCGCCATAGCATGCCCACCAAGGCCACGGCGATGATGAGTTGTTGACCTGTGTTTAAAAGCGACAACGAGGTTTGCGCTTTCAAGCGTGCACGACGCAATGCCTCTAAGCTTTTGTCGTAACGCGCAGCTTCAAACGCTTCGTTGTTGAAGTACTTGACGGTTTCATAGTTCAACAACGAGTCCACCGCTTTGGTGTGCGCCGCCGAATCAAACTCGTTGGCTTGCCGACGGTATTGGGTTCGCCACTCGGTCACACTGATGGTGAACACGATATAGAGCGCCAGCGCTACCAACGTGATGCCCGCAAACCACACATCAAACTTCACCGCCAAGATGCTCAGGACCAAGGCAACTTCAATCAAGGTGGGCACGACGCTGTAAAGCGAATATGAAATGAGCGACTCAATGCCGCGCACACCGCGCTCAATGTCACGCGTCATGCCGCCGGTTTGACGCTCTAAGTGAAAGCGCAAACTCAGACCATGCAAATGCTGAAATGTTTCTAAAGCAATTTGACGTGCTGCACCTTGCGTGGCTTTGGCAAACACCAACTCGCGCAGCTCAGTGAACGCGGACACCGACAAACGCAGCACGCCGTACACCAGCAGCAAGGACACGGGCACCACGATGACAGCCATCGGATCATTGGGCTTGAACGACATGGCGTCGATCAACTCTTTGAGCAGCAACGGCACACCCACGTTGGCCAGCTTGGCTCCCACCATGAAACTGAGTGCAGCCACCACCCGCCATTTGTATTGCCACAAATACGGAAAGAGGCGTTTGAGGGTTTCGCTGTCAGGCCGTTGCTTGGGCGGTTGCCCAGCAGGTGTGGGCGCAGAAGAATGGGCGTGATGACGCATGTTGCACAATGCCAAAAAGTAATTCTTCGATTGTGCCTATGTCTCACCCATCCAACCCCCACGCTGAACCTTTACCCACAGACCAAGAACTGGTTCTGAAAGTCATCCCCATGCCTGCCGATTGCAATGCCAACGGCGATATTTTTGGCGGCTGGGTCATGGCTCAGGTTGACTTGGCTGGAGCCGTACTACCCGCTCGTCATGCGCGCGGACGCTTTGCCACCATTGCCGTGAATGAGTTCATCTTCAAGCACCCCGTGAAGGTGGGCGACATCTTGAGCTTTTTCTCGCGTGTGGTGCGCATTGGCAATACCTCGATCACAGTGAAAGTGGAGGTTTTTGCCGAGCGCTTCAGCTCACAAGGCGAATACATGAAGGTGACCGAGGCCACCCTGACCTACGTGGCGATTGACAAAGATGGCAAGCCACGCAGCATCCCCAAAGACTGAGCTTCAAGAAACGATGTAGGCACCTGTCCCTGTCGACATCAGCGTGCCGTCTGGTCCGCGAAACTCCATGCGTGACGTGCCCACACGCGTTCCCACGCGCAGTGCATGGGCATGGATGGTGAAGTGCTCACCGATACCGGGGCGCAAATAGTCCACCCGCAAGTCAATCGTGCCGAGCTTAGCGAAGCGCTCCAGGCGCTCTGCAGGTGGTTCTTTCATGTGCTTAGCGGCCAAACAAGACATGACGGCGGCACTGCCAATCGCATCGAGCACAGCGCTGATGACGCCGCCATGAATGCGGTTGTAGGCGTAGTGCCCCACCAAGTCGGGCCGCATATCAATACGGGCCACCACTTCGTCAGGCGTGACACTGACCAACTTCAAGCCCAGCAAACGGTTGAAGACAATTTTTTCTTCGTAGATTTGACGAAACCCTTCAAGGTAGTCCGCCTCAAACACGACAGGGCTAGCTGTTACTTGCGTCATGCTGTGGTCAATCAAAGCTTAGAGAAGTCAGGCTTGCGCTTTTCCATGAACGCTCCAAACGCTTCTTTGGCTGCGGGCTCAGTCAGCATGCGACCAAACGCGGCTGCTTCTTCGTCCATTTGTTTTTGAACCAACGCGGCTTGACCCGCTTTCATCAAACGCTTGGTTTCAAGCAATGACGACAAAGGTTTAGCTGCTAATTTGCGCGCCTGTACTTGCACATAGCTGTTCACCTCGGTGGGCGGTAATACACGATTGACCAAGCCAATTTCCAAAGCCGCTTCAGCCATGAAGGGCTCACCTAGCAGCAGAGCTTCAGCAGCGCGGTGGTAACCCATCATTTGTGGCGCAAGCAAACTTGATGCAGCTTCAGGGCAAATACCCAAGTTCACAAAAGGCATGGCAAACGCAGCATTGTCACCGGCATAAACCAAGTCGCAATGAAACAGCAACGTTGTGCCAATACCAACGGCAGGGCCTGCCACAGCTGCGAGCATTGGCTTTGAAAATGTCGATACGTTTTTCAACAACTTGAATACTGGCGCATCTGGCGTGGACGGAGGATTGTTCAAAAAGTCGGCGATGTCGTTGCCCGCACAAAACACTGTTTCGTGCCCTTGGAACACCAGCACACGCACCTCTGGATTGCGCGTCGCCTGCTCCACCGCGTCAGCCAATGCGGTATACATGGCCGCAGTGAGCGAGTTCTTTTTGTCAACGCGGTTGAATGTCAGCGTCATCACACCGCCATCGATGTGGCTCAGAATTTCTGTCATAAATTTCCTAGTTACTGGACACGTTGCCAAATTTGAGTGCGGTAAAAGGGGCCAATGTAGCCACGCACTTGCAACTTTTTACCGCCGTCTTGTGGAACCATTTTGACGGTGTATTCCTTGCCGTTTTCTGGATCCAAAATTTTGCCGCCATTGGCCCAAAGATTTTCCCCCGAGGCGTCAGCTTTCACACCACGGATGATTTCCATACCAATGATGTCTTTGCCTTTGCGATCATCTTTGCATTCGTCGCAGGTTTTTTTATCGCTAGGTTCGCTACGCAATGACTTGATCACTCGACCACTGAGTACGCCCTCTTTTTCGACGATTTGAATTTCGCCCTTGGCTTCACCAGTCTTGTCATCCATCGTATGCCACGTACCCACTGGGGTCATTTGTGCAAAGCAGCTGGTCGTCAACAAAAAAATCACAGCCGTGAGATATTTTGAAATTGGAGTTTTGATCATGGTTTGAATTTACTCGAATTACTTAACGATACAACTCAGGCAAACACGGCCTCTGTCTCCATCAGCACAGCAGAGCCTGCACGCGCAGTGAGCATGAGCGACGCAGTTTCTGGAAACAGCTTGGCAAAGTAAAAGCGTGCGGTTTGCAGCTTGGCTTGGTAGAACGGATCGCGGTTGCCATCAGCTATCTTTTGCAACGCCACTTTGGCCATGCGCGCCCAGAAGTAGCCAAACACCAAGTGGCCTGCCACGCGCAGGTAGTCCACGGCTGCTGCGCCCACTTCGTCGGCGTTTTCTAGGGCTTTGTAGCCAATCTCACCCGTGAACTGCGTCATCTGCTGCCCCAGCTTGGCCAATGGATTGACAAACTCGGCCATGTCGTCCTCACCCTGAGCCTCAGCCACTAGCTCAGCAATGAGCTTGCCAAACTTCTTGAGCGATGCGCCTTGGTTACCCAACACCTTACGCCCCAACAAGTCCAAACTTTGGATGGTGTTGGTGCCTTCGTAGATCATGTTGATGCGTGCATCGCGCACGTATTGCTCCATGCCCCATTCGCGAATGAAGCCATGACCGCCAAACACTTGCATGCATGACGAAGTCGCCGTCCATGCGTTGTCGGTGATGAAGGCCTTGACGATGGGCGTGAGCAATGCCACTTGCTCGGCGGACTCTGCACGCACAGTTTCGTCTGGATGGTTCAACTCACGATCGATCAACATGGCGCAGTACAACGCCAGCGCACGGCCACCTTCGGCATAAGCACGGGCAGTCAACAACATCTTGCGTACATCGGGGTGCACCAAAATGCTGTCGGCGGGTTTGCTCGGGTCTTTGGCACCGGTCAGGCTACGCGACTGAATGCGGTCTTTGGCATAGGCCACCGCGTTTTGATAGGCCACTTCGGTCAAGCCCAACGACTGCATGCCCACGCCTACGCGCGCGGCGTTCATCATCACAAACATGGCGGCCAAGCCTTTGTTGGGCTGCCCCACCATCGTGCCCACTGCACCGTCGAGCACCATTTGACAGGTGGCGTTGCCATGGATGCCCATCTTGTACTCTAAGCCGCCGCAATAAATGCCATTGCGCTCGCCGAGGCTGCCGTCAGCATTAACGTGGAACTTAGGCACCACAAACAAGCTGATGCCTTTGCTGCCCGCAGGCGCATCGGGCAAGCGAGCCAACACCAAGTGCACGATGTTGTTCACCATGTCGTGCTCACCGGCGCTGATGAAGATTTTGTTGCCAGTGATGCGATACGTGCCATCGGCTTGTGGCTCGGCCTTGGTGCGCAAGAGGCCGAGGTCTGTGCCGCAATGCGGCTCGGTCAAACACATGGTACCGGTCCACTCGCCGCTGGTGAGCCTGGGCAAATACAAGGCTTTTTGTGCGTCAGTGCCGTGCGCATGTAATGCCTCGTACGCGCCATGCGTGAGCCCTGGGTACATGGTCCACGCTTGGTTGGCACTGTTGAGCATTTCGTAAAAACACTGGTTCACCACCACGGGCAAACCTTGACCACCGTAATCAGGATCGGCGTTCAATGCGGGCCAACCGCCTTGCACGTATTGGTCATAGGCGGCTTTAAACCCATCGGGCGTTTTGACTTCGTGCGTCTCGCGGTCAAGCACACAACCTTGTTCATCGCCAATTTGGTTGAGTGGGAAGATCACCTCAGCCGCGAATTTGCCACCTTCTTCCAACACCGCTGCAATCGTGTCGGCATCCATGTCAGCGTGCTTGGGCATTTGCTTCAAGTCATCGGTGACGTGCAGCACTTCGTGCAGCACAAATTGCATATCGCGCAGAGGTGGGGTGTAGCTTGGCATGGTGATGTCTCCTTACTTTTTGATTGATGAGGTGCGCTTGGCGCTTGTTTTAGTGACGGGTTCAGCATCAGTCGCGCCGTAGCGCTGCAAGATGTTTTCAAATCCTTTGAGGGTGCGTGCCAACGATTTCGACGAACGCAAGAATCGGGCTTCGTATTGCAAGGCCAAGATGAGGCCGTGAAGCTCGAACACCATTTGCTCGGCATCCATGTCGGCAGCCAAGTGGCCTTCTTCACGAGCTTGCACCACCGTGCGGTGCACCGCCGCAAGCCATGTTTTGACGGAACTGGCGAGTGCGTCGCGCACAGGGCCGGGACGGTCGTCAAACTCGGCCGCACCACTGATATAGAGGCACCCTGAATCGATCTCGGCAGATGTGCGTTTGGTCCAGTTGGCAAACAGTTGACGCAAACGTGGCAAGCCTCGCTCGACTTGCAAGATGGGCAAAAACACTTCAGCTTCAAAGCGCACGTGGTATTCACGCACCACCGAAATTTGCAGCTCTTCTCGCGAACCAAAGTGAGCAAACACACCCGACTTACTCATACGTGCCACTTCAGCCAAGGCACCAATGCTCAAACCCTCTAAGCCGATTTGCGTGGCCAAGCCCAACGCAGCGTCCACAATGGCGGCTTTGGTTTGTTGCCCTTTTTGAAGGGCCTTGCTTTCGGCGGCGGCAGTTTTGCGAATGGCTGTCATGGCGAACTTGTTGAACGAAACACAGAAAAGAACGGTCGTGCTATTTTGCATGATTTTTGAATCTTTAAACTAAGACCCTATGCAAGCCACCAGAATTCTCGCCATCCGACACGGGGAAACCCTGTGGAACGTGGATACCCGTATTCAAGGTCACCTTAACATTGACCTGAATGAAACAGGCCGCTGGCAAGCCGAGCGCGTAGGCCATGCCCTCGCCGAAGAGCCGATTCACGCCATCTACAGCAGCGACTTGCGCCGTGCGTTTGAAACAGCGCAAGCCATTGCGACAGCACCCGCAAGATTGAGTGCACGCACACCGACGCCCGCACAAGTGACACCGCATTTACAGCTGCGCGAACGTCACTTCGGCCATTTGCAAGGCAAGACTTGGGCTGAGATCGAAAGCGAACATCCCGAAGAATGCAAGCTCTGGCGCGGACGTGATCCACACTGGGCACCCAAAGGCGGCGAGTCTCTGACAGTTTTGCGCGAACGCATCAGCAACTGCGTGAACGAATTGGCCAGCCAACACCTAGGCGAACAAATTGTGTTGGTCGCGCACGGTGGCGTGATGGATGCGCTCTATCGCTTAGCCACGAACCAATCGGTTGAAGCTCCTCGCACATGGCATTTGGGCAATGCTGCCATCAACCGCTTGCTTTGGACGCCTCAAGGCTTGAGCTTGGTGGGTTGGGGTGATGTGTCGCACTTTGACGAGGCGCATGGTGCGCCCCGTGACGAGACCACCACTTAATCTGTGGTGACGTCGCCAATCGCCTTGGGGGGCGTGACACCCAAGTGGCGATACGCCGCCAAAGTGGCCATGCGGCCGCGCGGCGTGCGCTGCAAGAAACCTTGCTGAATCAAATACGGCTCAATCACATCTTCAATCGTGTCGCGCTCTTCGCCAATGCTGGCAGCGATGTTGTCTAGCCCCACGGGGCCGCCGTCAAAGCGGTGAATCACCGCTTCCAGCAATTTGCGGTCCATCAAGTCAAAACCTTGCGGGTCTACATCCAACATGGCCAATGCGCGTTTGGCAATATCTTCGGTGATGCGACCTGTGCCCTTCACATCCGCATAGTCGCGCACACGGCGCAGCAATCGGTTGGCAATGCGCGGCGTGCCGCGTGAGCGACGTGCAATCTCAAAGCCGCCTTCTACATCCATGGGTGTGTCTAGCAAACCCGCGCTGCGCACCACGATGCGTTGCAACTCTTCGGCGGTGTAAAACTCCAAGCGCGACACAATGCCAAAACGGTCACGCAGTGGATTGGTCAACATGCCTGCACGCGTTGTTGCTCCCACCAAAGTGAAAGGTTGCAGGTCGAGCTTGATGCTTCGCGCAGCTGGGCCTTCGCCAATCATGATGTCGATTTGGTAGTCCTCTAACGCGGGATACAAAATCTCTTCCACCACAGGCGACAAGCGGTGAATTTCGTCGATGAAGAGCACATCGTTTTTCTCAAGACCGGTCAACAGTGCAGCCAAGTCTTTAGGCTTTTCCAACACAGGGCCACTGGTGGAACGAAGATTCACACCCAGCTCTTGGGCAATGATGTGGCTGAGCGTGGTCTTACCCAAACCGGGCGGGCCAAACAGCAACACATGGTCGAGTGCTTCGTTGCGCTTCTTGGCTGCTCCAATGAAGATTTCAAGCTGCTCACGCACCTTCATCTGGCCCACGTACTCTTGCAGCAGCTTGGGGCGCAGGGCGCGTTCTATCGCTTCTTCGTTGGGCGACACAGGCGCTGCAGACACCACACGTGAAGGCACAGGAGAAGGCGCGAAATCGTCTGTTTGAATGCTCATGGTTTATTTGGCCAATGATTTCAGCGCTAGCTTGATGCCATCGCTCACGCCCACATCTGCTGGCAATGCTTTGAGTGCAGCAGCGGCTTCTTTGTCGTTGTAGCCCAGCGCCAGCAAGGCTTGCAAGATGTCGCTTTGGTGGTCGGGTGTGGAAAACAGATGGGGGCCAAGGTCTGCGCCCAACTTACCTTTGAGTTCGAGCAACAAACGCTCGGCCGTTTTCTTGCCGATGCCCGGCACTTTGGTAAGGCGGGCAGCATCTTGGTCAGACACGGCACGCGCCAACTCGTCAGCGCTCAAGCCACTCAAGATGCCGAGCGCCATGCGCGGACCCACGCCTGAGATTTTGATGAGCAAGCGAAACGTCGCACGCTCTGACGCTGTACCAAAGCCAAACAAAATTTGTGCATCTTCACGCACCACGAAGTGCGTCAGCAACGACACTTTTTCGCCCGTGGCGGGCAGGTTGTAAAACGTACTCATGGGCACATCGACTTCGTAGCCCACGCCGTTGCAATCCACCAAAACTTGGGGTGGATTTTTCTCACTGAGAATGCCGCTTAATTTGCCAATCACATCTTGCCTATCATTGGGGACCTATTGAGAGATTATCGACTTGATTCTTCGCCACACCTTCACCCCGCATAACAACACCCGTCTGTCGCATTTGTGCGGCCCAACCGACGAACATTTGCGCACCATCGAACTGGCGCTGGACGTGAAAATCGCCCACCGCCACGAGCAGTTCAAAGTGGACGGCCACAAGGCCAAAGCCACGCGTGCCATGGAGGTGCTGCAAGCCTTGTACGAGCGTGCAGCAAAAGCCATCCCCCCCGAACAAGTGCAGCTCATGCTGGCCGGTGACAGCGCGATGGAGGAAGAAGACATCCCCACACTGCAAACCCGACGTACCGACCTGCGCCCACGCACGCCTACACAGGCGGCCTACCTCGACAACATTGCCGCGCACGACATCAGCTTTGGCATTGGCCCCGCAGGCACCGGCAAAACCTATTTGGCCGTGGCCTGCGCGGTGGATGCGTTAGAGCGCAGTGCCGTGCAACGCATTGTGCTGACGCGCCCAGCTGTAGAAGCAGGCGAAAAGCTCGGCTTTTTGCCAGGCGACCTAGGCCAAAAAGTAGACCCCTATTTGCGCCCCTTGTACGACGCGCTGTACGACCTGATGGGTTTTGACCGCGTACAAAAAGCGTTTGAGCGCAATGCCATAGAAATTGCACCACTGGCGTTCATGCGTGGTCGCACACTTAACAACGCATTCGTCATCTTGGACGAAGCGCAAAACACCACACCCGAGCAAATGAAGATGTTCCTCACCCGCATTGGCTTTGGTGCCAAAGCTGTGGTCACAGGTGACGTGAGCCAGATTGATTTACCCAAGGGGCAGCTCAGCGGCTTGATTGATGCCGAACGCGTGTTGAAACGCGTCAAAGGCATTTCGGTCACCCGCTTCACCAGCGCAGATGTGGTGCGCCACCCGCTGGTGGCGCGCATCGTCGACGCGTATGACGCACAACGCACAGCCACCACCGGCGCACCTTCACGCAAACAATCTTAAAAACATGGCCCTGCCCAACCTAGACCTCACCCTGCAATTTGGCGATGTGCCCAACGCCGCACGCCACCGCGCTGCATTGCCACGCGCTTTTGTGAACCGCTGCATCCGCAGCGCCTTGATGCACGATGCAGAAATGACCGTGCGCATCGTCGATGCTGAAGAAGGCCAAGCGCTCAACAGC
>Ga0213920_1000486_pt1 | contig 30918 bp, 32 predicted proteins | sample McNCre1117MG_FD_161054 | JGI IMG/M metagenome (GOLD analysis project Ga0213920, IMG submission 161054) | Freshwater microbial communities from McNutts Creek, Athens, Georgia, United States - 11-17 MG | ecosystem: Environmental > Aquatic > Freshwater > Creek | place: USA: Georgia | collected...
CGACATTCGCTTCTTGAGCCAGTTCCAATAACTTCACGCACACACGAGATTCATCATGCAATTCCCCGAATCCTGGTTGCGCGAATTCTGCAACCCATCCCTCACCACCCAAGCGCTGGCCGACACCCTGACCATGGCCGGTTTGGAAGTGGAAGAACTCCAACCCGTCGCACCGCCTTTCACCGGCATCGTCGTCGGTGAAATCAAAGAAGCCGTGCAGCACCCAGACGCTGACCGCTTGCGCATTTGCCAAGTCGACGTGGGGCAGGGCGCCTTGCTCAACATCGTGTGCGGTGCACCCAATGCGCGTGTGGGCATCAAAATTCCATGCGCCACTGTGGGTGCAGAGTTGCCCCCAGGTGAAGACGGTAAGCCCTTCAAAATCAAAGTGGGCAAGCTGCGTGGCGTCGAAAGCCAAGGCATGTTGTGCTCGGCCAAAGAACTCCAAATCGCCGACGACCACGGTGGCCTGCTCGAACTTCCCGCTGATGCGCCTTTGGGCCAAAACATCCGCGAGTACCTGAACCTCGACGACACCTTGATGACCTTGAAGCTCACGCCTAACCTAGCGCATTGCTTGAGCGTCTACGGCATTGCCCGTGAAGTGTCAGCCCTCACAGGCGCACCCTTGAAGGCCCCCACATTTCCAAGCGTTGCCGCGACCAACCAAGACACCTTGGCTGTGAAGATCAGCGCACCCGATTTGTGTGGTCGTTTCTCTGGCCGCGTGGTGCGCGGTGTGAACACCAAAGCGCAAACACCCGCATGGATGGTGAACCACTTGGCCCGTTGCGGTCAGCGCAGCGTGAGCCCCTTGGTCGACATCTCCAACTACGTGATGTTCGAGCTGGGCCGTCCTTCGCACATTTTTGACCTCGACAAAATTCAAGGTGGCTTAGAGGTGCGCTGGGGCAAGGCGGGTGAGCAACTCAAGCTCTTGAACGGCAACACCGTCACCGTCGACGAAAAAGTGGGCGTCATTGCCGACGCGCACCAAGTCGAGTCACTCGCAGGCATCATGGGCGGCGACGCCACGGCCGTCAGCGACGAAACGCAAAACATTTACATCGAAGCCGCCTTCTGGTGGCCCTCAGCCATCGCAGGCCGCTCACGCCGCTTCAACTTCAGCACCGATGCGGGCCACCGCTTTGAGCGTGGTGTTGATCCTGAGTTGACCGTGGAGCACATCGAGCGCATCACCCAGTTGGTGATTGACATTTGCGGCACGCCCAACACAACCGTAGGCCCCATCGACGACCAACGCGTGAACATGCCTGTGGCCAAGCCGGTCACCCTGCGTGTGGCGCGTGCCGAGAAGGTCATTGGCATGCCACTCACGCAACAACGCGTGGCAGACGCTTTGCGTGGCTTGGGCTTGCCTGTGACCGAGGGCGAGGGGACTGTCACCGTGCAACCCCCATCCTTCCGTTTCGATTTGCAAATCGAAGAAGACCTGATTGAAGAAGTGGCGCGCATGGTGGGTTACAACAACCTCCCCACCACGCCACCTTTGGCGCCCATCACCGCCAGCGTGTGCCAAGAAGCACAACGCAGCCCACACGCCTTGCGTCACCACTTGGCGGCTTTGGGCTACCAAGAAACCATCAACTACAGCTTTGTGGACGAGCGTTGGGAACACGAGTTGGCAGGCAATGCCCACCCCATCAAGTTACTCAACCCCATCGCCAGCCAAATGAGTGTGATGCGCTCTACCTTGTTGGGTTCTTTGCTCAATGTGGTGAAGTTCAACGTGGACCGCAAGGCCTCACGCGTGCGCGTGTTTGAACTGGGTCGCGTGTTCCACAAAGATGCATCCGTGCAAAACACCGACACCACTGTGCAAGGGTTCGATCAACCCATGCATGTGGCAGGCATTGCCTTTGGCAGCGCTGCACCTTTGCAATGGGGCACCAAAGAACAAGCCGCAGACTTCTTTGATATGAAAGCCGATGTCGAAGCGTTGCTCGCACCCGCAGTGCCGCAGTTTGAAGCTGCTGAGCACCCAGCTATGCACCCAGGCCGTTGTGCCAAGGTCTTGGTCAACGGTAAAGCAGTTGGCCATGTGGGTGAGTTGCATCCACGCTGGCGTCAAAGCTGGGAGCTGACCCAAGCCCCCGTGATGTTTGAACTCTCGCTCGATGCGGTGTTGCACCGCGATGTGCCCAAGTCCACCGGTGTGGCCAAGTTCCCGAATGTGGAACGCGACATTGCCGTCATCGTCAAAGACAGCGTCACGCACGCCCAATTGATGGCTGCCGTACATACGGCCAAAACACAAGGCTTGCTGCGCAATGCCGTGCTGTTTGACGTGTACCGCCCCAAAGCTGAAAGCGCCGCAATGGCGATGGACGAAAAAAGCTTGGCTGTGCGCCTCACGCTCAACAGCGACGAGGCCACTTTGAACGAAACGCAAATCGAAGGCGTGGTGCAAGCCGTGCTGGCTGAGTTGGCTGCCCAAGTGTCCGCGCGTTTGCGCGCCTGATGTTCACACGTTGAAAAGAGAACCGTATGGAACTTTCTTTTGAGAGCTTAGAAACGCCCGCGCTCACCAAAGCGCAGTTGGCTGATTTGTTGTTTGAACAAATCGGTTTGAACAAGCGTGAGTCCAAGGACATGATCGATGCCTTCTTTGACCTCATCGCGCAAAGCTTGGTTGATGGCACCGATGTGAAAATTTCGAGTTTCGGTAATTTTCAAATTCGCACCAAGGCACCTCGACCTGGTCGCAACCCACGCACGGGTGAGGCGATCCCAATTGAGGCCCGACGTGCAGTGACTTTTCATGCGAGTCACAAATTGAAAGAACAAATACAGGGTGTCAGTAATCCCAAAGTTGACGCTTGATTGAAAAAAGAGGCCTCCAAGGCCTCTTTTTTTTATCAAAACACGCAAGTCATGTGATTCGAGGCCCATCTTCGTGTAACCTCTGCGCTCCCATTTACAAGTTACTGATTTTCATGGAGAAATCCCTCCCCCCCATTCCAGCCAAACGCTACTTCACCATTGGTGAAGTGAGCGAGCTGTGTGGCGTCAAGCCGCATGTGCTGCGCTATTGGGAGCAGGAATTTACGCAGCTGCGACCCATGAAGCGTCGCGGCAATCGTCGCTATTACCAGCGCCATGAAGTGCTGATGATTCGCCGCATTCGTGACCTCTTGTATGACCAAGGGTTCACCATCACAGGCGCGCGCAACAAGCTGCAAGAGTTGGTGCAATTTGAGCGTGAACGCCGTCGGGTTGGCGGTGAATTGATTGATGTGGATTTGCCGGATGAGGATGGGTTTGACGATGACTTGGATTCAGACATCGCCGATGCGCACGAACTCCCGCCGCTCGCGTTAAGCAGCAATGATGAAGCGCTACAAACCTTGCGCAAAGAACTCACACAAATCCGCGACCTGCTCTCTGAGCTGCATTGAGTGGCGTTATAATTCCACCCTGATTCGGTGTGTGGCGCAGCCTGGTAGCGCACTTGCATGGGGTGCAAGGGGTCGAAGGTTCGAATCCTTTCACACCGACCAATAATGACAAGGGTTAGCAGCGTAGTAGTTGCTAACCCTTTTGTCTTTCTGGGCGTTTAAGCGAATCACGGTGCCCGTTCAGTGCCCGTATCTCTCGAGCAACTCTTTGCTCCCTTGCCTCTTAGATAAGTGCAACTTCTTGGCAACTTTTGGCAACCCAGGTTTTTTCCTTTGCAATGATCATTGATTTTTCTCGGCACTGATATGGCCAAACCAGAGGCTTGGCCCAATACTGTCAGACAAGCATCTATGTCTACTTTTAGATCTGCATTGGTCGACTTAAAAATTACTGTTTTACTGTTAACCAGGTTTGGTAACCCCTGCAAGAAACATTCTTGCAAAAGTGCTTTACGGGGTTGCATAGCTCGTTGCATTGGCAATTGCTTTTCAGAACAGTTTCCACGTTCAAACCTTCTAATGTGTGGAAACCGTTCGTGGCAACCCAGTTGTTTTTTCCGATGCCATCTAGATTTTTTGTTGTCCCTTCAACGAATTTTTTGATAGACTCAACACACATTTAGAGATGAGCTGACGCTCACACCAACCTGCCTCCGGGGCAAGGTGGTTGCCACAAGCGATGTGACCCAGCTGGGTAAACAAGCCGGTAAACGCGTCAGCCCGCTTTATGCGGGCTTTTTCGTTTCTGATTTCAACGGTCTGGTCGACCGGCGCAGGTGCGCATTAGACTGGGGTGGAGTTGATCCTGATTGCCGGCCCTGCGTAACGCGAATCGGCTAAAGCGCAGGAGGCATTTATGGCCGTCTTTTCTTTGGCATCTCAAGCCAAACCTCATTCTTTGGAAGTGATCCAGAGTTTCTTGTCCACCAGTCGCACATACCTTGGCATATCCGCGTGTGCATGTTCAAAACACCCAGTTGTCTGCGTACCAAGTTTGCGTACCCTCGAAGCGGCTTCTAGCAGCCGCCAATTACCTTTATGCACCAATGAGTCTGCCGAGAGAGCGATATGACCTCAGGCATCGATTTAGATGTGAAGCTCGAGCATGGGCTGACCGATCTCCGCTGGCTTGTGCGATACGCACTTCGATGCAGTTTCAAGCCATCGGGCGAAGTCTCGATGTCTGAGGCGCTGAGGTCAGCGTTTGGATCTGGTGGCTGGCGAGTTGTTTGTCGAACGCCCAAGGAGAGGTTCATCCCGATCCTGCGCAATCGTGAGCTGTCTCTTGATTCACTGATCACGTATTGCCAGCGATTAGCTCGCCGCAGCTTTGTACAAGCCCCTCAAGCTGTTTTGCTGAGGTATTTCATTCAGCAGCGACGCCTTTTCTTGAATTTGGCTTGCCGTGTGCCTGAAGATACAGACTACGCACTCATGCGCGTCGCAAATCGCGAAGACGACCTCAAGATGCGCGACATCTCGGTCGTATCAAACTGGGCAGACCAGGCGAGGGTCAAAATTCAAACCCAACATCAATGGCCATCGCTGGTACGCCGGGCAATCGCCTACCGTGATCAACAGCATGTGAAACTGACGGTGGTCAGCGAGTCTCCTTGGTACTTCTATTGCCGAGCTATGGATTGGCGTGGTTATCGTATTGAACCCATTGCAAACAGCGCAGAGCTCTGGCTCGAAGGTGCAGCCATGGGTAGCTGCCTGTACAAGTTGCGCCACGAATGTAGTTCTAAGCAGCAAAACCGATTTTTTAGCATCCGACGGCATGGCAAGCGACTTGCCACGCTTGAGTTGGTCTGGTCACCACCTCGCGAAGAGTTCAAGGGCATGGATCGACAGCTGGGGCAGTGGCGGCTGCAAGATCTGAGGCTTTCATTCAATCGGTTGCCAGCTCAACATTTGGTTGAAGCAATGCATGGCTTTGCCTGGATGTTTAATTTCTGGGCCAAACGTCCAGGAAGAATGCCGCCAGGGCATCTTGATCAGATACGTCACCGTATCGCTTCGCTCAATGATGGGCTCAGATGGTACAAAAGCTCAAGTCTTACTTCGAGTGTTTGATTTGAGCCAGGCGCTCTTTGAGCGAGCGCTGTAGAAGTTCTTGATCAGCCATAGGCAGCTCACTGGCAGTCAGAATGATTTCGGCCATGCGGTCGTTTTCGCAATGCAAGTAGGCATGTGGAACACCCAGAACCTTGGCAAGCCGCAGAGAGGTTTCCTCGGGAGGCTGATGCTCGCCAAGCTCATAGCGGCTAATCCTAGCCCTTGCCGACGACTCATCCAACCCTATCTCCACGCCGACGTGCTCAAGCGACCACCCGAGTGCTTTCCGCCGCTCACGAAGACGGCGTCCAACGATGCTGATAGTTGTCCGAGAGATCGACATGTATCGATCTTCGTGACACCGCTATAGAATGTCGTCACGTTATTCGTTACAAACAATACAGGAAAAACATGGCATATCGATCACTTGTTAAAGGTCTATCGGTTATGTGCGCTTACATCGGCATGGCTGGCTGTGCAACTGATTTGCAACTAGGTGCCGAAAAGATCCGACCCGTGAGCATGGAGCAGAAGGCCGGATGCGAGTCTCTTGGCATCGTTGTGGCGGATCAACAACTAGGTCCATACAAAACACAGAACTCAACCAACAAGGCCATCAATGAGGTCGCTCGTCGAGGTGGTAACGCCATCTACATCATGGAAAATGCGCCCAGTGGAATCGACGGAGTATCTGTGACCGCAGAGGCCTTGCGGTGTAAGTGACAAGTGGAGATAACAAATGGCTCCTTCATCAGTCGTTAGTATTTGGTCGTATGACGGTCGATCCTCTCGGTCAGATTACTTCTGGGTGCTGCTCATAACGAGTGCCCTTGGTGCTGTTGCTGGGACGTTGATGGTCAAAGGCGGTGCCCTTGGCTTTTTCAGTGGCGTGTTCTTTGTGGCCGTTCTGTGGGTTTCGATGTGCGCCTGTGCAAGGCGGTTACATGATGTTGGGCACTCAGGATGGTGGTCGCTAGTTGCACTCGTACCGCTTGCAAATTTTCTTTTTGGGCTTTACGCCTTGTTTGCTCCTGGACAGGTTCAAGAGAACGAGTTTGGTCCACCGACATCCAAACCGAGCTCACTACCTCTGCTCGGAGATGAGGTAGTCAAAACTCCACTGCCAGCAGCTTCCCCGATGACTGTTATGGCTGAAGTGCCTCTGCAAAATCTCGCTCCATCCGAAATGGGCGGTGTAGAACCCATGGAGGAGTTTTGGGCGCAGGCTCTGCAAGAGTGCGATGAGAAAAAAATGCGTCCTGGACTTTGGGCTAAAGCATTTGCAGATTCACAAGGGCAAGAAGCGGTTGCGAAGGCTCAATACATGAGACTTCGTGCAACGCAACTCCAACTTGAGTGGAGTTTGTTGCGAGATCAAGCTGTTGCAGAACAGGAGAGGGCACTGCAAGCTGAGACGGTTCAGCAGCAAGCGCTTGCTGCTGAACAAGCCATCGTATTAGCAAAGATGAGCGATGATGAACGAACCGAGGCTCTAAAGCCCAAAGGGCGGTGCCCAAATTGCTCAGCTGTAATCAAGCTTGAGTCTAAAAGTTGTCCGCACTGCAATGCGATTTTTGGAAGCGATAGTGCTTGGCAAATTCGGGCATTGTCTAGTGCCGAGCAGGCGGCCTTTCGAGTCGCTTCAAAAGCTATGCGCACTGAAGCTCAAACAGAAACGTCAGGTACCTCAGTTCTTCCAAGCGTACTTCTTGCTGTCGCCCCTTTTCTTCTTTTTTTTCTGTTCATCGCTTTTAAATGAATACTCGAACTTGGGGTGTAAAAGCGGTAACTTGCAACACTAAGTTAGGCCTCGCGAGATTAAACGGCATGTGTCGCTGTCTTCTGGTAATTGTTCTAGTCATGTTGAGTAACCACGGCTTTACTCAGAGCCCAAGTAGCCAGCGCAGTTGGCAGTTCATTGGGAGGTTTGATAACGGAACGGTTCAATACATCGACATGAAGTCGTTGAGGAAGGAACGGGGTTACATACGCGTTCGGACTTTAGAAGACCACAAGATACCTGAGTGGTGGGCGAACTCAGAAAAAATACTCAGTTCTGTCACAGACCAATACATTGATTGCAACAACAAACGGTTTGCTATTTTGTCTAGTGAAGGCTATGAATGCCACATGGCGAGATGTATTCCTAAAGAAACATTTGCTGTTCCGTTTGAAAAATCAGAATTTAAAAAGATCACTAACATTGGATTAGAGGTGGGGGAGATCAGTTCCGAGGTAGGTGGCCTGTACGCCTTGGTGTGTCAGTAGAAATCGCTGGGGGGCTTACTAAAGCTTGTGGTGATCTGCACTATTGAATCAAGGTGATTTCAGTAAGAAGTGCCTACCAATCCTTGCCAATCTGTGGTGTAGCTCGCCGTCTTTCTCTCCTGCTTCATCTTCCACGCTCTGTGTTTGTCCGCCGTGCCCGCGCTGGCCAGGTGCAGTGTGCCGCGACCCCTTTGCTGTTGATGCTGTCCAAGTCTTGCGCCCCTCTGCTTTGGGGCAGGCAGTGCTTTTTATTTTAGTTTTGCTTTGAGCTCTTCGATGCTGTAAGCGGGACTTTTGAGATGTAGCATGCAATGGCAATTTGCACAAACCGGCCGCAAGTCGTTGATTGGGTCGATCTCGTACTCGGTTCCTATATTTGCGAGTTGTCTCAAGTGGTGCACCTGGATGTAGGTCTGACCAAGCTCCCCATACATGTTTGCGAAGGTGAAGCCGCACACTGCACAGCCATATCCATGTACTCGAATGCAAGCCTGCCGCGCCTTAGAACTCCTGTCATAGGTTGTGACACTGAGAGTTTTTGGTTTGCCTTCAACATATCGGGTGACCTCTCCAGCAGTCCATTGGTGTGGATGATGGCCATGGCGCTCAACTTCTTCAAAGAGGTTTTCAGCGACATCATCTGTTAGTTTCATTCCACTTTGCTCTGGCGTCCAATTGATCCCAGGGTAGTCATTGTTAAGCGTATCCAGATCGATGATCGGGTGATCTGAAAGTGCGCTGAAGACGATGTCGGTGTATTGCGCCAACTCACCAGTTTGAATCTTGTCCAGCTTGTAGTGGACATCCGCATAAGGTTTGGATGTAATGTGTCCGCAACCGATGATTCCCTTCTTGGCCTTGGGTATCTTGCCTAGCCTAATCAAAAAGAACCGATCGTCTTTTTCACTGATCGAATCTTTCCTTCTGCCGCAGCTCCATTTGGTTTCGTAAAAATTACCCGTATTTACACGGTGGATTGCATCGAGAAAATCAATCCAGCTCAGAACCCTGTACGAGAGTGCTGTTTGCCCATGTACTTCGCCCGCGGCCGCAGCATGGCGCCAGCAAGGCGCTGCTCGACCGCGTGTGCGACCCAGCCTGCCGTGCGCCCGACGGTGTTGATGAGGGCGGCGGTGCCGGCCGGCAGGCCCAGCGCGCGGGCCATGATCACCAAGGCCGCGAACAGGTTGGGGTGGCGGCCGCTGTTCTGGCCCAGCCGGTCCACCGTTTCCAGCAAGGCGCGCCCGTCGTTGGTAAGCAAGGCGCAGGCGCGTGTGAGTTCAAGCAGCACGTCGGCCCGGGGGTCCCTGTCGTACAGCGGATGGCCAAAGCACGGGATGTCCTTCATCGACAGCAGCGCTGAATGCCCAGGCGTCGTGTGTCCGGCAAATCGGGTCGCATCCGCCTGCAGTAGGAATTCCAGGTCGGTCGCGCCGCCAATCTGCATGGGCCCTGACTGGGCCATCAGGGCGGCGATAACGCAGGCGTGCAAGTCGGCGCCAGTGGAGGCACATATCCGCGCCACGAAGGTCGGGGCGGACAGCTCGTGGTCGGCACTCAGCACCAGCGCCGCATTCATCAGTGTCAGGCAGGACGTGTCTGCCGCCGCCGCGGGCAGGCCCAGTCCGCGCATCAGCACCTGGGCGGTGTATTCCTCGCCTTGCTGCGGTGCGTAGGTCTTGCCGGGTCCGAGCCAGCCGGCAGTGCCGGCGAAGGCCTGGATCAGCCGGATACCGGCGGAACGCGCGTCCAGGTGCGCGGTTTCGGCAGACTGCAGCTCCAGCGACGTCATGCCGAGCGCCGTCCGAGCCAGCAAGCTGAGTACCGACCGGTTGTTCTGCTCCGACATCTGTGCGTGAGCCAGCCAGACCGCGGGCGATGCTACGCACAGCCACGGGCTGTCCCTGAGCCTGGGCAAGCCGCTCCAGACCAGTTCGGCCACGAATTCAAAAGACCGCTCATCCCTGACCAGGTCTGAGGCGAGGTAGCCGCGGTATCGGGGGCCAGATGCGCTGATTTCGCAGATCCAGCTCTGCACGACGGGCTCGCCGTAACGCAGGCTGTGCGACACCACCGGCCCGCCGTCGCGGTTGCTAAAACGCGAGCGTAAGCGGTCCACGTCCGACTTCAGGTATAGGTTGGCTCTCTTCTGGCCGGGCCGCTTGATAGTGCGCACCATGCCGCGGCTGACGTAGGTGTAAAGCGACGCCTTCTTGATGCCCAGCACCTGCAAGACCTCCTCGCTGGTCAAGTACTCGATGTCATTGACCCTTCTGTTTGCTGCTGCTGCTGCTGCTGCGGGGCTGGGCAGGTCGTCGGGTGCGGCTTCGGGGAGCGGGTTTTTCATGACCGGGTTCTCACTCGTCAGGTTAGTGCGTTGCAATTGATCGACTTTAATATCGATCTATACATCGATCAAGTCGATACATAAAATAATTATGGCAGGCTAAGGCGTCACTTGGCGAACCTTCTGAGAAGTGCCTGCCGCAACGACGCCTACCCATTCCCACCAGAACTGTCCAGGAGACCCCATGACAACCGCAGCAGACGCCGCCAAAGAACAGCTAATCAGATTGGCACCCAAATTCAAACTGACCCGTGAAAAACTCATGGCCGCACGCCATTTGCCCGGCAACGTCTACAGCTCGCCGGAAATATACGAGCTGGAAAAAGAGAAGATATTCATGACGCACTGGCTGTCGGTCGCCCGAGTCGAAGAAATTCCCAATGTAGGCGATTACATGACCTTCGATGTGATGAACGAGCCCATCATCATCAGCCGTCCGCGTGAGGGCGAAATCTCAGTCTGCATGAATATGTGCCTGCACCGCGGCGTCGCCGTGGCCCGTGGATGCGGTCATGCCAAGGACTTCAGTTGCCCTTACCACGCGTGGACCTTCAGCATCGATGGCAAGCTGATTGCTGCTCCTGGCATGAAAGAGTCCGAATGCGACCTCAAAAATGCCACCCTCAAAAAGCTCAGCGTCCAGATATGGCGCGGATGGGTTTTCGTCAACTTTGCGGAAAATCCGGTTCCCTTTCATGAATACATGGAGCCGATTGACAAAAACCTGTGGTGGTTCCAGTCCGAAAACTGCAAGCTCGCGAATAAAGCTGTGATTGACGTCAAGTGCAACTGGAAGTTTCTGGTTGAAAACCTCATCGATATTTACCACGTGGGCGTGATCCACCGCAGCACCTTCGGCGGATTCGTCAAAGGTGAAAAGCTGAAATTCAACCTGGAAAAAAATGGCGGCTGGCATACCCGTTATGAAGCCCGCCCGCACAGCAAGTCCGGCGTACAGATATTCCCTACGCTTCCATGGGCAACCGAGGAGCCTTCAGGCATTGCCTGCAAAGCCGGCATTTATCCCAATCTGAACCTTTCAATGCGGGCGGACAGTCTGCGCATGTGGCACATCTGGCCGATTTCCCCGAGTGAGACCAGGGTGATCTGCTACATGTTGTTTCCGCAGGACGCTTTCTCAATTCCCGATTACGACGAGGAAATGGAGAAATACATTGCCTTCGTCAAACAGATCATTGCCGAGGATGCTGTCATGGTGGAGTCGCTGCAAAACGCCTCAGGATCAAAGTTTTTTGTCCCCGGTCCGATGGCGCCCTTGGAAGAGGCCATCCACCACATGGAAAACTATTATGTCGATCTGATGACGGCCTGAGTTGCTGGAAATACCCCGGAAATATCATCCTGAAATCCGCAGCATTGCAACGTGGCGCAAGCGGAATCATCAATCAACATAGAAATTCTTATGTCATCACCATGGATCATGGTCGCTGAATACAGCGGCATCGAAGAGGATGAAACACTCTCCGTCGAACACGAAGACGCACAAATCTGCCTGTACAAGGTCGGCGGCGTGATTTTCGCCACCGACAACAAATGCACGCACGGCGATGCAGATCTTTCTGAAGGGTTACTGCAGGACGGGCATTTCATCGAATGCCCTTTGCATGAAGGCACCTTCGATATTCGCACCGGCGCGCCGGTCGGACTTCCATGCACGGAAGCCTTGCGCTGTCACGAAGTCAGAATAGACGCCGGCAGCATATTTCTGCGCGCCCGCCAGCCAAGAGCGGTAAACCCATGAAGGTTGTCATTGTCGGCGCCGGCCAGGCCGGTGCATGGGTTGCCCGGCGGCTGCGGGGGAAAAATCCGGACTTGTCCATCACCCTGATTGGCGAGGAAGCGTGGGCGCCCTACGAGCGGCCGCCGCTTTCCAAGGCGTCCATCACTGGCGGGGATGCTGCCCCCAGTTATATCCTGTCCACTGAGCAAGCTGAAGAACTGAATATCGATTTGCAGCTGGGCACCGCAGCCACTGCGATTGACCGCACTGGCAAAATCCTTCAGCTTGGTAACGGTAAATCCCTGGCCTACGACAAGTTGGTGCTGGCGACTGGCGGAAGGGCACGCCAGCTGCAGGTGCCGGGCAGTGATTTACCCAGCATATATTATTTGCGCACTTGGGATGATGCACTGCGCCTGCGCGAACGGTTGAGGCCTGGAAAATCCGTCATGGTCGTGGGCGGCGGCTGGATCGGTCTGGAGCTGGCCGCCACGGCGCGAAAAACCGGTTGTGAAGTCACGCTGCTTGAAAGCGCTGACTGCTTGTGCGGGCGCTCCGTCACCCCGCAGATTTCAGCGTTTCTGGCGCAGCAGCATCAGCAGCATGGGGTGTCGGTCCAGTTCAATGCAAGGCTCGACAAAATCGAAGCCGTGTCCGATGGCCGTCTGTCTGTCTATACCGCTTCGGGCCGGACCGACGTGGATATCATCGCAGTGGGTATTGGCTTGCAGCCAGAAACTGCGCTGGCGCAAGATGCAGGGCTGGATATTGCCAATGGCATTGTGGTGGACAGGTTCGGCCTGACGTCTGATCCAGATATTTACGCCACCGGCGATGTCGCCAACCAGCCTTTCCAGGCCCATGCTTCAGCACCTGAAACACGCATGCGCTTTGAGTCGTACGCCAACGCCACCAACCACGCGGTTGGCGTGGCCGATCATATCTGTGGCGAGGTGGAGAAAATCGCTGAAATCCCCTGGTTCTGGTCGGACCAATATGATTTTCAGCTCCAGGTATTGGGTACGCCACGGCCTGATGGGCAATGGATTTTGCGTGGACAGATGCAAGACAATAAATTTTGCCTGTTCCAGATGGTTGGCCAGACCGTGCAAGCTGTCATTGCGGTGAACATGGCGAAAGAATTGAAAATCGCCAAGCGTTGGATGAAATCAGGGTGCTACCCCGCACCGGAGCTGCTGTCTAATTTGAGCGTCAGGCTGGGAAAAATATGAGATGGGTGCGTGGTCAATATCCAGCGTTGCTCTGGTTGGCGGTTAACTTTGCCCGCGTGAAAATCCGCGCATGAATAAATCGATGCCATGCGCGCGAAGATGCGTTTTATTGAATACGCTCTGGTCTCTGGCTGGTCACCAGTTCCGAAATCGTCTGGCGCAGCCAGCGGTTGGCAGGCTCCAGGTGTGCGCGCCTGTGCCAGAACTGGCGGACCTGCGCATGCGGCAATTGAAACGGCAGCGGCAATATCCGGATGCCAGAATGCCCGGTGGCCGCATATTCAGGCACAGTCGCAATCAGATTCGTTTCCTTCACGACCGAAGCGGCCATATGGTAATGCACCACCGACAGCCGCACGTTTCTGGCCTGGCGCTGCGTTGCCAGGTAGTGCTGGACCACGGTTTCTGCATTGCCGCCAGTGGCCACCACATGCGCCAGTGAAAAATAATCGTCCGCTGACAAAGTGCTGCCAACCTGCTGGTTCTTCTCCCCGGCAATGCAGACATACCGGTCGCTGAATAACTGCTGCTGGAAAAACCCGCTCTCGGGCAATTTAAGATTGCCGATCGCCAGATCGATTGCGCCGGTGCGCAGGGCGTCTGGATAATCGGCCGCCGGCAGCCGCAACGCGGACATATGCACATTCGGCGCAATGGCCATGAGGTGGGCGGTCAACGTGGGCAATAAAACCGTTTCACCGACATCAGACATCGCCACCTTGAAGGCATGTTCGCTGCTGCCCGCGTCGAATACCGTCGACAGCGTGAGGCAGGTTTCCATAAGTTTCAGGGCCTGGTGAATCGGCTCCTTCATCGCCAAGGCCAGCGCCGTCGGCTCCATCACACGGCCCGCCCGGACGAACAAGGGATCGTTGCACTGCTGACGCAGGCGTTGCAGTGCATTGCTGATTGCTGGCTGCGTCAGCCCCAGGACTTGCGCAGCCCGCGAAACATGTCGTTCCTGCTCCAGCGCGCCGAAAACCCGCAGCAGGTTGAGATCGAAGGTCTTGATGTTCATGAAGCGGTTCTGAATCCCCTGATCCCTGGCCGCTGGCGCATGGGACAAATTACCGACGGTGGCAGCGGGCTGGTCCTGCATGGCTGCGGGGAACTTTGACCGAGCTCAAACTATAACTATAGTGAATAGTGTAACTCTCAAATATTGATTAGACAGAGGAAATTGAGAGTGGCAACATCTTGGCCATGTCAATAAAAGTCCGCTGATAGATATTAATATGAATACGAAAATCCTCATTGTTGGAGCCGGCCCGGTAGGGCTGGGCATGGCGATTGAACTGGGCAACCGGGGCATCGATTGCGTGGTGGTTGACCGCGGCGATGGAACGATCGAGCACCCGAGAACCGGGCTGGTCGCCATCCGGACCATGGAGGCCTTCAGGCAGTGGGGCATCGCCGCAAATGTCCGAGCCTGCGGTTTTCCGGAAGACTATGACTTGTCCATGGTGTTTTGCACCTCGCTAAACGGACTGGTGCTGGACAGGGAGGCCTACCCGAGCATGCGCGATGCACCAACGCCGCCGGAGACACCCGAGAAAAAGCAGCGCTGCCCGCAGCTGTGGCTGCAGCCCATCATGGCTCGGGCGGCAATGGCGCATCCCAACGTCACCATGCTATACAGCCATGAATACATCGATTATTCTGAAAACGGCGAAGGCATAACTTCCACCGTCAGGAATCTGGAAAACGGGGAGACGAGGGCTATTGCTGCGCCTTATCTGCTGGCCTGCGACGGCGCGACCAGCCTGGCGCGCGAGCAGGCGGGCATTGCGATGGACGGGCGTTTGCTGAGTTATTCGGTGAACATTTTGTTCAGATGCCCGGCGCTAGCCAAAAAACACCTCATGGGTGAAGCCGAGCGTTATATGTTCGTCGGGCCTGAAGGCATGTGGGGCAATATCACCGTCGTCGATGGCGATGAAATCTGGCGCCTGACGGTGCTGGGTTCTGAAGAGAAAATGAACCTGGACAGCTTCGATGCACGGGCGTGGATTTTGCGCGCATTGGGCACGGAAAATGATCCTGGGCGGATTCCGTTTGAAATCGAATCCGTCATCCCATGGCGTCGCACTGAAATGCTCGCCGAAAGCTATAAAAAGGGGCGCGTGATTCTGGTGGGCGATTCGGCGCACACGATGTCTCCGACTGGCGGGATGGGCATGAATACCGGTATTCAGGAAGTGCTGGACCTGGGATGGAAATTGCAGGGCGTGCTGGACGGTTGGGCGCATCCGGATCTGCTGGACAGCTATGAAATCGAACGCCGTCCCGTTGCTCAAAGAAATATCAGTTTTTCCACACAGAATTTCAAGGCCTGGAAAGACACGCCGGACTCGAATGCCGTGTCCGATGCCACCGAAGAAGGCCAGCGGGTTAGGGCTACACTCGGCCAGCGGCTGCGCGATTCCACCCGGGTGGAGTGGGAATCGATGGGCCTGCAAATCGGCCACCGGTATGAAAACTCGCCCATCTGCGTGGCCGATGGCACGCCGCCAACGCCGGACGATTTCCGTGAATATGTACCGACCACGCGCCCCGGTTCACGCGCGCCGCACCATTGGCTGGAAGACGGGCGCTCGACGCTGGACCTTTTCGGTAACGGCTTCACCCTGATGGTGTTTCCTGCCGCACCCGCCGAGTCGGTTGAAAAACTCAGGCTGGCTTTTGCGCAGCGCCATATTCCGCTGGAAATCGTGCAGGTGGCCGACGAATCGGTCGCCGCGCTGTATGAGCGGCCATTGGTATTGGTCCGTCCCGATGGACATGTGGCCTGGCGAGGCGACGAAGCCGGCCAGGCAGGTCATGTGGCGGCTGTGGTGTCTGGAAGAGCCACCGAGCAAGCGACTTCTATCTAAATCAACTGGAGACAACAACATGAATAAAAAAGCCATTTTTTCTCGCCGCACGCTGCTCGCCGCCGCCACGCTGGCCTTCTGCGTCAGCGGCCAGGCCCAGACGCCTGCGGCCTGGCCGAATAAAACGGTTCGATTTATCGTGCCCTACACACCCGGCGGCAGCAACGACATGGTAGCGCGCATCATCGGTCAGAAGCTTTCTGATTATTGGGGCCAGCCGGTATTGGTGGAAAACAAGCCGGGCGTGGGCGGCAATATTGGCGCCGCATTCGTGGCCAAATCGCCGGCGGATGGTTATACCTTGCTGATCACGCCCAATAACCTGACGACCATGAACCCGTATCTTTACTCCAAAGAAAAACTGGGGTACGAGGTGGCGAGGGATTTCGAGCCGATTTCGATGCTGGCCAAAGGGCCCATCCTGCTCGCCGTCAACGCGAAATTGCCGGTCAACTCAGTCGAGCAGCTGGTGGCCTATGCCAAAGCCAACCCAGGGCGGCTCAGCTACGCGTCTGCCGGAGTGGGCACGCCACACCATTTGACGGCCGAACTGTTCAAATCCATCGCCGGTATTGATGTGGTGCACATCCCATACCGCGGAGCCAGCCCGGCGGTCACCGATCTGGCAGGCGGCCAGGTTCAGATGATGTTCGGCATTCCCAACTCGCTGATGCCCTTCGTCAAGACTGGGCAACTCAGGGCGCTGGGCGTGGGCAGCAAGCAGCCGGTCAGCAGCCTGCCGGGCATTCCCGCCGTGGCGACTTCCTTCCCCGGATTTGATTCCGACTTGTGGATCGGCCTGCTCGCTCCGGCCGGCACGCCCAAAGACGTCATCTCCAAAATCCGCCAGGACATCGCACGGGCCACCCGGGAAGAAGACGTCAATGGCAAGCTCGCCGCGCAAGGCCTGCAGGCGGAGTCCAGCACTGGCGAAGAGCTGAAACGCACCATCCAGGTCGAGTCGGCCCGCTGGTCCAAAATCATTCTGGAAAACAAGATCACGGCGGAGTGATCACACGACCCGGTGGATGTTTTCAGCGCCCACAATTGCCAGCAGGTGATTCTGCGGTGTTACCAATTGTGGCAACATGGTATTTATCTAGCGGCCTTCGATGCAGGCGTCTTGGGCACTGGCTTGAATCCGTTATCCAGCACCTGAATTTACCGCCACGTTGTTTTCGCAAAGCTTCAGTCTTTCCAGTTGAGGTCAGACCATGACAAACCAAATCCTTGATTACCAAAGCGGCTTCGTCAACGAATTCGCCACAGAAGCCTTGCCCGGTGCACTGCCTATAGGCCGTAATTCGCCGCAAAAGGCGCCTTACGGGCTCTACGCTGAGCAGCTGTCCGGCACCGCCTTCACCGCACCGCGCCACAGCAACCGCCGCTCCTGGCTGTACCGGATTCGTCCGGCCGCCATGCACCTGCCATTCGAGCGCATTCCAGACAGCCGCTGGCTGAGTCTGTTGAATTGCACTCAAAGCTGCGCTCTCGAATTCAAATGTTCGTTCTCAGCTAGAGGCCCGAGGAATCATGCCTGCTTTCAGTACTCCTCAAGAGTTCTTGAAGCTCGTTTCTAACGAAAGTAACGATATGGCAAGAATCATCAAAGAAGCAAATATTAAAGTTGATTGAGAATTGATTTATGGCTAATAGGTTCAACTCCAAAGTCGCTGTGATTACGGGTGCTGGTTCGGGTTTTGGGGAAGCGATAGCCAAAAAATTTGCTGTGGAAGGTTCTTCAGTAGTGGTAGCCGACATAGATTTTGAAAAGGCATCCTTAGTTGCTACTCAAATTCAAGAATCAGGTTTGAGTGCTACAGCAATTCAAGTCGATGTCACTCAAGGCATGTCTATGGAGGAGCTTGTCAGGGCATCAATTTCAAACTACGGAAAAATTGATATCTTTGTAAATAATGCAGGGGTGTCACAAAAGTACACCCCTGCATATGACTTACTTGAAGCTGATTTTGATCGGATTTTCAACGTTAATATGAAATCAATCTACTGGAGTGTTGTCAAAGCTGTACCTGAGATGAAGCGACATGGGCGAGGGGTTCTATTGAATGTCACCTCTGTATCTGCATTGCGTCCAAGATCAGATACAGCTTGGTACTGTGCTTCTAAAGGCGCCGCAACAACAGCAACAAAGGCACTTGCCCTTGAATTAGCAAAAGATCATATTAGGGTATGCGCGCTAGCCCCATCTGCTGCCGACACTCCATTGCTTGCCGCAGCATTAAGCAGTTACGGTGGTCCTAAGGAGCAAGCAGTTGTTCGTCAGAATTTTGCGTCAGGAATTCCGCTGGGACGTCTTTGCACAGCTGCGGACATGGCGAATGCTGCACTTTTTTTGGCCTCAGATGAGGCTGACTACATTACTGGTGTTTGTCTAGAAGTTGATGGTGGCCGTAGCATTTGATACGTGCCAGCTTGAAAAGCTTTACTTTTTAACACAACGATTCAAGAGAATTATGTAACGCTTATGGTTTGTAATCAGGCTGATTTGCTGGAGACGCCATTCTGAAAGCTTGTAGCTCCAGACAACGCCTTTCAACTTCTAATAAATTAGGCCATCTGTTTAAGTCGACCTTGAATCTTCGTGCGCTTTCAATTTGCGGTATGAGATACACATCAGCAAGAGTTGGCGATCTCCCAAAGCAGAATCCATCTCTATTTATATCGTTAGCCAAGATTGATTCGATGCTGTCGAATCCTTCAGAAATCCATAGGCCACACCATTTGTTAATTGCCGCATCGTTAGCAGAGAATTCGCGTCGGAGCGTTTGAAGAATTCTGCGATTGTTAATAGGGTGGATGTCACAACCAACAATTGCCGCCAATGCTCTTACACGTTGCCTCCCAATAGTGGTTTCTGGAAGTAGGACAGGTGTAGGGTATGTTTCCTCAAGCCACTCAATGATGGCAGGTGATTGAATCAGTACTTCACTTTCCAACTCAAGGGCTGGAACTAGCCCTTGAGGGTTTAGGTTTTTGAAACTTTCTTGTAGCTGTTCGTCTTGTAGCAAGTTGACTGCTACATATTCATACTTTAATCCCTTAAGGTTCAAAGCTATTCGTAGGCGATGAGAAGTGCCACTTCTGAAATAGTTGAAGAGCTTCATGTTGCCTCAAGTTAATCAATACTTTGGAGAGGGGGTCACAGTTGCAATGCACTCGCCGAAACCTATTCGTGCGGCACCGGGTTTCTCGCACCATCCTTTTATTGAAATGGCGTCCCCGTCTTGCAAGAAGGTTCTCTTTTCGCCGTTCGACAGAGTGATGGCTTGTTTGCCGCCTTGTGTTAACTCTAGCAATGAACCTGCTTGTTCGGGTAGCGGACCTGACAAGGTGCCAGATCCAAACATATCGCCGGGACGCAATGCACAACCGTTGATCGTGTGATGGGTCACCATTTGCGCCACAGTCCAATAAGCAGCATCGGTGAAATTTGAATAGCTAACGCATTCAAACGGCAGACCGGCTTTGCGCATGGCTTCAGTTTGGATTAGCACTTCGAGTTTCACGTCAAAAGCACCTTGCTGATTGTTCTGTTTGGAGCTTAGGTAGGGCAATGGTTTGGGATCACCTTCTGGGCGTTTAAATTCGCGGCGAAATGGGGAAAGTGCTTCCATAGTGACCATCCAAGGGGAGATCGTGCTTGCAAAATTTTTGGATAAAAATGGACCAAGAGGTTGGTACTCCCAAGCCTGAATGTCACGAGCGCTCCAATCATTGAAAAGGGTCATGCCAAACACATGGTCTTCAGCCTTTTCAATAGAGATTGGTTTGCCTTGCGTATTGCCGTTACCAATAATGATGCCCAGTTCAAGCTCGTAGTCCAACCTTGCGCAAGGCTGTAGCGTTGGAAATTCTGCATCTGGGGCTTTGACTTGGCCAAGTGGTCGAGAGAACGAACTACCGGTAGCGTTTAGTGTTGAAGAACGGCCGTGATATGCAATTGGGACCCATTTGTAGTTGGGGAGCAAAGGATTATCAGGGCGGAACAATTTGCCTACAGCTGTGGCGTGATGAATTCCAACGTAGAAGTCGCTGTAGTCCCCTACGTCACAGGGCGTACCCATTTCGACAGATGCTTGTGCCAGAAGAGATTTTTCGAGTTCCAATTGCATCGGGCTACCTTCTGTCAAAGCTAGAGAGATAGCAATCCTTAAATCAACGCGATCTTGGCGTGACATACTCAACAAGCGAGACATGTCAGAGTGATCAATCAAGCCAGCGGCTTGCAAGTCAAGTACTTGATCGCCAATTGCTACACCGATGCGCCATGCTTCGTTGGAGGATTTACGAAATCGACCAAATGGCAAATTCTGAATTGGAAAGTCTGTGTCAGCAATATTTGCAGACGCCACCCAGCTTCGAAGTGCTGGGTTAAGAGTAGAAGCTAAATCACGCATAGGTATCAATCAAATAGAAGCTCAATTTTGTTTCATCTCAACTAATCAAGAATTGGTTAGCGCGGGCTCTGTGGAGAGTCGTTGTGATGAAAAAGTTCTTTAAAGAATCGAAAGTTAAAAGGCTCTTGGAAGAGCCTTTTGTTGGTTAATTTAATCGAGTGAAATCGATTGTTGTTTGATGAGTTTGTGCCATCGCACTGTTTCGGTCTTAATAAGATCTGCATACTGTTGGGGCGTGCTTGCAACGGGCTCAATTCCAAAGTCAATCAACTTCTGGCGAATCGCAGGTTGATTGATGGCAGTTGCAACCTGTTTTTGCAAAGCGTTCACAACTTCTGGAGAAGTTCCTGCTGGTGCAACTATTCCAACTTGTGCAGATGCTTCAATATTTTTAAAGCCTAATTCAGCAAAAGTGGGTACGTCGGGCAATTGTGGGAGGCGGGTTGGATTTGCTACAGCCAACGCCCGAATTTTTCCACCTTTGATAAAACCAGCTCCTGCAGCTAAGTCAACCATCATTGCTGGAATTTGCCCGCCTGCTAAATCAGCAAGCGAAGGCGCTGCACCTCGGTATGGAATATGGACCATGTGAAGGTCTGCATTGACTTTCAGCAACTCCATTGCTAAGTGGTGCGGGCTACCAGCTCCAGCTGACCCATAGTTAACACTGCCTGGTCTTGCTTTAGCTTTGGCGATAAAGTCTTTTGCGTCCTTGGCATCGGAGCTAGGACCCACAACCAAAATCATTGGGAATTTTCCCATCAGTGTCACTGGTACCAGATCTTTTTCTGGGTTGTATGAGAGTTTGGAATACAGAGCAGTGTTAAACACCATAGTGCCGTTGTCTGCGGAAAGGATGGTGTATCCATCTGGGGCTGAGCGAGCAACTTCTGAAGCGGCTAACGCAGTATTGCCGCCTGGCTTGTTGTCTGTAACGATTGTTTGGTTAACTTGTGTAGATAGTTGATTGCCGATGGTTCGTGCAAGAAAGTCGGAGCCGCCGCCTGCTGGGTAGGGAACAACCCAGCGAATGGTTTTAGATGGATAGTTTGAGCTCTGCGCAAGACTGAGTGTTGATGTACCTGCGAGGCCTATCAGTGCAATAAGACTCGCTACATATCGACGTTTAAGCATGTACGTTCCTTAATCAAGAGTTCGGTGGTTTAATTACAAGGCGTAATCCTACTACGCTAAGCGTAAATTTTTCTCTGGTGGTTTCCCTTAACATTTGGTAGATATGAGCACTAAAAAAACACAAACTACTCAATCAAGTCTAGGGAGCGCTGATCGGCGACAACGTGTCCAATCAGCAGAAACTGGTATGGACGTTCTCAAGGCGCTCAGTCGTCTGGGGGGCGCCGCTAGTCTGACAGCGGTCAGTAGCGCTATTGATGAAAGCACAGCCAAGGTCCATCGGTACATGGCGAGTCTGTTGAGCTCTGGGCTTGTTGCTCAAAACTCAGTCACTCAGCATTACTACCTTGCATCAGAAGCACTTCAGATTGGTCTTGCCGCTCTGCGGCAGTGCGATCCTATAAGGCTAGGTGAGTCTTCACTCGTGCGATTGCGAGAGTCTCTGGAGGTGACATGCTTTATTGCCGTTATGGGAAATAAAGGGCCAACAGTCTTAAGGATTGAAGAGCCCACGCTGCCCGTTACTGTGAATATTCGACTGGGCTCTGTATTGCCTGTCTTATGGTCTGCGGCGGGGCAAGCCTTCCTTGCGTATACCAATGATCCCCAGATTTTGAAACAAGCAGAGGAAGAGTTTGAGGGGGCATCCGAAGAGCAAAAAGCCTTACTGGCAGGAGCGGATCCAATTTCACAACTACGTCGTCAAGTCAAAGCCCAAGGCTGTGCAATTGTTCATGACATGTTGTTACGAGGTATCAGCGCGATCTCTGCTCCTATTTTTGACTCGACAGGAAAAGTAACAGCAGTTCTTGTTGCTTTGGGGGCTAGTCGTGGGTTCGATACGAGACCTGGTGGGCGAATTTGTCCTGAAGTTATGCGCGAAGCTTCGTCAATTAGTAAGGCTATGGGGTTTGAGAGTCTTTCGAACTGAGACTCATGATGTAAGGGTTAATGCTAGATTGTCATTTCCTTATGCGTAATACACTTACGCATAAAGAAAGACGACTACATGACTTCTCATCCATCCGGTTGCCCTTTTGACCATACATCTAAATCTGCAGCAATAGCTCCAAATGGATGCCCGGTTAGCAGTAACGCTAGCTCGTTTAATCCTTTTGAAAAAGACTATATGCAAGCTCCTGCAGAGTATTTGCGTTGGTCGCGTGAAAAAGAGCCTGTGTTTTGGAGCCCGCAGCTAGGCTATTGGGTTGTTACGCGCTACGAAGATGTAAAAGCTGTCTTTCGAGACAACATTTTGTTTTCTCCATCGATTGCGCTGGAAAAAATAACGCCAGCAACACCAGAGGTCATGGAGATTCTTCAAGGCTACGGCTATGCAATGAATCGCACCATGGTGAATGAAGATGAGCCAGATCATATGGAGCGTCGACGCTTGCTGATGGATGCATTCTTGCCTGAGAGATTGATGACATACGAGCCGATCGTGAGAAATTTAGCGCGACAGTACATGGACCGCTTTATTGACAAAGGTCGAGCAGACTTGGTTGCTGAGATGTTTTATGAAATCCCGCTGAACATTGCACTTAAATTTCTTGGCGTCCCAGATGATGGTGCTGAGCAATTGCGTCAATTCGCTGTAGCCCATACCTTAAATACATGGGGTCGTCCGACTGCACAAGAGCAACTAAAGATTGCAGATAACGTTGGCAAGTTTTGGCAAACAGCTCAAAACATCTTGGATGGCATGATGGCCAAACCAGATGGTGACGGCTGGATGTATGAAACCATTAGGCAGCACTTGAAGCATCCAGATATCGTTACGAAATCGTATTTGCGCTCAATGATGCTTGCAATCCTTGCCGCTGCACATGAAACAACATCAAATGCAACAGCGAATGCATTCCTAACGCTTCTTACTCAACGACGCGCTTGGGAGGACATCTGCGCTAACCCAGCGTTAATTCCAAACGCAGTAGAGGAGTGTTTGCGAGTCTCAGGATCAATCATCGCTTGGCGCAGGATCGCAACTGCGGATGCAGTCGTTGGAGGCGTTGCAATTCCTAAAGGCGGAAAGTTGTTGATTGTTCAAGCATCAGCTAACTTTGATTCGCAGCATTTTGAAAATCCTGAGGAGGTTGATGTTTATCGCGAAAGCGCTGTTGAGCACCTGACATTTGGCTACGGAGCTCATCAATGCATGGGCAAAAATATTGGGCGCATGCAGATGCGAGTTTTTTTAGAAGAGTTTGCACAACGCTTGCCGCACATGCATTTGGTGAAAGAGCAAGAAGTTGATTACTTGCCAAACACATCCTTTCGTGGTCCATCTGCGCTGTGGGTTGAATGGGATCCAAAGTTAAATCCTGAGCGCAGTAATCCCAAAAATCTGAAGGCACTTAGCAATTTCTACATCGGGCCGCCAGCCAAAGATAGTATTTCTCGAACTGTCGTCGTGGGCGAGAAGCACGCAGAAGGTGAAGGGCTTATTCGATTTGTTTTTGCAGATCCACATGGAGCGCCATTGCCAGCATGGACAGCCGGAGCGCATGTTGACTTAATTTCTTCAGGATTGCGTCGTAAGTACTCGCTGTGTGGAAACGCTGAGGATCGTTCAAATTTTCAGGTCGTTATCCAAAGGGAAGAAAGTGGTCGCGGTGGATCTAAACATTTTTGCGATCAGTTGAAGGTTGGAGATGAGTTGCAACTCTCTGGCCCCAAAAATCTATTCAAACTAGATGAAACTGCAAGTCATTTTGTGTTGATCGCTGGGGGCATAGGTATCACGCCTGTGCTAGCTATGGCTGATCGACTTAAAGCGGTAGGAAAACCGTATGAGATTCACTACGCCGGACGTTCACGCAATCACATGGCCTTATTGACTCGTTTAGATCAAGACCACGCGAAAAATCTCACCCTGCATATCAAATCAGAATCTAAACGTATGGACTTGGTTTCTGTGCTCAAAAATGTGGATAGGGGTACGAGAGTTTATGCCTGCGGTCCTGATCGATTGATTTCCGAATTAGAGCAAATGAGTGAGAGCTGGCCAGAGGGCGTGCTTCATTTTGAGCATTTCAACAGCGATGGAGCTGCACTTGACCCAAGCAAAGAGCATTCGTTTGTTGCCGTACTCAAAGATTCAAATGTTGAAGTCAATGTGCCCGCTAATCTGACGTTGCTCCAAGCCCTGCAGGCAGCAGGTTTCGACGTTCCTTGTGACTGTGGGGAAGGACTCTGTGGAACGTGCGAAGTAAATATTGTCGAAGGTGAGGTGGATCACCGTGACAAGGTTTTGACTAAATCTGAGCGTTCCGCCAATCAAAGAATGATGTCTTGTTGCTCGAGAGCAGCAGGTCAGAGGATTGTTTTGTCGTTATAAATTTTTTGGAGATATTTATGTTGATTAAAAAAGTTCACCATGTTGCTTATCGCTGTATCGATGCAAAGACAACTGTCGAGTGGTATCAAAAGCATTTGGATATGAAATTCATCTTAGCTATTGCTGAGGATGAAGTCCCTTCAACTAAAGCTGAAGATCCGTATATGCATATTTTTTTAGATGCCGGAAATGGCAACGTGTTGGCATTTTTTGAATTGCCGAGTCAACCACCTATGGACCGTGATCGCAATACACCTGAATGGGTGCAGCACTTGGCATTGGAGGTTGATTCTGTTGAAACTTTGTTGTCGGCTAAGAAAAAACTTGAAGCTTTAGGTGTTGAGGTTTTAGGGCCTACAAATCACACAATCTTCAAGAGCATTTACTTTTTTGATCCAAACGGTCATCGCTTGGAATTGGCAGCCAATACTGGGACGCCAGACATGATGAAAAAACTAGATGAAGTGAAGTGGGATATGCTCGAAGAATGGTCTAAAACCAAGCGAGCTCCTAAGCATGCAGCATGGATGCACGATGGATCGATGAATTCATAATCTAAACAAACTTCTAGGTGCGAATGCGATCTTGAGTCTTCTTAAGGGTTGAATTTTGAAACAACCCTCTTGTCATCTAATGATTTTTTGCAGTAGAAGAAAAAGGGCACTGGTCTCCCAGTGCCCTATCCAACTCTGAGTTGATCTCCTTAGACCCTAGCCCAGACAACCCGGGTAAGAAACCTAATTTGATCAAAGCGCTGATGGAGTGCCCATTAGGCGAATCCCGAGGCACTAAACTGCCTCCGTGTGTACTAACTTCACGCCAACCAAGAAGAGCCAGTGGGTCAAAGAAAATCTGGGTGTAGATCTGCCAGCAGACTATCCAGCTGAGTCCTACCCGGGGTTTGCGGCCCCTGTTGTTGTGAAGAGTCACCAGACTAGTCGAGTAGCCTGCGGCTTGGCCAAGTTTGGCTTGATCCCGTCTTGGGCCAAAGATGACAAGATAGCTCGTCATACCTACAACGCTCGAAGTGAGACTGCGGCAGAGAAGCCGAGTTACCGAACAGCTTGGCGTCAACGTCAGTACGGCCTTGTGCTCGTCGATAACTTCTATGAGCCCAGCTACGAATCAGGCAAGGCCGTGAGATGGAAGATTGAACTAGCGTCGGGAGACCCTTTTGGCATTGCCTGCCTATGGGATCGCTGGACTGATCCGGCTTCGGGTGAGGTGGTTGTTAGCTTCTCCATGCTCACCGTCAACGCAGACGAGCACCCAGTCATGCGTCAGTTTCACAAAGCCGGTGATGAGAAGCGAACACCTGTCATCATCCCTCCAGAACTGCACGACAAATGGCTCAGCGCCGACGTTACGCAGGCTTCAGAGCTGATGAATTGGTCGCACATGCCCGAGCTCAGGGCCATGGCGGCACCGAGAGCTTAAAACCTTCTATTACTTTATTGCTGGATAAATATACAGTATATTTATCCGCATGTATGAAGAAGTAATTTCGGCTCCGATACCTGTATTCATCTCCGAAGAGAAGGTCATGTTGGAGGTGTGCGGCTGGAGTGTGCCTGCTGGTTTTGCTAGCCCAGCGGCTGACCACACGCGCAAGCGCATTGACCTCAACAAACACCTGATTTACAACGGCGATGCCACCCATGTGTGTTGAATTGCACTCAAATCTGACCCAAGATTTGCATCGAATATTGACCCACCCGGTTTAAGCTTTTTAAGGCTCTTGCTTAAATTTTCTCTGTTTTACCTCCTTGCTGGTTTGGGTTGAACTATTCCTGAACCGGTAGCTCTCATTGCCCGTCTCCACAATATGGCAGTGATGCGTCAATCGATCAAGCAGCGCCGTCGTCATCTTCGCATCACCAAACACCGAAGACCACTCCGAGAAGCTTAAATTAGTCGTGATGATCACGCTGGTTCTTTCGTACAAACGGCTCAATAAATGAAATAACAAGGCCCCACCAGCTTGGCTGAACGGTAAATACCCCAGCTCATCCAAGATTAGCAAATCAACCATCGCTAAGCGGTTCGCTATTTGTCCATGTTTGCCCGCGTTCTTCTCCATCTCCAGTGCATTAACCAACTCCGCCGTTGAGAAGAACCTTACCCGCCTATGCATGTGCATGATGGCTTGAACACCTATTGCTGTCGCCAAATGCGTCTTCCCCGTTCCCGGCCCCCCTATGAGCACCACGTTCTCCGAGTTCTCAACAAACAACCCCTTGTGAAGCGTTCGCATTTGTGCCTCGTTCACAGCGCTTTGACTGAAGTCAAACCCAGACAGATCTCGGTACGTCGGGAACTTTGCCAGCTTGACTTGGTAAGTCACCGAGCGAACCTCTCGCTCAGCGACCTCGGCCTTGAGTAAGCTGTCCAATATGCTTTCCGCTGCCTGATATGCAGGCGAAGCCTGCGAGGCAAGCTCTTCAACGGCCTGAGCCATCCCGTGAAGCTTGAGGGATTTGAGTGTTTGGATCATTGCACTAGGCTGCATGGCGAACCTCCCTTAAGTTGTCGTAACGAATGACGTTGGCCTGTGGCTCAACGTTTAGCGCTAAATGCTGCGGTGTGTGCGCCGGTGCTGGAGGAGTAACTTCTGTCAAACGACCCAGCAAATTGAGGATGTGCAGCTTGCTTGGCATCCCCGACTCCAGAGCTAACTCAACCGCCGTCAATACCGCTTGTTCATCGTGGTGCATGACCAGCGCCAAGATCTCCACCATCTCTCGGTCACCACCTGCACGTTTGCTCAGCAATACCTGCAAACGTTTGAACCCTTCTGGCAACTCCAAGAACGGTGCGCCATTACGAAGTGCACCAGGCTTTCTTTGTAAGACAGCAAGGTAATGACGCCAGTCGTAGATAGTTTTTCCACCTTGATGATGTCGATCGAAGTGGCGTAGATGCTGGGCAATCTCTTGTCCCTCAGTAGCCATCACTAAACGATCTGCATAGACGCGCAAACTGATGGGCCGGTTCGCAAATGTGGCTGGTACGCTGTAGCGGTTGCGATCGAAATAAACCAAGCAAGTCGGAGAGACACGTTTGGTGTGCTCCACAAAGCCGTCAAACGCCGACGGTGCAGCCATGAGTGTGGAACGCTCTTGCTCCCACAGTTCTTGAATCGTAAATTCACGTTGCTGCGGATGGCACAACTCTCTCCAGAGTTCGATACACCGAGTTTCAAGCCACGCGTTCAAGGCGTCCAAACTCTCAAACTCAGGTGCAACTTGCCACAGCCGATGTCTTGAGTCTTGGACGTTCTTCTCAATTTGGCCTTTTTCCCAACCCGATGCCGGATTGCAGAACTCGGCTTCGAAGACAAAGTGATTGACCATGACTTGGAAGCGCATGTTCACATCCCGAGCCTTGCCCTTCTTGATTTTGTCGACCGCTGTCTTCATGTTGTCGAAGATCCCGCGCTGAGGAACACCACCTAATACTCTGAAGGCATGGTTATGAGCATCGAAGAGCATTTCATGGGTTTGCAGCGGATACGCCCTCAACAGAAATGCTCGGCTGTATGCCAACTTGAACTGAGCAACTTGTAACTTCGTTCGCTCGCCACCGATAACGGCCCAGTCCTCGCTCCAGTCAAACTGGAAGGCCTCACCGGGGGCAAATGTCAGGGGCACAAACGCCCCACGCCCAGTTGTCTTGCTTGTTTCGTGCTGATCTTGACGCCACTTACGAACAAATGCAGTGACTCGGTCATACGAGCCCTGATAACCAAGAACCACCAAGTCATTAAACAGTTGACGGATATTGCGTCGATGTTTTCGGCCCTTTTTGGCTTCAGTCTTGAGCCACCCCTCTAGCTTGGTAGCAAACGCATCGAGCTTGTTGGGAACGGTGCGGGCTGGGTACTTGGGCTCAACAACGCCATTGGATAGGTATTTGCGCACGGTGTTGCGCGATAAACCCGTTCGTCGAGATATCTCCCGAATGCCCAATCCATCTCTCAGGTGCCACCGCCTGATCACACTTAATAATGCCACGTTGATCACTCCTGTGTCTCCTGCTCAATGCTGAGCAGGACAGTTTGACTACGTGGGTCAAATTTGGATGCAAATTTTTAGGTTTAGTGGATCACTATTGGATGCAATTCAACACACAGTGGGAACAAAGCTTTTTCAACATTTAGGACTCCTTGTAAAAGTCCTATAAAAACTCTGATACCCCTCGGGTTTTCTCCCTAAAGAGTCACAATGGTGGCGAGCGTCTAGAGGCAAAGCTTTAATTTATTAATACCTATAGGTTTTGTATTGACTTCCAATATGAAACCCATGAGTTTCTTATGTGTTGCGTAAATGGAACCCATAGGTTATTATCAAGATTCTCTAACGAAACTCATGAGTACCATGGACAAGCAATTTCGTGATCTTCAGCTCCAGCAAATGGATGCCTTGCTCGGCTCTTGGAAGTCGGCGCAACTGTGCGCACGCCCCAAATCGGGTTGGGTTCGTGCTGTCCGTGAGACTTTGGGAATGTCAGCGTCAGCCTTTGCCAGGCGGCTTGGGATTTCGCACGCGGGTGTGCGCAAGTTGGAGACCTCTGAAGCATCGGATGTCATCACTTTGGCGACCCTTCGAAAGTTGGCGCAGGCATTGGACTGTGAGTTGCAGTACGCGCTAGTACCCAGGACAAGTCTTGCGCAACAGATTCAAGACAGAGCACACAGCGTTGCGAAAGAACAATTGCAACCGATCGCGCATTCAATGGCTCTTGAAGACCAAGCTGTGGTTGGCCCCTTAACCAAACTTCAATTTGATCTTGCCGTCAAGAAGTTGGTTGAAGGATCGCGTCGCGAACTTTGGTGAAATAGGGCATATGGAATTTCAGTACACGCCGGGGGCCACGCCCCTTGATCCCGATGAGGCTGCTGGTCTATTGCCCTTGCACATCACAACACAGGCAGACCTGAACGCATGGGAGCAGGCCAATATTGTTCTCGGAGATCGCTGGGCCGCACGGCAAAAAAAGCGCAATCTGTTGGATGAGGGTTTTGTGCGCGATTTGCACCGTCAGATGTTTGACAGAACTTGGCAGTGGGCTGGGTCATTTCGTCAGTCAAATAAAAACATCGGCGTTGATTGGCCCCAAGTCTCTGTGAAATTACGTGACTTGCTCGACAACACTCGCTACCAGATCGAGAACCATGTTTTCAATGAAGATGAAGTTGCCGTGCGTTTTCATCATCAACTTGTACTGATTCATGCCTTCCCAAACGGTAACGGTCGACATGCTCGGTTGATGGCTGATTTATTGATCATGCGGCTTGGACGGCCTAGATTGACTTGGGGTGGTGCCAGCGCTTCGCTCACACCCGTTGGTGCAATTCGAGACCGTTATTTGGTGGCGCTACGTTTGGCAGACCAAGGTCAACTTGATGGTCTAATTGAATTTGCCCGGAGTTAGATTAAATGGAATCACGTTTCGATTTGGCACTTTTCGTCAGTTTGACTAATTTGCCTGCTCCGAAAAGCAAGCGATCAACAGCGTATAAAAAATCACTTTTGTCACACAGTATGTCAGAGCTGATGGTTTCATAAAACTTTTTGTACGCCTCCATCCATGTGATGTGTTTTTGGTTTGTGCCATCAATCAAATCAAGACTTCGAGCGCTGGCGATAGTATCGTCAGATGATGAATAAATGGCAAAGCAGCGGAGTGTGTGTTGGTCCAGAATGTAGGAATGCCTGCCTGATACATACCCTCCGAATTCATAAAAAACAGCCCCAAATTTTTGGTTGTGTCCATTGCCAAGAATTCCAGAGATCAGGTGATGTTCTTTGCCCAAATCGCCATTTTTCCAAAGGACGGAATAAAGAAGTTTTTCCAAGGCAGTTAAGGTTTTTCCATGAGCAAGCTTGCCACTGGCAAGGTCGGGCGACAGCTGCATTTTTTCTGAAAGTATGCCCATCTGCTTCAAGGTGTTTACTTCTTGATCGGTGATCCGAAAGCGCAATCTTGGAAATTTGTCGCCAGGCATATTCTTTTCAAGAGCCTCCCCATGCTTGAAGTTTTTGGGGATCAAATTCAAGTCGTCAAGTGTTCGAGATGATCGGATGCA
>Ga0213920_1000489_pt1 | contig 30852 bp, 9 predicted proteins | sample McNCre1117MG_FD_161054 | JGI IMG/M metagenome (GOLD analysis project Ga0213920, IMG submission 161054) | Freshwater microbial communities from McNutts Creek, Athens, Georgia, United States - 11-17 MG | ecosystem: Environmental > Aquatic > Freshwater > Creek | place: USA: Georgia | collected...
GTCTGCGATGGCGCAAAAGGCGTCGATTAATAGACAGGCATTTAATTTGCGCAATGAATGCTTTTCTAGGTCCCATCCTGCCCCACCAGATTCTAATAAAACAAGGCCATATCCGCGTTTAGAGAAAGTATCGCCAAAAGCGCGGGACTCATATTCGTCCGTCCATTTCGCTATTTTTCCGGGGATAAGAGGTTGGATTTGCGACAGCATGCGGTTGCAAATTTGGCCAGCGCGAAGGCGAGATGGCGTCCAGGTTCCTTCGTCATCTCCTGTGGTTGCTAAGAATGCAATGTGGGTTTGTTCTGGGCTATTTCCTACGGAATATAAACGGTTTTGGTCGTGTAAATTAAAGGCAAATGAAGGTTTGATTTCGTCTGCCCAGGCGGATAAAACCTGTGCCTCAATCGAGTTTAGTTTCGTTGCGTCGCGGTTCATATCGATGCCAAGAGCCGTTTCGCGTTGCCATCTTTCCGCACCATCTGCATTTAAACGAGGAATGATACGCAAAGTGATTTTCTGATGCAATTTTTGCTTCAACTCCGTACTTGGTTCGCTTGAAGTGGATAATAAACGAAAAATATCGGCTAAAGCCATAGTGGCCGTGGCTTCATCTCCGTGCATTTGGGACCAAGCGATGACTTGAATAGGACCTTCACCCCATTTCACCTCGTGGATGGGTCTACCCTCTTCCGTTTTTCCGAGTTCGCGAACGTCGAAATAAGAGGACCATTCGGCCATTAATTCCTGCCATAAAGTAGCAGAAAAGCGGCGTTTATTCAGGCGATTTTCGCGGAAGGATTCGTAGTGTTCGAAGGCTTTTGTAAACATTAGTAGAGTGGTTTAGGTAGATAAGCTGCCCAGGTTTGATTCGAGAATATTCCTTTTTTACCTGACCCAAATAATACGATTAGGGTAATTAGTAAATAGCAAAACCAGGCAGATGGACCGAAAAGTTCCATGCCTAGGAAGGTGGCTGCTAGTGGAGTTTTCGCAAGACCTCCATACAAACTGACAAAGCCGATGGCTGCCGCAAGTCCGATAGGTAAGCTGAGCCAGGAAGCAAATCCGGAGGCGGCATGGGAGCCGATTAAAAATAAAGGTGTTGCCTCTCCCCCTTTAAAACCGAGTCCTAAACTGAGGTTCGTGGCGAGTAATTTCCATAAGGCGAAGTCTGGCACGACAGCAGTAAAGGGTCTCAATAAAAATTGTGATCCGAGACCGGGGGTTTCGTGAAACACCGGAATGCTTAGGACTCCGAACAAAATCAAGCCCGCGAGAATCCCTTTTAGCGGACCTTGTACGGATAATTTGTCGAATGCAGAAATTATAATCGATTCTGAGCGCTTATACAGGAAGGCAATTAGGGCTAAAAATAGGCCCATAAGCGCTAATTTCGCATAAAATTCGCCTGAAAACGCAGGCAAAAAAATGGCAGGGTAAGATAGATGTTTTGTGCCGTACACGTGGAGACTGACAAAATTGGCTGAAAACGCCGCAAAAAGACAGGCAGGAAGGTGACGGAAATGTATTTTGCCTACCTCTCCTACTTCGAGTGCAAAAAAGGCGCCGGCGAGTGGTGTCCCAAAAACCGAGGCGAAGCCAGCGGCCATGCCGGCTTTTGGAAAAATAGTAGAAGATGAAATTCGCTCTCCTAAAACTCGACCCATCGTAACTGCCGTTCCTTCGCGACCCACTGAGGCTCCAGCTAAATGGCTGAGCCAGGTAGCAGGGATGATAAGGTAGGCGGGAAAGGGGAAGCTTTGGAAAACAAAACCTAAAAGTGGCAAGGCATATAAGTAGGATCCGTGGAGTTGAATCCAATCAAGGCCGGCTAAAAATAGGGAGGAAAGGCTCCCTGTGGCAAAGGAGAGGGCGACCAATAGGCCTAGATTCGTCAGAAATGCCTTTATTCGAGCCAAAACAATCGTATTTTTGTTTCAAAGGTAAGAATTATATTTTCCCTACCTTTGTAAATCATTAACAATGCCGAATCCAATGGATGAATTTTTAAGTTTGGGGTTAAATCCACAGCTACAACGCGCTTGCACAGCGGTGGGTTACACGAAACCGACGCCCATTCAGGACAAGGCGATTCCCCTATTATTACAAGGTCATGACGTGCTAGGTATCGCGCAAACGGGGACCGGTAAAACGGCGGCCTATGCGCTTCCTATTTTGATGCGTTGTAAATATGCGCAGGGAAAGAATCCTCGGGCCTTGATTTTAGCGCCTACCCGAGAGCTGGTGATGCAGATTCACAGCGTGATGATTGGTTTAGCGCAGTTTACGGATCTACGAATTCTAGCTTTATATGGTGGATTAGGGCCAAAGCCTCAAATCCAAGCCCTCGAAGATGGCGTCGATATTCTCGTTTCTACGCCGGGTCGATTCCTCGAATTATACCGCAAGGATGTGATCGTGGTAAAGGAATTGAAATTCTTGATTTTAGACGAAGCTGATAAGATGATGGATATGGGCTTTATGCCACAGATTCGTCAGATTTTGGAGAAAATACCTTACAAAAAGAGAATGAATGGTTTGTTTTCCGCGACCTTTCCAGAAAAGGTGGAGAACTTGTCCCATGAGTTTTTAGAATTTCCACACAAGATTGAAATCACGCCGCAAGCCACTCCGGCCAGCCAAGTGACCCAATCCGTGTACGAGGCGCCTAATTTGTTAACCAAGTTACATGCTCTCGCCTACTTTATGCAAAATCCTGATTTTCATAGGGTTATGGTATTTTGTCGCTCGAAAGATGCGGCGAATGACGTAGAAAAATGGCTATTAAAAAGCTTGCCTAAAGACCAAGTTCGCGTCATTCACTCGAACAAAGGTCAAAACACCCGCATCAACGCGATGGCGCAATTCCGCGAGGGAAATGTGCGCGTTTTGGTGACTACCGATGTGGCGGCTCGTGGCATCGATATTCCCAAAGTTTCCCATGTAATCAACTTTGACGTACCTCTGATTTACGAAGATTATGTCCACCGAATTGGCCGTACGGGTCGCGCTGAGGAGATAGGGGAGTCGATTACGTTTATCACCTTAGCGGAGAGTTACCATTGGGCGAAGATCGAAGAGATTATTCAGCAGAAGATCGAAATCGAGCAGCTGCCAGAAGGAATTAAGATTGAAGAAACGCCGTTTTTAGAGCAGCAAGATATGTTGCGCGCGGTCGATGATCAGCGCAAACGCGAGGATCCAGACTTTAAGGGCGCGTTTCACGATAAGAAATGGGTCATTAAGGCCAAGGCCGCTGGTAAAAAAGTACCTCAGAAGAAGGCCGTAACGAAAGCCGGACCTAAAGGCGGAGCCGTTCAAGGGCCTAAGCCCATTGTTCGAAATAATCGCCCGGGAAAGAATGCAAAATTCCGTCCTGGTGCGGCGTCCAATAAAAAGAAACGTTAGTTTTGTGAATATGAAAAGAGTCCTGTTCTTGTGTTTGATTTCCTTTCTAGGATATGCTCAGACAAAACCCGCTGCTGCGCCTGTAAAGCCGGCTAGAGCTGCGAAATATGAAGTTTTGTATGGATCGAAACCGCTATCGAAAGCCGATCAAAAAGAATTAAATGATTTTGTGGCAAGCTGTGACGCGTCTTTTGGCTCTCGAGCTGAGGCGGTAACATTCTTCGCGGAAAGAGCCTGGGAATATGTGGCATCCGCTCGTTTAGACACCGCTACTCACCGCTTTAATTTGATTAGCGCTTTAGACCCTAATAGCGTGGATGCATTCTGGGGTTTGGGTGTTATTTCTTACCAAAGAGGCGATAATGATTTAGCTATTCGCCTGTTAAACAAGGGTTTAGAGTTAGATTCGACGCAATCGATGATGCGTGTGGACTATGCGATTGTGAAGTTGAATTGCTATCAGCAGGGACAAAATTGTGGAACTTTGGACGAAGTAGAAAGCGAATTAAAGCATGCCTTATCGCAAGATCCAAAGAACGCGAATGCGTGGATGAAACGCTCACAGGTGGCCTATTACAAGGAAAATTATGAGTTAGCGTGGACTTATTTCCACGAAGCTCGCATGGCTGATATATTACAATTGGACTTGAATTTTGGGTCATTATTAGTGGCTAAAATGCCAGATCCGAAAGGCATATTTAAATAGTGTAGCGATGGGTATTCGTTCCTTTTTTGCCAAACCTCTAGCGGCCCGTGTCGTTAAAAAGTACCGCTTAAGCCAAGAGCAGGCCTTCGAGCGCCAAGACTTTTGGTTGAAGCAAATGGTAGCAAAGGCAGAGAAAACTCTCTTTGGTCGTGGACATTCCTTTGCTAAAATTAAGAATTACCTCGACTACCGCTCGAATGTACCCATCTTCGAATACGAAGACATTAAGCCTTACATCAATGAGGTGGTGGCAGGTAAGGAAGACATTCTTTGGCCTGGAAAACCTGCCTATTTTGCCAAAACTTCCGGCACCACTTCCGGCGTCAAATACATCCCGATTTCATCGGAATCCATGCCTTTTCACATTACCGCCGCCCGCGATGCGCTTTTGCATTACGTGCATTACAGCGGCAATGCCTCTTTTTTAGACCGAAAACTGATCTTTTTAAGTGGATCACCAGAGATGTCTGAGACAAATGGTGTGCCTACTGGCCGCTTGTCTGGAATCGTGAATCACCACGTTCCTGGTTATCTGCGCGGCAATCAAATGCCTACTTACAAGACAAACTGCATCGAAGACTGGGAACAAAAGCTCGAGGCGATCGTGCAGGAGACAATCTCAAAGCGGATGGGTTTGATTTCCGGGATTCCGCCTTGGGTGCAGATGTATTTTGATCGATTAGAAGAATTATCTGGCCAAAAAATAGGCGACCTCTTCCCCGATTTCCAGGTCTTTGTTACCGGCGGTGTGAACTTTGAACCTTATCGAGAAAAACTGATGGCCTCTATAGGCCGAGAAATCGACGTAGTGGAGACTTATCCGGCTTCGGAAGGGTTCATTGCATTTCAAGACTCTTCGGGCGAACCAGGGCTATTATTGAACGTAGACGGCGGCATCTTCTTTGAGTTTGTCCCTACGGATACCTATTTCGGTGCAAATCCAGTTCGTTTAAGCCTCACGGAGGTTTCATTAGACGTGAATTATGCACTCTTATTGACCACGAATGCGGGTCTTTGGTCTTATTCTATTGGTGATACCGTGAAGTTTGTTTCCTTGAATCCCTACCGCATTGTGGTGACGGGCCGCATTAAGCACTTTATTTCGGCTTTTGGCGAGCATGTGATTGCAGAGGAAGTAGAGAAGGCCTTAGCTGCGGGACTTGCGGCTTGTCCGGAAGCCCGTGTGGTAGAATTTACGGTGGCCCCCCAGGTGGCTCCAGCGTCTGGTTTGCCCTATCATGAGTGGTTAGTAGAATTTTCGTCACCTCCTGCTTCTTTGGAGGCTTTTCAAGCGGCAGTCGATGCCTCAATGTGCGCCCAAAATATCTATTACCGTGATTTGATTTCGGGGTCTATCTTGCAACCTTTAGTCCTTACCTCTTTACCATCAGGTGCATTTATCTCGTACATGAAGTCTCAGGGTAAATTAGGGGGCCAAAACAAAGTTCCCCGCCTCTCGAATGATCGGGTGCTGGCGGAAGGCGTCCTGCGGACTTAGTTGGCGCTTTGCGCCTTAGTCACGACTTTGTCGTTTAGTCGCCACTTCGTGGCCTAGTCATCGCTTCGCGATTTAGTCTGATATGTCGATTGGGGTTACAGAGGACACTATTGGGTGAAATTAAGCGCGTGGTATGCAGAGAGCTTTTCAGGTATTGACAGAATGTGTCAATAAGTCAAAACGGATTTTATTGCATAGAAGTTTGACTTATTTTTGGCCATAAAAAAAGCCTGAATAACAGGCTTTTTCAATTCGAATATTAATTAGGCTCTTAGCCTACAATTACATCTTTTTTCATTTTGTGTTTGTTTAAAACTGGGATAAAGTTAGGAGGAAAAGTGGATTTATGATGCTTCCATCTGATTTATTTTACGGTTAAATAATTTCCGGATTGGAATTTCTTTGTCGTGATACAATCTACACTTAAGAAATCTTTCACAAATACTTGATTAAATCCAGATAGTGCATGTTTTCCAATAATTGTGAGTCGAATAAAAGATGATTTATCTTTCCATAAATCCGGCAAATTATCTGTTGTTCTAAGACGCATTGCGTGTAGATTAAAGGAGTCATTGTCGTTACTTCTTGGGATATAGGCAATAAAATTATCCTTAAGTTTTATGTCGCTTCCTTGTAAATTGTTCCCCTTAAAATCTCCCACAGGTTTATAAAATGTTAATTCAACGCGCACGTCGAATATGACGGCAGGAGTTAAGTTCACGAATTTAAAAGTGTAATTGTCTTCGCCATTGAATCTAACTACGCTTATATTTTCAGAAATGGCAATGATTGGTTTTTTCTGGTAAAGGAAGAACACAAGAAAAAAATAGGATGAGGCCAGGCCTGCTGTGATGCTTAAAATTAGGTCCATTTTGTTAGTGGTTATTTTGCAAACCTCTAACAATTTTCATCAGGAACCTATCAGGTTATTGATAATCGAAATGGGTGAATTGACAGAATGTGTCAATACCCGAAAATGCTATCTACACGTCTCCCGAAATTTTGCACAGAAGGCCCATTAAAGCCCACTATGGCACATTAGGTGGTGCGGTCTGTAATCCAGCAAAATATTTGCGCAGGGTAGTTGGACTGATTTTTTTAGCCACGATTTCCCCTTTGCGATTCAATAAATAAAACGTAGGATTTGCGAAGGCATCATAGGTGCTGCGAATAGGTGAGTTTGCAGGGAGGTCAACGTGAAGAGCATTCGTGGTTACGTGGTATTTCTTGATGAAGTCTAGCCATATAGTTCGAGATACACCGGGTTCATTGCAGACGGCGAAGCGGCCGATTTTTAGGTTCTTTATGCGCTCGATGACGGAGGTGGTGGAGTCGATTTCGGGGACCTCTTTTTGGCAATGATCACAGGTAGGTGCGTAGAACATCAATAATGTATAATCATTCTGCGATGCAAACTTTTGTAGGTCTTGCGTCACACCGGCGGTGTCTTTCAACACGATATTTTCTGCCAAAACATTCGTCTTCAAGGCCCCCAATTTTTCAGCTTCTTCTTTAAAGGCTTTTTTCTGAGCGGCGGTAAACGCGCCGCACCCATTCCCCAAACCATATTTCGTCAAAAACCAGGCATAGCCCTCCGTGTTTCCTACGATGTTTCGGTTCTTCATGACAGAGCTGAAATAGTCGAAAACGTAGGGATAGGACTTAGCGCCGCAGTCGATTTTGGACATGGCTTTTTCAACTCCTACGCGAAGAGAATCCGCCTGTAAAGGGAAATAGGATAGGTATTCAACTAACAAAGGGCGGAAAACCGGGGTAAACAATAATTTGCCGTCGCTGAACGGAATCTTCGCAAAAAAGCGGGCACGAGCCGCGTAATCTGTCCGGCTAGGAATAGATTCGTCCAGTGTATTTAGCGATTTAAAATAGAGCGCGACCGCACTAAAAGGGGGAAGCGAAACGAGGGCTTTTTTACGAAAAGCGACTAAAGCTGCCGTTTTGGACTGGAAAAAGGCCGCCTTTTCGGCGAACTTGAATTTGCGACCGCGTGCGATTTCCACAGCGTATAAGGAGTCTATGACAGAAAACGATTTTTCGAGTCTTTGGTAGTTCAAAAATACCTCATTCTTGGGGTCTGAGGAATGAGCGGAAGCCAGAAAAGCGGGGCCAGAAAAGGTTAAAGCAAACTGATCGTTGTTCTCTACATTGAAGTAGATACGCTCTTTCGAGGGGGCGAATTGTAGGTAATAGATCCCGCCTTTGATGGGGGTTTTGGAAGACAAAACGGCGCCTCGAACGGTATCTTTTGCCAGGAAATTCTTTTCATCAAACAGAGATCCGCGGAAGTAAATAGGATTTTTAGACCGGGAAATGGTGATTTTAAACTGCGCCTGAGCGAAGAAAGGGATGAAAAGCAGGAGCGCAACGAATTGTTTCATGGGGGCAAATATACCCAAATTAGCGGATTGACAATAGTTGTCAACTCCTGAAAATCGCTTATGTCAATTGCAAAAATTATGCGTATTTTGCGCCTCTATACAAATCAATATCCTTGCTAACCATTGTCGAACTTCTGTATAATTTTGTCATATCCACGCTTGTGGGGCTGTTCGGAATACATCTAATTATAAAAAAAGGCCCCCTAGCTTCTAAATTCTTAGGGCTTTACTTTTTAGTCTTTTGTGCTCGCATAATTCTGGCCTATTATGCAACAGGTGGTCGTTTGATTCAATACCCTAATTTGTATTTAGTGGGCTCACCCATTCATTTTTTAGCACCCCCTATCGCCTTTTTGTTTGTCTATTTCATGTTATATCCGCAGCGGAAGTGGCAAGTTTGGCAAGCGCTTCTATTTCTTCCTTTTGTTTTACACCTAGGAGAATTGTTACCATTTTATTTTGGCCCTTTAGAAGTTAAAATGAGTCAAATTCAGTTAGTTCTACAGTATAAATCACTTGTCGATTATCCTGGGACAGTGACTTTTTTTTCGCCTAAATTATTGTCATTACTAAAGCTTATGCATACCTCAGTTTATGCGTTCGTTTCTTTCTTAGTTGTCTTGATTCAAGTCATGAAGAATTGGAATAAGTATAATCGATTTGTGTTGAACTGGTTGATAACCTTTACCGCTTTGAGTTTGCTTTCTGTCGTATTTATAGGGGCCTATGTACTGGGGATTATAGGCTTTAATAACTTACGCTTTTCGTATGCGGATTTGCTGATGCACTTAGCGGCATTTGTCAACCTGTGTTTCGTTTTATACCGGCCGTCCTTATTAGATGGTGTTTCATTTCAGTCTTTGGTCTTGCGCTTGGATAAGGAGCATCGTAGCTCTGAACCAGGGGAAGATGTGGAAAAATTGAGAAAATATGAAGGATACGCCAAGCAATTAGAATCCTATTTTGCTAACGAAAAACCGTTCTTGGATCCAGAATTATCGCTAGAAAAGACAGCGAACATGCTCCAGATTTCGACCAAAGAATTATCTAGAACCACCTCCTATATGTACGACCTAGGGTATCCAGATTTTGTCAATTCTTGGCGAATTAATTACATAGTGGATCAAAGGAATTCTGACAAGCAATGGCAGGCCTATTCACAAGATTTGCTGGCAGAATTAAGTGGCTTTGGTTCTAGGCAAGGCCTTCATAATGCCGTAAATCGTTTGCATGGGACTACTCCTGCAGCTTTTTTCTCAGAAAAGTCGAATAAAAACTAATTGTCAAGAAATTGTACAAAGCATTTTTTTTGACAGACACACTTGTCCAATTTTTGTTATTTAGCTTATCATTCAAATGTTCTAAATGTCAAACGTCGGATCGGTTTATCTTTTCTCTATTGTCAGTTCGCTTTGCGTGCTTTTCGGCCTGAACTTTTTGTTTCGAAGAGGGAATATTGTTGTAGCCAAAATCCTAGCCATCGAGTTTTTGTTATTAAGTTACATGGTCGTTGCTGCGTATTTTCTGATGCCTGCAAATATCATTGAGACGCCTTATTTTTTCCGAACCTTAGCCCCTCTTTTCTATACATTACCTCCATTGAATTTTATGTTTTTGTGGTATTTGTTTCATCCAAGAGCGACCTTTAAAAAATCACATCTACTATTTTTCCTTCCATTTATTTTTCAGTTAATTGAAAATACCCCCTTTTATTTAAGTGATAAGGCAACGAAAATTGCAGAAGTTAAATGGATGTTAGCTCAAGGTGATTTCTTTGCTTTCAGTGAGCGTTTTATGTGGTTTGATCCAATTTACCATGTATATGCTAAGTTTATTATGTACGTTCTTTTCTATGTGGCTATGGTCTATTTTTATGTCCAATTTCGTAGAGAGAAGCAGAATCAGATTTTGTTCGAAAAAGGGATTTTCCACTATTGGGTTATCGGGATTTTAGTCTTTCGGCTCTTTACGGTAATTTATATTTGGTATACATTTATATATACAGATAATGGAAAGGATTCCTTCATTACGACGGATTATTTACTTGTTGCGGAATTCGTTTTCCATCTATTGTATTTGGCAATTAATCCCAAATTACTCGATGTTAAAATTCTCGCCGAAAATTTACGCGGTCCTGAGAAGCCAGATGTTATATTAACGGATGAGGAGGGTGAGCGACTTCAACAATTGGCTGCGAAAGTGGAAGAATATTTTAAGACCACAGAGGTCTTTTTAAATTCACAATTAACGGCAGAATTACTGGGATCATTAACGGGCCATCCGCATCGGATGATAGGTCAAGCGATTAAGCATACGCATGGAATATCTTTCAGGGATTATTTGAACAATTACCGGATTTCATACATCGAAGAGAAGCTTGGCAATCCTGAATATTTGGCTAAATCATCTATTGAAACAATCGCTGAGGCTTCGGGTTTTGGGTCTCGTCAGAGTTTCTATACGGCTTTCAAAAAGGTCAAAGGATGCACTCCAAAGGAATATTTCAGTTCTAGAATAGGTTAATACATTCGTCCAAGTTTTGTCTAAAACCTTTTTTTTGACAAATTGACCCACCCCATTTCATTTTATTTGTTTGCCGAATTGTATTATTTCTGCATCGGCGTAGCACTTTATGAAATTACGTTTACCGATTCGTTTCGTTCTAATTATCCTTTTTCAGTTAGTTGCTGTGTTTGTGTTTGCACAAACTGTAGGTGGAGTAGCTGCTTCTGATGACTTTGATGGAGATGGTATTATAAACTCAATTGATATAGACGATGATAATGATGGTATTCCTGATGCAGAGGAGTATTGTAAATCGAGCATTCTTCTTCCTGCTACAAATACAATTTCTACGATTACGGAATTTCGTGTTCCTTCTGGTTGGACTATTACGAATTCTTCCCCTGATATAGCTACAACGGCTTACTCTATTTATGGTGGATGGGTAGGTGGTTGTACGGGTGCCGCCCCTGCCGCCCCTAATGGCCATACCTCATGGGTTAATTTTTATTCAAATACACAAGAAGCTTTTAAAACAACCGTTACGGGATTGACTGTAGGGAAGTCCTATATTTTGAAAGTGTATTATGCCAAATTTGCTTCAACTCCAGCTTTAGGTCAAATAACAGTAAAGTTAGGGAGCACCGTCATTGACCAATATACACCCACTTTAGGCTGTGGATGGGAAACGCATTATATTTCTTTTACTGCTAGCGCAACGGCACACGATATTCAATTCCAGAATACCGGTGTTGCTTCGCCAATGCAAAATGCCAGCGTTTCTGTATCAGCGGATCCACTATATGAAGTTTGTGATACGGATAACGACGGATTACCTAATCACTTAGATTTAGACTCTGACGGAGATGGTTGTACGGATGCTAAAGAGGGAAATGTACCAGGAACTCTTCGTAATGGTGATGTGAAGAATGGGGCCAATGGAGGAGTGGTAACGACGACTACGAATATGGCCGGGGCGATTTCTGGAGGAGTGGGAACTTATGGAGCCAATGGATTAGCGAATGAGGTAGAGACTTCAGCAGAAAGTGGGATCATTAATTATATTTCCTCTTACACTAGTTATGCGCTTTCCGCTAACTTAAATACCTGTACAGGTATAGATTCTGATGGAGATGGGGTATCAGATTTAACAGATTTAGATGATGATAATGATGGTATTTTAGACCTTACAGAAGGTTATGGTTGTGCCACTCTGACGAACGATCGACAAATATTTAATGATCCCGTTGTCAAACAGTTTAATCTGGTTGTAAATGGTGATTTTGAACAAGGAGATACGGGATTTAATACAACCTATGTTAACGTAGGCTCTATTGGAACTTGTGGATCCTACATAGTTGCTCCTTTTGGCTGGGCTTCCAGTGTGGGCTCTTTATCCGAGGGTAATGCATTACAAATCAACGCCGACTGTTCTGCTCCTTTTACGGAGTTTTGGAGCCAATCGATTAACGTTAAACCCAATACAAATTATAAGCTTGGTTTTTCTATTAAACATGGGAATCCTGCAACGGTTAGCTACAGTATTAATGGAGGAGCTTTAACTGGTAATTTTGCAACTACAGCCAATTGGGTTTCAAAACAATCCATCATAAACTCAGGTTCGAGTACATCTTTATTGGTAAAGCTATTTGAAACTTCTGGTGCACCCAATTCAGCTGATTTTATTGTAGATGACATCTTTTTAATTGAAGTAAAAGATGTGTACTGTTCTGGTAGTATGGATACCGATAATGATGGAATTTTTAATCATCTCGATTTAGATTCTGATGGAGATGGATGTCCGGATGCAATAGAGGCGGGTGTTTCTGGCACCTTAAATTCAGGAGCGGTTAAAAATGGGTTCAATGGTGCTATAACCTCTACGACCACATTGAATGATGCAGTTGCAGCTGGCCCTTATGGTTCGAATGGTTTAGCTAATGGAGTAGAAACTTCCGCAGAAAGTGGTTCGATTCGTTATTTCTCAAAATATACGCCTTTTGCTCTAGCTAAAAACCTATCTGTTTGTTCTGATTTTGATAATGATGGAATTGCTGATCCGCAAGATATAGATGATGATAATGATGGAACGTTAGATGCAGTAGAATCACCATCATGTTTTATTCTTCTCGAGATTGGCTTGCAGGATTGCGATCAGATATTCAAGTTTCTACGGATTTGGTTATGAGTAACAATTACCAAAGTCCGAAAGAATTAGTAGATGGTGATAATGGCACGACTTCAGCAAGTTGGGCGGTTAGTTTTGTCGCTTCGACTACACCTGCCAAAACGGTATATGCATTTAAAATGCCCATGGCTGTAGAATTAAAAACCATTTACTTAGGTTACATTAATGCGAACACACATTTCAACGCAAATACCGTTTTACGTTTAGAAGGATCTAACGATAATAGTTCATGGACTATTTTAGGAAATGGATATGCTGCAGTGACCTCTGTTCCTGGGGTGGTAGGAGTAGCTAATGCAAATAGCTTTACCGTAACCCAAAATACGGGCAAATATTTATTTTACCGCATTTATTGGGTATCAGGTGGTGGTGTAGGAACGACAGGCTATACCAATGAAGTGTATTTTGAAACACCTGATACTTATATACCAAGTATAAATCCAAAGATTAATTGTAGTGGTGATACGGATGGAGATGGGGTTTTCAATTTTCAAGATCTAGATTCAGATTCGGATGGTTGTAGTGATGCTTTGGAAGCAGGAGCAACGACAAATCAGACGGCTAATTTTCAATTTTCATTTATTAGTCCAACAAATGATGCAAATAACAATGGATTAATTGATACGAAAGAAGGCGTGACTGCGGGTACGATTAATTACAACAGTTATTATAATTCCTATGCCTTAACTGCTTCGATAAATGCTTGTCTAGATTCGGATCAAGATGGAGTGAATGACGTAGTAGATTTAGATGATGATAATGATGGTATTTTAGATAGAGCAGAGTGTGATATGCGTCCAGGCAAAATTCTATTTGCAGGATCGAATGAAAATTTCTCCACCATGCGTTCCAGCTTGTTCGCTGAATTTGATAATAATAAGGCTCCTGGAGCTACCATTGTACAATCAAATATAATAGAAACAGCCACTGTTCCTGATGGATTTTATGATGGGTACGATATGGTTGTTTTTGGAGGAGCAGCTTTCAATACCATTCATGCGAATCACTGGGCAGCCTTACAAACAGCCATTCAAAATAAAACAAGTAAGGCGTTTATTATACAGTCAGACAACTGCTGTGTAGTAGCAAATCAAAATGGTTTAATGAATGTATTAAACAATGTTTTTGGTACTAAATATGATTTATCTGCATCCCATCCAGCCGTTGACCAAACTTTTACCTTAAATAATGCCAATAGTTATTCTTCTGTATTCACTACAAATGCATTAGATGGAAATAATTACTATCCGATTCTAAATGTAGACCCGTCAGACATCTTATTTTATTCTCCATCGGTAGCAGGCTCGGCATTAGCCGGGATGAAACAAATTCCGGGGACTACTTCAAAAAATCAGTTTGTCGCCTGGTTTGTAGATGGAACGATTACACAGGGAGCTCCTTGGTATACGGCAAATCAGAATAAAATAGCTACGGCATTTTATAATGCATACAATAGTACGACTAATTTAACCTGCGATACAGATGCAGATGGCATTGCAAATCATTTAGATTTAGATTCCGATGGAGATGGCTGTGCAGATGCTTTGGAATCTGGAATAACCTCGTCTGTTTTGACATCAGGAACAGCTGTAAACTTAGCAGGTTCTTCTATACTTTCGGGGACGTTAACATCTACATTATCAAATGCTGTTGTGGCTACAGTAGGATCTTCAGCTAGCACTTTTGGGAATAATGGATTTGCTAATTCGCTTGAAACTAGCAATGAAAGTGGTGTTTATAATAGTACCTATAATTACCCATTTGCCATCTCTAAAAACTATGCGGCTTGTGCTGATTTTGATCAAGATGGAGTAACGGATATCGTTGATATTGATGATGATAACGATGGAGTGTTAGATGCCATCGAATCACCTGCCTGTTTCTATACGGCTGAAGGCATAGGATTAGGCGCTACTGATAGAACAGGGATTTTGAAATTAACCTCAGATCTTACGCTTAATTCTGTTTCTCGACCACTAACAAATATGATCGATAACCCATTAGGGACGACGATTTTATATACAGATTTCCTAAATGCTCAGACCGCGGTTAATAAAAATGTGGTGACAGTGGAGTTTCCAAGAAGCGTTAAGTTGAGTGAATTTACGTTCAATTATAATTCTGCTAGCACTATTTTTGGCGCATCTTCATCAGCTACTTTGCGCGGTTCAAATGACGGAATTACCTGGTTAGATTTAGCCTCTAAAACCCTTAACTCTACGTCTGAAACTGGCAACATAACCAAGTTTACAGTCACAAATAATGCAGCAAAATATAAGTATTATCGAGTGTATAGTACCGCAGGAACACTCGTTTCAGCTGGGCAATTAAAGGATATTAGTTTTACGGCTCCTACTTATAATGCGTCAGAGTACCCTACATTAGCTTGTGAAGTAGATGATGATGGAGACGGGATTTTAAATCACCAAGATTTGGATTCCGATAATGACGGTTGTAATGATGCGTCTGAGGCCATTGTTACAATGTATAATACTTCCGTTCCGTTGACGGGGAACGTCGGGGCTAATGGCTTCCTAAATACCTTAGAAACGGGAACAGATTCTGGAATTTACTCAGGAACGTATACTTATAGCTACGCAAAATTAGCTTATATCAAAGCCTGTCTGGATACGGATGGAGACCTAGTTCCAGATATCATTGATATCGACGACGATAATGATGGTATAACAGATATCGATGAGGGGAACTTCTGCGTTCCTCCCGGTACTTTCTACATTGGACCGGCATATTTTAAGTCGGTAACGGCTCAAAACTTTACGGTGATAGGGACCACTGCAACACCCTTAAGTGATATGACCGATGGCAATATTTCCAAAGGTGTTTCAGGCAATTTTAACTGGACTAGCCAGTCTGCTCCCATTGTTATTGATATCAATTTGAATTTCCCAGTTATCGCTGATGGATTCTTTATTGCGAATGATAATGGGGTTGTGGGTGATGGTATTAAAAATGCCACCATCAAATTATACAATCAGGCGAATCAATTAATAGCGCAGCAATCCATTAATCCACTTTTAAATGGAGCAACTGGTGCAGGAAATGAACTTTATGATAAATATGCATTCAGCAAAACCTATGTAGGAGTTAAGCGGATGGTATTAGAAGTGGCCTATTCAGGAATAACGACTGGAGCTGCTGCACCGAACTACCAAATTCGGGAAATCGGTATGTATCGAGACGATGCCTTCTGTGCTGAACGAGATACGGATAGTGATGGAACTCCTGATCAATTAGATGCTGATGCTGACGGGGACGGTTGTTTTGACGCCTATGAGGCAGGTGCAGTTCAGTCTAATGTGGCTACTGTGGCAGGAACGTATGGTCTGAATGGTATGTCTAGTTTAGTGGAAACGACTGATTTAGTTTCTGCGATAACGAATTATCCATCGTCATATTATTTTTTAGCATTACAATCTGCACGTAATAAATGTACAGATTCAGATACGGATGGGGTTGTTGATATTGATGATATTGATGATGACAATGATGGTATTTTAGACCATATTGAATCCCCTGATTGTTTCTATAAATTAGTGGATTGGAATATTTCTGATAAGTCCAATTTTGCTTTAGTTAGTTCTGATTTAGCCACCACCTCGAATGTGTTTAATTCATCCTTATTAACGGATAATTTAGCCACAGACCCGTCATCGATTACGTTCAGTACGAGCAACGCTCAGTCACAAATTGGGAAAGCTATCTATAAAGTTAACTTTTTCAAACCGGTTAAATTAGATGCCTGGTATATTCAAAAAACCAGCGCTACCCAAATATTTGCATCCACCGCAAGCAGCTTGATGGTCCAAGGTTCAAATGATAATACAACTTGGACAAATCTATTAGCATCTGCCATAGCCTCTCCTGCTGACGCGACAAATGTCACCGTTAATGGCAACATTTCCTTACCTAACTCTAATAAGTTTACTATTAGTGCAAATGCGGGATATTACAAATATTACCGTATTTATGGAGTGGGTTCTAGTGCCGCTACTATTCTGGGGGGATCAGCGGAAGAGTTTTATTTTGACCTTAATACGAGTAGTTACAATTCCTCTCTTTTCCCAAATCCAACGTGTTCAATGGACATGGATGGAGACAGGGTGCCGAATCATCTTGATTTAGATTCCGATGGAGATGGTTGTACAGATGCAAAAGAAACGGCAATCAGAGGGACATTAACTTCTGGAGCTGTGGTGAATTTATTAACGATGAACGCTGCACCTGGTACGGCGACTACTACCACAAGTTTAGCAAGCGCTGTCGTAAGTAGTACTTATGGGGCAAATGGATTTGCAAATAGTTTAGAAACAGCAAATGAATCAGGGATTTATTCTGGTACGTATACGTATAATAATGCAGTTGATCCATTTACAAATGCGTGTGTAGATACGGACGGTGATGGGGTTACCGATATAATTGATTTAGATGATGATAACGATGGTGTTTTAGACAATTTAGAATGTCCTCCATTTGATATCAATAAATTATCATACGCAGCCAGGAGTTTTACTGTGACAAATGGAGCATCTGCTGCTCAGACGTTTCCTGCTGCACCAGATGGATTAGTGGTTAATATTTGGTCCTTAGATAATTCATTTAATGTAAGAATTAATGGAACACACTTAACATATCCTTCAGAACTCGAATTTTGGACTGGTGCGCCCACGAATGCCTTGTTTGAGTTTTTGGATGGAACTGCATATACGGCGGTATGGGGACTAACTGGGACAGGATCAAAACCGCTTATTCGGGTCTATATTGACAAATTAGGTAGGGTAAAAGTGTATGGTAGCAGAACCTCAGGGGGAGTTCTCGAAGAAATGCGGTTACGTAATGGATCATTTAATACGTTAACTCTTAATAGGAATTCTACTAATACATTCCAAATAGGCCAATTAGTTGTCGCACAAACCTTTGTAACGGGAGATTATGGAGTTATTAATGCACCAAATTGTGATTTTGACGGAGATGGGGTTCCTAATGGCTTAGATTTAGATTCGGATGGTGACGGCTGTCCTGATGCAAAAGAATCAGGTGTTACCGGAACTTTGAGTCCTGGGAATATTCAAAATTTAGCTAATAACACCTTAACAACGACAAGTAATGTCGCAAGTTCCATCGCTACTGGCACGTATGGTGCGAATGGTTATGCGGATGCCTTAGAGACATCGAACGAGTCGGGCATTTCAAATTATGTTACATCGTATTTGAGTTATGCGCTTAATTCAAATTTTAATCTATGTAAAGATTTCGACAATGATGGTGTCGCAGATATAGTGGATATTGATGATGATAATGATGGAATTTTAGATGCAATTGAATCTCCTGCTTGTTTTAATACGGCAACAGAAGCAAAAGCTGTAAATATATTAAGTACTGAACTTGAAATCTATAATAACAATAGTATCACAAATGCATCAGATAATGACCTAACTACTTATTCTGCATTTAATCCAAATATCAATTGGGTAGGAAAAGAATTATTTAGGTTTAAGCCAATTGTGGCCGGCAATATTGCCATTAGTGGCGTTAAGCTTGATTTATATAATTGGGCTCTTTCAAATGGATCAACCAACACCTTTAAATTACAAGGTAGCACTGACAATGGGGTGACTTGGGCAGACTTATCTGGGGCCGTTAGTTCAACAGGCACAACCGGATCTTTGACCATTTCTAATACACTAAACCCATCCGTTAAATATGGATTATTCCGTATAGTGGGAGTGGTAGGCGTATCCTATTATGGAGGTGTAAATGAGATAAGTTTAGTGCTACCATCATCTTATGCTTCAAGTCAATACCCCAAGGTTACGTGTACAATTGATACAGATAATGATGGCACCCCTAATCACTTAGACCTTGATTCGGATGGCGACGGTTGTCCAGATGCCACAGAGGCGGGAGTAATAGGGTCCCTAACTTCTGGAACTATAGTCAATCGAGTTAATAATGTGTTAACCTCGACATCAAATGTAGCGAGTTCTATTGCTTCTGGAACGTACGGTTCGAATGGATTTGCGGATGCCTTAGAAACGTCTACTGAAAGTGGTGTTTATACAAGTGTGTACTCCTATTATTACGCAATTAATACGGCGTTCAATATGTGTAGAGATTCTGATGGTGACGGATCGAAAGATATTGTGGATATAGATGATGATAATGACGGAGTTTTAGATGCCATTGAATCCCCAACTTGTTTTACCTCTTCAAGTGATTTAGCGATACCTCTAACGTTAACATCAGAAATTGATATTTACAACGGGAATATACCTAGTAAGGCAAATGATACTAATTTAACCACCTATTCTGCATTTAATCCGAGTATCAATTGGGTAGGTAAGGAGATATTTAGAATCACCCCTAATGTGGTGGGACCCATTGCCATTAGTGGGATTAAATTAGATTTAAATAATTGGGCCCTATCTAATGGTACCGGAAATACATTCAAATTACAAGGAAGCAAGGATGACGGTGCTAGCTGGACTGATTTATCAGCAGCGGTTAGTTCTACCGCAACCTCTGGATTATTTACCATTTCGAATACCATAAACCCTTCGGTTAAATATGCCCTTTTTAGAATTATTGGGGTAGCAGGAACGTCCTATTATGGAGGGGTTAATGAATTAACGATCGTATTGCCGTCCACTTATTCTGCTAGTATGTATCCGGTAGGAGCTTGCTCAAGTGACACCGATGGGGATGGAGTACCTAATCATTTAGATTTAGATTCTGATGGGGATGGATGTCCTGATGCAGTAGAATCTGGGGCTACAGCAATTCCCACCTCAGGAGTGGCAAGTTCTGCTAAACTGACCGCCAGCATTATTCCTGGGCCTTATGGTACAAATGGATTCGCGAATGGTCTAGAAACATCCACGGAATCTGGCCTCTTTTCTGGTACATATTCTTATACATATGCTAAAGTGGCATCCATAAATGCTTGTACGGATACAGATGGCGATGGAATGGCTGATGTATTAGATTTAGACGATGATAATGATGGTGTTTTAGATACAATTGAGCAAGCAAATTGTTTCACTAGTGGAGTCGATTTAACGACTCTTACATTCAGCGGAACAGCAGTTACAGCTAAAACAGCAAGTACCTTTGCGACGGCTGGGGGCGATGTTTGGAAGACGTCTTATTCTGACCAAAACTTAAAATTACCCATCTCTTTAAAATTCAAACATAATTCAACTACGGGATATGAAATGTTTGGATTACTTCCAGTTGCAGCCGCACAAACAGCGGCTAATTGGAATGATGGGGCATATAAGTTTTATCCTCAGACGACAAATACGTATGGATATTTTACGACTGCGTGGGATTTTGGCCCGATTACAATTTCCTCCACAGATGAATTGAGCATTGATATTTCAAGTACAGGATATGTAACAGCAGCAATCAATGGAGTTACCAAGAAGGCTTTCCAAGGGACTGTTTCTGATTATAAATTAGCCATAAGCGCTTATCGAGCATCATCGCTTTCGGACATTATTTTAACAGATGCGACTCGTACAGCGAATTACACCTGTTCAGATATCGATACAGACACAGACGGAATTCCGAATCGTATTGATTTAGATTCTGATGGCGATGGTTGTCCAGATGCAGTTGAGGCTGGCGCAGTTTATTTACCAAATTCGGGTGTTTCGAGTTCAGCTAAATTAACTACTAGTGTAATTCCTGCCCCTTATGGAAATAATGGTTTTGCCAATGGTTTAGAAACGGCAAGTGAAAGTGGTTTATACTCCGGTACCTATACCTATAAAAATGCTATCGATGCCACGGTAAATGCGTGTAAAGATTCTGATGGAGATGGCGTTCCGGATCTCTTAGACTTAGATGACGATAACGATGGGGTGTTAGATACAGTAGAATGTCCAATGCTTCAATTAAATTCCAATGAAAGTAATGGAACTTTTGGAACAGCAGCCGCACCGCGGAATTTAGCTAATACATCAGTAACAGGCGGTTATATCTATTCTGCGAGTAACACAGGGGCATCTCAATATGCCGTAATTAATCAAACAACTCCGTATCACCCCTCTACTGCATTTTGGAGATATCCTGGTCATACAACGGGAGCTGCAGATGATGCTTATTTAGCTATAAATGGTAATACAACCGTTGGCTATTTTTATAATGAAAATTTGAATTTACAAAATGGAGTTAAATATAGAATTTCATTTTGGCATCAAGCCGCCTCTGCACTAAATGATTATTCATTAGCTGCAGAACTAGTAGCTGCTAATGGTACTACCATTTTAGCTACAGCTTCAACGGGTGCTCAAAATTCTTTAGGCTGGAAGTTGACTACGATTGATTATATATGTACTTCTAATCAATCTGCTACTTTCAGAATTAAAAACCTTTCAATTAATTCAAGCGGTAATGATTTCTCAATTGATGATATTTCCCTGACACCATTAAATTGTCCAGATACAGATGGCGACGGAATTCCTAATAGTTTAGACCTCGACTCTGACGGCGACGGTTGTCCTGATGCAAAAGAATCTGGTGTTACGGGTACGCTTTTATCTGGATCAGTGAAGAATGGAACGGGTGGAGCAGTGACTTCGACGACTTTGACGCAAAATGCAGTGGCGAATGGTCCTTATGGAAATAATGGTTTAGCCAATGGATTAGAAACGGCGGCAGAATCTGGCATAACTTCGTATACGTCTACGTATGCGGCGAATGCCTTGGTGGTGGATACGACGCCTCCTACGATTACGGCACAGCCGGTGAATAAGACGGTATTTGTGGGCGGGGCTTTGGCCTTATCTGTGACTGCTACGCCTCCTTCGGGAAAAACTTTGACGTATCAGTGGTACAAAGATGGCGCGGCAATTTCCGGCGCCACCACCGCGGCCTACACGATTTCGAATGCCGCATCGACTGCTAATGCAGGAGATTACTATTGTGTGGTAGGGATTGTTAATTCTTGCCAAAGCATTAACACTAATACCGTGAACGTCACCGTTCTGTCGAACCCGGCGTCTTCGACGATTTGTTTGGATGGAAACGTCGCCTTCTCTGTGACGAAAACGGGAACAAACGTAGTCACTTACCAGTGGAAGAAAAATGGCACGAACATAACGGGTGCGACGGCAGCGACTTTGGCCTTAACTAATGCCCAAGTAGCGGATGCAGGAGCATATACCGTGGTGATTACTGATGCAAGTGGTGCTACTGCAACATCTTCAGCAGGTACGTTAACCGTAACGAATAATACGAAATATACGATTCCGGATTATACTACTTGCGCGTCGAATACTTCCTTTACTTTAACTGGAACGGTGGTGAATGGAACGTCAGGCGCCACTTCTACGAAATGGCAGCGCAGTACGGATGGAGGAAATACGTGGGTAGATGTGGCGTCTTCTTTGGACGGCATTACCTATTCTAATTTTACCACGAACGTACTAACCTTGTCGTCTGTTCCTACGGGATTAAACGGATACCGTTACCGGATTGTGACCACAAATGGGGTGTGTTCAAACTACTCCAATGTGGATAAGTTAACGGTGACGGGCCCTCCTGTCATCGTGACACAACCGAGTAACAGCACCTTGTGTACAACGACGGGAACCAGCTTTTCTGTGGTAGCGACGGGTACGAATTTAAGCTATGTGTGGCAACGTAGAACGTCGAGCGTAGGAACATGGACAAACGTGACAACTTCGTTAGATGCGGGAATTTATACGAATGTAAATTCAGCTACATTAGTCTTAACTTCTGCGCCAGCTTCAGCGGCAAATTATGAATACCAAGTCATCATCACCAGCGGTTCTTGTGGATCGGTAACGAGTACAGTGGCGGTTCTTAATCCTACATTAGCCGCTCCTACGATTAGCGGAGGCAATGTTACGGTTTGTGAAGGTACACCGGTGACCTTAACGGCTTCGGGATCTTCTGCCTATCAGTGGTTCTTGAATGGTACTGCCATCGGTGGTGCCACAGGATCGACCTATGCGCCATCTGCCTCAGGCGTTTACAGCGTTCAAGCAAGTGCAGTAGGTTATTGTGCAGCAAATTCTGCTACCTCTACTGTGACGATTTCTCCCTTACCTACGGTGAGTATTGCAGAGGGGACGACGTTGACTTTAACGGGCGGTTCAGAGCAATTAACGGCGACAGCCGGCCCAGCAGGAACATATACGTATACTTGGTATAAGGATGGCACAAACCTAAATGTGGCGAATTCTAATGTATACACTGTCATTGCGACAGGTTCATATACAGTGAAAGCGACGAATGCGGCGTCTTGTTTTGCAACAAGTGCGGCTACGGTCATCTCTAGTCTTCCAAGTGCGAATGCGGCTGGTGCGACTACTTTCTGTGAAGGTGGCAGTGTCGTATTATCTACAACAATGGCAGCTGGGGCTGACGGCGTTCAATGGTTAAAAAATGGAACGATAGTAGTAGGAACAGGCTTAACCTATACAGCTACTACGTCAGGATCTTACGCGGCCCAATTCTTATCAAATGGAGTCCCCATAACGGCTCCTAATACCACTGCGGCGACGAATGTCACCGTCAACCCACTCCCTACCGCCACCCTAACCAGCAGCACTTCTGCAGCCGTTTGCGCAGGGACTTCCGTAGGCTTAACGGCGATTTCTGATGCGGTAAGCCCTACCTATGCCTGGTATAATAATGGAAGTTTAATCGCAGGCGCGACCGCAGGAACGTATTCTGCTACAACTTCAGGTGATTATAGCTTTGCAGTGACGAATGGGTCAACGACTTGTGTGAATAGTTCGACAGTAACGACAGTTTCGATTCTGAGTCCACCTGCGGCGCCTAATTTGACGGCGACTTCGGCGAATATCTGTGTGAATACGACGGCAGACTTGACGTTGTACAAGCCAGTGGCTTTGGCAGGTATTCTCTATGAATGGCATACTACTTCGTCTAATCCGACGAACTCGACGTTAGTAGGAAATCCATCAGCGGTTTCTACGGCTGGAACGTATTACTTGTATGCGAAAAATGCCACGGCGGGCTGTTATAGCCCGGCTTCATTGGCCTTTACTTTAACCGTAACGTCCGTCGCACAACCTACGTTAACCGCAGCCAGTGCGCCTACCTATACCGTAGGAGATTTCGCGGTTCCATTGAACGCTTCTACGACCGTTCCGGCTTATAGTATCCGCTGGTATGCGAACGCAACCGGTGGAGTGGCATTAGCCACACCGGTATTACCTTCGACAGCCGTGGCGGGAGCAACGACGTATTATGTGGATCAATACGATGCATCGAGCAGTTTCTGTTCGAGCTCGCCTCGCTTAGCGACGAATGTAACGGTGAAGCCTTTGGCACCTAGCGTAGCAAATGTAGTGTATTGCCAAAACGCCTCGGCCATCGCCCTCACCGCTACTCCGGCGATAGGTGGAATCCTAAACTGGTATGGCTTATCGGCTTCTGGAGGTATTTCTTCGACGACAGCACCTACACCAGTTACTTCGGGACTTTCCACGCAAACGTATTATGTTTCCCAAACCGTCAACGGCGTTGAATCTGATCGTGCGGGTATTACGGTGACAATCAATGCCGCAACTCCTCAAACGAGTGTGATTTCTGGAGCGATTAGCGTAACCGCTTTGTCATCAGAAACCTATTCTGTGACTTCAGTTGCAAATACAACGTATACATGGACCTTGCCATCTTTCATGTCTGGTACGTCTACCACGAATAGTATTACGGCAAGTATCGATCGAGCAGGTTCAGGACTTGTTTCTGTCGTTGCGACAGACGCGACGGGTTGCCCAAGTGTGGCGCGCAGTACGAATGTGATTACTGCACAGCCATTTATTACGCCAGATCCTACCACTACAAATGTGACGTATACGATGGGTGATCCAGCTATTCCGGCGAATACGAATGACCGCACAACAGCAGCGAATGGGGCGACTTTGAACTTCTATACTTCTGCTTCTGGCGCCTCATCAGCCTCTCAAGCCATGCCTACGACCGCAGGCGTTTACACGTATTACGTGTCGCAATCAATCAATGGCGTAGAAAGTAATTTGGTTCCTTATACGATTACGATTAAGCCTTTAGCACCAGTCGTAGCGGATCAAACCTATTGCCAAAACGCCACAGCACTAGCTTTAACAGCTACCGGAACGAGCCTAAAATGGTATGCAACGGCCATAACAGGAACCTTTACTACCACTGCTCCTACGCCTTCGACAGGTACGGCCACGGTAACTGCTTACTACGTGACCCAAACGGTGGGTGGCGCAGAATCCGACCGCATCGCGATCAACGTTACGGTGAACCCGACGCCTAGTACGCCTAGTGTCATTTCAGGGGCTACGGCACCGCTTGCTGCGGCATCGGAAACGTATTCTGTAACTGCAGTCGCGAACACGACTTATAACTGGACCTTGCCAGCAACTTGGACAGGTACTTCTACCACGAATTCCATGGCAGCCACCGTAGGAACTTCTGGCGGTGTTATCAGCGTTCAGGCAGTGATGGGTTCTTGTACGAGTCCGGCCTCTAATTTGGTGGTGACGATTACAGGGGTAACGAATCCTCCAGTCACCTCGAACGTCACTTTTGTGACAGGTTCTACTCCAGCTAACATCGTCTCGAATACGACTGCATTAATTACGCCAGCAAATGGCGCGACCTTGAATTACTATACCGCTTCAACTGGTGGCGTTTCTTCCACTTCGCAGACCACGCCTTCGACGCCAGGAGTCTATACCTATTATGTTTCCCAAAGCATCAACGGCATCGAGAGTGCCCTCGTACCATACACGGTAACGGTGAAACCGGCGGCGCCAGGAATTAGTACAAACTTTGGCATTAATGGAAACACCATTGCTTACTGTAAAAATGGACAAGCACTTGCCTTGACGGCCACCGGAACGTCCCTACTCTATTATACGGTAGCGAGTGGAGGCTCCGGCGCAACGACCGCACCTACGCCATCGACTGGAACAGTAGGAATCACGAATTACTATGTTTCTCAAACCGTAAACGGCGTCGAATCAGATCGCGTGCTGATCATTGTGAAGGTTAATGACCTGCCATCTGCAGTAGTAGCGACGGCAAATTCACAGCCAACTTGTATGAATACATTTGGCAGTATTCTAGTCACCGCTCCACTAGGAACGGGTTATACGTATAGTGCGGATGGATTAACATATGTCGCTTCCACGACCTTCAGTCCTTTGCCAGCTGGAACCTATAATGTCACAGCGAAAAACGCGGACGGATGTATTTCTGCTCCGGCGACCGTGGTCATTCAAACGGCTCCAGTTCCTCCATTAGCCCCGGTGGCGGCGGAAACACAACCTACGTGTACGACGCGCAAAGGAACGATTACGGTGACGGTTGTGAACAATACGGATACTTATTCGATTGATGGCATATCGTACCAATCGAGCCCTGTGTTCAACAATGTGGCTCCGGGGACCTATAGCGTAACTGTTCAGTCTGCTGCGGGTTGCGTTAGCGTGGCTAGTACGTCTGTAATTAACGCCGCTCCAGCGATTCCAGCCCAGGCTAGCATCGCTTCCTCTGCGAGTGGAATTGTATGTTCAGGAACAGCTGTTACGTTAACAAGTAGCGCGGCTACAGGAAATCAATGGTATAAAGACGGTGTGTTGATATCGGGAGCGGTACAACAGACCTTCCAGCCTTTGGCATCCGGTAGTTATACGGTTATTATAACGAATGCACAGGGTTGTACCGGAATTGAGAGTCTGCCAGAAGTGGTGACTTTCCAAGCTATGCCAGTGGCGACGATTTCAGAAGGAGCACAACTAGCGTTTAATAATTGCACGAATTCTACGATCGTATTAACCGCTTTAAATGCAGCAACAGCGAACGGAAATACGTACCAATGGTACTTGAATGGTAACGCGATCAATGTGAGCGGCACTTCAGCAACTTATAACGCGACGCAAGCAGGTAATTATGCCGTGGTTATCACCAATAATGGCTGCTCGGCCACTTCGCCATTTACTAAGATCATCTCTGCTCCATCAGTAAATGCAGCAAATACGTCTATCTGTGTGGGTGGCTCAACCGTGATTACCGGAATTAATACCGGTTTCACTAACCCGGTTTACCAGTGGGAATTCTCGGCGAATGGAACGAGCTGGTCGAATGCCACCGGAACTAGCAACGCCTTGTCTTACACAGCGAATGCCCCAGGTCAATACCACTTAAAAGTAACGGATGGAGCAACGGTTTCGATTTCGTGTCCGATCATCATCACACAATTTACACCGCCAGCGGTGAGTGTAACGGCTTCTTCAGCTGCATGCGTGGGCGGCACGACGACATTAACAGCTGTGGCAACGGGAACCCCTAGCTTCACTTACCAATGGTCACTGGTAGGCGGAAATAACATACCGGGGGCGACCTTGTCTACCTATACGACAGGTATCGCGGGAACTTATGCGCTTTTAGTAACGGACGCAAATGGTTGCAGCACGACGGCGACGCCTACGGCGATCACGTTCAACGCCCTGCCTATAGCGCCGACTGTTGTGGTGACAGATCCGACCTGTTCGGTGAGTACTGGAACTATTTCTGTGACGGCTCCGCTGGGCGCAAATTACCTGTATCGATTAGATGGTGGAGCTTATCAGGTATCGCCGGTATTTACGGGAGTCGCTTCAGGATCACATAGTATAACGGTTAAAACAACGGACGGTTGTGAAGGCCCAGCGACTAATGCAACCGTAGGAGCGGCGCTGGTAGTTCCAGCTCAACCAACGGCTATTTCTGGACCGATTGCGGTAGCATTAAATAGCCTAAATACCTATACAGTGTCTCCAGTAACTGGGGCGACATCTTATACGTGGACGGTTCCTGGTGGCTGGTCCGGCGTTTCGACGACGAATACGATTGTGATTCGGGTAGACCAAAGTTCTGGTTCAATTAGCGTGGTCGCGAATAGTGCGACGTGTAGTGGACCGGCACGGACTTTGGCCATATCGACTAGTAGTACCGCACCAGATATCAACGTGACGAATGCGAACGTGCCGGTGAGTGGTAATTTAACGACAAATGATGCCGTTCCTACTGGCACGACCTATGGTCAACCTGTTCCTGTAACGGGTGCGACGATCACAGTAAGTGCGAGTGGAACGTATACGTTTACGAGCTCGATTCCGGGCAAATACGTGTTCAATATCCCGGTTTGTGCTCCTGGCCAAACAACGAATTGCCCTACCACTCCGTTAGAAATTACGGTGTTAGATCCGATTCCAGCGACGGATAGACCGGTGGCAAATAATGACATCGCGTCAGTAACGTCAGGTGTACCTTCGACGATAAAAATCTTATCAAATGATGCCGCGGGTAATCCGGGGGGCACTTTGAATCCTGCTTCGGTGACGATCACCTCGAATCCGGCACACGGTTCGGTGGTCGTCAATAGCGATGGAACGATCACGTTTACTCCTGCCGCAGGATATGTAGGAACGGATCAAGTGACGTATCAGGTTTGTGATAATTCGGTTCCTGCTTTATGCCAAACAGCAGTCGTTTACTTCACTGTCTCTGCACCAACAGCACCGGCACATACGACGGCGGTGGATGATTATACGTCTGTATTAGGCAGTCCAAACGGAACCAATTCCGTCTCTGGAAATGTCTTAACGAATGATACGAACTCTGCAGGCGGTACCCTATCCGCTACTGTTGTAAGTGGCCCATCAGCCTCACAAGGGGTCTTCACCTTAAATGCTAATGGAAGCTATACCTTCACGCCAGCCCCTGGATTCTCTGGCCCGGTGGATATTGTCTATACCGCTTGCGCGGGTAGCGTTTGCGAGACAGCCACACTCCACATTTTAGTGGATCCAGCACCTATCGTCACTCCGGACTTCAATGTAACGGATCTAAACGTTCCAGTGGCGGCTGCATTAGGTACGAATGATGTCGTGCCAGGGGGCACCACTTACGGCCAACCAGTGGCACAAGCTGGGGCTACTTTAGTTGTGAATCCAGATGGAAGCTATACGTTTACCGGAACGGTTCCAGGTAAATACGTTTACAATGTTCCAGTTTGTCCTCCTGGCCAAACGACGAACTGCCCTACCACACCTTTGGAAATTACGGTCATCGACCCAGTAGCAGCGACTAATTTACCAGTGGCGAACAATGACGTGGCTAAACTTCCTGCGGGTGGAACGACGACAACGAATGTCTTAGCGAATGATAAAGCGGCGAATCCAGGTACTTCGCTCGTAGCTTCTTCGATGGCCATTACGGTTCAGCCTACACATGGAACGGTTACTGTGGATCCGGTGACGGGCGCGTTGACTTATACGCCTACAGCCGGCTATGTGGGTACGGATGTGTTGACTTATACGGTTTGCGATAATGCGACGCCGGCGAATTGCCAGACGGCGACCGTTTCTTATACGGTTACTCCGGCCACCGCTCCAGCAAGTACGACGGCGAATGATGATTTTGCCAAAACCCCAGCGGGAGCTGCCATCACCGGCGGCGTCTTAACAAACGACAGTAATACGGCAGGCGCTAGTTTAACGGCTTCACTTGTTAGCGGCCCTTCCGCTTCTCAAGGGGTATTCACCTTAGCCGCAAACGGAACCTATACGTTCACACCAACGCCGGGATTCTCTGGCCCAGTGGATATCATCTACCAAGCTTGTACGGCTGCTGGAGTTTGCTCGAAAGCAACGCTGCACATTTTAGTGGACCCAGCTCCAGTCATTACGCCTGATTTCAATGTCACGGATCTAAACGTTCCCGTGGCAGGAAAATTAGGGACGAATGATGTGGTTCCAGCCGGAACGACGTATGGTCAACCAGCTGCTCAAGCCGGCGCAACTTTGGTTGTGAATCCAGACGGAACATACACCTTTACGGGAACGGTTCCAGGTAAATACGTATATGACGTTCCGGTTTGTCCTCTTGGTCAAACAACGAACTGCCCTACGACTCCTTTGGAAATTACCGTCATCGATCCGATGTCAGCGACGAATTTACCTGTGGCAAACAACGATGTAGCGACACTTCCAACCGGCGGTTCTACGACGACGAATGTCCTGGCAAATGACAAGGCGGCGAATGGCGGAACTTCGTTAGATCCAGCTTCCGTGACGATTACGGCGCAGCCTTCGAACGGAACGGCAGTCGTGAATCCAGACGGAACGATTACGTACACACCAGCTCCTGGTTTTGTGGGTACGGATGTAGTAACATATCAAGTATGTGATAATTCATCACCTGCTTTATGCCAAACAGCTAGCGTCTCCTATACGGTCACTCCGGCTTCAGCTCCAGCAAGTACGAAGGCGAATGACGACTTCGCTAAGCTAGCACCCGGCACGTCTGTTTCTGGTAACGTATTAACAAACGATAGCAACACAGGCGGCGCTAGTTTAACAGCTTCCGTTGTTAGCGGCCCTACGTCCGCGCAAGGCACGTTTACTATCAATGCAAACGGAAGCTACAGCTTTACACCTACTGCTGGATTTAGCGGTCCTGTGGATATCGTTTACGAAGCTTGCACAAGTGCAGGTGTTTGCTCGAAAGCGACGCTACACATTTTAGTGGATCCTGCGCCAGTCTTAGTAAATGACACGGCAACAGGCTTCGCCAATGTGCCGGTTAGTGGAAACTTATCTACGAATGACACGAATGTAGCACCGGGCACCACCTACGGTCAGCCAGCTGCCTTAACAGGCGCAACGATTACGGTGGGCCCTAACGGAACGTACACGTTCACAGCAACCGCTGCCGGAACATATACGTACACGATTCCAGTGTGTGCACCAGGCCAGACAGTAAATTGTCCGACGGAGACCTTGGTGATTACCGTAACAGCTCCAAGCGTCTTACCAGATATGGCGACTGCCATTATCGCGATTCCGAGCACAGGAGACTTGTCTACAAATGACACAAATCCGGTAGGAACAACTTATGGAACACCAGTAGCCGGAGGAAATAATCCGATAGGCGCTGTATTAACGGTGAGTCCTAGCGGAACCTATACCTTCACTGCCGCAAATCCAGGAACCTATACTTTTGCAGTACCAGTTTGTGCCGTAGGCCAAACAACAAACTGCCCAGTCAATACCCTCACGATTACGTTAGCGAGTAGCCCTACGGTTACGCCTGATTTCAA
>Ga0213920_1000490_pt1 | contig 30851 bp, 49 predicted proteins | sample McNCre1117MG_FD_161054 | JGI IMG/M metagenome (GOLD analysis project Ga0213920, IMG submission 161054) | Freshwater microbial communities from McNutts Creek, Athens, Georgia, United States - 11-17 MG | ecosystem: Environmental > Aquatic > Freshwater > Creek | place: USA: Georgia | collected...
GTCTGGGAAGAGTAGAATTGTTGACTCCCACCCCCACCCCTTGACGTGGAATGAGGTTGGAATACCCCTCTTATGAGAGAGCATGTGTTGTTGCTGCGGTCTTTGCACTGTGGTGTTGATGACAGAGTGCTTGCAGGTTGGTGACGTCGTAGCCTCGTGGTCCGTGTGGGCCTTGGTTGTCTATGTGGTCTACGTCTGTGGCGTCACGTGTGCAACCTACGACGATGCAGGTTGGGTGTGACTGTAGGAATGTTGCGCGAAACTTTTGCCAACGTGTGTCGTACCCGCGTTGTGCGGAGCTGGGACGTTTGCCTTTGAGTTCGCGTGGTTTGTGTTCGGCGCACCATGATTCTTTGGTGAGCTCTGGGCATCCGGCTTTCGCGCAGACGCGGAATGTTTTAGCCAGTGAATGCGCCGGTGCTGTAGTTGTATCCGTTGTCGGACACTTGCTCTGCAACCTGCTCGGTCTTGCCCTTGGGTGCAGGTGTCTCGACTGTGGGAGTGTCGGTGTTGTCAGCCATGATTGGCCTTCCTGTTAAGTGGTTGGGGGAAGCTGTGGGGCAGGTGAGGCGACGTCCTGCCCTACGTCGAACCGTTGGCCGCGGTTCCCCTGTCGAGTCCTCTCGGCAGGTGGCCTATTGGCGAGTGTCCTCCTGATCGGCGTCCCGAGAGTAACTCGCAGTGGATGACGAGGGAATCGAACCCTCGTCCCACCAATTCCGACGTGCGGCTTTGATTGATGGTCGACTACCGTGAATCACCCAGAGTGTCCCTGGCAGGGGTGTGACGATGGCGAGAAGCAGGTCGGAGAGGAATCCGCCGCTGACACGACAGTTGTCTTAGAAAATATGTGCGCCTGTTTCGTTGGCCACACATGCCAGGGAATGAGAGAAGCCTCGACGCCTTATAGACGTGAGGCTCCATCTTCACTCTCAACGTTCCCGCTTTTCCCACATTTAGTCAAGCAACAAACACAACCTGTGTCGGCGTGTTGTTGTGCGGCCGTCCACCCGTGAAAGAACCCTGTTGCCCCGTCGGTTGTGAAATCTAACCCTGCCAACCGACGGAACGCCAAATACTTCCGGTATGCCTCCTGGTATGACTTAGGAGACATATTGGCGTCAGTGCTGTTCGGCACTCGTCATCATTGACTGAGCTTGTTCCATAATTTCTGACGATGTGCGGATCCACGGTTTCGGTGCCGGGAGTGGTGCTTTGTTGTCCTTGCTCATTCCTTGCTCCATCCTTCGTTTGTTATCTCTGTTGCGAAACGAATCCAATTGTCACGAAGAGCTGCGCTCGCCGATTCCCACCGCTGATTGATTGACGGCCAGACTCGGTTTGCTACTGCGTAAAGTTCTTTGGCGGTGTCCTCGATGCTCATTCGCTGCTCTTTCTGTTTGAGGCGTTAGCTTCCATGCGTGCGAGATACGCTTCGTTCCCGATGAAGCGGATGATTGCGCATTCGATTGCGTATCCAATGCCATCGTGAAAGTCTGTCGAGCCCAAGTTTTGAGCCCCCAATTCACGCCATAACGCGAACAGTTCGTCGACTATGTTGTCTAGGTCGCTTGTGTTGGTTTGCTTGCTCATGCGCTGACCTCCACGATTTCTTGCCAGATGCGACAGGCTCGGCAAACTCCCGACGGCGACTCAATGTGCTCCGGCTTGTGTTGCTTATGCAAAATATGAATGATGCGACGCTGTTCGCGTTCTGCACCCAGTGCAACACCTTGGACAAACGCTTCGGTCTTAGACCCTTCCCACACACTGCTCATGCTGTTTCCTTCCTAATCGCCAGCAACGACGTATTTACGTTCTGCGCACGTCCGTAACGCAACCGCACGGATGTAACCCCAATCCGTGCCAAATTCAGGCCAGTATCGTTTTGATTTGAATGCTTGGATGCCGAGCAAAAAATCGCGCTCTTTGACCCCGCCATTGAGCAAAATAATCAATTCTTGCTCGTCAACTTCATCAAATTTGATGGGTTGCCCGTCGACGCGTAAAGCTCGTATTTCACGCATGACGAAATAGATGTCTTGTGTAAGTTCCAATGCGGTGTCAAGGCATTCGGCAATCGTGTCAATTCGCAAAGACTTAAAGTTTGGGCTCATGCTGTTTCCTCCATCTGTTTGATTCGTTCTCCCCCATACACGTACGCCCGCACCACATTGTTGACAGTGCCCCGCAGCTCCAAGTGGTACTCGTAATGGATGCCTTTGAGCAGGTAGATCACTAACGGGTTGAGTTGCTCCATGTTCTTCACCGTGCCGTCAAGTGGTCCGCCAAAGAATGAAACCTTGTCGCCGGTCATGCGATGCGCAAATCTGTGAACTCGCCGCCGGCCGTAACGAGGGTGAGCCCGCCACGTTTCCCCACGTCGCCTGTCTTGTGTTTCCACCACGTCGATTCTGATTCGAACGTCGGACAGCAGATGCGCACACGGTCACGGCTGGAGTTGATTGAGAACTCATGCTCGTGCCCGTGGAACAAGAACTGTGACGCCCCGGCGGACTGCCAGTTGAAAGACTGACCGGACCACCACTTCATTCCCTGATTGCGTGACCACTGATGCCCGTGCGTCATTGTGACGATAGAGCTGCCAATTTCGCGGGTGATGTACGCCTCGTCTTTGTTCGGTACGAAGATTTCACAATGTCCGTACTTCTCGGCATTCAGTGTGATGGCGTCACGAACAGTGAGTGCTGCTTCCGTTGCATGGCCGTCATCCGCCCGTGTTTCTTGGAACCGTTGCACCTGGTCATGATTACCGTTCACCACATCCACCTGGACTGACTCCACCAGTGGTGCGAACTGGTCTAACACTTCGAGCATGATGCGACGAAACAGCCGGAATTGTTCGGTCACGGTCAGTGTGGTGCGCCACATGTTGCGGCCGTTCTGTGACTGGTTTCCCTCAAGGCAGTCGCCCAGCCACGCAATATGCACGGTGCCAATGGATCGTGTCTTGCGCAGTCGTTTGAACTCGGCCACCGCAATGTCTGTTGACTGCATGATGTGGTTGACGATGCCCTCGGTACCGTCGCCGTCGACCTTGCCCAACTGTGTGTCCCCGGCCAGAAAATGAAACACGGAGTCACCCGCAGCCTTTTCTGTTGTCTTGGTGCGCCGGTTGATAACCTGCAACAGCTCCTCGACGAACGACTCACGCAGGTTGATGGGTTCAATGGCAAACCGGTACCACCACGTGCCACGAGTGACCGCGTCCGCGCCCTCTTCCGCCCTGGTCCATCCGGCAGTGTTGTGACGCATTTCGACCAAGCGAACTTTGTAACCCGGTGCGACCACTCCCCCGTTGGCGATGACAAAGTCTGTCCAGTCCGATTCGCCGTCAAGTTTTGTGGCCGACGTGGCGGTCACATCCGCTGAAAGGTGATCGTGTGGTGCGGGGGTTATTGTGAAACCCCATTCACGGTTTTTTGACATTGTCGGCTGCGGGGTGACCGGCTGCGACATTAACTCTTCAAACTTTTCGCTAAATGTCATAGTGGTTTCGCCATTCGCTAATCCAGTCGCGCGTCACTGGGTATCCAAGTTTTCGAAACAAAGTCTCGAGTGTGCGTTCACCGCACTTGGGGTCATTGCGCAGCAATCTCACCGCGTACTCTTTTTCGTCAACAACCAACTCGTCCAAAATCGCGTCCAACTTTTGCCAACGGTAAGTACGGCCAGACAACGATTTGTGATACGCGTCTTTGAAACTCATTGCGTTCCTTTCCGGTTGAACGAGGGCACCCCGGCGGGACGTCCTTTTTTCGTGGATGCTTCGACCTGCAAAAGATCTCCAACTTTGATGTATTGACGTCCGGCCGCGTCAGAAATTGTGCGCAACCGACCTAATTCAATCCATCGGTAAATTGTGGATTTGCTTCGGCTGGACAGGATGATGGCTTGTTCTATGTCGATAAATGCGTCCAAGTTCAATTCGTCAGTGTTCATGGGATGCCTCCGCAGCTTTAGCGACCATTTCAAACGCCGACTGTCCAACTTCGTGATGGCATTCAGGGTTTGAACAAATGAGGCGCACGTTGTCGCCAGCGAATTGTGGCGGGTTCCATGTCAATCGCATCCACCCGCACTCCGAGCACCTGAAACCGGCAACCTTATGAGGTTTTTCCGCAATGGGGTGCTGCAAGAACGCGCGATTAGCAACCTTGATGAACTTGAGTGCCGACACTGCTCCGGATTCGGTGGAAACCCACTGCTCAAGGTTTCCGCGATACTCACCCAGGTATGACCGGCACTCGTCCAATGACAGCCACGTGGCCGGAAGAGGAATGGTCGCACCGAGTTTTGCCGTGTTGCCATCTTTGTCCGGCGTGACCGCACGGTCCACACCAACGAGCTCGTTTTGAAACAACTCCCATTCGACCATGACACTGGTGATAGTGCGCTGACATGATCCGCACAACATCCCAAACACGGCTTCACGTGGCATGCAGCCAAAACAGTCATTTCCGGCACAATTGGCACCGTGAGCGTCACGGGTCACACACGGCCGTAAAACGTTGTTTGGGTCATTTGTGATGCATTTCATGCGGCCACACCTCCTCTTCGAACAAGTCAGGGTCGCCGATGGCATCCCACTGGAGACGCTCCGGAACGCATGCAAATTTCACAACAGGCCACACGGCGAGCGCGACCTTTTCCCCGCATGATGGGCAAGGGAGGTGCAGTCTCGGTTGAGTTATTTTTGATGACAACATTTGCCAACTCCTTGTGCGTGTCAGTAGGGTGTTTTGCATTTCGCGCAGCATGCGCCCGGAAGTTGTGTCATTAGAACGGGGTGTCATCTCCGGGGAGTGCTGCGCTCGCGGGGGTGAACGTGTTTTGGTTGGCACGTACGACCTGGGCGGTGGCGTAGCGCAGTGATGGGCCGACCTCTTCGACGTCGAGCTCCACGCTGGTGCGCTTTTCGCCCTCTTTGGTTTCGTAGGCGCGTTGAATGAGCTTGCCGGTGACAATGACGCGGGTTCCCTTTTGAATGGATCCGGCGATGTGTTCGGCAAGTTCGCGCCATGCGGTGCAACGCATGAACAGTGCGTCTCCGTCGACCCACGCGTTGGTGGTTTTGTCGAAGTTGCGGGGGGTTGCTGCGACGGTGAAGTTCACGACGGCGTGGTTGCCCGATGTGATTCGCAGTTCAGGGTCGGCGGTGAGGTTGCCGACGATGGTGACGTTTGTTTCTCCAGCCATGTTCATTTTCCTTTGTTGGGTGATAGTCCGAGGCGACGGCGTATGTCCGCCACCCGTGATTTAGGGATACCGAGCGTGACCGACATTTCACCGTCGGTTAGGCCGTCTTCCCAAAGGTTTTCGACGTTGGAGTCGAGTTCTTTGCCGCCAACTTGTGTGCGGATGGCTTGAATGAGCATGAGTCCGACAAGTTCGTCGGTTTTGAGGCCGTCGCGTTCTGCTTTACCGGCGAGGGTCCACCAGTCGCGGTCATCGATGGTGATGGTGAGGGTTTTCATGCGACCACCGTTTCGTCGAACTCTTTTTGCAGCTCTGCCCATGAATTACGGATGCTGGCCAGCAAATACGCTTGCGGTTTGTCTGGATTCTGTTTGGCGTTGGACAGGATGCTGATTATGCGTTGGAACGCCCACTCTTCGCTGATGTCACGCCCGGTTTGTTTTACCATCTCGGTGTGCAGTTGCATGAAGTTGGTGACACCGAAACCTTGCAGAATGCTCCTTCGCACGGATGAAACATTGTCAAAATCGTTTTCCGGCGTATTAAGAACGTGACTGACATTGTTAAGTCTTGTAGTTGGTTCGGGTTCGGGTTCGGGGGTTCGTTTTGCTTCGTTTTGCTTCGCGTTTGCTTCGCGTTTGCTTCGACGTGCCTCCCCGGAGGCTTTACCGCCACGACGGCCAACCTCACTGCGCACTTCCGCGACTGATTCTCGACGCTCGTCCAGCTCTTTCTTGAGTGGCTGATATTTCGCCCAGTTGTGCATGTAAACGGCGTTGTTTTCTGCCTGAATCCATAACCCGGCTTCAAGTAGCGCGTCACGAACTTCGTCACGGCAGCCAAAATCCTCGAGGACGTGTGCCGGGACAAGGCCGTCTTTCATTTCGTGCGCAGCCCACACCCCGGCCATGGTCCATATGCCCAATGCTTCCGGGCGAATAGATCGGGGGATGGAGAGCACTTTGGATGACATGAGGAATGCGTCATCGACTTTGAACCATGCCATTAGAAATTCTCCGTCCCGATGACGTGTCGGTCACCGTTGTTGTCGATAAACCACCACTCGCCGAAGCCGTGGTGCATTACTGGGGTGTCAATGTCGGACTGACCGCTGGTGAGTTTCCATCCCTTACGGATGCCGCTGCGGGCGAATACGGCATCGGATTCAAGGCGCGTGTTCGATTCGTTGCACAGGGTGATTAGGTTGGCCAAGTTGTTGCGTAATCCGGCCTTATCGCCACCCATGCCACGGTTGCGGCGGTGCTGAATCGTCAAGGTGGTTGTTGTCCCACAGTGCATGCACATTTCACCGTCACGCTCAAACACAATTCGCCTGGTCTTTACGGAGACGTTCACTTCATCCCTCGCTCATGCCGGATGAGTTTCTGTAACGCCCCAAATGGCTGGCTCACGCGCTCATTGCCAGCTCGCCATGCTGCTTTAGCGATGGCCGACACGGACCGTTGTACGGCGTCCGGAATGTCGCGCAAAGGCATTCCGTTATCCATAAGCCATTCGACTTCCTCAAGTACCTCGGCGGATGTCATGCGACGCTGTTTGACACTCATGCGCCCTCCTTGTCGAGAGATCGCAACTGCGACTGCAAACCGTTTAGCTCGGACTCTAAGAGGCGTGTTTTTGTCTTGGCTCGGTTGTACGCACTGCGCTTGATAAACGCTTCACGACGCGTTTCAGACGTTGCCAGCGTGGCGTGAGACTTTTTCTCCTCCACCGTCATTTTTTTTTCCGGGTGGTCGAGGGTGAGCAACACTTTCGCGTACTCCAATTCGTGCGCGAGCTCCGCTTCCTCGGCGGCCGTTTCGAGATCCATGACAAACGTTGGTGCGCGTCGCATGTCCGCCATGACGGCCGTCATCTGGTTGCGCACAACTTCAGTAGTCAGTTCGTCCATCAGCCACGCTCAATTTCGTCGTTACCCAACGACACCTGCTGGGGGATGTCTTTTTGCACGTCCTCTGGGGTTTCAGACGTTCCAATCAGGGTGAGCTTGACCAGCGGTTGCAGTTGCCCCTTGTTGTAGAGAGACAACCCGAACTGGTCGCCCAGGGCGATGGCTGCACGTTTGATGGACAGGCTGATGGCCGACTTGTATGCAAGGTCGTGACCGTCGCCACGGTTCTGATTCTGCGCAGTGCCCACAGACCCGTTTTCGTACACTCCGACGGTGTGGCCGTGCTCGTTGCGGACGGTCAACCGGACAAGCCCACGGTAGGCGACGTCGTAACGTCCCGTGTGAGTGCCTTTTGCGTCAACCTTTTCCGACTCAAATACGAGCTCCGCTTTCAACACTTCAATGTCGAAGTTGCCGAAACCAAACATGCGAATCAGGTGCGCGGTGATGTCCTGCTGGGACACGTGAGCGTGCCCTTGTGCCTGGAGCACGCGTGACGGGTTGATTGGTTTGAGCAGTTGCCCAACCTGTGCTGTGGAGAACGTTCCCCGGCTGTCAAAGTCAAAGGACATCGTCGACCACCTTTGCGGGGGTGATGCGCAACGTCGGCCGTGCCGGTTCGCTCGTAGTAACAAACTCGGCGTACACGCTCGGCATGGCTTCCTTGAACTTCTTTGAGTCGAAACGCTCCGTCGGCTTAGGCGTCGACAATGTCACCCGGCCGTACTTCGTGTCGGCTGTGAAATCGCTCACGTCACCGATTTGAGCTCGCAGCGCATCCTTGAGAATGTCAACAACCTTGGCTGCTTCGTCCACGCCCTTTTGAGCTTCGACGATGGCAAACACAAGGTCATCAAGGTTGTCGGTGTCCTTTTGGCTGTAGTTGTCCAATTCGTAGAGGAACTGGTCGGCCATCAAGACAAGCTCGGCGATACGAGCGTGGTCTCGTTGGATCCACACAACTTCAACTGGCTGCGGTGTGGGCTCGGGGTCCCAGTCATCGTGGTGCTGTTCCCACGCGAACGCGCACGACTGCGCTCCAACGACATACATTGCCCATTGCACCTGATCGGCGTAACCGGACTTTTTGAACGCCTCACCGTCAGGGTGCAGGTTGTACTTTGATGTCTTGATTTCCGACGTGTAGACCACTTCACCGTCAACAACACCAACACCGTCAGGGGTGGCAAGGTGGCGGGCATTTGCTTCGGAGCGGAACAGCACCACGTTGTGGCTCACACCGTGCGTGCGCTCCAACTGCTCGGCGATAACGGCCTCACGGTCACGACCCCACTTCATGTACTTGTTGTCGTACGTCGACTCGGTGGTAGCAAGTTTCTCGCGCATCACTTCGTTGCGTTTTCCCGCAGCGATTTTTGCAATCTCGGTGGCGGTCACACCGGTACGACGTGCAGCCAACCATGCGGTGCGGTCATTTGAGTCGGCCATGCCACGCTCAAACAGTTCAGTTAAAGTGCTCATTCATCCCCTCCAGGGGTATTCAGTAACTCGGGGTATTTGGTGAAGAAGTGCATGGCGTACAAGTCGGCCGCGTACTGCTCCAGTTGTTTCGGCAGGTTCGCAACGCTAAACGTGCCTTCGGTAATGCCCTTGCCATCGACGTCATCCCAATGAACTTGGACGCTCGCAACTACGACTCCGTAGTGCTCCGGGTGCTCATGCGGGGAGACAAGGTTCAGATCTAAACCGCCTGGCACAAAGTCGATGTCGAACATGTAGCCGTCTTGAGTGGGGACGCTCACGCTGCACCTCGACTCTTCAAATGCCACTGGTCAACAGCGTCGGGTGCGGTTGGTGTGACGTAAACGATGACGCCGGGGTTGTCCCCGTGCGTTGCGTAGGCTTTTGCCGTCCACAGCTCCACGACACGGGCATCGTCAGCCCACACGTCAGCGTCGGTGATGCCATCCATGACGGCACGCACTAACTTGTCGAGATCCGGTTTCACGGACGGGAAAGGGCGAATGACGGATGTTGGACGTGGCAGGAGAAACAACATGTCCACACTTAAATGACCGTCCAGCCGGTCACCATCATGCGCGGCACGTGCAGCGTTTGCCACAATCTTCCGCCACGGCTTCAACTTCGGCCCGTTAGCGTCACGAACCCACGCCTTGCCACCGTGCTGTGCAACAGTCTTGGAGCCTTGCGGGATAGGTGTACCCGATGCACGGAAATGGAGAATCAACTCTTTGACCGCCTTGCCATGATGACAAACGCGCTCACGGCCATGACAATCAGTCCAAGCAACGACATGCCGTCGAAACGTTGAAACCAAATCGTCGGGGCGACAGCCAGCGTGCAACCGGCGAGAAACAGAATGTTCACAGGATCACCAGCACAATTCCCACCACGAGCATGGTGAAAGTGATGACCAACAGGATTGTTGCTGCGGTCATAAGACCGAGGAAGTTCCGGCGAGCGCGTGCGTCCTTATCGTCTTGGAGGAATGTCATGCGCCAATCACCAGCTCACGAACGTCGACGCCCTGGACTGGCCAGCGGTCAACACGGTGTTTGGGGCACAGGACGTGTGCGCCGTTGACTTGCCATCCGGCTTCAATAACGTTTTGCCGTGCCGTTACCTGGTCCGGAACGGTGTATTGGCGCGGGGCGCAGCCAGTGCCATTGAATTTGTCGCAGCGAAATTCGTATGTGTTGAGTCGTTGGATGCCCATTACTTCACCGTCTTCCAGACGATGGCGTGACGGCCGGACGCGAGCTTGCCGCGCTTACCAGTGTCAACGACGCGACCTTCACGAACAAGATCAGCGCAACGCGAACGAATAGCTTCAGGCGAGGACTTGCAAAAACCGGGTCGCGGATTTCCCGCCGGTGTCAACCAAAGATTTACAAGTTCGTTGTGCGTCATAGGAACAACCAACGTCTTGAGAATCAACGCTTTTACTTCAGTGGTGTTCTTGACCGAGTCCGCGGCGTCGTGTGACGTTTGAGGGTCGGTTCTGCGTGCTTTCGCTAATGTTGTTGCGAGAGACATGTCAGTGCCTTTCATCTAGGGCCGTCATCCGCGCCAACGGGTGGCGGCCATTTTCTGTTTTATTCAGTTGGTTTGAGGGGGGACGGTCAGCGGATCAGGCCGCCGTCCCCGTTCCGGTATTGCGCACGCCGGAAGTGATGGGGACAAGGCGTGACGTGAGCCACGCGTCCAGGTCGACGGGGTAGAACACGTTGAGTCGGCCGTGCTTGTATCCGTGGGGTCCTTCGCCCAGGCACAGCAAGTGGCGGAAACGGTCATATGAAATTCCGCAGTATTTGGCGGCGTCACGGGCACGTAACACGGGGCCGGTCATCGTGACACCTTGAAGTCATCGGGAAGTAGATCCGTGACGGGTATATCTAGTGCACGAGCGACGCGAGCCAGCTCGTTCAGAGTGAAGTCAGAGCCACCGTTGAGCTTGCGGTTGAATGTCGCGTATGCGAGGCCGGCTTTTTCGCTGGTCCATTTTTTGGAACGCTCGGCTCTTTTTATGGCATCCTGAACAAGGTCCGCTGCTTCGTGTTTGGTGTTCATATGGAAACGATAGCAGTTCATACGGACACTGCAAGCATAGAATTAGGTGTTTCTTGTACATTCTGAACACCGCTGGTCGCTGGTGCGTGATATCTTATATATATGGGTGAATATGGAGATGCTTTCAACCAGGCAGTCGCTGCCGAGTTGCGAGCTCAACGCGCCAGGGTACAGATCACAGTCGACGAAGTTGTCCGTCGCAGTGGAATTTCGAAATCAGCGGTATTGAACTACCTCAACGGACAGCGAGACATTCCGATGCCAGCTTTTGCCGAACTATGCCGTGCCCTTGAAGTCAGCCGTCGCCTCATCTTCGAGGCGGCCGAGAAGTCGATCCAGTAATTCCGTGGGACGTAGCCCTGCAATTCTTGCTATTTCAGCTACTTGTCCCACGGTTATTTCTTCCACGTCTCTCCCAGTTCGAATATTTCTTCGAATGAATGTCTAACCGTAGCCACAGACATTAGGAACACGCAATGACCAGACCGCAACTGCCCTTGGAGACATGGGGCAAGATAACGCGACTCACGCTGGACGGTAAACCCGCAGCGCGTGCGTCATACCGTGACAGCGACGGAGTGACCCGGCGAATCCAACGTGTCGGGCGCACTCATGCCGATGCCGAGCGCAATCTTTTGGAAGCTCTCCGCGCTCGTCTGGCACCGACGTTTGAAGACCTCACGAGCCAATCGACAGTGCTCGAAGCCATCACCAGCTACCTCGGTTCGGTAACTCACTTGAGCGACTCAACGTTGAACGTGTACCGAAACGCCACGAAGAGCATTGTCGCCGGAGGGTTTGGATCCGTATTGCTGCGAGAAGTGACCGTCCCCCGATGTGAACGCTTCTTGAAGGCCGTCGGTGAGAACAACGGCAAGTCTCAAGCCAAGACCGTCCGCACCATCCTCAACAACGCGCTCACCGAAGCTGTGCGCCTCGGAGCGATACCGTTCAACCCGGTCAGTGCCACCACAGTCCCCCAGCCGGAAAAGAAACCCATTAAGGCACCGTCGCTCATGGCCGTGCGCGAAATCCGGGCACTGATTCGCCGTCACGATGAAGGAACCGACAAGCGCGGTCAAGCACGAGTCAGCGACATCGCCGACCTTGTGGATCTATACGCTGCAACCGGTGCCCGAACGTCCGAGCTACTCGCCCTGGTCTGGGAAGACATCGACCTCAACAGTTCCCCAGCACGGTTGACCATCAACAAGACTTTGGTCATTGGAACCGACGGGAAACTCAAGGTGCAAGACCACCCGAAGACAAGCCGTGGCATCCGTGCGCTCAAACTGCCCCAGTCGGCCGCCGACATGCTCACATCCCGACGCATCAAGTCACACAGTGAAATCGTGTTCCCATCGAGCACCAACACATATCGCTGGCCACACAACCTGCGACGCATCTGGAGGGAAGCTCTCGAAGGTACGCCGTACGACTCATGGACGCCGCGCGACTTCCGCAAGGCAGTAGCGACCCTCGTAAAAGAGGAAATGGGCATCGAAGCTGCACGCGATCAGCTTGGCCACACGAGCGAGAAAATGACCATCGGGCATTACATTCAGCCCACTCACGAGGGTCCCGACGCGACGGTCACGCTGGAGCAAATGTTTGAAAAAGGTGAGTAAAAGGTGAGTTTTGCCAATGGAGTCAAAAACACTTACTGCAAAAATACGCGCTGACCTGCGCTTTTTCGTACCCCCAGTGGGACTCGAACCCACACTGGAGCGTTAGCTAGTGGTCTGTTTTTGGGTGTGTTTGGCTGTGCTGTTCCGCGTGTTTTTAGGCTTCGACACCACGCGACACAACCAGACACAGACTCAAAAAGGTGAGTAAAAGGTGAGACGTGACACCTTTATTTTGCGATGAAGGGTCACGTCAATGTAGGAAACAGCACTCGCAATTCGGCGAGCGCAGCCCTAGTCTTTTATGACCGAGAGGGGAAGAAATGGCACACCTTGTTTGGAAAGATTCCAACAACAACACACTGATTCAAGGAGTTGGCGAATCTCACCGGTTGGTCGAATGGAAGCGCATCCTGCCGAAATCGTTAGACGGCAAAGAGTACAGAGAAAGACTTGACGTTCAACTGGTAGCAGAGCCCACTAATGCTGTCGACAAAACGGCCGTCATGATGTTTGCAAAAGGGCAACATGTTGGTTACCTTCCCCGCAACGTTGCTGCCGTGCTTTTTGACCATGTTATGAGTGCGACAAAAAACGAAGACACGGTGGCGGTGCCTGGGTCAATTTGGGCCGTGAAGAGATCTGATGGGCTTAAAGCAAACGTGTCAGTATTCATGCCTGATGATTTGCTTGAGGGCATTGATTTCGACTATTCAAGTGAACCTGTGTACACAACGGCCGCACCGTCAACACCCAAAAAGAGCCCGGCGTCCGTATTGGCAATTTGGGGTCTTATTTTGGCGGGCATCACATTGCTGGGGTCGGGAGCGGGTTTTGGAACAATTCTTGTCGGCATTGCGTCATTGGTCGTGAATTATGTTTGGTATTCGAAAAGTGCAACGTCAAAAATTGTTCCGCTTGTAGCACTTGGCGCAACGGGGCTCGGACTTTTGCTGGGCATCATTTTTGGCATTATCAAAGCAGCGTCTTAAGCAAAAGAAACGCCCCCCAGCCGGTATTTCGGCCGAGGGGCGTTTAGCTTTTGTTTAGTTACTGACAGGACTCACACTGGAGAAAATCCATCGGATCCACGGGAACCGAGTACCCGCCAACATTGTCTTTTTCTGTACTCACGGGGTTACTCCCTGGTTCACGTAGAAACGGTCTAGAACAAGAATGACCAACGTGGCAATGGCAATCAACGACGAAGCGATGGTCCACCATGCCACACGACGTGGTGCTTGCTCCTGCAACAACTTGATGGCCGTGTCATGCTCACCAAGTTTCTTCCAATGCACGTCGACCTGACCGTCCAAGCGTCGAAATTTATCGTCTGTTTGCGACTCAAGTTTGTCAAGCTTGTCGTTCATTGCAGTCATCATCGCCTCGATTCTTCCAATCGCAACAAGGACGTCCGTCATTGACGGTTCGCCAGGCATCGGATTACTTCTTCGAACCGGCGTTGGCAATCGCAAGCGTGCTGAAAGGTGCGGCAAGGTTGCCGACCACTGCAAGCGCGATAACGAGCCATACGGGTGCTTGCATTCCGCTGGCAAGAACTGCCACGGCAACGTTGCTCACAATCAGTGATGCCAGGCCGTACAGCGCGTAAGCAAGCTTGCGTCCTTTGGGGTCGGGAATGAGAATGCCAAGGGAATCTGTGGCTGCAATGTTTGCGGCGTCAGGAAGAGGTTTGATGGTTGCCATAGCGGGCTCCTTTGCGAGTTGTGTGGGTTTTGAAGTGGCGGGTTTTGAGGGTGTGGGTTTTGTGTTTTGCACTGGTTTTGTTGTTGAGGGTTTGGGATCAGCGGGTTTTTCGGGTTTTGAAGTTTCCGGCGCGGTTGTTGCGGGCACGGGTTTGGGTGCAGCAACTGGAATGGGTTTGCGTAATTCCGCCGTGGTGGCCGGTCCCACAATGCCGTCAACTGTTAACCCATGATTGGCTTGAAAATTTTTGACGGCCGCTTTGGTTTTCGGACCGTTGATACCGTCAACGTCAAGCCCGTAACCATAGTTGTTTAACAACGTTTGATATTCGCGCACGCTCGCTACTGCTGGTGGTGCCGAAACAAACCACGGCATGACGTCTTCACGTCCACCATTGGGGTTGATGATGTGAAGGTGAACGTGAGGTCCCGTAGAGGAACCAGCTCCGGGTGCTCCGGCTGCCCCTCCGGTGTAACCAAGCAAATCACCCGGTTTGACATCCCGATTGGTTCCCTCAAAAGCAGAACAATGCAAGAACTGCATGACGTAACCAGGGGAATCCGCCAAAGCCAAACTGATGATGTACCCGCCGGAACCATTGCCATATTCGTAAGACACAAATCCGGCATTTGGGGCAACAATCGGTGTTCCCACCGGTGTTCCAAAATCCGTTCCACCGAGAGATCCTCGAGCGCGATGCGCAGCCCAATCGTCCGTTATTGGAAAACCTTCAAAAGGGTTTGGCATACCCATTAATGCACCTGTCTTTCGTTTAGGAGAGATTGACCCACGCTGAACCCGTCCAACGTTTAGCCGTTACAAGTGGCGTCCAAACGGAACCGTCCCAACGTTGCGCTGTCGTGTTATACGCAAAAGTCGAAGCACCGCGTCGTTGACCCCACAAATAAAACCGAGTCAACGTCAACGAATTAGTGCCCACGCTTGCCGACCCCAAAGGCGACGCAGCGGACGTCGACCCCGAATACGACACCGTCTTAGATCCATCGGTGTTATGAGCAACCGTCACACTCGTGCTAAACAAACTGATTGTGTAACCTGCGGACTGACTTCGAAAATCGTAGTTATACGAACCGCTGTACGACGTGCCATTCAACGAAACACTCCACGTCGACGTGCCATTCAAGTCATAAGGTCGATAAGCCGTGGAGTCCAACACCAAATACACGGACATGTTCACGACAGACGTGTTATTTGCCTGAGAAGGCGAGCTCTCAGACACGTCAACATGAAACGAAATGCCCGAATAACTTCCACCAAACGCTGCGGACGGCACTCAAATCACCAAAACCACAAATCGCCAACAGCATTAGGCGTCGGTGTTGCCGATTGAACAAAAATTGTTGTCGCAACCCCACCCGAAGAACCACCAGCACGAATTTTTCCAGCCGTAATGTTCGTCGGATCCGAAATCTCCGACGCAGCCACCGTTCCCGCACCCGTCAACGTCAAACCATCAGAACGAACCAAACCCGAAGTAATAGCACTCGCATTAGTACCACCACGTGCAATCACCAACTTGCCCGACGTAATAACCGACGCATCCAACGCGTTCGGCGTCACACTAATCCAGGCCGAACCATTCCAAACTTCAAGAACGGACAACGCCGAGTTGTAACCAATCTGACCCAGCACCAAAGGAAACTGCGTCGTACCAGTAGGCCGCGTCGTAGTGGTCCACGAACCAACTTTTGTGCCAATAAACGGCCGCGTATCCGTCACATTCGACGGAGAAACCGTCGTTGCGCTCGCCGAGACTTTGACCTGTGCAAGTTCAAGGTAATAAACACCCGTGTCGGTTTGGTTGGACGTCAACGACGGACCCACACCAGAGCCGGCTGTTCCGTCAACCTTGATGGCCGTAATGGTGTTAGCCGTCGGGTCAAGTTTCAACACAATTGAGTCAATGCGATCCGAAACGGCCGCCGACGTCAAGTTGATTTGCAACGACGCCGAGTTGTAGTACATGTGCCCACGCACCAACGCGTAACCCGCAGCAAGTTTGACGTTCACTGGAGACGAAGAGTCAGCCGTGACCTGCAAAGCCGTACTGCCCGCAGTTCCCACAACCCCACCACCAGGCATCGCGGTCAAGTGACGCATCAAATACGTCCAGTCGTTCTCCGTCGATGTCTGTGAATCGAACGGCCACGAGGTTTCAGCCATGAGTGCTCCTTAACTAGAAAACGCCCCACATCGGGGCGCAGGGCGAGAAAAAAGTGTTACGGCAAAATTGCCTGAATTTCAGTAGCGGTCAAACCAAGTTTCGCCAACTTTGTTTCGGCCGAAGCACGTGCAGAGACAAGTGCCGACTGCTGTGCAGCCATTTCGGTTTGCACGTCTGCCCACAGGGAGTCGAGTTTTGCCCTGGTCGGTTTAGGTGAGTCATCAAGCCACTCAAGAGTGGAGTAGTCAAAATCACTCATACGCCATGTTTTGCCGGGGTATTTGTATGTCAGCACCAGCGAGTAGTCAGTATCCATTAGCCTGCGATCTCTAGAACTGTGAGCGAAGACAAGCCCTTGAATGCGATATCAGCACCGCGCCGGTTCAAGTAAGCAGTGTTGGCGTATGTCGACCAGTAGAGGTTGTACGTTACGGCAGATGCAGTGGCTGGAGAATCGAGATAATGCATGTTGACAGTTTCCATGCGCGAATTATCGCCAATTAACGTCATCCCGCCGACGTTTTGCACTGTTGCACTGACACCGTTTCCAATAAGCAGCGTTCCTCGCGCAAAATTGAAGTAATTCCACGCCGCACCCGTGTTACCTGTGTTTGCCATTGCCAACAATAAAAATTTAGACGAACTGTTCCGAGGAGTCACCGTCACAGATAATCCTGTCGCACCAAATAAAGCTGATGTCGTTGATGGCGTAGTGATCAATGTTGAAGTCACCGTCTGCAACACAGACCCAGCCGGAATATTGGCCGCAGCCAAAACCCCAGACACCGCGCTCGCCGGAATGGTTGTTGCAGCGGTCATTGTCGAAGTGCCGTTGCCGTAGACGTAACCCGTCAATGTGGTGGCACCCGTACCGCCCGCACCGACAGGAATCGTCCCCGACAATGCTTCGGACTTTTCAAGCGCGGCCACACGCGCAGTTGTGTCCGCTTGGCGTTTCATCATCACTGCGTCAAAGTCAAAACCCGTGGCGTTGCCAACAGTCAAACCGACCCACAAGCCGTCGACCTTGACTTCAAATTGTGCCGTGGTGACAATGCCCGTGATTTCTTGCGAACCAACAATGACCGTAACTTTGTCGCCCAGGTTGAAATCGACACCATACGTCATGGTGGAATCAGATGTCGGGACAATGTCGAGAGAGGAAATGTTCCCGCCCTCTTGAGCCAACAAATCGTTTCCAGCTTGCGTGAGTTTCGTGGTGTCAGTTTCGTTGCGTTGATCCACAAAACGCTCCACGCGACGTGACCAGTTTGACTCGGCAGACGTGCTTGACGTTTCAACAAACGAACGCGCAGTGCCTTGACCTTGCCCGGCCACAATCACCCGTGTCGGTCCATACCCGTAACCGTAGGCAGCCTTTTGCAACGTGTTGTTTGCAACGTCAAGACGAATTGTCCCTGTGCGATCTGTGGGTTGATAAACGGAGAACTGGATGCCCGTGCCGGATTGTTTGATGTCAAAACCGAGCTGGGTGGTCGATGTGGCTGCAATGGACTGCATGAGCGTGCCCAAGTTATCGAAACGCGCTTTACCAACAATGGACGAACCGATGGCCGTATCCGTTGCGCACGTCAAGCCTGTGACGGCACGAACTGCGGGTGCCGAGCCGCCATTGGCTGCTGAAACCATGTTGCGCTTCACGTAGTAGTACATGAGCGTGGACGCGACAGACGTGCTCGCGTCGTAAGCCGACGTCTGCAACGTGACGTCCGCTGTGGACGGTGTCGGATAAGCCAAGTGCTCGCCCAAAACGATGCTGTCGGTGGCTCCGCGAATTGCCCAAACGCCAATCGGCGACCCGGACGTTTTCTGATTAGTGGCCGCCGTTGTCGGGCCCGAAAACAACACACCGTTAGGTCCCGTGACAATGATGCCGTAACCGGGCGTACGCAACAGGTCAGCGCGTGCCGACGTTTCAGGGATGGTAATTTCCCACGTGCCCACGTTGTTAAACCGCAATGTCGCTTTGAACGTAGTCAGTCCGTCGCCGGGTTGCAAAATTGCAACACGTTGCAGGGATGCGTTTCGCACTTCAAAGGTGAGATCCGAAACGAGCATTAGAACACAACTTCCTTACGCGGTTGGAACGTGAGCTGCGCACGCGTGACCGTTGTGGGCGTGTTTGTCGAACCCGTCAGGTTCACCGTTGCAAGTGACAAATTTGCGGGAATTGAGAAAAACTTTGGGGCAGCAGCAAGTGACGCATACTTGTTCGCCCCCGCCTGGTCGACTACCGTACCCGCGTTGGCATCAATTGTGATGAAATTGCCGGACGTTGTTGGAGCATTCAAAGTGAAACCAACGCCGGACGCATTGGTGATTGTGGCCACGTCAAACGGTCCAGTCAGAACCCATGTCGGGGGTGATGGAACATCGCCGTCCGGGTTTTCGATACGCAATTGACCAAGCACCTGACCGGACGTGATTTTCATGGCCGAAATTGTGTTACCGGATCCAAACAAACCACGTCCCGATGTGGATGGCACGCCAATGGAGAACGTCACTGCGGACGTCAGCGACCAGAACGGTTGCGGGCATTGGAATACCAAGACCAGGCGTGCAAATGTTTGCAACGCATTGTCTCCGTAAACGTGTGAGCCACCGGCAGTGTTGTATCCGCTAATCGTCCACGTTTGACCGCTGTCATACGCTGCGGAAATGGTTGTTGGGCTACCGCTTGATGAATCCAACAACTCCGAAAGGCGACGCAGTTTTCGTTCAACATCATCGCGTGACGTGCCCAAAACATAAATGGGCATGTCGATTTCACGCGTAGCTCGGCGACTGTAACGGAACGTGCCACCATCGGTAGCGTTTTCGTCGATACGAATTTTCACCGGTGGGCGACCAAAACCGGACACTCCGTTCTCCAAGATGTAGTTCACGTTGTCAAACGTGATGGTGTCGCCGTTTGCGCCGGTCAAACTGATTGTGATGTCCATTAGTTCCCCTACCAGCCAGCAAGCAGTCGTGAACGACGCATCGCGTCAAACAGTGCCTGTTGAGAGTCGATGGACTGGTTCGGTGCTGCGTAATAGTTGACGGTCTGACCGCCACCACCACCGGTCATGTCCTTGAGTTTGTCCAACGGAATGATTGCTTCGGCTTGACCCGCTTCGGCAACACGAACAAGACGGCCGACACCGGGCTCACCTGCTGGGACGATGCCACCCTCGGCCATCGCCGGGATGTGTGACAAGTGCGTGACGGTGATTCCCATGCTTTGCAGCACGTCGCCAGCAGGGCCATCAATGACACCATTCACAGCGTCAATGACGCCGTTGACCATGCCAATGATCCAGTTGAAAATGCCCTTGATGAAGTCGGCAATACCTTGCCAGACGGCGGCCACAATGTTGCCCAAACCTTGCATGGCGGTAACCATGATGGGCAACACGTTTTGCACCAGGAATGTAATGACGCCAATGACGATGTTCAACACGGGCACGAGAACGTTTTGAATGACACCAATTGCCAACGCCATGATTGGCGGGACGATGGCCATGAACAACGAAATCAGCGGGGGAAGCAACTGGGCGACCAGTTGAATGATGGGCGTCAACAACGGAATGAGCGAAGCCACTAAGCCCATGACTGTGGGAATGAGCGGGGCAACTGCTTGCATGAGTTGCAGGACAAGTCCGGCGAGCATTGGAAACACCGGCATGAGCGCGGAAATGATTGTGCCGAGTGCCGGACCAAGCGCTTCGACAAGTTGCAAAATTACGGGCACAAGGATCTGAATGGCTTGCGCGAAAACGTTGCCGATGATGTCGACCATCTGGACGATGACGGGCATGAGTTGCTGCATAACACCGCCGAGCGAGGTGACAAGCATTGTGACCAGGTCGGAAACGACAGGCAGGAGCACGGTCAACGCTTGACCCAGTGCGCCACCCAAAGTGGCTGCAAGCTGTCCGACAGTTTCAATGATTTGGGGAAGCACTGGAGCGAGAGCTTCAAAAATAAGGTGCAACGGCGAGAACGACGTCATAAGCGTCATAATTTGCGGAAGTAGTCCAGCAAATATGGGTCCCAGTTGTTGGAACATTCCGCCGACGGCTTGGAAAGCGGGCATGAGTGTTTGAAAGAATCCGCCCATTGCCCCGCCCGCACCGGAGAACAACGTCATCAACCCGTTCCCGATAGTTGCCCAGATGGGTCCGGCAATCGCTCCGACCTTGACCGCAAACTGTTCAATGACTTCGGCGACGTGCATAAACTCGTCGCGGTGCTCGCGCAAGAACTTCGTCACACCTTCAATAGCTGGCGTGAGAGCTGCGCGGAAAACGTTTTGCACTGAATCAATAACCGGGAGCAAGTCCCCACCGAGCGTTACTTTCAACCCTTGGATGTCGGCCGCGAACATACGCGCAGCCACTTTGGATTTGGTGAACGAGTTCATGGCCGTGTCATCAAGAACAAGCCCCATGTCTGTGGCTTTTTGCGTCAGTTCCGCCATGCCATCTGAACCCTTGTTCAGGAACGGAATGAGTTGCGCACCAGAACGGCCAAAGAGATCTACGGCGAGCGCGGTCTTTTCCGCGCCGTTGGGCATGTCTTTGAATTTGTCGGCCAGTCCAGGGAGAATTTGCGACATCGGCAGGATTGCCCCGGATGCGTCGGTGAATGACGTGCCCAGTTTGGCGGCCATGTCAGCCGTTGCGGAAGCGTCCCCAGCCGTGCGTCCCAACTGTGCTTGAAAACGCGTCAGTGCGCCTGTGGCGTCGTCTGATGACACCCCTGCGAGTTGCATTGCCCCGCGCAGACCGGAAACTTCCACTACGGATCCACCGGCGATGCGTTGCAACGATTTGACCGACCCGGCCAGGTCCTCAAACGCTTTGGTGGAATCGTCAATGATGTGTTTGATGCCGATGCCCGCAGCAAGTGCGGCGATGGGTCCGGCCATCATTTTGAGGCCGTCCATGACTACGCCACCGAGTTCACCACCAATGGCGGAACCTTTTGACTTGACTTCGTCGGTCAGTGACTTTCCGAAACCTGTCGCGTCTGCTTTGACTCCAAGAGAGACTGTTCCGGCTGACATCGTTGTATCGGCCATTAGTCCTCCAAAAGATTCTTCAATTCAGACAGCGTGACGGTGGGCACCACTGGTTCCGGCTCGAATGGCCGTCTCACGCGATTCACGTCCGATGTGTCGGGGGATTTTGCGTGCGCGTTGTAATACAGGCGGCCGAGTCCGCGCAACGTGTCTATGACCGCAGCAGTCATTTCGGTTGTGTTATCCCAACCGAGTGGCGCGTTCAGTTGTGTGCGAACGTATGCGGAGTCGGCGGGCAAAGCGTCAATGTGTGCGCGAAGCCTTCGACAGCCCCACGACTCGTTTTCGGAGTAGCAGAGCTGCCGAAGGTCGGCACCATAGAAACGGGTGAAGTCGGCCTCGAGTGCGTCCCAATAAGTGAAGACCTGTTGGGCGAGGCTAACTATTCCCCCAGGGTGAGTCCAGCGACGAACTTTGTGATGGCACCAATGTCTTGACCGGATAGACCGGCTTCGAGCAGGGCGTCAACGTCTGTTGAGTCGGCAAGAATCACTTCAAGTCCGGCGCGAATCTCCAAAGCTTGGAACAGTTCAGCGACGGTGATTGGGAACTCGGCTTTCAGTTCGACGTACCCGGCGTCGAGCTTCAGGAATGGGTTGCCCTTGCCGTCACGGGCACGCTGCTCTGCACGAGCAACACGTTCCGCGTTGAGATCAAGAACCACAACCCCTTCGGGTGCCTTATTGAGCAATGCCATTAGGAAGCCACGCCCGTGTCAACGCCGTATACGACGATGGCTTTGGTGCCATCCGTGGGTGCGACAGCCTGAATTTCAAACGAGTACGTGATGGCGTCTTCACGCGTGAACTTCACCTTGGGCAGTGACTTGAGTACGCCACGCTTGATGATGATGCGCTGGCTGGTGGAGCCGTCTGACCAGTCGATTCCGTAGATGGCTTCCTGAACGGTTGAGGCGTCTGGGATGGCCATGGTGTACGCGCCACCGCTTCCCGCAGTGATGGTCGCTCCACCCCATGCGAGAGCGACGGTTGCGTTGTTTGACTCAATGGCGTCAAACGATACTGAACGCGTCAGCGAGGTGTTGACCAGGCGAACAATTTCCAGCGTCTGCCACGCGGTGATTTCCTTCTGCTTCAAGTCCTGGGCGAGCTCGAAACCCATCGATAGGTATCCGAGGTTGATGAACGCGCCAGCATAAGAAGAGCTTGCGTCAGTAGGAATGGTCGTGCCGAGGGGAGCACGCCACAGCGACCCAGTGGCCGCGATTTTGACCTTCGATGCGTCGAGAGGCATGATGTTTCTCTTTTCTCTTTGGGGATAAAAAAACCCCCAAAGATTTGAGGGCTTTTGTTAGGGGTTTGTTTCTATGGGTGAACAATGACGCTGTACCGCGCCGTGTACCGGCTCAAAGGTGGAGTCGGAATCATGTCCGGCATCCATTGAGGACCAACCTCTTCGGATGCGGAAACTAGAACGCCAGCAGACACTGTGTCGTTGGCGATAGCCCAAATGGCTGCGCGAATTGACCGTGCGAGTGTGTAATTGTCAGCTTTCGTGCCACCGACAACGTCGACCTGAAACGACGCACGATCCATTGCTGGCCACATGCCATCGGAAGACATCAACTGAACCAACACGTACGGATACGACGTGCCCGAAGCTGGGATGGTGGTCACAATCTTGTCCGCAGAAATCAGCGACGTCACCACAGTTTTGGAACGCAAATACTGCAACACGCACAGCACGGCATCGGGTAGAACACGAATGGGATACGACATGCGTTAGCGACCCTTCTTGCGGAACGTCAAACCAAGTTGTGCGGCCGCGCGACGCAAAACAAATTGTGCGGGAATACCCCGCGATGGGATACCAAATTCAATCCAGGCGGATTTCTGGTCGGTGGCCACAACGCGTGCACCGTATTTGGTTTTTTGCACTTTCAAACTGTTGCGATATTGGCCGCTATCCACGGGAGCGTTGCTTATGGCAACTTTCAACACTTTTTCGGCAACCTGCATCGCCCCATCGCCCTTGCCGACGAACTCTTCGACATCTTTCTCGACGTTGGGATTCAACTCGATGCGGATCTCACCAAACCCGGTGTCAGCCACTGACAACCACCAAACGGCACTCAATGTGCGTCACCGTTTTCTTGCGCGGGTTGTAAACCGGCCACGGTTCACCGTTGACCTGAAAACGCTGCGAGTTGTACGTGATGTAGTCCAAATGACCGATGTCCGTCCCTGCGGGCAGAAACGCAAACCAATCACTGACGGCCGTGTCCCGGTTCTCCAGAAACTCTTGCGAAGCTTCCTGACTAAGGAACCCCGTAACGGTCACAGGTGACCCTGTAGCGGACGTAACTTGGTCACCGTAAACATCCGTCGACCCGCCGATTTTCTGAACCGTCAGAGACTGATTCATCAACCTTGCCAACGTCATCGTGGCACCACAATCGAGGACGAAACAGCGCGGCGACGGTAGAAATTCAAGACCCGCTTAGTTTCATCACCAAGCGTCATCCCACCCGACTGGGCGCGGTCATACTGCACTTTATAGTGCCCAATTTGTTCGGAGCTGATGCCCACTTCGGTGGAGAGCTGCATGGCAACCATGCCCGCAACTTCGTTCACAATGTCGTTGGGGACGTCATCGTAACCATGCGTGTACGTCACGGTCACGCGAGACTGCGGTCCCTGCCATGTTGCGCCGGCAACTTGCGGGCCCGAGTTAGATCCGGCGGGACCCCACAATGCGGGTCCACCCCAAATGGAGCCACCCCAGTCAGGCATGTACGACCCGGTGCCAAGAAACAAGTCGCCCTGCTGCAACTTCCATTGCGTGTTGGGCATCGTCCCACTGTTGAACACAACGGAAGACACCGAAGACACCGGATGTTCGGGCAACGTCAACACGTGCCCCCAGTTACCTTCAAGGGTCACCACATCATCCGTGACTTTCGTCAACGTTTGACGCGTATACCGGCGCACCATGCCGGACGCCATCGCCAACAGGCGTGCGCAGTTCGTCGCATCCGTACCGGTGAGCGAACGGTTCAAAATCGCTTCCACGTCGGCCTGGACGGCAAGGTTTGGCAACGTCATGGTCGCTCCTTCGGTTCGGGGAGAATCGAGATGACGTGCCAGCCGTCCTCGTTCTGCTTCTCTTTCGCAAAACGTTCAACCACACGCTGCGAACATTTAGTTTTCGTGACGGCAATCGGAGTCCCAGCGTTATACAAGGACAAACTCATGTTCACGTCGTGCAAGCCATACGCTTCACGCGCCAACGACTCGCTGACCGGCTGTGACACCCACACCGGTTCATCAACCAACAGGTCACGCGTCCACATCACATCGGTGCGGAACGGAAACACCGTCTCTAACGTCGCGCGATCCATGAGCAAACACCCAGTGCCGCACAACATGACTTCACCTTGACGGTTTGCCATGATGCACCACGCGTCGGCCGTCAACGGGTAATCCGACGTAATGGCCGGAACATCCGCGTCGATAAGTTCTTGCAAAATCCCGACAGGTAACACCATGTCATCTTCAACAAACCAAAAGTGCGTGAAGTCTTCGGCGAGCGCACGGCTCACCGGGGTGTTGAAACAGTCTGGGATGGGAAGCGAGTGGGCGAAGAATATGCGTGACTTCACCGTGACGGAGGACAGTTCTCGCAGCAGTTCTTCGACTGTTTCGGAGTAGGCGAGCCCGCGTGATGGAAAAATCACGGCAAGTTTCACGTCGACTCCTATTTATATGTAGGGGAACCGAGCCCGAAGACCCGGTTCCCCCGCTGGTCTGTCGGTTAGGACTTGACCAGGACACCCTTCTCGTCGCGGAGCTTGGCGACACCGTAAAGGACGTCGACAGTGATCTGCGTGGCGAGGTTGGCTGCGTTGAATGCGCGAGTAACGCGGACGGCGAGGCCCGACACGGGGTCGTTGGCAACAGCCGAGAGCGCGCCGGTGCCAGCCGGAACATCCGGGAGGCTACGCATTGCGAGGAGGATTGCACCAGGAGCGAAAGCAACGTTCTTGGTCGAAACGGGAGTACCGGCAACCGTGGGAACAAGCTGTGACGAGTAAACGTCGAAGCCACCGAGGTGACCGATTGCACCGTTGGCAACAGTCTCCGGGTTAGCAAACGCGAAGTAGCTCTGGAGGTTCGAGTCGCTACGGATAGCGAGTTCGTCCTTGGTCGAGAGCACGAGAGCGCGGCCGTCCGTCGGAGCCTTGTTGTCCGTGAGCTTCTTGCCAGCCTGAAGCAGCGAAGCGTAGGTCAAGTCGGTTCCGTAAGTTCCCGTGGTAGCGGTGAACGTCACAGCAGTTGCGAAAATGTCCTTTTCAATCTGCTCTGCAATCGCAATGGTGGCCGCGTCAAGGTAACGTGCGATGACGTCCTGGTTGGCGGTTGCTGCGAAGCGGTCCTCGAGGATGAACGAAGCTTCCTTGTGCTTGTCGAGCGTCAGGGTCGTGGTGGTCGACGTCGGAGCCTGAAGCGTGACAGCCGTGTTTGCCGACTTGTCGTTGGCAACCATCGCGCCCGGGTAGGGCACGTTGAGGGTGTCACCAACCTGGAAGGCGGCGATGTCGCTGTCACGGGTGACGAGCTTGGCCAGCACAACTTTGTTGCGCAGGATTTCGAGTGCCGTGTTCGCCCAAATTTGGGGAATGAACGAAGCACCGGTGGTGGTAGTGATGTCAGCCATGAGGAGACATCTCCTTTCGTTTTAGATGGTTAGGAGTCGATGACACGGCCCTCGCGCTGGGCGAGTTCAATGTCTTGTCGGTTTGCGGTCCAGAACTGAAAGTCCTTGATCTCGGCAGTGGTATAGATGCGCTTGCCGGAGCCATCGCCGCGTACGCCCTGACCGACGTCACCAAAGATTCGTGGCGCAGCCTTTACGGGGAACACAGCGAGCACATCGTCGGCGTCGGATTCCAACTCCTCACGAGTCATGCCGACGAGCCGTTTCGCCTGGGCGGGCGTTAGCCCTTTTTCGTCCGCGACCTCACGTCGCAGCGTTTCAAGCAGAAGAGCATCACGTTCAGCCTTGAGGGCGTCACGGTCTTCCTGTAGTCGTTGAGCGTCGGTCTTGTCCCGATCCTCAAACTCCTTGAGCTTTAGGCGAAGCTGTTCAGCTTCTTTGTTGGCTTTCTGGAGTGCCTTCTTTACCTCGGCGGGAACTTCCTGCTTTGGCTCTTCGGGCATAACTTCCGGCGTTGCCACCTCTGCGGGTGCTTCGACGGTTGCCGTTTCTTGTTCGTCCATCACGGACTCCTTTCAATCCCGGCCACCTCGCGCGGTCGGAAATTGCGCAACAAAAAACCGCCACGAGGGCGGCTTGTTGAAATCTTGTTAGTTCAGGTCGTTGGGACCGGTGAAATGCTGTCCGGCGACGGTAATCACGGGACCGTACTCGCCGTGTTCCTCGATGGCAGCGTCTTTAACGGTGTCGCCCGGTTCAGCGGACGGACTGTCACGTTCTGCGGCCGTCTCTCGAAGCAATGGATCCGCAGTGCATCCGCAGTTGTTGTGAATAGGCATTGGTTCATCGGGGCCGGTCACAACGCCGTCGAGCATGGCGCAGTATTCGCAACATGCCGGGTCGGACACTCGCTGGTAACCGACAACACGTTCACCGGCACCACGGACGGCCGAAAACACCATCATGGCTGCGGTGAAAGACAACAGAATGTCCATGGTCGATAAAGACCAGGCACGTTTGCCACCGGACTGCACAGCGTCGCTCCAGCTTTGGTTGTCATGCAGGTCGCCCCACACTTCAACAAACGGCCGGCGATACACTTCCGCAAACGGTGCCCCATTACGCACACGGGCGACAACATCATCCAATGGGACGGCCACAGCGGGCACGTTCAATTTGCGTGACAAATACGCGGACGTTGTTGCCGAGGCACGTTGTTGGCCAGCACGCACAATCGGTTCAACTTTTGCTATGAACCGTGGCACGTCCTCTTCGTTGTAACTGCCTAGCCGGTTCCAAGTTTCCTGAACGCGACTGCCCGTCATAAGTCGAGTGCGTTTGAGCTCCGTTTGATACGCGAGCGTCAATTTGTTCGACATTAGACAACCGGGTTAGTGGGAGCCTGAATTGGTGCCGGGTTGAGCAACGCGTTGAGGGCATCGTCTGCCTCCATCGTGCGGAAGCGAGAGATCTGCGTTTGCGTGTAGCCCGCGTCCTCCCACAACTGCTGACGGGGCACGCCAATAGAGCTGCGCTTGATAAGAGCGTCGGCGAGCTCGGATTCTGACCGGTATTCGGGGTCAGCCCAAATGGTTTCACCGTTGGTAATGTCACCGCGCGGGTCATCGAGCACCTTGAAACAAAGGCGCATGACTTCTTCCCAGCCCTCACCAAAGAAACGCATCTTCCGGCGAGCTTTAGCCACCAGACCCGTTTCAGCGGACTTGATAGCGTCACCGCTGGGGAAGTTTCCGCCAAGGTAGAAATAGTGCGGAGGTGTGCGCGTCTGTGAGGCGATGTGCTGAACAAGCGTCTCAATGCCGGTCACGTAGTTCTGCAAATCACCGGCGGACAACGTGCCAAAACGTGCCTGTGGGTCCTCGGCAATGAGCAGTTTGTCCAACGCAATTTGGAACGGAGCTTTTTCGCGGCCGTTTTCGTCGACAGGGATTTCAAGACCGGTCACGTAACGCTGCGGGAACGCAATGTACTCCGAAGCGACCAACATGTCGGCCAGCAACTTGTTCACTGCATCCTGCTGCGGGATGACGTTCAAAAACTCCGAAACACCGTAGGACGAAGTCAGCGATGCGCGGTTGACCAGGGGAACAACGGGCACGATGCCCATGACGTTGACCAACGGCCACGGTTCAGTGGTGGTGCGACATGCATGCCACTCGTCATCGCCGTTGTCCTTGTCAAACTTGTACACGAAGTTTTTCGTGAACAAGACTGCACGCCAGCCGTCATCGTCTTTCCAACGCTTCAACGCAGCAATGCGCTCTTTACGGTTGCCCGGTGCGTAACGCACAATGACATCACGTGGTGACTCGATAGAAACCTTTGGCTGACCTTCATCATCAGCCCACACCATCGCGTACGAGTCGCCCTTGATAAGAGCTTCGGAGTGCGCGAGCTGTGAGTCGGCGTCAAGGTTGTTGCGCTGCCAAATAGCCCACGCATCACGATCCGCATTCGGGTCATCGCCGTGACGGAAACCCTCGACGTTGAGACGCTCTTCAACAGCGTCCACCACGAGCTGGCACCAGTTGTCGGCAAACGCAGCGAACATGCCACCAAACGATTGACGGAACTTCTCTGACGTGAACGCCAGACGGTGCTTCCCGTCGTGGTAGTCCTGCAAACGTGTCAGCGTGACCTGTCGGTCACCAAGTTCCACCTCAAGCTGCTTGAGAAGCTGGAGAGGGGAAGTCGGCTCTTCGTAATCGGCCATTCGACCCTCCTAGAATCCTGCGACTTTGAATTTCTTCTTTTGAACATGACCCGACGCGATTACGTCACCCCGCGCTTCATACGCGAGCACCGCAGTCATGGCGATGTCAATCTTGCGCGGAGACTTGTCGCGCTCTTTACGGATCACAACACCAGACCGGGTTTGTTTCCGTTTGGCGTTAGCAATATGCCGAGACATTGTCTCGTTGCCGTCATGCCACAACTGACCAGTGATGACGGCCGTGTGAAAACGTTCAAGCGCGGCCACAATGGCACGCTCACGGTTTGTCCACCACTCCACGACAATTTTCTCGCCGTGTTCATTCGCCCAACGGCCGACAATGTCTTGCCAGTACGCCGGGTCGCAATACATGCGGGCGACATCAAAATCTTTGAATGCTTGAGCGAGCACCGCATCAACTTCACCGACAGGGACTTCCCACTCGGCGGCGGCATCCGCATCGGCAGGTGATTCCCACACTCCCAAAAGGAAAAGGGCACCATCATCAATCCGGCACGCAACCAAGGCCGTGGAGTCATCGCGGAGCGAACCGTCGAAACCGATTGTGATGCGGTCACCCGGTTCAAGCTTTAGATCCGGGTTGGCGCGTTCATCCCACGACTTTGGGTCAATCCACGAGTCCGACGCTGCAACAACGCGATTGCCGAAAAACCGTTCCGCCTGGGCGACATCACGCTCAATCAGGTCATGCGCTTCAGCTTCAATCGCATCCAAGTCAACATGGCCACCGTTTTGTTTCAACGCTTCGCCATACACAATTTGGTGAATCTTGCGACGCTCAACTTTGTTTCGGTACGACAAGTTCGACGGCGGCTGTTTGAAATGCCGGTACACGTCCACCGAGTTTGATTCGAACTGCTGCTGGGCGACGGAGTTCTCCGACGGGTCCCAGGCGTTCGACGTCAACGAGGCACGCCCACCCATACCGGCCAGTCCGCGAAACTGCGTATCCGCAACTTTCGACATTTGATTCTGGCGAGTCCACAACCCGACCTCGTCCTGTGGCACGAACGTCACACGCTGACCCAGACGGGACTGCGCAGACGAAGTCACAGTGTCAATGCGCCCACCGCCAGGCAGACGAATGAACTCTTCACCGGTCTTCGTAATCAAGTCAGCCAACGGGCCGAACTCAATCATCGGACGAAGCACACCGTAGATGTTGTCGGTCTGCTCTTCGGACAATGCGGTGATCTGAATGAGTGGTGTCGGCCACGGCATCCCCATCGGTTCGCCGGGCTCATAGTCGTACACCCACCCGCATCGGCATCCATGTTGACGGCAGTCATACACGTCACCGGCGGAAGCCCACCCAGCAAACAACGCCGGACCCACAGCTTCCAAACAAACATGCGCGGCCGTCATTGGACCCTTGCCCAATTTCTGCGGACCAATCAACATGCCACGGCGATAAACAAACGCCGGACCCAACACTGGGTCGGCAGCGTCAAACTCTACGTCCCCGCGAACAAGGTAAAAGTTTGAAAAGTATTCGAGCTGGTAATCGTACAAACGAAACTCACGCCCACGATTGAAACCATCCGGAACAACACAATGACGCTCAATCCACTCCAACGCAACGGCCAGAGTTTGATTCTCACGCCCCATGAGCAAGCTTCAAACGGTCACGAACGCTAGACGCCACAACCGGTGCAGACTCCCGACGCGCAGCAACTTCGTCGTCCGCCACTTTCACACGAGCACGAAACATCGACGGCAAAGTCAACAACAGCTGATCCATCTGCTTCGCAACAAGAACGCCCAACGTCACAGGCGCATCCGGCAACTCCACCTCGGCAAGACGTCGAACAAACAACGCCACTTCCAGCTCCTGTGAGTTCTTCTCCCACAAAATTGCTTGCGGCTTCGCCCACAATGACTCCCAAAGTTCAGACTCGCGGTCAGAAAAACCCGTCAACGGCCAGCCCGGTGCAACACCAGTGCGACCACCAGACGGCAGCGAAACCCAACCGGCATCGTCCTTACGGTCACGACGCAAAGCATTCGGATCAGGTGCAGGACCAGGCATGTTCATACTCCTTCACCCCCTCACGGGGTTACGTGGAACCGCATACCTAAGCCTCACGCCCAGATATTTGGAATGTTCTAACTTGACAGACCATCGAAGCCCA
>Ga0213920_1000491_pt1 | contig 30743 bp, 27 predicted proteins | sample McNCre1117MG_FD_161054 | JGI IMG/M metagenome (GOLD analysis project Ga0213920, IMG submission 161054) | Freshwater microbial communities from McNutts Creek, Athens, Georgia, United States - 11-17 MG | ecosystem: Environmental > Aquatic > Freshwater > Creek | place: USA: Georgia | collected...
TTTATTTGGATTTAAACCCAACTTAGAAATTTCAATTTTAAAAAATATAAGTTGGGATTAGTATTGTGTATTCTTAAATTATTTTAATTTCTCTAATTCTTTGGTTAACTTCTCTTTTGAGAATTTGATGTAACCTGCTTCAGTGACAAATTTTTGTCCGTCAGTAAGAATGTATTTAATGAATTCTTTTACTATTGGATTTTTTGGCTTACCTACAGTTACATAATACAAATCTCTTGCGGGCGGAGAAGGATATTTTCCGGCAACAATAGCCGCAATTACATCGTTGATATCGCCATAAAAATCTTCGTCTGGATCTAATTTTCCGTTATTGTTCAAGTCAATTGGTACAGGAACCACACCGTTGATTGGTCTGTTACTTTTAGTATCATAGATGTAAACGATGTTGTTGTAACCAATTCCAGAAGGATCTCTTTTAACTGCTTGCGCTAGACCAGGATCTCCAAAAACAGCAACTCCAAGTAGGTCCTCTTGTTTTTTACCAAAGTATTTTGCCCAAGTTTCAGCAGCTCCAGCAGCATCAGATCTTGTATATACGTGGATGGGTGCCTCACTTTTGAATCCTAAAGTACTCCAAGTTTTGTATTTACCTGTGATAAAGATGTTGTTGAAAGCATCTTTTTTCACTCCTCTTTCATATAATACTTTTCTGTAAGGGCTAGAAGCACTGATGGTTGGAATTACAGCATCTTTGGTTACAGCAATAGCATAAGCTCCTTTTTTGGCTTCCGCTCCATTCAAGTCTCTTGAAACTAAACCAATATCAGTTACCTTAGATAAAACGTCAGTGATTCCTTTTCCGGCACCACCTGCTTGAATGTCAATTTTTACACCTGGGTTTTGTTTTTTAAATTCTTCAGCCCATTTTACAGTAATAGGATATAAGGCAAAAGCTCCTGAAATACTGATGTTTCCTTTTAATTCTTGTGCAGTTACTTTGCTGGTTGTTGTGTTAGCAAATAATGCTATGACCACAGCTAATAATGTAAGTTTATATGTTTTCATTGTTTTGTGTTTATTTACGATTATTGAATTAGAATTTTAATTGTATTTGAGCTACGATTTCATCTTTGTTAATGCTGTTGGATTGCTCTTCTTTGTGTTTGTAGTTGATTTGTAACTTGGTAAAACTATTGATATAGAAATTAGTTCCAGCAGTATAGAAAGAAGTGATATCCCCATTTGGATTATTTTTAGTTGGATCAAATGTGTCATATCGTGCTACAAATTGTAATTTTTTAGGCAAAGCAAAATAACCTGCTTGCACATACCATCCGTCTCTTACTAAATCTTTTACAGCTCCATTTACTACATAAGAACCTTGTGTAGCTTGTAAATATTCAGCTCTGAAAGTAAAATCATTATAGTTGATAGCCAAATCAGCTCCAATACGGTTTTGAACTTGATCTTTTGCTGCGGTTCCCCAATTGTCAAATCCATTGGAATAAGATAGTCCAAAATCGAAATATTCAGATGGGTGCGCTACAAGTCGAGCTGCAATATCTTTAGCCTCATTTTTATCAGCTATATTGATTCCTTGTCCGTTGAAGTAAGCTAAATAGTAGTCTAAAAGGAATCGTCCAGATTCGGTTTTAAACAAGTTTCCACTCAATTGAACTCCAATATCGCGACCATTTTGATCACCTAGTGCATCTTTATTTCGACCCACTAAACCACTTACTTGTGCTCTGTCAATAACTTCTAAAGTATTGTCAGATGTAGTGCTTTCTAATGAGATTGGAATTATGAATTGCCCACCAGTAATTTTCAAATAATCATACGGTTTGTATGCAAAATAGGCATCAATAATTTTTGGTGAACCTGCAAAATCGGTTTGTAAACGGTATTCCCATTCAGGAGAAAAATTACCTTTTAGGTCAAAACGAACCCTTCTTAAGTCAAATCCGTCAATTTTATTGGCTTCTTGCAAAGATTGATAACGTACTTGTGTGTAACCACCTAGATTAATGTTACGACTTGACAACACATTAAATAGTTTTTGTTTTTCTTTGATTTCTTGTTGTTTGAAAGCGTAATCGGCACGAATTGAATCCGCATCATTTTGTTTTACAATCCCTCTTTGGATTAATAAATTCAATACATCATCAGATGATTGTGCATTAGCGATTCCAAAAGTTAGGAACGCAATAAGTATAGGAAATATATGTTTAGTTTTCATTAGTTTGAATTTTAATTTATGTATATATATGTAATTAGTAGACTTTAAAATTATTTTTTTAGCAACACATTCGCATCATCATGCACATAGAATTGCAATTAGTCTTGTGAGTTGATTTTTTTGCTGAAAAACGAAATTGATTTTGATTTGTTTTCATCTGTTTTTTAATTTTAAAAGTTATTTCGAGTGCAAATATATAATTAATTCTATAAAAATAGTAGAGTTTAAAAAATATTTTTTTATTTTTTTACTAATGAAGCTATAGAAATGTCTTGCATTGCTTTTAAAGTTTCTTCTCGAATAGCAATTAAACCGTGTCTTAATGCGCATTCTGACTCGCTTTTGCAATCAGAACAAGGTTCGTAAAAATTAAGTGAAGCGCATGGAAGTAAAGCAATGGCGCCATCAAATAATCGATGAATATCGGCTAAAGTAATTTCGTTAGACGACTTTATAAGGTAGTAACCACCAAATTTTCCTTGTTTACTACCTACAAAATGAGCGCGTTTTAAATCCAATAAAATTTGCTCTAGAAACTTTTTAGGAATAGAGGCTACTTCAGCAATTTCTATAGTACGCGCTATGTATCCTGGCTCTTGTTGAGCAAGAAACAATAAAGCTTTAAGCGCGTATTTAGTTTTGTGAGATAGCATTTTCTACGATTGTTTTTACAAATATAATGGTCAATTGGTTAGAAATCAAATAAATTACCAACTTCCTCCAGAACCGCCACCAGAGAATCCGCCGCCGCCAAAACCACCACCGAAGCCTCCGCTGCCAAAACCACCACCTGATGAACTTCCAAAACCTCCTCTGTTACCACTACCTAGGCTACTTAATACAAGGATGTCTAATAAACTTGGACCTCCATTAAAACCGCCAGACCCCCCTGAATTGCCTCCCCCTTTTTTATTTCTTGAGAATAGAATCAAAACAATAACGATGATTACTATAAAAGGGAGTAGTGGAAAATCTTCTCCTTTATTTTGTTTGCGGGTTCCTTTGTATTTGCCTTTAAAAACATCAATAATAGCAGTTGTTCCTTTGTCCAATCCGTTAAAGTAGCTCCCTGCTTTAAATTCGGGTATAATGATATTTCTTGTAATTTCTCCGCCAATTCCTGCAGATAATCTATCTTCTAAACCATATCCAGCAGAAATCCAAATTTTCCTTTCTGCTTTCGCTAATAAAATAATTACTCCATTGTCATTTTTTTCGCTACCCCCAATTCCCCATTTGTGTCCCCATTTAGGGGCTAAAATACCTATATCCTCTCCTTTAAGACTTTCAATAGTAATGATAACAATTTGAGTTGTAGTAGAATCCGAATAGTGTACCAGTTTTTCTTCCAGTTGTGCTTTTTCATTGGCACTAAGCACTTGGGCATAATCATAGACTGAAGTTTGAAATGCTGGTTTTTCAGGAATAGTGAATTGAGCAAAACCAATTTGTGTCACCAAAAAACAAACGAATAATTGTAGAAAAGTAGGAGTAGGTAATAGTGCTTTCATTATCCTTTTGAGATTTCGTTTGATAATTCATTGGTGTCGTCGGCTTGCCAAGGAAAATAGGTTTTCAATTGTTCGCCAGCTTGGGTAATTCCGTCAATTAAACCTTGTTTAAAATGGCCTTTTTTGAATTGTGTCGCCATAATTTCTTTGGTACTATCCCAAAAATCAGTAGTTACCACATCATTAATTCCTTTGTCGCCACAGATAACAAATTGTTTGTCGGCACTAGCCATATAAATCAAAACGCCATTTTGCAATTGCGTTTCATTCATTTTTAATTCATAAAAAACTTCCAAAGCCCTGTCAAAAGGAACTTTGGAAGTCGTTTGTTCTATGTGTACTCTTATTTCGCCAGAAGTATTTTTTTCAGCCAATCGAATGGCTTCAACAATTTCATTTTCTTCTTCTTTGGTTAAAAAAGTGGTTTCTGGTTTCATAAGTTGTCTGTTATTCGTTTAGAATTTTACTTCTACTGGTTTGTCAGCTCCAACAGCTGCTTCAAAATACGGTTTTTCTTTAAATCCAAACATTCCTGCAAAAATTGAATTCGGGAACGTTTTGATATGTGTATTATACGGTTTTACTGCTTCGTTAAAACGAGTTCTTGCTGTTAAAATTTGATTTTCAGTACTCGCTAATTCATCTTGTAATTTCAAGAAGTTCTCGTTGGCTTTTAAGTCAGGGTATTTTTCTACTGAAACTAATAATCTAGATAATGAGCTGCTAACTCCACTTTGCGCTGAGTTAAATGCTGCCAATTGTTCTGGACTAATATTAGTAGGATCTACCGTGATTGAAGTCGCTTTGGCTCTAGCCGAAATCACAGCAGTCAAAGTACTTTTTTCAAAGTCAGCAGCACCTTTTACGGTATTAACTAAGTTACCTATCAAATCATTTCTTCTTTGATACGAAGTTTGAACATTACCCCAAGCTTCATGAATGTCTTGTTCGTAAGTCACTGCGGTGTTGTTGATTCCTTTTACCCAACTGTAGATTCCTATTACTACTACAACTGCTATAATCCAAGGTAAGAATTTTTTAAAGTCCATTTTTAATTTAATTTAGGGTTGATTGTTTATTAATAATTTATATTTCATTTTTAATACTCAATAATTGTGCCTTAATAGCTTCTAATTTATTGATGATATCAAATTTGTCTAAAGTTTTCTTTTGGCCTTCTTTCAAGTGTGTCTTAGCCCCTTCTAGAGTAAAGCCTCTTTCTTTTACTAAATGAAAAATTAATTGTAAGTTTTTCACATCTTCGGGAGTGAACATGCGATTGCCTTTGGCATTTTTCTTTGGTTTTAAAATGTCAAATTCACTATCCCAAAAACGAATGAGTGATGCGTTTACTCCAAAAGCTTTGGCTACTTCGCCAATGCTGTAATACCTTTTGTCTGCTGATAAATTAATGTGCATTAGTCTAATGATTGATTTTCTTGATTAGCCAATTTTGAAATGGCCACATATTCCACTGCCGAGATATTTCCGTAATAAAAATTAAGCGGATTCACGACTTTATTGTCTTTATGTACTTCATAATGTAAGTGTGGTGCTTCTGATCTTCCGGTGCTACCCACATACCCAATGATGTCTCCTCTTTTTACTCTTTGTCCCGCACGCGCTTTGTATTTGCTCAAATGGGCATACAAAGTTTCATAACCATAACCGTGCCGAATCACAATATGATTCCCAAAACCGGAAGCTGAATTGTCAGCTCTTGCAACTACACCATCGCCTGTGGCATAGATTGGAGTGCCTGTTTTGGCAGTAAAATCCATTCCTTCGTGCATTTTTCGTGCTTTGGTAAACGGATCCGAACGATAGCCAAAACCTGACGCCATTCGTCTCAAATTTTCATTTTTGACAGGTTGAATGGCAGGAATAGCACTCAATAAATTATCTTTTGCCTTGGCTAATTTTAAAATTTCATCCAAAGATTTGGATTGAATAGCCAATTCTTTACTTAAAATATCCACGTGTTGTGTGGTGTTTTTTACCAATTCTGAATTGTCAAAACCTTCTAATTCAGCGTAGCGATTTTTTGTTTTAAACCCTGCTTTTCTTTCTTCATCCGAAATAGGAGCTGTATTAAAATACGTACGATATATATTGTTGTCCCGTTCTTCAAGAGCATCTGCCACTGTGTTTAACTCGTCTATTTTTTTATTCAAAATAGCATAATGCAATTTCAAATTGTCAATTTCGCGCGCTTGCAATCGGTCTTTGGGTGTCTCAAAATAGGGTGTATTCAATAAAACCACAAAACTTAAAAATCCGAATAGGGCAGAAGCCAATAAAAACAAGAAAACCACACCTAATTTCGTTGCTTTTTTCGTTTTTATTTTTCGATACGCCAGATTTTCAGAATCGTAATAATATTTTACTTTCGACATATTTTAAAATACCCTATTTTTGCACTTCGTAAAAAAGTTAGACGAACAAATTTAATAAATGTTTCATTGGTTCGCTTCTTTTTTGAGAATAAAAAAGTTGATGTGTTGATTTGGTTATTCGCTGATGCGAGAACCTATTGAACCTTAACTCAATAAACGAATAAAAAATACAGATGAAATCACAAGACGTACGTAAACAATTTTTGGACTTTTTTCAAAGCAAAGGACACTTGATCGTTCCTTCGGCACCTATCGTTCTTAAAGACGACCCCACCCTGATGTTTAACAATTCAGGAATGGCGCAGTTTAAAGAATATTTTTTAGGTAACGGAACGCCTAAAAGTCAACGAATTGCCGATACACAAAAATGTCTTCGTGTTTCTGGAAAACATAACGATTTAGAGGATGTAGGTTTTGATACTTATCACCACACAATGTTTGAAATGTTGGGGAACTGGTCTTTTGGCGATTATTTTAAGAAAGACGCGATCAATTGGGCATGGGAATTATTGACTGAAGTGTATAAAATTCCAAAAGAAAACTTATACGTTTCTGTATTTGAAGGAAACCCTGACGAAAACGTCCCTTTTGACCAAGAAGCTTGGGATTTATGGAAGGAATTGATCGATGAAGATCGCATTATTTTAGGAAATAAAAAAGATAATTTCTGGGAAATGGGTGACCAAGGACCTTGCGGACCTTGTTCTGAAATTCACGTCGATTTGCGTTCAGCAGAAGAGAAAGCGTTAGTTTCGGGTAAAAGTTTGGTCAACAATGATCATCCACAAGTGGTGGAAATTTGGAATAATGTATTCATGGAATTCAACCGTAAAGCGGATGGTTCTTTAGAAAAATTACCTGCCCAACACGTCGATACCGGAATGGGATTTGAGCGTTTGTGTATGGCGTTACAAGGAAAAACTTCCAATTATGATACTGATGTTTTTAGTCCGCTAATTGAAAAAGTAGAACAAATTACAGGTTTACAATATACTTCAAACGAAATTCAAAACATTTCAGAAGAACAAAACAAAACGAATATCGCTATTCGTGTAGTGGCTGATCACGTTCGTGCGGTAGCCTTTGCTATTGCAGATGGTCAATTGCCGTCGAATACAGGAGCGGGTTATGTGATTCGTCGTATTTTACGTCGTGCCATCCGTTACGGATTTACTTTCTTGAATACGAAAGAGCCATTTATTTATGAATTGGTTACGGTTTTATCCAACCAAATGAGTGAATTTTTCCCTGAAATCAAATCACAACAAACTTTGGTTACGAATGTAATTCGTGAAGAAGAAGCGTCATTTTTAAGAACTTTGGATCAAGGATTGCAATTGCTTGAAAATGTAATGAATCAAACCGCTGGAAAAGAAATTTCGGGAGAAAAAGCATTTGAATTGTATGATACTTTCGGATTTCCAATTGACTTAACCGCTTTGATTTTAAGAGAAAGAGGGTATCAATTAGACGAAGCTGGTTTTGAAAAAGCCATGCAAGAGCAAAAATCACGTTCGCGTGCTGCTTCAGAAGTGTCAACCGAAGATTGGTCGGTTTTGATTCCTGGAAATGTAGAAACATTTGTGGGCTATGACCAAACTGAAAATGAGGTTAAAATCTCTAGAATCAGAAAAATTGACAGTAAAAAAGATGGGGTTTTGTACCAAATCGTTTTAGATACTACGCCGTTTTATCCAGAAGGAGGAGGGCAAGTTGGGGATAAAGGAACTTTAGTTTCTGCCAATGAGTCGATTGAAATCATCGATACTAAAAAAGAAAACAATTTGATTTTGCATTTGGCGAAGCAATTACCTGAAAATGTAACGGCTAGTTTTGTTGCAAAAGTCAATACGGATTTGAGAACTTTATCGTCTCGCAATCACTCAGCGACACATTTGATGCACCAAGCCTTGAGAAGTATTTTAGGAACACATGTTGAGCAAAAAGGATCTTTGGTTAACCCTAATTATTTGCGTTTTGACTTTTCTCATTTTGCTAAAATGACTGAGGAAGAATTGCAATCGGTAGAAGATTTTGTAAATGCTCGTATTCAAGAGCAATTGCCTTTGATAGAAAGAAGAAGTATTCCAATTCAACAAGCCTTAGACGAAGGTGCTATGGCTTTGTTTGGCGAAAAATACGGAGATAACGTTCGTGCGATTAAATTTGGCGAAAGCATGGAATTGTGCGGTGGAATCCACGTGAAAAACACGGCTGAAATCTGGCATTTTAAAATTGTTTCAGAAGGTGCTGTTGCGGCGGGTATTCGTCGTATTGAAGCTATTACAAGTGATGCTGTAAAATCGCATTTTGCTTCGTATGAAAACACGCTAAATGAGATTAAAGGAGCTTTGAAAAACCCACAAGATATTTTGAAAGCCGTTCATAATTTACAAGAGGATAATGCAAAATTGGCAAAACAAATTGAAGCTTTGATGAAAGACAAAGTGAAACATTTGAAAGCTAGTTTGGCTGCGCAAATTCAAGAGGTTAATGGCGTTCAATTTTTGGCTACTCAAGTTGAATTGAGTCCAGAAGGAGCTAAAGATTTGGCGTATGAATTAGGTAATTTAGGAACTAATTTATTCTTAGTTTTAGCTACTGCCGACGAAGACAAGCCGATGTTAACCTGCTATATTTCGAAAGAATTAGTGGCGGCTAAGAATCTTAATGCCGGACAAGTAGTTCGTGAATTAGGAAAATTTATCCAAGGTGGAGGTGGAGGACAACCATTCTTTGCTACTGCAGGAGGAAAAAATGTTGCAGGAATTGCTGAGGCCTTAACTAAAGCAGTTGATTTTATACAATAATACAATATAGAAATTCAATGAAGCCCTTTTAAAGTCTATACTTTTTAAGGGCTTTGTTATGGAGCTGAAAATTAAAATCTATAATTCACTATTTATTTTTAAAATAATTGTAATTTGTAGTAGCAAAATAAAGAAAATGAAGTTTACTACTCCTGTACCTATCGCCAATTCAAATCATCCAATTGACTATAATGCTAAAATTGTGTCTTTAGGTTCCTGTTTTGCTGTAAATATGGGCGAGAAGTTGGATTATTTTAAGTTCCAAAATACAACCAATCCGTTTGGAATTATTTTTAATCCCATATCCATTGAAAAATTAGTTGCAAGGGCAGTGGATCAAAGAATGTTTACGAAGGCAGATATTTTCTTTCATAACGAACGTTTTCATTGCTACGAAGTGCATTCTGATTTAAGTCACCAAGACAAAAATGAATTTTTAGAGTGTCTCAATGAAATAGTAGCATCTACACACCAACAAATCAAGGAAGCAACACATGTATTACTTACTTACGGAACTTCCTGGGTGTATCGAGAAAAGGAAAAAAGTGTGATTGTTGCTAATTGCCATAAAATGCCGCAAACTCATTTTGACAAACATATTTTGTCAGTAGCCACCATTGAAACGGCAATCCAAAATACGGTAGATATTATTCGGCAATTGAATCCCAATTGTGCTTTTGTATTTACGATTTCTCCAGTGCGACATATCAAGGATGGTTTTGTAGAAAATCAAAGAAGTAAAGCCCATTTAATTACAGCGTTGCAAAATCTGCTTTCTGAAAAGCAATTGAGTTATTCGGAATATTTTCCAGCATACGAAATTGTAATGGATGAGTTGCGTGATTATCGTTTTTATAGTGACGATTTATTGCATCCAAGTTCGGTAGCTATTGATTATATTTGGGAACGATTTAGAGAGACAACACTTTCGGAAACGACATTCTCAACTCTTGAAGAAGTGGATTCGATTCAAAAAGGATTGTTGCACAAACCTTTTCATCCAGCATCTGAAAGTCATCAGAAATTTGTGTCTAAATTACAAGAAAAGATAGCTCAAGTACAAGCTAAATTTCCTTTTCTCCAATTTTAATTACCCAATTAACTGGTTGAATAGATCTTGCTTTTCGTTGATGTAATTGTATTGAAAACCTCTTTCGGTCATTTTAGTTTTAATCGGCTGAATATCATTTTTGTTTTTCAATTCTAATCCCACTACAACAGGCGCTGATTCACGATTGTTCTTTTTGGTAAATTGAAAATAGGTAATGTCATCTTCAGGGCCCAAAATTTCATTTACAAATTCTTTCAACGAACCCGGTCTTTGAGGGAATTGAATGATGAAATAATGCATCAAGCCTTCGTACAATAAGGAACGTTCTTTAATTTCGGCAGTACGTTCAATGTCATTATTACTTCCGCTGACGATGCAAACTACTGTTTTGCCTTTGATTTTTTCTTTATAAAAATCCAAAGCGGAAATAGTTAAAGCTCCTGCAGGTTCTACCACCATTGCTTCTTCGTTGTACAATCGCAAAATTGTTGTACATACTTTCCCTTCTGGAACAAGAATGATATCATCTAAAAGATGTCGGCAAATTTCAAAAGTTAGGTTACCTACTTGTTTTACAGCAGCTCCATCTACAAATTTATCAATGGTTTCAAGAGGGGTGTTCTTGCCTACAGCTATGGCAGTTTTCATTGTTGGCGCTCCTTCGGGTTCAACTCCGATGATTTTTGTTGTAGGACTCAGTTCTTTAAAAATGGTTGCTAAACCAGCTGCTAATCCGCCTCCACCTATAGGAACGAAAACATAATCAATAGGTTTGTGATACGATTCTAAAATTTCTAATCCCACAGTTGCTTGTCCGGCAATGACTTTTAGATCGTCAAAAGGGTGAATGAATATTTTATTATTTTCTTTCGCATCGGTTACTGCTTTAGCGTAAGCATCATCAAAAGTGTCTCCAATTAATTCAATTTCCACAAATGATTTTCCGAATAACTGAACTTGTTTTATTTTTTGTTTTGGGGTGGTTTTGGGCATGTATATTTTGCCCTTAATTTGCAATAAATTACAAGAGTAAGCAACGCCTTGGGCATGATTACCCGCACTTGCACAAACAATTCCTTGTTGCTTTTCGGATGCTGAAAGCGAACTTATTTTATTGTAAGCCCCTCTAATTTTATAGGAACGTACAATATGAAGATCTTCTCTTTTTAATAAAATTGTAGCGTCAAATTCAGCAGAAATATTAGTATTTTCTGTCAATGGTGTTGGAGAGACAACACCTTGTAATTGATTCTTGGCAATTATGGCTTCTTTAAAAAGATTCATATTTTATTAATTTTAATTCAAAAATACGAATTGTTTTCATCTGTTGTTTGTCTTATTGATAAAAAAACCTCCTGAATAAGGAGGTTTGATTTTTTTATTTTTTAGTGGGAGGGTATTGAGATAGAATTTGGCTGACAAATTCATTAATTCGTTCTTCTTTCCTGTTGGTATTTTTGGTGAGTACCCCAGTACCTTCTCCTTGCCAAATCATTTCTTTCTTTTTAGCGTCAATAAAGTCAATGTATAATGTGCCTTCAGTAGAAGTAGTTACGGTGGTTTGTCTGCCTCCCATCATATAAGGATTCCATCCCCAACCCCATCCGTATCCCCAACCTGCATTGAATTGGTTTACATTAACTTGCTCACGGGATTTAGTAAAAAGATTAATTAATAAATCAGGAGTATCACTTTTGGTAAATCCTTTAGCAAGCATTTGTTGGTCAATAGCATTCAAGATTCTACGTTTGTCTAAATCGGAAATTTCTACTTTGTCAATTCCGGTTTTATAATAGGCATACGTTTTATAAGCCGAAAAGTCTACTTTTTTGTCGTAATCAGAGTTAACGCTTATCATTGAACCGCAAGAAGCAAGTGTCAAAAGGGTTACTAAGGATAAAAATTGAATTGCTTTCATTTTTTTTAAATTTAAGAGTTGGAAATTGAGTGATACAATTTATAAATCAACTACTATGCCGAAATTTTATTTTTTACGAATAGTATTGGTCTTTTTGTCAAATCCATAAGGACAATGGCGACAGCCACTTTTACAACAATACCCACGTTTGAGATGGAATTTTTTTGTAAAACATTTATATCCTTCAGGAGTATAATAGAAATCTTCGTCTCCTGTTAATTTATTTTCATTACTTTGCCTATCCATAAATTAGTATTTGAACAGTAACTTGTTCTCTAACAAATTTAGAAATTTAATAGCGTCTATTTTTATTCGTTACTAAATATTTAACACTTTAATATCAACTACGCATTGAATCAAGCGGTTTTTATCGAATTTCCAAAGGGTATTTCTCTAGTAATTAAACGAGAGGATTTAATTCATCCTTTTGTTTCGGGGAATAAATTCAGGAAATTAAAGTACAATTTGCGTCAAGCTAAAATTGAAAATCAAACTACACTATTAACTTTTGGCGGGGCATATTCGAATCATATTGCAGCAGTGGCTTATGCCGGTAAAGAGAATGATTTTAAAACCATCGGTGTTATTCGAGGTGATGAATTAACAGATAAAATAGATGACAATCCTACCCTGAAATTTGCTCAAGAATGCGGTATGCAATTGGTATTTGTATCAAGAGATAACTATCGCTTAAAATCTGCACCTTCTTTTTTAGAGCAATTGGAACAACAATACGGTTCGTTTTATTTGGTTCCCGAAGGAGGAACGAATGCACTTGCGATTAAAGGTTGCGAAGAAATTCTAACTAATGAGGATACTTCATTTGATTATATAGGATGTGCTGTAGGAACGGGAGGAACTATTTCGGGGATTATAAATAGTGCATTGCCTCATCAAAAAGTTTTAGGATTTCCTGCTTTAAAAGGTGACTTTTTACAAGATGAAATTCGTAATTTTGTACACAATGACAATTGGGAGTTAATTACCGATTATCATTTTGGAGGTTATGCGAAAGTGAATGATGAATTAATTGATTTTATCAATTGGTTTTTCGAAAAGACTACGATTCCGTTAGATCCTGTTTATACAGGGAAGATGGTTTTTGGAATATTCGATTTAATCGAGAAAAATTATTTCCTAGAAAACTCCAAAATTTTATTAATTCATACTGGTGGATTACAAGGGATTCAAGGGATGAATTTGAAACTGAAAAAGAAAGGTCTACCAACAATAAATACCTTATGATTAAAAAAATTGCGCTTGTTTTTGTAGTATTTCTATTAGTAGGTTGTCACGCCAAAAAATCGGTGATTGTGACCAAAAAAGACGACCGATACAATTCGAGTAAATATAAAAATCAATCTGGGTCAACTTCTACAAAACAACTGTCTACCAATGTAGTAGTCTATGATTATATCGCTAATTACAAAGAAGTCGCCATGAACAATATGAAGAGTTATGGTATTCCTGCGAGTATTATTTTGGCACAAGGCATTTTAGAGTCGGGTGCGGGTAGAGGTACTTTGGCAGTTACGGCAAATAATCATTTCGGGATCAAATGTCATAACGATTGGGCAGGAGAAAGCGTTTTACAAGACGATGATGCAGCACAGGAATGTTTTAGAAAATACAACGATCCCGCGGAGTCATTTAGAGATCATGCTACATTTTTAACAGGTAGAAATCGCTACGCTAGTCTGTTTGAATTACCCAAAGATGATTATGAAGCCTGGGCAAAAGGATTGCGTTTGGCAGGTTATGCTACTGATCCCAATTATCCGGAAAAGCTGATTTCGTACATAGAACGCTATGAATTGTACCAATACGACAATCAGGTTTTGGGAAAGAAATATGCTATCAATAAAAAGAAAATAGAAACGCCTGTATTGGTCGAAAATCAAATTAAAGGCGATTATGAAGTACAAAAAGGAGATACTTTGTTTTCTATTGCCAAAAAATTCAATTTGAGTTTAGAAGAAGTGAAACAAAAAAATAACATGATAGATAACACACTTTATGTGGGGCAAAAACTTCGCTTAAAGTAATTATAAAATTCAATAACAATGATATACCAAAGAAGCAGTCAGTTATTCGCTGAAGCCGAAAAAGTAATTCCTGGAGGCGTAAATTCGCCGGTAAGAGCCTTCAAAGCCGTAGGAGGAACTCCAATATTTGTTAAAAGTGCAAAAGGTGCCTATTTGTATGACGAAGATGGAAACCGATTAATTGATTATATCAACTCTTGGGGACCGATGGTTTTAGGTCATGCTTTTGAACCTGTGGTAGAAGCGGTTGTAGCGAAAGCTCAATTAGGAACTTCGTTTGGAATGCCAACCGAATTAGAAACGCAAATTGCTGCTTTAGCCGTTTCTATGGTGCCGAATATTGACAAAATTCGTTTTGTAAATTCAGGAACTGAGGCTTGTATGAGTGCCATTCGATTGGCTCGTGGTTATACTAAAAGAGATAAAATTATCAAATTTGCAGGTTGTTATCATGGACATTCTGATTCATTTTTGATTCAGGCTGGGAGTGGAGCGATTACTTTTGGTTCACCAAATAGTCCGGGTGTAACCGTAGGTACAGCAAAAGACACTTTGTTAGCGCGTTACAATGATTTGGAAAACGTAGCGACTTTAATTGAAGCCAACAAAAACGAAATTGCAGCCATCATTGTAGAACCAGTAGCTGGAAATATGGGTTGTATACCGCCTCAAAAGGGATTTTTAGAAGGCCTTCGCCAATTGTGTACCGACAACGGAATTCAGTTGATTTTTGACGAAGTAATGACGGGTTTTCGTTTAGCAAAAGGAGGAGTTCAAGAGCTATTCGGAATTCAAGCAGATATCGTTTGTTTCGGAAAAGTAATTGGAGGTGGTTTGCCTGTTGGTGCTTTTGCGGCTCGATCAGAAATTATGAATCATTTGGCGCCATTAGGTCCAGTGTATCAAGCGGGAACTTTATCTGGGAATCCATTGGCTATGGCAGCAGGATTAGCCATGTTGCAAGCGTTGAATAATGATGATGCTGTTTTCCAGCGATTGGAAGAAAAAACAGCCTATTTAGAAGCAGGAATAGATCGTGTTTTAAAAGCTAATAATGTTGTGTTTACAATAAACCGAGTAGGGTCTATGATTTCGGTTCATTTTGATGCCAATCCAGTAGTTGACTTTCAATCCGCTGCAAAAGGAGATAATGACACTTTCAAGAAATTCTTTCACGGTTTGCTGCAAGAAGGAATTTATATCGCGCCATCTGCGTATGAGACTTGGTTTATTACAGATGCTTTGACCTACGAAGATTTGGATTTTACTATCCAGGCTATTGATAAAGTCTCTAAAACATTCTAATTTATATAAAAAAAACTTCCGGTTCTGCCGGAAGTTTTTTTTTGAATTAATCTCTTTTATGGTCTTTACGTTTTTCTCTCCATTCATCACCCATTCGTTCTTTGGTTTTTTCTTTTAGGGTTTCCCATTTTGCGAATTGATCAGCAGATAGAATGCTTTTCATTTTGTCTTTCATTGCGATTTGTTCGTCTAATAGCTTGTTAGCCATTTCAAATCGGTTGATTTTTCCTTCTTCCATCTTAGCTTTTCGTTCCGCTCTCATAGCTTCTCTTTTAGCACTTTGTTCCGCTATGATTTTAGCCACTTGATCCTGTTGTTTGGCATTCAAATCCAATTCCAAGGTCATTTTCTTTACAAGTAATTGGCTGCGTTGTTCAGGAGTCATTTGTTCCATTTCTCCTCTTGAAGGTCTTTCTTTTCGATCTTGCGCAACACTACTTAAGCTAATAGCTAATAGCGCTACAATAAATACTTTTTTCATGGTTATAATTTTTAAGTTATAGTGATAAGACTTTTGAATAGCAAAAAGGTTTAAGTGTTAACAAAAGTTTGGGATTTGGTTTGATTTAAGTTAATGGAATCAATTTATTTATGATAGAATTGATTAATTTTGCATCGTGAAAAAAATAGTCTTCATAATATTAATCGCATTAATTCTAAAGCCAATTCTTCCGGTTGTAGATTATATTGTTAATTATGAATACATTTCCAAAGTGCTTTGTGTAAACAAGGCAAAGCCAATGATGCATTGTAATGGAAAATGTCACTTGATGAAAGAATTGGCAAAAGCTGCTGAGACAGAAAATTCAAAATCTTCAGATAAGAAACAAAATACGCCGATACAAGAAGTGTTGTTTTTCAAAGAAATCAAATCATTCTCAATAGTATCTTTTAGTTTTTCAACTGAAAGTAAAATTAATTCCTCGTATTTAGAATTGTATTCCTATTTGAATACCAATTCAGTATTTCACCCACCCACCATTATTTCTTAAATCTTTTATTGCACTTTAGTGCTTTTCGATTCATTATTATGAACGAATTTATTCTTGTATGCCTTTTTTAGAAAATTCTAGAATAGGGTGTACACGTATATTATTAATACAATTACATAAAATTTAAAAAATGAAATTTCAATTTAAATATAGTATAGCTGTTATAGCTATCGCATTTGCTTTGTTTTCTTGTACCGATAAAAATGACGAAGTAATTACTGGTGAAGGGAATTTAAAATTAGAATTTGACAATGTGTATAATGCTAATAATTTAGCTTTTGATACACCATATACTAATTCTAATGGTGAAGTAGTCAAGATAAATAAGCTAAAATATATTGTAAGCAATATTGTATTGACAAAAGTAGATGGGACTACATTTACAGTGCCAAAATCACAAAGTTATTTTATTGTAGATGAGTCAACAACTGCAAGTACATTGTTAAATCTTCCCAATATTCCGGCTGCTAATTATACTAAAGTAAGTTTTGGAATTGGAGTAGATCAAGCCCAATTTAATTTAGGAGCTACGGGTCAAGGTGATTTTTTAGCATTAGCGCAAACTGCTGGAATGATGTGGTCTTGGTCGGCAGGATATAAGTTTTTAGCTTTTGAAGGAACTTTTACTTCGTCAACAGTAACTACTCCTACTAGTTTTATGGTTCACACAGGACAAACAGGAACAGATTATAACTATACTACAGTTACATTGAATTTGCCAACAAATGCATTGGTAAGAACTACCATAACGCCACAAGTCCATATTATGGCAGATATTTCAAAAGTGTTAGATGGAACTAATAAAGTTAGTTTAACGGCAAGTAATGGTATGGGAATGGGAGCAATGATTATGAGTGGGGCAAATCTACCTTTAATTACAGCAAATCTTTCCAACATGTTTAGTGTGGAACATGTTCATAACGACTAAATTTAATCTTGAAGCGGTTGGTTCTATGGCTGACCGCTTTAAAAATATCAGAAAATGAAAACAAATTATTTATTGTTACTCATTTTACCATTGTTGTGGAGTTGTTCCAATGATCAGGATGATACGTACCAAAACATTCCTTTGGAATTCAAGGTGCCTTCTAATTTTCCGCCTTTGGCGTATGATTTGGTAAATAATCCTCCTACGCAAAAAGGATTCGAATTAGGTAAAAAATTATTTTATGAAGGACGCCTAGCTTCAGACGGAATAGTTTCCTGTGGGTTTTGTCATATCCAAGAAGATGCTTTTACACATCACGGTCACTCTTTAAGTCATGGGGTGAATGATGCTATTGGAACTAGAAATACACCTTCGATTCAGAATCTTGGGTTTCAAACCAGTTTTATGTATGATGGAGCTACAACTCATTTGGATTTACAACCGATTATACCATTTACAAGTCCTATAGAAATGAATGGTGATTTTAGTAAAGCTATCGCCATGATGAAATCCGATGCCGAATATCAAAAATTATTTCGTTTAGCTTTTACAGACGGACAAATTAATTCTGAAAACATGCTCAAAGCCTTGGGACAATTTATGTTGATGGTCACTTCGTCCAATTCTCGTTTTGATAAATACCGCCGCAATGAAACAGGTGGAACTCTAACTCAACAAGAATTAGATGGGTACGCTGTTTTTAACCAAAAATGTGCAACCTGTCACGCAACGGATTTATTTACCGATAATTCGTTCCGAAATAATGGGTTGCCTGTTAATCCTTTAATTAATGATGTTGGACGTTTTCGTGTTACTCAATTAGCTCAAGACTTGCATAAATTTAAAGTACCAAGTTTGCGTAATGTGGAAAAAACAGCACCTTATATGCATGATGGGCGTTTTTTAACTTTAGAAGGAGTTTTAGAACACTATAATTCAGGTGTTGGAAATTCAACCAATTTGGATCCTATTTTAAATATTAATGGACGTTTAGGTATAGCGCTAACACCAACTGAAAAAACGCAGTTGATCGCTTTTTTAAAAACATTAACAGATACACAGTATTTAACCGATAAACGTTTCTCGGAATATTAATTTAATTTTCTAAAACCATTAAGAGATTAAGTAAATTAAGGCTTAATGAAACTTAATTCCTTAATGGTTAAATTTTAAATAGAGGTTTTATTTAAAAACTTGTTCAAACAAAACTTATTAAATGAAAAAAATAACCTTATTGATACTATTTCTTTTTCAATTGGCTAATGCCACTGAAAAAGACAGTTTACAATTCAAAAATCCGTTTACCCAATTTCATTATTTTTTGGATGACGATTGTGATGCTTGTGGCTGCTCTGCTAGTGGAGGAAGTATGGGATTTGCATCCATGTTGAATTCTAATTTCGTTGGGATCCGATATTTCAATCAGCAATACCAATCAACAGATGGCTTGTATAGCAATTCGCTTTGGTACAAAGAAAATTTTAATACCACTCAAGTTTGGGCCAGAATTCCTGTGAAGGGAAATGTGCAGCTTTCGGTTTTACTTCCCTATCATTCGCACAACAGAGCCATGGCTACAGGAGATCAAGCGATTAATGGTGTTGGAGATATTACACTTTTAGCGATGTATCGATTGTATCAAACGCACAAAGACAGTACTTTTTTGGTTCATACTCTACAAATGGGCGGTGGTGTAAAAATGCCAACAGGGAAATTTAATGAAGCCAATTCTGGGAACATCAATCCGAGTTTTCAAGTTGGAACGGGGAGTTGGGATTATCTTTTGGCAACCGAATATATTGTAAGAAGAAAACAATACGGACTGAACACGCTATTGAATTACGTGATAAAAACTGAAAATCAGAAAAATTACCGCTTTGGAAACCAGCTGAATTATGCCGCTACGTTTTTCTATTTGTATGAAAAAGATGCATACTCCTTTGCCCCTCAAATAGGAATTGCAGGTGAAAACTACGAAAGTAATTACCAACATGGACAAAGATTAAACAAAACTGCAGGAAATGCCTTGTTTGGTAAATTGGGGTTTGAAGTGGGACGTAATGCTTTTTCTTTTGGAGCCAATGCTATGTTGCCTATTCAGCAAAATTTAACAGGAGGTAATGTAGAAGCCAATTACCGTTGGAGTATTAATTTGAATTATTCTTTATAAAAAAAAGGAGCTTCAATTGAAGCTCCTTTTTTTATAATTGCAGAATTAATTTATCCAATTAATTCCATTATTTTACTAATTTAGTAATTTGCGATTGATATTTATAAAATTAATTTGTAGTGATGTACATATTTTTCTTAGTAAAATTTACATTGGAAACAACATCTTGAAAAAACACTCCGTTTTTGTAAATACTTAATTTTCCATTTACTAATACAAGAGCAAAGACATCATTGTTTACAGATTTTAAATCCATAACTTCAGTGAGTCCTCCAGGAGAAGTATCCGATACTAAATAAGAAGGGACTCCATTTTTCCAGATAGTTGCTTTGTAACCAATTCGTATTGGAAAGGTTGAACTATTGTCATAAATAGCTGTAGTTCCTCCTACATAACAATCATTATTAATTACACATATTCCGTTAATAAAAGTTTCCTCAGTTCCGTTTGATAAAGTGGTAAGGACTCCGTTTTTCCATACTGCCGCTTTTGGATGTTCCCCGTTTATGGGGAGATAACCTGCTACATAAACATCATTATTTACAGTGTAAAGTGCATCTATCGATTCATAACTAGCTCCATTTGTAAAATCAAAAACTAATCCATTCTTTAAAATTTTAGATTTAGAATCTATAGTGTTAAAAAATCCATTTGGCTTGTCAAAACCGATTATAGAATAAACATTATTGTTTGAAATAGAGATTGCTTCAATAGTTGAAAAAAAAGGAACTGGAGGAGACATTAATATGCTTTCTTGAATGCCATTTTTCCATATTGTGGCTATTCCGTCAATCTCGCCTCCTACATAGATATTATTGTTGGAAATAGTTATTGTGTTGGCATGACAAAGTTTTCCATTACTTTCAAGATAAGAAGGAACTCCATTTTTCCATATTGTGCCATAGTTTGTACTGGTTCTATTTGCTCTTAAACCGACAACATATGTATCATTTCCGTTGATAACCATTTGATTGGCTATTGAAGTTGAGTTTAATGATGGATCCAAGCCATCATTCAAGGTTGTAGCTATTCCATTTTTCCATATTGTGGCAATTCCTTGGTCATTAGTTCCACAAACGTAGATATCTTTGACGGTAGCTATTTTTTCAGGAGTTACATCATTACTGTCTTTGGAACAAGAATTTAAAAGAGTACATAGTGTTAAAAGTAATACTGGTAAGAGTGGGTTGGGTTGGGATCTCATAATTTTAGAAATGGTTTTTTATCAAAAATACTATTTTTTCACAAATAAACGATGACTTATAAAAATCATCGTTTATTTTTTAATAAAATCGGTTTTACTTATCCAATTAATTCCATTATTTTGCTTTCGCCAGTTACACTTACTTTAATCAGTTTGTGTTGCGATAAACCTTTCGTAGCAGCATCCCATTTTTTACCGCTCAATTCTGATTTGGCTTTCAATTCGCTCAAATCCATTTGGTTATTGTTGGCTTTCAATAAATCCACCACTAGTTTTTCTTCGTCAGTCAATTCAATTTGAATTTGTTTTTTCTCCGGACGCATTTGCGGGAAGAACAATACTTCTTGAATCGATGCATTATTGGTCAAGAACATCATCAATCGGTCCATTCCAATTCCTAATCCAGATGTAGGCGGCATACCATATTCTAACGCTCTCAAGAAATCTTCATCAATAACCCCATTCGCTTCGTCATCACCTTTTTCAGCCAAACGCATTTGGTCTTCAAAACGCTCTCTTTGGTCAATTGGGTCGTTCAATTCAGAATAGGCATTGGCCACTTCTTTTCCGCAAACCATTAATTCAAAACGTTCTGTCAAATCCGGATTGTCACGGTGTTGTTTGCAAAGCGGACTCATTTCTTTTGGATAATCTGTGATGAAAGTCGGTTGGATATAATTGCCTTCGCATTTAGCGCCAAAAATTTCGTCAATCAATTTTCCTTTACCCATGGTTTCGTCTACTTCGATTCCCATTCCTTTGGCAGCAGCAAACAATTCAGCTTCTGATTTTCCAGAAATATCAAATCCAGTAAAGTGTTTGATAGAGTCGGTCATCGTTACACGAGCGTAAGGTGCTTTGAAATTGATTTTATGTTCTCCAAAAGTTACTTCGCTTGTTCCATTAACGCTCGTAGCACAATGCTCCAACAAGTTTTCGGTAAATTCCATCATCCAGTTGTAGTCTTTGTAGGCTACATATATTTCCATAGCGGTAAATTCGGGATTGTGCGTTCTATCCATTCCTTCGTTACGGAAGTTTTTAGAAAACTCATATACCCCGTCAAATCCTCCAACAATTAATCTTTTTAAGTACAATTCATTGGCAATTCGCATGTACAACGGAATGTCAAGTGAGTTGTGGTGCGTGATAAAAGGTCGTGCCGCAGCGCCACCAGGAATCGATTGTAAAACCGGAGTCTCTACCTCTAAATATCCTGCATCGTTAAAAAAAGAACGCATTGCGTTGAACAATTTGGTTCTTTTAATGAACGTTTCTTTTACATTTTGGTTTACCGTCAAATCGACATAACGCATTCGGTAGCGCAATTCAGCATCATTAAAAGCATCGTGTACTTTTCCGTCTTCGTCTATTTTTGGTAAAGGAAGCGGGCGTAACGTTTTACTCAAAAAGGTAAATCCATCCACACGAATACATTGCGCACCCACTTGTGTGGTAAACAATTCTCCTTCGATACCAATAAAATCACCTAAATCGGTTAGTTTTTTGAATACCTGATTGTACAATGTTTTATCTTCCTCTTTACACAATACATCTCGGTTTACGTACAATTGGATACGGCCTTCGCTATCTTGTAATTCGGCAAAACAAGCTTTCCCTTGGTCTCTCACGCTCATCAAACGTCCAGCAACAATTACCTTCTTACCTTCTTCAAATTGCTCTTTGATTTGTTTTGAGCTATGATTTACAGGAAAAAGGTTAGCAGGATAAGGATCGATTCCTAAGTTGCGTAAGGATTGAAGTTTTTCTCTTCGGATAATTTCTTGTTCAGATAATGCCATTGTAATCAGATTTTAAGAGCGCAAAGATAGTTAAATTTGAAAATGTGGCAATTTCAAAAATTGAAAATGATTTTGAGTTTTTTAGGAGCAGCCATTTTCGTTTTTTCATCCTATTTAGTCCCGCTATTCGCTTTATCTTTTAAGGAAGACTTCGAGAGCCTCAGCCCTCCCTAAAAAGGATACCGCTGCTATCGGGGCTAGAAAAGACGATTTTGTTTTGAAAACTTTGTACCTTTGGTGTATACAAATAGAGGAACAACTAAAGATTGCTTGGTTCCTCGCAAGGACAAATGAACAAACAAATCCAATTATTCGATTTAGGAAACAAAGATTACAAAACCACTTGGGAATACCAAGAGGAATTGTTTAAAGGCATTGTTGATTTAAAAATCCAAAATAGAAAAGACGAAACTAGTTTGCCTACGCCTAATTATTTCCTTTTTGTGGAGCATCCACATGTGTACACTTTAGGTAAAAGTGGCGATTTGAGTAATTTGTTACTTTCTGAAAAACAATTAGAATCCAAAGGGGCGACTTTCTATAAAATCAATCGAGGGGGCGATATTACGTATCACGGACCAGGGCAAATTGTAGGTTATCCTATTTTGGATTTGGAAAATTTTTTTACTGATATCCATAAATATTTACGATTGCTGGAAGAAGCTATTATTTTAACTCTTGCCGAATATGGTTTGACTTGCGGTAGAAGTGAAGGTGAAACAGGAGTTTGGCTGGGTGTTGGGACTCCTTTTGCTCGAAAAATTTGTGCTATGGGAGTGCGTGCTTCCCGTTGGGTTACCATGCACGGATTTGCCTTAAACGTCAATGCCGACTTAGGTTATTTTGATAATATTATTCCATGTGGTATTCGAGGCAAAGCGGTAACTTCTTTAAACGTTGAATTAGGAGTTGAAAGAGTGGATGAAGACCAAGTGAAAGCTAAAATTCTAAACCATTTTACTCAATTGTTTGAATGCTCGATTATTAGATAATTAGAATTTTAGAATTCTTAGATTTCTCTTGAAATCTAAAGATCTAAAATTCTAATTTAAATTGCTCAGGCAATAATCTAAAACTCCTGCGGTGGTATTTGGTTACTCCATATTTTAGGATTGCCTCTCGGTGTTCTTGCGTCGGATAGCCCTTATTTTGTTTCCAATTATACATAGGGAATTCTTCATGAATCCGATTCATGTACTCGTCACGGTACGTTTTTGCTAAGACAGAGGCAGCAGCTATACTCATGAACTTCGCATCTCCTTTTACAATACAACTATGAGGGATATCTAAAACGGGTTTAAACCGATTGCCATCTACAATTATATATTCGGGTTTTGGGTCGAGTTTCAAAATGCTTTCCTGCATTGCTTTAATAGATGCATTCAAAATATTGATTTCGTCAATGACTAAAGGTTCTAAATGAGTTACAGCAAATGAGATTGCCTGTTCTTCAATAATGGGTTTTAATTGTTCTCTTGATTTTTCAGATAATTGTTTGCTGTCATTCAGTATTTTATTTTCAAAATTGGAGGGTAAAATGACAGCAGCAGCAGTAACAGGTCCGGCAAGACAGCCACGACCAGCTTCATCGGTGCCAGTCTCAATGGAGTAATCAGAGAATTTTAGTAAAAGCATTTTGTTATTTTGGTAGCCAATAAAATTAATACTATAAATTCACAATCCAAAAAAATAGAGATAATAAAATTAAACACTGATTTAATCGCAATTCAATTTATTTTACCTTCAACAGTTGTTAAATTAACATTTATTTAATTAAATGTTTGTTTATTAAGAAATAATTAAGACTTTTGTTTTAACTAATTCAAAATTAATTTTACTATGAGATTAAAATTCAAGTGGATTTATACGCTTTTATTAGCGTTGTCTATGCAGTTTTCTTTTGCTCAAGAGAAAACAGTTTCAGGTGTTGTTTCTGATGGAACAGGTCCTGTTCCTGGTGCTAACGTAATCGTTAAAGGAACGAAAAATGGTGTTCAAACTGATTTTGATGGAAAATATTCTATCAAAGCTAAAACAGGAGATGTTTTAGTAGTTTCTTTTGTAGGGATGCAAGACGTATCTTTAAAAGTAGGAGCTTCTAATTCGCTTAATTTTAAATTGCAACAAGGGAATGCTCTTCAAGAAGTTGTGGTTACTTCTTTTGGTATCAAAAGAGACCGTAAGTCTTTAGGGTATTCAGTTCCTAAAATTGATGCTGCGGAGTTGAATGCTTCTAAATCTACTAACGTTACAAATCAACTTGTTGGTAAAGTAGCTGGGGTTCGTGTGTCAGGTTCTGGTGGGGCGTTTACTGGTTCAAGTATTATCATCAGAGGTTTTACAACTTTTACAGGAAGTAATCAACCTTTATATGTTGTAGACGGTCTGCCAATTGACAATAGTGGTGGTAATTCTCAGTTGCAAACAGGATCTTCTGTTTCAAACCGAGCTATTGATATTAACCCAGAAGATATTGAAAATATTGTGGTTTTAAAAGATGCAGCTTCTACAGCATTATATGGTTCTAGAGCGGCTTCAGGTGTTATTTTAATCACAACTAAGAAAGGTCAAAAAGGAGAAAAATCTTCTATTACTTTTAGTTCAAGTTTAAGTGTAGGAACGGTAAGTCGTTTACCAGAATACCAAAACGAGTATGCACAAGGTTCAAATGGTTCTCTTGCTACATTTACAGCAGGAACAATAAATAATCCAGGAGCGTGGAATACTATTACTTCTTGGGGACCTAAAATCGATGGAAGAATATATACTAATGCGTATGGCCAGTCTGAAGTTTTACAAGCTTATGCTAATAATGTCAAAGATATTTTCAAAAAATCGACTAATACGCAAAATAACTTAAGTTACAGTGGAGGTACTGATAAATCGAATTACCGAATTGGTTTAGGAAATACAGAGGAGACCTACGTATTGGATAATAACAAATTAATTCGTAATAATTTAACTTTTTCTGGGAACACTCAAGTTTCTGACAAGTTGAATGTAGGGGCTTCATTTACTTACACAAACACTTCATCTGATAGAACGCTTCAAGGGAACCAATTGTCAAATCCATTGTTTAGAGCTTACTTTACTCCTAGATCGTATAACTTAACCGGATTGCCATTTGAAAATGCAACTGGTCAACAGTTATACCCTGGAGGTGAAGATAATCCATATTGGAGTCTTAAAAACAATAGATATTCAGATAAAGTAAATAGAATTTTAGCGAATTTTAATGCTAAATATAATTTTACCACATGGTTAAATGCTGATTTTAAAATTGGTACTGATTTCTATGACTTAACTAGTAAAGGTTTTGATCAAATTGGTAACAGAGGGGGGGGATTTACAGGTTCTTTAGGAAATGGCGTTGGTGGTATTGTTGATAAAGTTAATAATGTACACAATCTTAACTCTTACTTTACCTTAAATGCGAATAAAAAATTTAATGATTTTACGCTTTCTGGCACCATTGGAAATGAGATTAGTAACAATTACAGTTACGCATCAACTTTATATGGTTACACTTTAGTTGTTCCAGGGTTTGATAACATTTCGAACGCTTTAACATACCAGCCAAGTGCAGGTAGTACGCAAACTAAATTATTTGGTGTATTTGCAGATGTGGCGGTAGAATATAAAAACTTTTTGTCCGTTGATTTAAAAGCAAGAAATGATTGGTCGTCAACTTTGGCGCCAGCTAACAACTCCATTTTTTATCCAGCTATTTCTGGAAGTTTTGTACTTACTGAAGCATTTCCTGCAATCAAGCTAGACGATAAAATTAATTTAATTAAATTTAGAGTAAGTGCTGGTGAAGTAGGTAAAGGAGCTCCAGCTTACCGTACGGATTCTTATTTCAGTACAGCTTCTGCAGCAGATGGTTTTGGTCCAGCAATTAACTTTCCTTTTAATGGACAGGCAGGGTTTTCTTTAAGTGATACTGCTGGTAATGCGGGCATTACGCCTGAGTTTACAAGAGAAATTTCTTTTGGAACTGAACTAGGTTTTTTCAATAATAGATTGACTATAGATGCTACTATGTATAACAGAAATACAAGAAATGTAATTTTAGCTGTACCGGTTTCTGCGGGTTCAGGTGTTACTTCTGTATACAAAAATGCGGGTAAGCTATCTACTAAAGGTGTCGAGTTATCTGTATCTGGTACACCTATTAAAACCAATGATTTTTCTTGGAATTTAGGGGTTAATTACACTCAGTACAAATCAATGGTTGATGAATTGGCTCCAGGTGTTACTAATATTTTTTTAGGAGGATTTACAACTCCAAATATTAGATTAGTAGCAGGAGAAGAATACGGTCAAATTTATGGTCAAGCCTATCAACGAGATGCTGCGGGTAAGATGTTAATTAATCCAGCTACAGGTTTGCCATTACCTACTGCAGGTGTTCAAAAAATAGGTAATCCTAATCCTAAATTCACTATGGGGATTACTAATAATTTCACCTATAAAAATTTGAGTTTATATGTATTAATGGATATTAGAAAAGGTGGTGATCAATATTCAAGAAATATTGCTGATGTTCAAAGAAATGGTGTTGCTATTGAAACTGCGGAATATCCAAGGTTTAATGCTGATGGAACTGCAAACACACCTTATTTATTTGATGGAGTATATGCTTCTGGAGCTAATGCTGGACAACCAAATACTACAAAAGTAAATGCTCAAAATTATTATGGTAATTCAGGTAAGTATGTCGCTGCTGAAGGATATATTTATGACACTTCATGGTTTAGAGTTAGAGAAGTTTCGTTTTCATATAAATTGAATTCAAAACTTTTAGCGAAAACTCCATTCAAGCAATTTGAAGTAGGAGCTTTTGGTAGAAATCTTTTCTTAAGCGCGCCTAATTACCCTCATTTTGATCCAGAGCAAAATGCTTTAGGTGTAAGTAATGCTCAAGGTTTAGAATTTAACTCTTTACCTAACACTAGAACATTTGGTTTTAATCTTAAAGTAGTATTATAATAATAATTAGAACTATGAAAAATATAAAAAACACAGTTATAGCCTCACTTTTACTAGCTGCTTTTATGTCAAGCAGTTGTGAATTTGGTGATCTTAATAAAGATCCAGACAGTATAGTATCGGCTCCTATAAATCAACAATTAACTTCGTTGACTGTAAACGTAGGTTTTTTTGCAGGTAGCGATTTAAACAGATATTCGTCTTTAATTATGCAACAATATTCTGGTCAAAGTGTAGGAGCATTGAATCAGACTCAACAGTACGAACAGTATTTAATTACTGGTTCAGATCAAAATAACGTTTGGTCTAGTATCTATGCTACAATTTTAAATGATGCTGAAAATATTATCAATACAGCTACTACTTCGAATAGTCCTCATTATTCAGGTGTTGCTAAAATTTTGAAAGCATACACTTATCAAGTTGCAGTTGATACATGGGGTAGTATTCCATATTCTGAAACTCAAAAGTTAGCGGCTAACACTAAACCAAAATATGATTCAGATCAACAAATTTATACAGAAATTGTAAATTTATTAGATCAAGGAATTGCGGAGGTAAGTGCTACTACTTCAAACAGTTCCCCAGGAACTAATAGTACAATTTTCCCAGGAACTTTTTCTACTACTAAGAATAACTGGATAAAATTTGCCAACACTTTGAAACTTAGAATTTTCTTGCATTACAGTGAAAAAGATGCAACATTTGCTAAAAGCAAAATAGATGCACTTGTTGGATCTTCAGTTCCATTTATGTCTAGTAATGCAGATAGTTTTAAAATGGATTTTGTTAGTGCAGCTGGTGCTAAAAATCCAATTGATCAGTTTGAAACGGCTAGAGCAGGATATTTAGTAGCTAACGCTAAATTAGTCAACATGATGAATGCCAAAACAGACCCAAGACGTCAGTTTTATTTTACGCAATATCCAGCTGGTTCAGGCTTATATGTAGGAGCTATTGGCGGAGCTGCTAATAATGCGTCTATTTATTCTAAATTACATACTTATTTAAGAGGTTCTCTTACTGGCTCATCTTATTCAGGAGCTGCACCAATTAGAATGTTAACTTTTGCAGAATACAATTTCATTAGAGCAGAAGCTGCTTTAAGATTTGCTTCTCCAGGTGATGCACAAGTTTTTTTCCAAGCAGGTATAACTGCCTCTATGCAAGATGCTGGAGTTGCTACAGCTGATATTACAGCTTACATAGCGGCTAATGGTACTTTAACTGGTACTAGTGCTCAGAAATTAGAACAAATAATTACTGAAAAGTATATTGCTAACTACGGTGTAGTTTTAGAGCCTTGGTCAGATTGGAGAAGAACAGGTTATCCTGCGATTACTCCTCCAAGTAATGCGGTTATTTCATTTGTTCCAAGATCATTATACTATCCTCAGAGTGAGATTGACTTGAACGGTGAAAATGTTACTCAAAAAGCAGGAATGAATGTAAAAGTATTTTGGGATACAAGACCATAAAACCTAGAATTTATTAGTTATTTTATAACTATATATTCTTTTATTTTAAAACAGCAGTAAGCAATCGTTTACTGCTGTTTTTTTTATCCCATTATATGAATTACCTTTGTGCTGATTATTAGATAAATCCTATCCTATTTGCACATGAGACTGTATTTTAGTTTTCTTTTTATTTTGTCTTCGACGTTACTGTTTTCTCAAAAACAAAAAAACGTCCTAGATTTTAATACCAAATACCAAAGTGCATCTGATACTACAAAAGCTGCTAAGCCTAAAAAAACAGCTACAATAGATATGTATCGTGTAATTACTTTGGATAGGGATACTACTTACATCGATACATCTTTGACCATTCAAAAAGAATATAGTCATAATTATTTGAGAAGAGATACTTTCGGATTGTTGCCATTTCCTAATGATGGACAAACGTACAATACGTTACAATACAGTTTAACCGAATTTTCTCCCTATCCTGAATTTGGGTTTAAAGCGAAACATTTTAATTATTTAGAAGCCAATCAAATTCGGTATGCCTCAATGGCTACTCCTGTTACCGAATTGTATTTTAAATCAACGCAGCAAAGAGGTCAATCGGTTGATTCGTATTTTAGTTTAAATACCAAGCCTAATCTTAATTTTTCCATAGCATATAGAGGTTTACGTTCTGTTGGAAAGTATATCAATCAATTAGCGAGTGCTGGAAATTTTAGATTTACAGTTAGTTATAATACCAAAAACAAGCGTTATTTTACCAATGCGCATTACACACAGCAAGATATTTCAAATGAAGAAAATGGTGGAATTACAACTGTTGAGGACTTTGAAAGTGAAAATCCGGACTACAAAAATAGACAGCGATTGGAAGTGTATCTTACCAATGCTTCGTCTTTTTTGAAAGGAAGAAGAATTTTTGTAGATCATTTTTTTAGAGTAAATGGAACTCAAGGCGCAAATAATTTATACGTAAACCATCAATTTAATTACGAAAATAAATTTTTTGAATTTGCTCAAGGAACCGTTCCATCAGCTTCAAATGGAAGTGTAGTGTATCGTTTTGGGGATTCGTTTAAAACCAGCGGAATTAACGATCAAACGCATTATAACAGAATGTATAATAAGTTAGGATTGACTTATGAAAACACTTCGTTAGGGAAATTTCAGTTTTTTGTAGATGATTTCAGATCGAATTATTATTACAATCAAATTTTAATTTTTGACAATAGAACAGTTTTGAATGCCTTAGCTCAAAAAATAAACAGTGCAGGAGGTCAATACGAATACCGAAAAAACAAATGGAATGGTAAGTTCTTGTACTCAAGATCGATTACGAATCAGTCTTTGTCTAATTTAGATGCAAAAATGCAATTTGATTTGGATGATGAAAATCAGTTTGTTTTTCAATACCAAAACATCAATAAGTTGCCGAATAACAATTACAACTTATACCAAAGTAGTTATGTAGCTTATAACTGGTCCAATAATTTTAATAACGAAAAAATCAATTCGTTATCGGCTAGTGCTACAACACCTTGGATAAATGCTTCTTTTCAGTTTTCGGTTTTAAAAGATCATTTGTTTTTTGATGATGTATCAAGTGCTGCTCAAAAATTAGCCGAAACTCAAATTGTAGCTCCCTCTCAATATGCAGGAACCATTAATTATCTCTCTTTGAAAATGAGTAAAGAGTTTCAATTTGGAAAATTTGCTTTGGATAATACCATTTTATATCAGAAAGTCGGGCAAGATCAGTCTGTTTTGAATGTGCCAGAAGTAGTGACAAGAAATACCATTTATTATACTAATTACTTCTTCAAAAAAGCCTTGTATTTACAAACGGGAGTCGTATTTAATTATTTTACTAAATACTATGCGAATGATTACAATCCAGTTATTGGTGAGTTTTTTGTTCAAAGAGACAAGCAAATTGGCAACTTTCCAAAC
>Ga0213920_1000492_pt1 | contig 30727 bp, 34 predicted proteins | sample McNCre1117MG_FD_161054 | JGI IMG/M metagenome (GOLD analysis project Ga0213920, IMG submission 161054) | Freshwater microbial communities from McNutts Creek, Athens, Georgia, United States - 11-17 MG | ecosystem: Environmental > Aquatic > Freshwater > Creek | place: USA: Georgia | collected...
ACATGAAATCAGCCATTACAAACTCCTGACACTTACTAGCCCCTGGGTTACGCCGATGAGGCGAATCTTGCTGCTCTCTGACAGAGCAGGAACGAAGAACAACAGCATGTTTCCGTAAATCGAGCGCACACCCTTGGTCGAACCGTTTCCACCAAGGATGAGAGCCTCTTGACCCGAGACACCAACCGCGGTTCCAACCTTGGTCGGTTTGATCACATAGGTGTCGGTCATATAAACCGCCACGAGAGCGCCAGCCTGAGAGGTTGACAGGCCAATCACGTTTGCATCACCTAGTTTGTGAGTGAAGGTGATTTTTCCGTTCTTAAGGTTCTTTACCTGCTCTTGCTGGCTGGTCGAAACCTGCTTGAAAAACTCATCATTGCGGGTGTCGAAGAGCTGCGCGCTCAAACTGCTTTCACCCTTGTTAATCAGATCGCCGTAGGTCGCCGGCAGCGACAGTGGTGGAACCTTCAAGAACAAAGACTTTGCGTCCACTGGGATGGCGCCGTTCTCAGCCGAAGGAACGGCAGGAATCTTGGCTCCTGGCATAAGACGCACGGTGTACCAAACCTGATAGTTCTCGCGCGGTGACTTCTGCTGCAACACAATAAGTTGCGGCAGAGCAGTATCGCCAGGCTCATCGGTGACAGCCATAATGCTGCGCGGCCATGAGGTGGTTGCTGCAGGCAAGCTGAAAGACAGCGGCTTGTCTACGATGGCCGGCAACGCTGCGATCTTGTCACTCTTTGAACGCAAAAAGTAGTGAATCTCGCGAAGGTTGAGAGCTGGTCCAGTAAAACGAGGTAGTAGAAGTTTCTTATCGTTTCTCGCGTCAGCGGTTTTGGCTTCGATGGCAACATCAGCAAGGATGCGCTTCAGTTGAGCTGAGGTAACCACGGCTGGAGCAACCTGATTGCCGGTCGCCGATGGTGAAGGCGAAGCCGTTGGCTCTGCACCGACTACACCACAGCCGCTTAGCAAAGCGATGGTTGCGATTCCAGCAGGGATTACCAGGGCTCGACGGCCAGCGGCGCGGCGACCGCGTGCTGGTGCAAACCTCGTCTTGTTGCGAGCTTTGTACTTGGGGCCTGACGGAGCCTTAGGCATGCGTCGCTTTGGACCGTTTTTGCGTCGTTTTTCACCAAAATGCCAAATAAGCAACACCAGAGCAGCCAAGAACATGAGGGCACCTGCGGCGACCAGAAGGTTTGACCAGGTCCAGTCATGCGCAATCGGCCAGGTCACATCAATTTGGCCAGGTGCCGACCTAAGCCCGTTGGATGCAATCAGGATTGCCGCCTCCTGGGCTGTGGTGTCGGTCAAACTGGCCGACACTGAGCCCGAGCTTTGATTTCGCCAAATGTCGAGCCCAAGCGGCGAAAAACCAACACCGGTGCCGATTGCCTGCTCAGCAATTAGCCCGTTTTTCTTCGGCGTCAAAGCGATCTTGGCAGCACCGGTCTTGCCGACAAAAGCCAAAACATCGGCTTCACGTCCACTCGAAATGAACGCCCCGGCTTGAGACCCAGCCACCGAGATCGTCGGCTTACCAGGATGAAGTGCAAGAGTCTCGTGAGGAATAACCGCAAATGGACTGGTGGAATTGAAGGTCACCGACATAGAAACGCTGGCCTGCGGAGCCCAAATGGTTCGCTGCGCAAAGCCAAGCAGCAACATCGCAACGGACACGACAAACATCGCAGCGGCGATCAAAAAGCGCATGCGATATCCAATCAGGCTAAACTTGAGGCGGGTTAACAGCCATCAACATTCTACCGAAGCGCCTAGGAGCAGCATTTTGTCTGTCGAAGAGACCGAATTCCCCGTAGCCCTGCGCGGCTACGAGCGCGGCCCAGTAGACGACGCTCTGCTCGACCTTCGCAAGCAGGTGCTACAGCTTTCGGCTCAGAACGCCCAGCTTGCCAACGAACTTCGCGAGACAGCCAAGGCTCTCGAAACTGCTCGTGAAGAACTTCAGGAAGCCGGAAAGCCGACCTACACCGGCGTTGGAGCGCGAGCTGCGCTTATCTTGAGCACAGCCGAGGATCAGGCTGCTCACCTGCTGGCCGAAGCCGAGCGCGAAGCCGACCGTAAGCGCAAGGCCCTTGCCTTAGAAGTTGAAGCGCAACACGGTGAAGCTAAGGGTTACTACGACTCTCTTGTTGCCGAGGCGCAGCGCCGAAGCGACCGAATCATTAGTGCGGCTCGTGGCGACTATGACGAAATTATTGCCAAGGCTAAGCAAGAAGCGGCTCGCATCGCAGATGAGGCAATGCGTGAGGCCGGTTCAATTCGAGGTTCAATCTCGACCGAAGTCGCGAAAATGCGCGCCGCGGCTCGCCGCGAAATTGCTTCGCTAAAGGCCGAAGTTGAGCGCGACCTCGCCGAACGCAAGCTAATTGCCTTCCGCGAAAATACTCGCAACCTAGATTTCGAAAGTGCGGCCGCGCTATTCACCGAGCAGGCACGCATCGACCTAGAACTAGAGCTGACTGCACGACGCGCAGAAGCTGAAGCCGAATACCTTCAGAAGCACCAGGAAGCCGTTGCGACAACGCAGAAGTATCTTGACGACGCGAACTCGCAACTCTCCAATGCGCTAACCCGTGCAAATGCTGCTCGCCTAGAAGCTGAGACCCTTGAGGCTGCAGCCATCTCGTTCAACCAGCAGACCACCACCTTCACTCGCCAAAAGGCGGATGCCATCATCGCGGCCGCCGACGCCGAGGCTCGAAGCATCATCGCCTCAGCACAAATCGCTGCGGCGCGTGAAATCGCATTGGCTACCGAAGCAACCGTAAAGATCTCATCCGAGCGCGATTCGGTCGACGTTTACCTCAAGAACTTGCGTGCAGTGCTCGATGGCGCTGGCAAGCCAACTGCCTAAATAACCTCTGACAGAGTAGGTTTGTGACTATGCAAGGCCAAACAAAAATCACAAACGGCTTCCAACTCGGACTGCTCGGTGGCCTCGGTGTGCTCACCGCCATTCTCATCGGCGGCGCTTTTCAAACCCTCGCCGACATCATCACTTACGTGGCAGCAGCAATTTTCATCGCACTCGGGCTGGATCCGATCGTAACCAAGCTCGAAGGCTTCGGATTGAAGCGCCCGGCCGCCATCCTTGCCGTGGTCTTGGTTTTGCTCGGCGGAATTGCGACCCTAATTTGGGCTATTTTTCCGACTTTGGCATCACAGGGCGCCCACTTTATCGCTAATGCGCCAACCGTCATCTCTGGTTTCGGGCAACTGCCGGTCGTAGTTCGCTTGGATAACCAACTCGGTGGCACCATTTCGAGTGCAATCGCTAGCACCGCTGATTTTCTAGCCAATTCAGCCAACTGGCCGAAGATGGTGGGCGGAGTGGTTCAGGTTGGCGTAAACATCTTCAACGGCTTCTTCGCGACTCTAGTGATTCTTATCCTGAGCCTTTATTTCATGGCATCACTGAACCGCTTCAAGGGCTTCATCTACAGCCTTGTGCCAGCTTCTAAGCGGGAGAAGTTTCACGATATCGCCGAGCAGATTGCAACTTCAGTTGGACGCTATGTCATCGGTCAGGTCACCATCGCTTCAATCAACGCGATTCTCAGCTACGTCTTTATGTCCATCGTGGGCATCCCATTCGCCCTCGTGCTCGCCTTCATTATTCTCTTGCTAGGCCTGATCCCTCTTGTAGGAACAGTCACCGGAGCGGCAATCGTGTCGTTGGTGGCACTGAGCGTTTCGCCAACCACCGCGCTAATTGCAGCGATTTACTACCTGGTCTACATGCAAATCGAGTCTTACCTAATCAGCCCAAGAATCATGAACAAGGCCGTCGCAGTGCCGGGAGCAGTTGTCGTAGTTGCCGCACTCTCCGGTGGCGCATTGCTCGGCGTTCTGGGTGCCTTGGTAGCCATCCCAGTTGCGGCTTCAGTTATGTTGATCATCCGCCAAATCCTGGTTCCTCACCAGGACTCCAAGTAACCGCGAACCGCCTAGATAGCGACCTGTTCAGGCAGCGGATACGCATCCGGGTTCACGACCCGTACGACCTCATTCAAGACTCGCGTAGTCGATGACTCCCCTACCCATAGGTGCTTAGCCCCATCGACGCCGATTATCTCTATGTCGTCGACCATGGAGAATCGTTCACGCGCTTCCGGAGGTTGCAGATAATCATCCAACTCAGGAACGATTGCCACCAAGTGTTTGCCCGAACCATTCCAGCGCGATAATTCCGCCTCTGAGGTTCGATGAAGTGGCGGTGAAAGCAGAATCGCGCCGAGCACTGGGTGATCGACTCCATACTTGAGAGCCAGTTCGGTTCCGAAAGACCAGCCCAGAAGCCAGAGATTAGGAAGCCCTCGCTCGATTGCGAAAGCTACCGCTGCGGCCACATCGGCGTGCTCGGTATTTCCGTGGCCGAATTCGCCCTCGCTGGTGCCTCTCGGAGAGCTGGTGCCTCGGGTATTGAATCTCAGGACTGCCAAGTCGGCGAGGTAAGGAAGTCGATTAGCCGCCTTACGCAAAACATGCGAGTCCATGAAGCCACCGTGGGTTGGCAGCGGGTGCATCGTGATCAGCGTAGCTCGAGGCGCCTTGCCAACCGGTAAAGCCAACTCGCCCACAAGCTTCAGCCCATCTGAGGTGGTTAGGACAATTTCCTCACGGATTGACGGCAGCTCTACTCCCGATCTGATCTCAATCATTTCGCTCATAACAGAGGCCCCTGAAAGGACTTCCAGCATGCCGTGTGAAAGTGTCGGCGGGTGTCCACGCCTCGAATTTCATCCCAGGCGACAATGTGACTGATGCCCTTGGCGATTTGCAAGTGGCAATGTGGACAAACCCAGGTTTTGCCATCGTCGGCATTCGCACCGATGCTGGTTTGCGTGGTGTATTCGACTCCGCGTTTGATTTCAGATCTTCGCAAGCCAAGACGCACGGTGTTTAGATCGAGATCTGCCACCTCATCGATACGAGGCTTGGAGCGCTTCGGTCGATTACTTCTTGGCATCAGTACCAGCCGAACTTGTCGGAGTGAGCCAAAGCTCCACACGGAGCACCGAAGCGAGCCTTGATGTATTTCACACCCCAACGAATCTGAGTCTCAGGGTTGGTCAACCAGTCAGCGCCTTCACTCGCCATTTTCGTGCCTGGCAGCGCCTGAGGGATTCCATAGGCACCAGAGCCCGAGTTTGAGGCGTTCACGCGCCAGTTTGACTCGCGCTCCCAGAGCTTAACCAGGCATGAATACTGATCTTCACCAAACTTCATGCTGGTGAGCATGTCGTACGCGTAGGCCTTTGCGGTTCCAGGGCTTGGCGCAGATGCCGACTCAACGAACATGGCGGCAGCATCGCTTCCGGTGATGATGTTGAATCCACCACGGGTAAACGAAATCTGCTGAGTGCTCGCGTAACCATAAGTTTGGGTAGGGTCTTTTTCATTCGCGAAATCAAAGGCCATCATGGTGCTGGCGCTGGCCATGGTGCCAGAGTACGGGTCAACGATTGTGACCAAAATGAAGGAAACGCTGAACACGAAGCCCCAAAACGGTCTGAAGAAGTTCTTTTTCAGGCGAGGAATCTGTGGGCGAACAAGCGGAGTTTTGTCGAAGGCGAGGTCGGCTAAATGGCCAACCTTTTGTGACAGCGAAGGCTGCAGTGCCTCGTGTCTACCCATGAAAAACCTCTTGAATTCTTACGATTACCGAAGTTATAAGTCTACCCGAGGGTAGTTTTTGTGGCTAGTGAGTTGGTTAGCCCGCAGGCAGCAACTGCTTAGGACAAGAGCTTAAAACACGACTCATCGCATCTTTTTCTGCGCTGGTTACCCAGAGCTTATATTTTGCCTTCACAGCAATCTGACGTGAGACGTAGGTGCAACGAAACGATTTATTTGGCGGAAGCCAGGTTGCGGCGTCACCGTCACCCTTCGACTCGTTTGTCGGCCCGTCGACGGCTAGCAAATTCAGCGGGTCGTTGTAGAAGTTATAACGGTTAGCCGAAGTCATCTGCTGAGCGCCTTTTTGCCAGGCGTCACTGACGGCCACGATGTGATCAATCTGAACCGCAAGCGACGTTCTGACTCCACGAACAAAGTTGATAGTTGCCCCGGTATAAGGGTCTTGAAGAACTCCGGTTGCCACTATGCAGTTCTCCCCCGAACGCCAAGTGATCGACCTCAGGTCACGCTTCAGAATGTAATTGCGGGTATCACAGTAGCCAATGTCGCCCCAGCCATCGCTAAACAACGAACGCGAGTAGCCGGTCTTCGGTGCTCGTCCTTTCACGGCAAGTTTCGCGAGGACCTTAGTCGCCAGCGGTTGCGAGGCTGCTACCGCCGCCTGCGGCACAATTGACACGCCGATAAGCATCACAGCAACCACAAGGATGCCGGTGAACGACTTTCTAGCGATTTTGTTCAATTTGAATGGCTTCGATTACACGATCAATGAAGGCATCAACCTGAGCTTCGACATAGCCGAGGCGTTTGACATTGAAAACGACTCTGCGAACGTCATCTAGGGCCAGAGGAGCACCCGACTCTAGGTGGCGAAGAATGTGCTCACAAAGCGCGTCCACCTGCTTTTTGCTGTAACCGCGCAACAGTAGGCCGGTGTTCGAAAACCTTTTACCGCGCGGGCGTTCAACTCTGCCACGAATCAATTCAACGACTCTTGCGTAACGATCATCCAGCGCGAAACTTCCTCGCTCGGTCTTTTGTCGCTGAAGCTCGCGAGAAGCAAAACTATCCTCGAGCTTATCCATGGCACCATCAACAATGGCCAGTTCATAACCGCCGTGCACTAGGTCAAATTCGGTGTTACGCACGTCGTACGCCGTTATCCCGCCGTCAACCGGGTTGGTGAATTGAGCGCGAGCGCGAACCAGGAAGGCATCAACCTGATCGGCCGAATAGCCTGGCTGCTTCTTGGCGGCTCGAGGGAATGTGAAACTCATTTGTTAGTCTTTCGGCCTAGATTATTGGGCGATCGGGAAGAAAATGCTGGCAAAAAGATAGGCAATCAGCGCAGCTGGCAAAATCGAATCCAGTCGATCCATAACGCCACCATGGCCTGGTAGTAACGAACTCATGTCTTTGACTCCGAGGTCACGCTTGATGAGAGATTCAGCCAGGTCACCAAAAACAGCGGCGAGCAGCATGACAGCGGCAAACAGGACGCCTAGCCACCAGGCTGCGTGAAGCGCTAAGACCAAGAAAAGAATCGCTGATAGAGAGCCGGCAACAATCGAGGCAATCAAACCCTCGATGCTCTTTTTTGGGCTTACCCCCGGCGCCATTTGGTGTTTGCCGAGCTTTCGGCCAACCAGGTAACCAGCGGTGTCGATCATCGAAACGGTAACCACAAACGCGATCACCCAGATGGCGCCGTCATTTGGTCGACGCAAGAGCAAGATGGCGAAGCTGGTCATCAGCGGAACATAGATCACCACAAATGCCGAGGCAGCGAAATCACGGATGGTGGTGCGAAACGCCTGTGCTGGCTGCTGTCGACGCTCCCACAGCAGGTGTGCACTGCGCCAAAGGATCAGCGCTGCGACGGTTGCTAGCGAAACGATCCACTGCCCCTTCGGGCCGCCGAAAAAAGCAGCCGGCATGATGATTAGAGAGCCAATTACGCTAGGTACTCGAGGAACATACCAGCCCTTGATGCGAAGTGCAGTTGAGAGCTCCCAGGCTCCAAACCCTGCGGCGGCGGCTGCAAGAACCATGAAAAGCTCTTTATAAATCAGCACTGAAAGCAGAAAAGCGCCCCCAAGTAACAGGCCGACAGCTATCGATTTGGATAGGCTGCGACCCGCCGGGGCGCTCTTCTGATCAGTCAATTAAACCTCTAGAAGTTCGGCTTCTTTGCGCTTCAAGGCTTCGTCGATTGCATCAACGTAGTTCTTGGTCAGCGAATCAAGTTCTTTTTCAGCGCGGGCGATTTCATCGTCTCCGGCTAGTCCATCCTTCTTGGCAGCTGCCAAGTCATCGTTGCCCTTGCGACGGATGTTTCGCACGGCCACTCGGTGGTCCTCTGCCTTGCCCTTCACGAGCTTCACGTAGTCGCGACGACGCTCTTCGGTTAGGTCAGGAAGAGTAACGCGAATCAAGTTGCCATCGTTCTGCGGGTTAGCGTCAAGGTTTGGCATCTCGCGAAGTGCCTGCTCGATTGCCTTCAAGGCGCCCTTGTCGTAAGGGGTGATGACAATGGTTCGCGCTTCTGGGTTGGCGAGCTGACCGAGCTGGCCCAGAGGTGTTGGGGTGCCGTAGTAGTCAACCATTACCTTCTGGAACAGCTGTGGGTTCGCGCGGCCGGTACGGACGTTTGCGAAGTCTTCCTTGGCCGACTCGACGGCCTTAGCCATCTTCTCGGTAGCGGTGTTGAGGATTTCGGTAAGCATTTCTATCTCCTGTTTTGTGAAATCTGCGAAACCTAGGCGGTTACGAAGGTGCCGATCTTCTTGCCCTTGATGGCGTCGGTTACGTTGCCCTGACCCTGCATTCCAAAGACGCGCATCGGCATCTTGTTGTCCATGCAGAGGCTAAACGCGGTTGCGTCGACAACCTTCAATCCTTGGATGAGTGCATCCTGGTAAGTAATTGATTCAAGTTTGACAGCCTTTGGATCTTTCTTAGGGTCTGCCGAGTAGACGCCATCGACACCGTTCTTGGCAACCAAGACCTCGTCGGCGTGAATCTCTAGTGCACGCTGAGCTGCGACTGTGTCGGTTGAGAAGTATGGCAAGCCAGCGCCTGCACCGAAAATCACAACGCGACCCTTTTCGAGGTGACGAACTGCTCGAAGTGGAATGTAGGCCTCGGTAACCTGGGCCATGTTGATGGCTGACTGAACTCGGGTGCTCACGCCTGCCTGCTCGAGGAAGTCTTGAAGGGCGAGCGCATTCATGACCGTTCCCAACATACCCATGTAGTCTGCGCGCGAGCGGTCCATTCCGCGCTGCGAAAGCTCTGCGCCTCGGAAGAAGTTTCCGCCGCCGACCACGATCGCAACCTCTGCTGTTTTGGCACCCTCGGCGATCTCGCGGGCCATTTCAGCCACGATGTCTGGGTTAACTCCTAGAGTTCCGCCACCAAAGGCCTCACCCGAAAGCTTTAGCAGAACGCGGCGCTTCTTCTGTGCCATGGGTAACCCTCCAAGAGTCTGAGATTTTCTTTCTCTATTGTAAACGAGCAGCAAAAAAGGCTCGGCCGAAAACGACCGAGCCTTTGATGTTTTTAGCTTTAGTTATGCACCGACGCGGAAGCGAACGAATGCTGAAACGGTCACGCCTGCGGTCTCTAGAACCTTGGCTACTGATTGCTTGTTGTCCTTTGCGAAGTCCTGCTCAAGAAGCACGTTCTCCTTGAAGAAGCCGGTAACGCGGCCTTCAACGATCTTTGAAAGCGCAGCCTCTGGCTTGCCTTCGTTGCGTGCGGTCTCTTCAGCGATGCGACGCTCGGTTGCAACGGTCTCAGCGTCTACGTCTTCACGAGAAAGAACGGTAGGTGAGAACGCAGCGATGTGAACTGCAACATCGTGTGCGGTTTCAGCGTCTGAACCTGAGTAAGCAACAAGAACACCAACCTGTGGAGGTAGGTCCTTGCTGGTGCGGTGTAGGTAAGCGTCAACGGCTGCATCCTTTAGAGATGCAACACGGCGAAGCTCAACCTTCTCGCCCATGATTGCTGCTTCGTCGTTGATTGCGTCAGAAACTGACTTGCCGCCTAGGTCTGCAGTAAGTGCAGCCTCTAGGGTCTCGGCGCCAGCCGCTGCGATTGCGTCAGCAACCGACTCAGCAAGTTCAACAAACTTAGGGGTCTTTGCAACGAAGTCGGTCTCGCAAGCAAGCTCGATTAGGTAGCCGGTGCCACCATTTACGCGAGCCACAACCAAACCATTGCTGGTGGTGCGACCTTCACGCTTGGTAACGCCCTTTAGGCCCTTAAGGCGAAGGAACTCAAGAGCCTTGTCGACGTTGCCGTCAGCCTCGTCTAGAGCACCCTTGCAGTCCATCATTCCGGCGCCGCTGCGGTCGCGCAACGCCTTTACATCTGCGGCGGTGTAGTTTGCCATCTTTACTTTGCTTCCTCTGCTGCAACAGCTGCTGCTGGTGCTTCTACGGTCTCGGTTGCTGCTGCGGCTGCGTTGCCCTGCTCTAGAAGCTCGCGCTCCCACTCAGCTAGAGGCTCTGCTGCTGCCTCTGGCTTTGCGTGACGAGCGATTAGGCCCTCAGCAACAGCGTCAGCAATAACGCGGGTTAGTAGGTGAACTGAACGAATTGCGTCGTCGTTACCTGGAATACCGATGGTGACCTCATCTGGGTCACAGTTGGTGTCGAGGATACCGATAACTGGAATGCCCAGCTTCTTCGCCTCGGTGATCGCTAGGTGCTCCTTGTTGGTGTCAACAACCCAGATCGCTGATGGAGTCTTGGTGATGTTGCGGATACCGCCTAGGGCCTTCTCTAGCTTGTCCTTCTCGCGGCGAAGGATAAGAAGTTCCTTCTTGGTTAGACCAGTCTTGGTCGCGCCTGAGAAGTCCATGACCTCAAGTTCCTTTAGACGTGAAAGACGTCCCTGGATGGTCTGGAAGTTGGTCAAAAGACCACCCAACCAACGCTGGTTGATGTAAGGCTGGCCTACGCGAAGAGCCTGCTCAGCGATTGCCTCCTGAGCCTGCTTCTTGGTACCTACGAATAGGATGCTGCCGCCGTGTGCAACGGTCTCCTTGACGAAGTCGTATGCCTTGTCAATGATGGCAAGTGACTGCTGTAGGTCGATGATGTAGATGCCTGAACGGTCGGTCAGAATGAAACGACGCATCTTTGGGTTCCAACGACGGGTCTGGTGACCGAAGTGGACGCCGCTGTCGAGCAGCTGGCGGATTGTTACAACTGCCATGGCAGTCTCCTTTTCGGCGCGCGAAGGCGCCACTCAGTTTTCTGTTCCAGACGGTTGTCTGGCACACCTGGTGCCGGATCTGTTCCGCCTTGATTACTCGAGGACTGAGTGGAACGTGGATCTGATTCGACACGCGAAGTCAACAGGCGCGACAAAATCGCTCAAGTTGCTAGTTACAACCATACCAGCCGATAGCTCACTTATCCACCGCTTTACCAATGTTTATAAGCATTTGCTTACTCCAGGCCGATGCTGAATCATGCCCTTAAAACTCGTCACCGTAGCCTTACTCATCCCGGAAATTTCAACTACTGGTTTGTCTTGGCAGATGCCATTTCTATCTCCGCATGCCCTGATTCGACCCTACCTACAGCCGAATAGCGATTATTCCGCTGGGCACCGAGGCATTGACCTTTCGGCGAGCATTGGTGAAACCATTTATGCACCCGCAGATGGTGAAGTTCGATTCTCAGGAAAGCTCGTTGACCGTGGCGTGCTCTCGATCATCCATGCCGGCGGAATGATTAGCGAGTTCGAGCCCATCTGCTCGACCTTGCAGCCTGGTGACAAAGTTAAAAAGGGAACCCCAGTTGGGTCACTCTGCAACCCAGATGTAACCTACAAGCTCCACTGCCCGACATCGACCTGCGTGCATTTCTCGCTCAGAATCGCCGGCGCCTACGTTTCGCCTCAAGCCCTAATCGGTGGCCTAAATCCAAGCAGGTTACTGCCCTACGCGCGTGGATGAGCGTTTTTATAGCCATCCTTGAGACGTTCAATCGAAACGTGTGTGTAAATCTGCGTCGTGCCAAGACTTGCATGGCCGAGAAGTTCTTGAACGGCTCGAAGATCGGCACCGCCATCGAGAAGGTGTGTTGCCGCACTGTGCCTGAGGGCGTGAGGGCCGGCAACACCGGTTGCAGTTGATTCCAGCAAGTTAGCCACCAAGGCGTAAATCTGCCTTACTCCAACTCGTTGTCCCCGCGAGTTGAGAAACAGCGCTGAACCAGTCGCATCCCCCACAAACTCGTTACGAGCGAGCCTTATCCAGTTATCCAGAGCGTCTCTGGCCGGCTGGCCAAAGGGGACCATTCGCTCCTTCGAACCCTTTCCCATCAACCGCACAATGTTGCGACTGTAGTCAATGTCCCCAAGATCAAGAGCGGCCAGTTCACTTACTCGCGCGCCAGTGGCATAGAGCAATTCGACCATCGCTAGATCCCTCAACCCGGATGGGTTGTCTAACGTGGCTTTAGTCGTCAGCCAAGTGAAAACCTGCTCGATACTCTCTCGTGAAACAACCTTTGGAAGGGTTCGGCTTGCCTTCGGCGAGCGCAGTCTGAGCCCTGGATCATCTTGGAGCGACCCGGTCTTCAGCAGCCAAGCCGTAAATGCTCGCGCAGCCGCACTCTTACGGGCGATGGTGGCTTTCGATGCCTGCTTTTCACTTACCCGCCAAAGCCAGTCGCGAAGAGTTTCAAGAGTGATGAGATCGACAGGGTCAGTGCCCTCAAACTTCATGGTTTGGCAGAGGTCTTCTACATCAGCGAGATATGCCTTGACCGTATTTGGCGAATAACCCTTGGCAGAGGATAGGTAAACCGAGTAATCGGTTTTTGCCTGCCCAAGGGTTTTCGTCATACTTCAACCATAGTTCGCCAACGGTTACCTGAGTCGACGCCACCCATGCGACTCCAACTCGATAAAGCCCAGCAACGACAGACTGGCTAAACCTATCTCGGCTTCTGCCTTGGTAAGGCCCGCCTGAGTGCAAATCTCCCCAAGGTCAGCTTCGCCAAAGCCAATTACGTCGTAGACGCGGGTTTCTAATGCCCCCAAGCCAAAGTTCTCTAACTCGCTATTCAAATCCGCCGAACCCACCAACTCCATGATGTCCTGAGCGCAAGTTACAAGGCTGGCTTTAGCGGCTCTAATGAGCTGGTGACACCCGTCAGACGCCGAGGAACCGATTGGTCCGGGCACTGCACCCACTGGGCGATCGAGTTCTAACGCGCGATTGGCGGTACTTACTGCCCCCGATCGTGGGTTTGCCTCAACTACCACCGTTGCAGCGCCAAGAGCGGCGATCAATCTGTTCCTCTGCAGAAACCTCCACTTGGTCGGCTCAGCACCTGGTGGCATCTCGCTGAGTAAAGTGCCTCGCTTTCTAATGCTTCCGAATAACTCGGCGTTACCGGAAGGATAGAGCCGGTCTAGGCCACCAGCCATCATGGCCACGGTTAGTCCTTCGGCTGCGATGGCGGCTCGGTGAGCTGACGCATCGATGCCGTATGCCCCGCCAGAAACAATGACGCTGCCCCTGGCAGCCAATGGTTCAATCAAATCCGCACATGCGCTTTGACCGTATTCGGTCGAGATACGCGACCCTACAAAAGAAAACGAATCAGAAAGACCATCAAACGCTGATCGCTCCCCAAGGCCCCACAAACCACGCGGGGCATGTTTTTCGAGGTCTAGAAGCCGCGCAGGCCAAGCATGATGTTCGGATGTAGCGAACCAGCCACCGAGCCTTGCCATATCCCGGCAAGCCTCAACTACCCGCCTCAGGCTCATTCTTGGAGCCCAGCGCTGTCTGGCATCCGCTGCAACTCTTTCGAAGCTTCTGAATCGCTCAACACCCGAGTTTTGCTGATCGCTAAGCATGGACAGGTATTTGCCTGGGTTGGTCTTCTCAAGTTCAAGGACCAGCGCGTTTGCCGCACCAAATGACGATATCAATAGACCCGCGAACGAATCTCCGGGCTCACAAATCAGGCTCCAGCAAATCGCAGCAAAGAAGTCTGAAGGATTCTCTTGCGAATCTTTGAGCATCAATGGAGTGATTGCCGCCACGAGATCAGTTTCGGCAATGCGGAGACCTGGATGAATCACCACGATGTGACACCGTGTCCCCCACGAAGCCCAATCGCCTTTGCTACGTCTTCGGCAACAACCTTCGCTCTATCGTTGAGGTCGGCACTCGACCATGCCAAACGTAGGCATCGGTCATAACCCCGCATGCTTAGCTTTCCACGATCTAGCGCCAGGTTGAGAGGCTTAGCGACCTGACTGTCTAATCTCAGATGCCGCCTCAGGTAGGAACCAGGAACATGCGCATTTACAGACCATGGTGTGTCTCTTAGTCGATGCCCAGCCCGATCTCTTGCCAGTTGAACTCGTTGCCTTATTTCACTGCTTGAGCGACCTACCTGGGTTGCACCCAGGTTGGCCAAGGCAGAATGAACGGCACTCGCCGGCTGAACCTTGAAGCGGACATCAATTCGGTCTAACAGTGGCCCAGACAGCTTGTTGAGGTAGGCCAGCCGAGCCGAAGCAGCGCAGACGCAGGCTCGCCCCTGGCCGAAGAAGTTGCCGCACGGGCATGGGTTTGCGGCCATCACCAACTGAAATCGAGCCGGAAATCTTGCTACTCCTGCACTGCGATGCACTAGAACTTCGCCAGATTCAAGGGGCTGACGTAAAGCCTCGAGAAACTGACGTTGAAACTCTGGGGCCTCGTCTAAAAATAGAACCCCGTTGTTGGCTAAAGAGACCAGCCCAGGACGCGGGTAGTTAGCACCACCGCCGATAAGTGAAACGAGGCTCGCACTGTGGTGAGGCGCTTCGAAGGGGCGCAGGTTTGATAACGCTTGGCTCCCAGTTACGCCAGTGGATTTAGCGAGCGATCGGATGGCAGCCGTTTCGATAGCTTCGTCCTGGCTTTGCGGCGGCAAAATTGAAGGCAATCGCTCTGCGAGCATGGTTTTTCCCGCGCCCGGTGGGCCGATGAGAAGAATGTGGTGCGCGCCGGCTGCCGCAATCGTTAGGGCCTCAACCGCCTCTTCCTGGCCGACAATGTCACTGATGTCAGCATCGCTTTGGACTCGGGCGTCGAGCGCTCCGTTAGTTAGTGGCTCGCTCTCGAGGGCACCAACGGGCAACTTTCCTAAGTGAAATGCAATCACCTGTCGTAGATTGCGTGCACCCAGAACCTCAACACCTTGCACCATTTTTGCTTCGGCAAGGTTTTCGAGGGGAACAACGAATTTGAGAAACCCCTCACGCTTTGCAGCCAAAAGTGCTGGCAGCACCCCGGGCACCGGCCGAACGGAGCCATCCAAACCGAGTTCACCCAAGTGAATCCACTTACTAACCGATACGGCTGGCACTTTTGAATCGGCCGCGAGAATCGCCAGAGCGATGGCCAAGTCAAAGATTGCGCCGCGCTTCGGCACGGCGGCGGGCGAAAGATTGACGGTAACACGCCTACCCGGAAGTGGAACCCCAGCATTATGCGCTGCGGATCGCACACGGTCTCGAGATTCCGATAACGAGGCATCGGGCAACCCAACCAGAACAAACGAGGGCAAATTGCTGGAAATCTCCGCTTCGATTTCAATGATCGTGCCATTCAAGCCAATCAAACTAACGGCGTAAGACTTAGATACCGGCATCAGAACACCTGCTTCAGATGTTCGATTGAGACGCGACCGCCGCTAATGAGAACAGAAATCGCGTCTAAGCGCACCTTGATTCCACTCACCTGTTTCAGTGAGCACCAATCGGCGGCCAGTCGGCGCATCCGGGCTATCTTTTCGGGGGTTATCGCTTCAAAAGGATGACCGAATCCGGAACCGTTTCGAGTCTTAACCTCGACAAAAACAATTCGGCCATTCAGACTTGCTATGAGATCAATTTCTCCGCTGGATGATCGCCAATTGCGGTCAATTATTTCGTAGCCGCGGTCCCGAAGATAGATGGCGGCACGTTCTTCGCCGTACCGCCCAATGCTTTGCCTGAGATTCATGACACTTACTGTGCCAAGGGCAAGGATGAAAGCGGTTCAAATCACTGCAAGATGTGCATTAGTTGCTAGCGAGCGGAACTGTGGGCATTGAGGCTATTCGCCTACGGCTAGTTCTTTCGGAATGTCGAATGCCTTACCCGAGAGCTCTTCGACGTTTACATCCTTGAATGTAAGAACGCGAACGTTCTTCACGAACCTGTCGGTGCGGTAGATGTCCCAAACCCAGACGTCGGCCATGTTTAGCTCGAAGTAGAAGTCAGTTGGAGTATCAACGCGAACCAGAGTCACTTCGTTGGCTAGGTAAAAGCGACGCTCGGTCTCGATGACGTACTTGAATGTCGCGACAACATCCTTGTATTCGCGATAGAGAGCAAGCTCAGCCTCGCGGTCGTAGTCTTCGATTTCGTTCTCGTCCATGTAACCAGTCTATTCCTCGGTGAAGAGCGGACCGTCGCCGAGAATCTTGGTGAGCCATGTGTGCCGGTGCACCTCACTTGGACCGATCGATCGAATGGCATGGATGTGAGCCTCCGACGCGTAACCCTTGTGGCCTTCAAAACCAAACTCGGGGTGACTGTTCGCTAGCTCAATCATTAGATTGTCGCGTTCTACCTTCGAAATCACCGAGGCGGCGGCAACTGAAACGCAGTCGCGGTCTGCCTTGGTTCGAACAATCACTGGGATGCCCGACGCCTTCGCACCCAGCCAGTTGTGTGAGCCATCCAGGATGATGATTGCGCCATCCTGGGCGATCGAACGACGCAGGTTGGCAACGGATAGAAGTTGATCCATGGCCCGAGAGGCCGACGTGGCAAGCGCGTGTACGATTCCGTGCGCATCAATTTCTGCAGCCGAAGCCATACCAACGGCATGGCCTACCACCCAATCCTTGATGGGTTGGAGGATCTCGAGTCGGGCCTTCTCGCTAAGAAGTTTCGAATCCTTTAGATTCGCTGGCCAAGGCAGCTCTATGCGTTGGTCCATTCGATCAAGGATGGCCACGCCAACTGCAACCGGGCCAGCGATGGCACCGCGGCCAACTTCATCCATGCCGATGATGTATCGAACACCGGAGGCCCAGAGTTCCCGCTCTAGGTTAAGGCTTGGGAACGTCTTTGAAGACATTAGCGAAGTTATCTAGCCAGGTCCAGTGCGAGGTTGGCCAACTAATCAGGATTGCGCGACCAACGATGAACTGTTTTCCAACAAAACCCTTGCTTGGCAGGTCTCCGTGGAAGCGAGAATCTTCGCTGTTACCGCGGTTATCACCCATGACCCAGATGGATCCCTCTGGAACCGTGACGTCAAACTTCACGTCTGAAGGTTTTACGCCCTTGTCTAGATAGGTTTCGGTGATTGCTTTGCCGTTGATGGTTAGCTTGCCATCGGCGCTGCAGCAGACGATGTGGTCGCCACCGACGCCGATAACGCGCTTGACCAGATGCTGACTGCTGTCAGGAGCTGTCAATCCAAAAGCCGAGAGGAACCAGTCTGCAGTGGCCTCAATTGGGGTCTGAGCCTTGGTCGAAACCGTGCCCAGCCAGCCGCCCGGATCCTTGAACACGACAACGTCGCCGCGTTCAATTGGAACCACGTTTGGCACGAGCTCATTGACGATGATTCGGTCATCGATCTGCAAAGTCGAAAGCATCGACCCCGACGGAACGAAGAAAGAGCGAACCAAGAAGGTCTTGATTAACAGAGAAAGCACCAACGCAGAACCCACGATTACTAGCAGGTCGATCAAGAAAGAAACGAACACGTTCTTTCGGAATCGACTCCACTTTGAACCGGAGTTGCGTGGTGCTTTTCTGTTAGGGCTTAGAAACTGCCCAAGGTTAGTCATGGTCTAGAAACGCCAGGCCAGATTAGTTCTGGTTGTCGCGCTTCTCGAGGATCTTGGCCTTCTTGCCGCGTAGGTCGCGTAGGAAGTAAAGCTTCGCACGACGAACTGCACCGCGTGAAACAACTTCGATCTTCTCTAGAACTGGTGAGTGAACTGGGAAGGTACGCTCAACACCAACCTGGAATGAAACCTTGCGAACGGTGAAGGTCTCGCGAACCGACTCGCCTGAACGGCGGATAACGATGCCCTTGAAAACCTGGACACGGCTGCGGTTACCTTCAATGATGTTTACGTGAACGTTTACGGTGTCACCAACACGGAATGCTGGGATGTCTGAGCGTAGTGACGCTGCGTCGACTGAGTCGAGAATGTGCATTTTGAATCCATCTCTGTTACTGCACGCAGGTCAACAACGGGTAAGTTTTATGATTTGTGCCCTGATGCCTAACTCCCCTGCGGCAGAGTGTCTAAGGCGGACAACCTCATTATTCTAGCGGATGAAAGCTAGTCAGGCAATAAGTCGGGGCGAACGCGCTTGGTGCGTTCGATTTGCTGATCCTTACGCCACTTGGCGATGAGTGCGTGATTGCCGCTAAGCAAAACGTCTGGCACCTCAAGGTCTCGCCAGACTGCCGGCTTGGTGTAGCTCGGGTACTCGAGTAGCCCATCCGAGTGAGATTCTTCAATCAAACTCTCGGCGTTTCCGATGACACCAGGGATGAGTCGGGCGATTGCCTCGACCATAGCGATCGCGGCAACTTCGCCGCCATTCAAAACGTAGTCACCCAGACTAATCAAGCGAACTCGCCCCTTGGTGGCAGCGTAATCGACGACGCGCTGGTCAATGCCCTCATAGCGACCACAGGCAAAGACGATGTGATCTTCTTTGGCTAGTTCGTATGCGGTGGCTTGCTTGAACTGCTCACCCGCAGGTGAAGTGAAGATGATGGTGACGTTTCCGTCGGCCGGAAGGATCTCATCGAAAGCCTCGCCCCATGGCTCTGGCTTCATGAGCATGCCGGCGCCGCCACCGTAAGGACTGTCGTCTACGGTCTTGTGCTTGTCGTGAGTGAAGTCGCGAAGGTCGTGAACGCGGAGGTCAATGATCTCTTTTTCGCGGGCTTTACCGAGCAGAGAAATGTCTAGAGCCTTGAAGTACTCCGGAAAAATCGAAATAGCGTCAATGCGCACGATTAATCCTCGACTACCTCTTCAAAAAGGCCACCTGGAGGGGTGATTGTTACCTCGCCCTTGGCGATGTCTACGGTCGGCACGAAGGCCTTGATGAATGGCAACAGCACTTCATCGGTTTCGGTCTTCACAGCAAGGCAGTCCTGAGCAGGCAGGTGATCGACGCGAATAACTTCACCAATCTGCACGCCATCACGGATGACTTTCAGGCCGATTAGTTGGTGGTCATACCAAGCGTCTGGCTCTTCTGGAAGCACCTCAGCGTCGGCGTTCACCAACAAAATTGCCTTGATTAGAGTTTCGGCCGCGTTGCGGTCTTCGATGTTCTCGAGGAAGAGAACCGGAGACTGGTTGTAATAGCGGAGTTCTTTGACGGTTACGGTCTTGCCGAACCAAGGAGAGGTATCTGGGACCTGAAGGTCCAGGACAGCGCCGGTTTTGAACCGAGTCTCAGGGCTGTCGGTGTAAAGCTCGAGTTTGAAAGCTCCCTTTAGGCCATGCGCTTTGACTAGGCGGCCAACTCGGAGCGTGGTCTTGCTAGAAATCGGTGTCCACCACGTCTACACGAACCTTCTTGCCATCGGCAAGAGCGTTTACGAGGGTGCGCAGTGCTTTAGCGGTGCGGCCGTTGCGCCCGATCACGCGGCCCAGATCGTCTGGGTGCACGTGAACCTCAAGCAAGTCGCCTCGCGAGGTTGATCGTGCAGTCACGGTAGCGTCGTCTGGATTGTCGACGATTCCCTTGACCAGGTGTTCGAGCGCAGCGGCTAGCACTTACTTAAGCCTCTTCTGCAGGAGCTGCAGCTTCTTCAGCTGCCTCTTCGACTACTGCTGCTTCTTCAGCAGCTGGAGCCTCAACGGCCTCGTCTGCTGCATCTGCAACTGCGTCTTCGATTACTGCTACTGCTTCGTCAGCTGCATCTGCAGCCTCAGCGATTACGTCCTCAGCAGCTGGAGTTTCCTCAGCCTTTGGAGCAACCTTGATCTCAGCCTTTGGCACGAGAACGGTCTTCTTCTTTGAGTCGATTACGTACTCAGCCTTAGCTTCCTTCACCTGAACGGTGTTCTTAGCTGACTTGTCACCCTTTGACTTCTGAAGGTCACCGGTGAGCTTGAGAAGAACTGCTACCTGCTCGGTTGGCTGTGCGCCAACGCCTAGCCAGTACTGAGCGCGCTCAGAGTTGATCTCGATGATTGATGGGTTCTCGGTTGGCACGTAGCGACCGATCTCCTCGATTGCGCGGCCGTCACGCGCGGTGCGTGAGTCAGCTACGACGATGCGGTAGTGAGGTGCACGGATCTTGCCCATGCGCTTGAGGCGAATTTTTACAGCCACGATTGCTCCTGTTTTTCGTAATGGTGCGAACGTTCAACCGTGAGCGTGGGGGCACACTCGGTGAAAAAGCTCTAGGGGTTACCGGACACGTTTGGTTAGAGGGTCAAACGCACGGCAACCGCTCTATTCTGCCAGAAATACCTGAGTTCCGCCACTCATCAGCGGGGTTTTTTCCGAAGAAAAGACTTAGTTGCCCAAACCGAAGGCTGAACCGGCGCCCTTTTCGGTCGAACCGGCAGCCGAACCTCCAGCAAGACGAGCCGCTTCTTCTGCCGCGCGCTTAGCCGGGTTGCCAGACTTAGAGCCCTTCTTGCCCTTGTCCTTACCCTTCGACTTGCCGCCGCCAAAACCACCCATACCTGGCATGTTTGGCATTCCCGGCATACTTGGGACTCCGCCCTTGGCCATGGTTTTCATCATTTTGGCGGCTTGCTCAAAGCGGTTGACGAGTGAGTTGACGTCGGTCACGGTCATGCCCGAACCCTTGGCAATTCGCAAGCGACGAGAACCATTCAAGATCTTTGGCTGACGACGTTCCGCTGGGGTCATCGAACGAATAATTGCCTCAGTGCGGTCAATTTCGCGTTCATCAAAGTTTTCCAGCTGCTGACGCATCTGCCCGGCGCCGGGCATCATTGCCAACATGCTCTTGAGCGAACCCATCTTGCGCAATTGCTGCATCTGATCGAGGAAGTCTTCAAGGGTGAATGTCTCCTTGGCCAACTTCTCGGCCATTGCGCGTGCTTCGGTCTCATCAAACTGACGCTGAGTCTGCTCAATCAGGGTGAGGATGTCACCCATGTCGAGAATGCGACTCGCCATACGGTCTGGATAGAACGGCTCGAAGGCATCCATGCCCTCACCGTTCGAAGCGAAGATAATCGGCTTGCCGGTAACCGAAGCCACCGAAAGCGCGGCACCACCGCGGGCATCGCCGTCCAGCTTGGTAAGCACCGAACCGGTGATTCCGACACCCTCATCGAAAGCCTTGGCGACGTTTACTGCGTCCTGACCAACCATCGAGTCGATGACGAAGAGCACTTCATCCGGGTTGACGGCGTCACGGATGTCTTTCGCCTGCTTCATCAGCTCTTCGTCGATGCCGAGGCGACCGGCGGTGTCGACGATGACGACGCTGAACATCTTCTGCTCGGCGTGCTTGATCGAATCCTTGGCTACCTTTACCGGGTTGCCAACGCCGTTACCCGGCTCTGGAGCAAAAACCTGAACGCCGACTCGTTCACCGACTACCTGAAGCTGATTTACCGCGTTTGGACGCTGAAGGTCGGCTGCGACCAGCAACGGAGTGTGCCCCTGGCCCTTGAGCCAGTTAGCAAGCTTTCCAGCGAGCGTGGTCTTACCCGAACCCTGCAAACCCGCCAACATGATGACGGTAGGTGGCTTCTTGGCGAAGTTGAGCTTGTGCTGTTCGCCACCGAGGATGGTGACAAGCTCTTCGTTCACGATCTGAACGACCTGCTGGGCAGGGTTCAGGGCCTTTGAAACCTCATCGCCCAAGGCACGCTCGCGAACGGCACCGGTGAAGTTCTTAACTACATCTAGGGCTACGTCGGCTTCGAGAAGGGCACGGCGAATTTCGCGAAGGGTTGCATCAATGTCAGCCGGGCTCAGCTTGCCCTTGCTGCGAAGATTCTTGAACGTTTCGACGAGACGGTCTGAAAGATTGCCAAACACTTTGGTTTCTCCTAACTCACGAGCCCGCGAGCGAACTCGGTTGCGTCAAAGAACGCAAAATCATTTATACCCTCACCGACACCGACTAGCTTGACCGGGATGCCCAGTTCGCGCTGAATCGAGTAAACGATGCCGCCCTTGGCGGTGCCATCAAGCTTGGTTAGAACAACTCCGGTCACATTGGCGATCTCGGCAAAAGCCTTGGCCTGCGACATGCCATTCTGGCCGGTGGTCGCATCGAGCACGAGCAACACCTCGCTGATCTTGGCTTGCTTCTCGATAACGCGGCGAATCTTGTCAAGTTCACCCATCAGGTCGGTTTTGTTCTGCAAGCGACCAGCGGTGTCGATAATCACGATGTCGGCATCGGCCTTGATTGCCGCTTCAACCGATTCGAAGGCCACGGATGCCGGGTCCTGCCCCTCGGTCTTCGGGCGAATCAAACTTGCTCCGGCTCGATCGGCCCAGGTGGCAACTTGCTCCACAGCGGCAGCGCGGAAGGTATCGGCGGCTCCGATGAAAACCTTCCACTCCCCTTCGCTCAGCCAATTGGCGAGTTTTCCGATCGTGGTGGTCTTACCGACGCCATTTACGCCGACAACCAAGAAAACGTAAGGCAGCTTGCCATCACTGAGGTTTAGCGCCTTGTCGTCACGGTCAAGATTTTCGGCAATAACGGCAGCCAGGATGTCCTTGAGCTCTTGCTCAGTCGAAGCTCCAGCCTTTTTGGCACGGGCCTTAACTTCGTCAACAATCGCCATTGATGCATCGATGCCGAAGTCGGCTTGAATCAAAATGTCTTCGAGTTCATCGAGGTTCTCTGGGTTGAACTTGATTCGGCTGAACAGCGAACGGATTCCCTTTTTCGCGCTTCGCTTGGGCAGCTCAACAGCGACAAGTTCTTCTTCTGGCTCTTCGACCGCGGGTTCATCGACAACAAGCTCTTCGACGACAGGCTCATGGATAACTGGTTCTTCGACCGATATAACCTCAGGCTCGGTCACCGGTTCGACAACTGGAGCGATAGGTGCTTCAACGGGCGCTTCGACTACAGGTTCAACTGCCGTTTCAACTTGCTCAATCGGCGCATCTGCTGGAGCTTCGCGCTTCTTTTTCCAGAAAAGGAAACCGGCCATGACTAAGCCTTGTCCAGAAGACGCTGGCCAACCACAGCTGAGACGCCATCCTGGCGCATCGAGACACCATAGAGGGCGTCAGCAATCTCCATGGTGCGCTTTTGGTGGGTAATGATGATCAGCTGCGAACTTGAGCGCAGGTCTTCGAAAATCTTCAAAAGGCGGCCAAGGTTTGCATCGTCGAGAGCGGCCTCAACCTCATCCATGACATAGAACGGTGAAGGGCGCGCCTTGAAGATTGCCACCATCAGTGCAACTGCTGCAAGAGAACGCTCACCACCCGAAAGCAATGACAGACGTTCGATGCGCTTTCCGGCTGGCTTCACGGTTACCTCGAGGCCGGTGGTTAGCATGTCGTCTGGGTTGGTCAAGAAAATCGAACCCGTTCCGCCTGGGAAAAGCGTTGGGAAAACGGTCTCGAAAGCCTTTCGAGTGTCTTCGAACGCGTCGGCGAAGATGGTCTGCATCTTGGTGTCGAGGTCTTCGATGATCTGAAGCAAGTCTTTTCGAGTCTGGGTCAGGTCAGCCAGTTGCTCGGTCAAGAACTTGTGGCGCTGTTCAAGAGCAGCAAACTCCTCGAGAGCAAGTGGGTTTACCTTGCCCAGGCGCTCAAACAGGCGCTCTGATTCACGAAGACGCTTGGTCTGCTCTTCGCGGTTGAAGTCTTCGTCTGGCGAGTACTCAGCAAGCAGCACATCCTGCTCTAGGCCAATTTCGTCATTGGCGCGTGACACCAGGTTGGCTAGGTTAAGACGCTTCTCGTGGTTGTTCATTTCGAAGTCGTGAACGCTCTGGGTTAGCGTCGCCAATTTCATCTGAATCTCTGCGGTTTCACCACGTAGACGAACCAACTCTTCATTCTGGTGAGCGCGGGCAACTTCTAGCTCGTGCAGACGCACCTTGGCCTGCGAAGCGCTTTCAGAAACGGCATCCATGAGAATCGGAAGGGCTTCGAGGACACGGCGAGCGCTTGCCAACTGCTTGGCTTGAGCTTCAGCCGCGGCACGCGCCTTTTCGATTGCCTCTTGCGCCTCGGCGATCTGCTCGCGAAGACCCTTTGCACGTTCGGCCTCGACGCGAACACGCTCGACTGCGGCACCTAGGTCAACACGCAACTCCAGCTCTCGCTGACGTTCTTGTTCGAGGTTCTCAGACAGACTCTGGCGGTTGGCTAGATCAAGTGCTGGTCGCTCTTGAGCGGCAAACTTGTCGTGAGCTTCAACTGCAGCAGCGAGGGCCTCTTCGGCCACGGCGATTGAGGCAACTGCCTGCTCGGCTACTCGCGAAAGACGGTCAACTTCGGCTTCCGACGCCTCGACCTGGACACGCAGACGACCTAGTTTCTCGGCATTAGCCGCAAGGGTCGCGTCGTGTTCGTTGAGAGCGGCAAGCGCATCCTTGGCCGACTTCTTGGCTTCTTCTTCGGTTGAACGGGCTTGAGCCAGATCACCCTTCAAATCATCAATCTGCTTCGAAACTTTTGAAAGTTGAGCTTCGGCTGCGTCGCGCTCGGCAACCAGCTCTAGCTTCGAAGGCTTATTTGCCGAACCACCACGGATGACAGACTCGGTGAGAACGTCACCATCAAGGGTGATCAATACCAGCTTCAACGCAGTCTTATCGGCCTTGTAAAGATTTCTAGCTGCGGCTAGATCATCCACGATGACCACGTCTGAAAGCAGAGCTAGCACGCCAGAAGGCGCTTCTACTACTTCGGCGGCAGGACGGGCGCCAGCGATGCTTGGAAGGCTGCCAGCCTTACCCTTGCTGTCTACATCGGCGACGATAAGTTCGACGCGACCGCCGTCTGCCTTCTTGAGGTGCTCAATCGCGGCAAGACCGTCTTCACGAGAATCGGCAACCAGCGCGTCAGCCAATGGGCCAAGAGCAGCAGCAATCGCGGTTTCAAAACCCGACTGAATCTTCATGTGGCTCGCAACCAAACCACGGATACCGCGCAGCCCGGCACCAGATAGTTCGCTGGCTCCGTCTTTTTGCTCAAGCATCAGGTTGAGGGCTGAACGCTTGGCCGCTAGCGAATCGCGTTCGCGCTCTGCCGAGTGCAATTCATCGCGAACCGACTCGATCTTTGCCGAGGCGTCAGAAACTGCCTTTTGGGCTGCCTCGTAACGCGCCTCGAGACCGTTGTCGGCATCCTTGCTGCCTGAATCGGCCTGCAGTTGGTTGTCTAGGGTCTCGTATTCCGCCTGACGAGCCGCACGGCGCTCCTGAGCCTCGGCTAAGGCGCTCTGGTGACGAGCGACCTCATCGCGCTTGCTGGCCAGGCGAGACTCGGCCACGGCGGCTTCGTTGGCTAGGCGGGACTTATCAAGGTCAAACTTAGAGATAAGAGCGTTCTGCTCGGCAACTTCGTTATCAAACTTCTCGAGTTCATCACGTGCTTCGCTTCGTGCCACTTCGGCCTCGTGCAGAGCAGCCTTGAGCTGTTCGACGATAGCCGCCAGCTCGACACCAGCCTGTTCGGCGGCAACGGCTTCGGCTTCGAGTGCGTTCGGGTCAATTTGAGCACCATTTACGTCAGCCTGAGACCCGAGCAGCGCCACGCGCTGGTTCGCGATTGAAAGCAGTGAGCGAAGGCGTTCGGCTAGAGAGTCGAACTGGTATGAAAGATTGCGAGCTGCATCGAGTTCGGTTGAAACCTGGGCGGCTTCGAGCTGACCCAATCGTGCGGTGTTCTCGGTGAGCAGGGTTTGCAAGATGTTGCGCTCCCCGCGGCGATCAGCCTCGGTCTTGGCGGTCTCTTCAAGCGCCTTGTGCAGGGCAACGATGTCAGCTGCCAGGATGCGAGCCTTGGCATCGCGAACCGTTGCAGCAATGCCCTGCGCTTCACGGGCAACTTCGGCCTGTTGGCCTAATGGCTTTAGCTGGCGACGAACTTCGCCGGCAAGGTCATTTAGGCGAGTGAGGTTTGCCTGCATCGCCTCGAGCTTGCGCTGAGTCTTTTCTTTGCGACGGCGGTGCTTGAGGATACCGGCGGCTTCTTCAATGAATCCGCGACGCTCTTCGGGAGTAGCTCGCAGCACGCTGTCAAGCTGACCCTGACCAACGATGACGTGCATTTCACGACCGAGACCCGAGTCGCTCAGAAGTTCTTGAACATCGAGCAAACGGCAGGCATCGCCATTGATCGCATACTCGCTACCGCCATTGCGGAAAAGTGTGCGAGAGATAGTCACTTCGGTGTAGTCGATTGGCAGTGCGCCATCCGAGTTATCGATGGTGAGGATTACCTCGGCGCGACCGAGTGGACCCTTGGTCGAGGTGCCGGCAAAGATAACGTCTTCCATCTTGCCGCCGCGAAGGCTCTTCGCACCCTGCTCACCCATAACCCAGGCGAGGGCATCGACAACGTTTGACTTACCCGATCCATTCGGGCCAACGACAGCGGTTACACCAGGCTCGAAGGCAAAAGTGGTCGGCTGAGCAAAAGACTTGAAGCCTTTGAGGGTGAGGCTTTTCAGATACAAACTGAGTCCCTCCCCTTTGCATTCGTCGATGAAAATGCGCCAAAACGCGCAACAATCAAAATTACCGCATTCTCAGCACGGTTTTTGCCACTGGACTGGGTTACCCCTTGAGTTTTTGGCACTTCGGGCAGAAGTGCGAGCCGCGGTTCATCCAGTTATCGCGCTTGATTTGAGTGCCGCAACGTTTGCATGGCAATCCGGTCATGCCATAGGCGTTCAGTGAAACAGCAAAATAGCCTGATTCGCCGTTCACGTTCTTGTACTGCTCATCGAAACTGGTGCCACCCTCGGCTACAGCCTTGGCAAGGATTTCACGCACGTGAGCCAGCAACTCCTTTGCCTTCGCCGGTGACAGGGATGCTGCCGGTTGGTCGTAGTGAAGCTTCGAGCGCCAGAGCGATTCATCGGCATAGATATTGCCGATTCCGCTAAGGGTTTGCTGGTCTAGCAGAACGCGCTTGATGCCAGAGTTCTTCTTTCTGAACTTCTCGAGCACAGCACGTTCATCAAAGTCGGCGTCCAGAGGGTCTCGAGTGATGTGTGCCGCGGAAGCCGGAATCAGGTCAAGCCACCAGGTCGGCTTTCCGTTCGAATCGACGCCAAGGCCATGGCTAAATCCACCAGGTAGCCCATCCTTGGTGGTGACTAGCTCGTCAATAGCCAACGAACCGAAGAGGCGCTGGTCGACAAATCGCATTTCGACCATTTGGCCGTCTTCAGCGCGAGCATGGATGATGACTCGAGTGAGTTTGTCTTCGGCGAACCCAGGAGTGCGAAGCAACATCTGGCCGCTCATTCCTAAGTGACCGACCATGGCCAACTTGTAATCGCCGCCTCGCTCGGCTGGAAGCTCGAGTGGCATCCAAAGAAACTTTCCGCGGCGAACTACCGCCAAGATTTTCGAGCCGATAAGGGTTGCTTTGAAATCCTCGACGCCGCCGACGTGGCGCTTGAATGAGCGCGAGTCAAGAACATCAATCGCGGTCACCACAGCGTTGGTGAGCGCAGGAGCCAAACCGGCTCGAACGGTTTCAACCTCTGGTAATTCGGGCATTACTTTGCCTTTTTAGGCTTCGGCAACTTCGAAAGCGCATCGATAGCCGCATTGGTTTCGGCTAGCTTCTTACTGCGCCCCTGACCTGAACCAAGATCAACTCCGTCGATGCTGACCGTAGAGAAAAATGTGCGGTCGTGGTCTGGGCCCTCGTGGGTGGTGACATAGATTGGCGCAGGCTTGTTTTGGCTCTGAGACCGTTCTTGAAGCGTGGTCTTTGGGTCGCTATTTGCGCGCAGCGAATCGGTGTCTTCGAGAAGTGGGAAGATCAGTCGGCGAATAATGCCCTCGGCGGCTTCTAGCCCCTGCGAGACATAGGCCGCTCCGAGAATAGCCTCGAAGGCATCGGCGAGCAGGTTTGGCTTTTCGCGCCCACCGGTTTGCTCTTCGCCCTTGCCGAGTCGAAGAAATTCACCGAGCCCGATACTGGTGGCCACCTGCGAAAGTGCGGTGGCTGAAACAACCGCGTTCTTGACCTTGGTTAACTCGCCCTCAGGAAGATCGGTGAGTAGGTCATGAATATGTGCAGTTACAACAAAACCCAACACCGAGTCCCCGAGAAACTCGAGGCGTTCGTTGTTGGGTGTGTTGCCATTCTCATACGCGTATGAGCGATGGGTAAGTGCGAGTTCGAGCAGCTGTGGCTCGATGTCAACGCCTAAGCGGGTGCTGAGTACGTCGACGTTCACGCTAAGACCAAAAAGTCTTAAGCGTCAGCGACCTTGCGGCCCTTGTACTCAAGGAATAGCGCGTTGCCGGCTGAGTCCTCAACTACCTTGGCGCGGTGAGGCAAGCTGTAAACGGTCTTGCCATTCTCGATGGTCTTGACCAAGGTAACCTCAGCTGCCTTCCACTGCGAACGACGTGCGTGAGTGCGGGCGCGAGATAGGCGTCTCTTTGGTACTGGCATGGTACTTACTCTTCCTTTAGCGTAAAACTCTGTAGTGCAGCAAACCTGGAATCAACCGGGGCTTCGTGCACGTGGTGCGGATTCTCTGCCAACTTCAAACCACAATCTGGGCACAGGCCAAGACAGTTCTTTCGACAAACTGGTTTGAACGGGAGGCTTAGAACAACCGCGTCACGGATGACTTGCTCAAGATCGATTTGCTCGTCAGTGACGACAAATTCATCCTCGTTGGTTAAAGAATAGGCGAAAAGCTCTTGAAAATCTACTTCGACAGGCACAGTTAGCGGATCGAGGCATCGGCTGCACTCGCCGTCGGCGTCTGCAAACACCTCTCCGGTGGCCAAAATACCCTCGTGAACCGACTCGAGACGAAGGTCAAGGTCTAGGTCTACTCCGGCTGGAACGTTGATGAAATCCTCGCCGAGAGCTTCAGGAACCACGATGTCGAGTTTGTACTCGCGCATTGCGCCTGCCTTGTGCATAAGGTCGTGAACTGCGATCACGTATGGAGAAGCGGCGCTCATGGTTTAGTTCTTTCTGTTGACCGCCGAGGTTGCGAGTGCTCTTGCGACGGCTTGTGAAACATATTTTGTCACCGAACCCTCTAGGTCGGCAACCTGCTTGACGAGTGAGCTCGACACATGGCCGTGCTGTGGATCGGCTGGGATGAAGATTGTCTCTACCCCGGCTAGGTCACGATTGACCTGGGCCATCGGCAGTTCGTAGTCGAGGTCAACATTACTGCGGAAACCTTTGACTAGAACCGAGGCACCCACCATGCGGCAGTAGTTCACCAGCAAACCGCTGTCTAGAGTGTCGACGACCACTTTGGCATTGCTATAGGCGCCATGCTCGGCGAGACTCGCGCGAATCAGTTCGACACGTTCAGAACTAGAGAACCTAGGAGTCTTACTCGGATTGTGCACCACGACAACGTGAAGTTCGTCGACCACCTTGGTGGCCCGAGCAATGATGTCGAGGTGACCGAGAGTTATCGGGTCGAATGAACCTGGGTAAACGGCAATCGTTGGCATGTCTAAAGGTTAGCCGAGGTACTAGCCCTAATGCACTCCAAAGATTAGGCCTTGGCCAAGTTACTCTGACGAGCCTGGTCCTCTAACTCGAGCGCTTTAGCCAGAAGCGGGTTCTTTTCGAGCGTCGGGTCGGCATTCAATACCTGCTCGGCGGCCTTGCGAGCGGCTTGGATGAGTTTTGCATCTTGGATTACGCGCAACAACTTCAGACTCGAACGGCCTCCCGATTGGGTTGCACCCAGAACGTCTCCCTCGCGACGCAGCTCAAGGTCAATTTCGCTCAACTCAAAACCATCGAGGGTTGATGCGACCGCTCGCACTCGATCGAGCGCCAACGAGCCCTCTTCCGAAGACGTGAGCAACAGACAGAGCCCCGCATTGCCACCTCTACCGACTCGTCCACGCAACTGGTGAAGCTGACTCACACCAAACCTGTCGGCATCCAAAATAACCATCACGGTTGCGTTCGGAACGTCGACACCAACCTCGATAACCGTGGTTGAAACCAAGACATCGATGTCACGGACGGCGAATCGACCCATGACATCGGCCTTCTCTTCGGCCGACATGCGACCGTGCAGGGTTTCGATGCGAAGACCAGCGAGAGCTGGGATGTTGCGCAGCGACTCGGTCATGCCGAGTGCAGAGGCCAACGGTTGGCGTGGCTTCTTTGCCAGTTCGGCAGCCGCTTCATCCGTGCCGTCGGAGAAAATCAACTCTTCTTCGGCGAAACCACCAGACTCAATGAGTTCTTCACCCGGGTCATCTTCGTCAATTCTCGGGCAGACCACAAAAGCCTGTCGACCTGAGGCAACCTCTTCGGCGATTCGGGTCCAGGTTCTGGCGACCAACGTCGGTTGAGAAAGTTGCACGACATGCGAGGTGATTCCTTGTCGGCCGGCAGGCAATTCGGTCAGCGTAGAGACGTCGAGATCACCAAAGACACTAACCGCTAGTGTTCTCGGAATCGGGGTCGCGGTCATCGTCAATACGTGTGGTGGAAGCTTGCCCTTGTTGCGCAGTGCTTCACGTTGATCCACGCCGAAGCGGTGCTGTTCATCGATGACGATGAAACCGAGGTCAAGAAACTCAACGTTCTGCGAGATCAACGCGTGAGTGCCGATCACGATACGAGCCTTGCCGCTGACCATCTGCAATAGAGCCCGCTTGCGCTCAGCGGTTGGCATCTGGCCGGTTAGGAGGGTAAGACCGACCTCCTTGGCGAGGTCCTCCCCCAGTGACTTCTCAATCGATTTGAAATGTTGCGCCGCCAGCACTTCGGTTGGTGCCAACAATGCCGATTGGCCACCCGAGTCGGCAACGGTCAACAT
>Ga0213920_1000494_pt1 | contig 30639 bp, 27 predicted proteins | sample McNCre1117MG_FD_161054 | JGI IMG/M metagenome (GOLD analysis project Ga0213920, IMG submission 161054) | Freshwater microbial communities from McNutts Creek, Athens, Georgia, United States - 11-17 MG | ecosystem: Environmental > Aquatic > Freshwater > Creek | place: USA: Georgia | collected...
TGGAGGTGGAGGTGGAGGTGGAGGTGGAGGTGGAGGTGGAGGTGGAGGTGGTGGAGGTGGTGGAGGTGGTGGTGGCATTGCCTCCTACTCCATTGGCGGCACACTCAGCGGCTTGGCAAACGGGCAAACGCTTGACCTAGCCCAAGGCAGCGAAACCCTCACACTCAGTACCAACGGTGCATTCACCTTTGCCACCTTGGTGACCCAAGGCGGAAATTACGAAGTCAAGGTGTCGGGCCAGCCGCCTGTTTGGCAAACCTGTAGCGTCAGCAACGGCACTGGCAGCGCCAGTGCCAACGTTAGCAACGTGGTGGTGAACTGCGTCAGCTCCGACGCCGCGGCCACCGACCTGCTCAACGACACCGGCATTGACTGGTGTACCGAAAACATCACCACCCCCAGCACTTGGGTCAACAACGCGTTATGCAGCGCTGTCAACTGGGTGGGCAACCTGTGGGGCCAGCAGCAAGATGCCTTTTTTGGTCGCGATGCTCAAGCCAAAGCTGGCACCCTCAGTAAAGTGGGCGGTGGCATGGTGGGTTTTGACTTCACCAAAATTGGGGCCAGCGGCAAAGCGTTGGCGAAACAGGGCGAAACCTGGAGCGATACAGGCACCGAAGCCGCCAGCACCCAATGGGACTGCGTGCGCGACAACGTGACAGGCCTGGTGTGGGAAGTCAAACGCAACGACGTCACCCACCTGCGCCACATGGGCCACGGCTACGCCTGGTACAACCCCGACAGCACCACCAATGGTGGCGCGGTGGGTTACGAAACACCTCTGCTCGACACCAATGGCAACGCCGTCAACGCCCCCACTTGTGAGGGTGTGGCCGATGTGAACAAGTGCAACACCCAAAGCTACGTGACGGCGGTCAACACCGTGGGCCTGTGCGGCAAAACCGACTGGCGCCTACCCAACGTGGACGAGTTGCGCAACCTTGCCCACACGGGGCGAACCAACCCAGTTATTGACACGGACTATTTCCCCAACACCTCTACAGATTGGATGTGGTCGTCTTCGCCCAGTGCGAACTACAGCGGCAGCGCTTGGTTTGTCTACTTCAGCAGCGGCGACGGCAGCATCAACACTAAGTACTTAGCCTACCGTGTGCGTTTAGTGCGTTCCGGTCAGTGATGTTTGATTTTTGGTTTTAAGCCACATGCCAACGCCAGACTTGCAGCCAGGGCTGCCCACCATTTGCCGCGATGTCAACCGTTTGCTGTTGGCCGTAGAGCCGTGTGTGCGCAACTTTTCCCGCTGCCACAAATACCAGGGGGCTGACCTGCGCCAGCAAGCCATGCACATGGTGCGTCTGGCTTTGGTGCAGGACTTGCGGTTGCAGATCAAGCCCCAAATGTGGGTGGACAAAGCACACAGGGGCAACACATTTATTCCATTTTTTGCAAGGAGAACGACGATATGAAAAACACAACCACATGCTTGCTGCTGTGTTTGCTCGGCCTAAGTGGCGTGGCTCAGGCCGCCTGCAATCCCAACATACCGCTCACGCGCCCCGACAGCCGTTATGAGGCGGTGGCAGGCGCCACCCCAGCAGGCAGCGAGGTGCGCGACAAGGTGACGGGTCTAGTGTGGCAGCGCTGTGTGGTGGGGATGGCATGGAATGGCACCGCCTGCACTGGCACTGCAAGCAACCTGACTTGGCAAAACGCCTTAGATGCCGCCCGCACCGCCACAGCCAGCACAGCCACCACGGGGGCCAGCGCCACTTGGCGCGTCTCCAACCATGCTGAGCTGTACAGCTTGGCTGAGCGGGCTTGCTACAACCGTGCCATCAACACCACTTGGTTTCCTGCCACGCCCTCAGGTTGGACGTGGTCGTCTTCGCCCTCTGCCAACGACAGCGCCGCCGCTTGGGGCGTCAGCTTCGACGTCGGCCTCGGCAACCTCGCCTATAAGTCCAGCGCCTACCGTGTGCGTTTAGTGCGTTCCGGTCAGTGATTTTGGGTGTTTGAATAGGGCAATTTATGAGCTGGCAAGAAACAGGGTTGTCTGCATCCAATGACTCAATGAGTGCCGTTGCTTTTGCGGATTGCTTGGCATCGTCTTGCATGATGTAACGCACCAAGACGTTGGTTCCAGCCCGATCATCGGGCACTCGCGCCACGTTTTGCGATAGCTTGGTTCATGTCATCGATGGAAACCGTTTTCGTGGGTTTGCCGAACATACCTCTGAATTCGGTGATTTTTTGCGTGGCTGCTACGAATTCGTAACGCCCAGGTGCAATGTGGACAAAGTCGACGCGATCACCTGCATCGACTTTCGAATCGTGTTGCACATCGGCTGGAATGGTGATTGGTCCTTTCCGGTCAGGGTGGCGATCGTTGTCTTGAATTCTTTACGATCGCGTAAGGACATTTTGAATGTCATCTAGTTTTTTAGGCGTTCAAATCACCTTGAAGTGGTGTGTGCCATCGCGGGCGAGTTGCTCGACCAAGCCAAACTCCCAGTCCAAATAGCCTTGCATGGCTTCGACGGGGTTGTTGGTGCCTTCGTACGGGCGGCGGTAGCGGTCCACGCGCTCGACGGCCATTTGGTGGTCGCCCGTTTGCAGCTTGCCACCCGCAGCAAGCCACGCGGCGTTGCCGCCTTCGAGCCACACCACATCGACACCGGTCTTGACCAAGGCTTGCACATCGGCCACGGCAAAGCGCGACACGCTGCCGTTTTGGCAGGTGAGCACATAGCGGTAGCCCTTGTGCGCGGCGGTGAGTGAGGCTTTGAGCTGCGTGCGCAGCACCCACCACGCGCTGTGGATGTGGCCTTGGATGTATTGGGCGCTGGTGCTGAAGTCGAGCACCACGGTGTGGCTGTTGCGGTCGGCCAGCCAAGCTTTGACTTGCGCCACGTCCACGGCGGTGACGGGGCTTTGCGGTTCGGGCAAGGGCGGTGGTGCCACTTCGGTGTGGGTGAAGTCTTCGGCGGTGAGGCCTGCCACCACATACACCTCCCAACCCATTTGGGCCAACCATGAAGCGCTCATGTTGGCGCGTGCGCCATCGGTGTCGCACAGCACCAAGCGTGCCCCGCGCACGGCGGCTTGGTGGTCGGTCTCTTGCACCAGTTGGCCACCGGGGGCGCTGCGTGCGCCCCGCACATGGCCTGCGGCGTATTCCTCGGGCGTGCGCACGTCAAAGAAATAGGTGGTGCGTGTGGTGTCGGCGAGCCATGCGTTGACGTCGTCCATGCGCGCACGCTTCACGCCAGCACGCAAGGCCACAGCAAATGCGCTGGCGGCGGCTTTGGCGCGCGTGGCATCGTCCACCTGCGGGAAATGTGCTTGCGCACCTTTGACCAACTCTTGCCCTGCCAAGGTCCAGCCAATCGTGCCGTTGCGCAGCGCGCTCACGGGGTTGGGAATGCCCGAGTTGATGAGCGACTGCGTACCAATGATGCTGCGTGTGCGTCCCGCGCAGTTGACGATGATGCGCGTGGTGGCATTGGGTGCGAGTGCGCGTGCACGCAACACCAGTTCAGCACCGGGCACGCTGATGCCGGTCGGGATGCTCATGGTTTGGTACTCGTCAAAACGACGCGCGTCCATCACCACCACATCGGCTTTTGAATCAATGAGCGCTTTGACTTCTTGGGCTGACAGCGAGGGTGTGTGGCGTTTGGATTCGACCAACTCACCAAACGATTTGCTGGGCACGTTGACATCGCGAAACACTTCGCCGCCTGCGTCTTGCCAGCCTTGCAGGCCGCCGTCAAGCAGATGCACATGTGTGTAGCCCATGCGTTTCAAGGTGCGCGCAGCAGGCAGGGCAAGGTCGTCGCCATTGAAAGCCGTGCCGTACACCACGATGAAGGTGTCCAGTCGCGGGATGCGTGTCCACGCATCGGCTTCGATGCGGCCCAACGGTAGGTTGGCTGCAAACAGTGGGTGGCATTGCGCGAAGGGGTCTTCCTCACGCACGTCGAGCAGCGCGATTTCTTGGCGTTGCAAGAGGGTTTCGCGAATGCGGGCGTAGGGCGCTGATGGGAACTCACCTGCGGTGAGGGGAAACTCCAGTGGTGTTTCGGCCTTGGCATTGCTGTAACCCGAAATGAATTCTTTCACCGTGCCGTCTTCGTGAAACACATGGCGGCTCACTTTGCCAATGTTGGCGCCGTACACATGGATGCTGATCGAGGCTTGGTCGCTCAACGCATTCCACACGCGGTGCACATCGCCGATGGTGGGCGACACGGCTTCCACGTCACCTGCTTCTAAGCGGTCTTGCTCGCCACTGGGTTGCCAATGGCCTTGTGCGTTTTTGGCAAACGGTTGGCACAGCTCTGCGCCGCGCAGCATGCCGATCATGCCCCACACGGTGTGGTCGTGGATGGGCGTGGCTTGGCCTGGGCCCCACACAAAGCTCACCACCGAAAAGCGGTCATCGGGGTCGGCGTAGAGCAAAAACTGTTGGTAACGCTCGGGGTTGGGCTGGGCGTATTCGTCCGGCAACCAATCGTCTTGTGCCACCAGTTCAGCCAACAGCGGTTTGCCACTCGCCAAAATGGCGGCTTCGTCGGCGGTGCTTTTGAGCAAGGCATCGAGTTGGGTGACGAAGTTGTGTAAACGAGGTGTATCTGCGAGCTGTGGTGTACGTAAAGTCATGGCTTGTCTCTGGTTTTTTGGCGTGTGGGCCATGGGTGTGATTGTTTCACAGCGACAATCGCACTCAGCCGCTTTGGAGACAGTTGTGTTTGTAAATCTTTTGAATCATCCCCGCCGCGTATGGGCGTTCATCTTGTTGGTGTGTGTAGGCTTGCTGTCGTTTGGCATGTACTTGCAGCATGTGGTGGGCCTAGAGCCTTGCCCCATGTGCATCGTGCAACGCTATGTGATGGTGCTCATGGCCTTGGTGGCCTTGCTGGGTGTGTGCTTCCCCTGTCGCAAAGGCTCGCTGGGTGTGGGCTTGGGTCTGTTCGTGCTCGCCGCTGGCGGCGCTTATGTGGCTGCCCGCCAAACTTGGTTGCAGTGGTACCCGCCCGAGGTGGTGTCGTGTGGCCGTGACTTCTACGGCATGATCGAAACCTTCCCCCTGCAACGCGCCATCCCGATGATTTTTAAGGGGGGTGGCGATTGTTCCAAAGTCGATTGGACGTTCCTCGGCGGCTCGATTGCCAACTGGTCGTTTGTGGCCTTCGTGGTGTTGGGCTTGCTGGCTTTGGCAACTTGGGTCAAGGTGTTGCGCTCAACGGCGGTGCCAGATGCTGCTGAGCAAGACGCCGCGTCTTAAATAAAAAACGGGGCCTGTTGTGTTGAACAGGCCCCGTTTTTTTACAGCTTCTTCACCAGAACCAAGCTCTTGCGGTCCCAGTTGTATTTGCGCTTGCGCGCTTCGGGCAACCAATCGGGGTCGGCTTGCACGAAGCCGCGTTTCAAGAACCAGTGCTTGGTGCGGGTGGTCAACACAAAAATGCTCTTGAGGCCTTTGTTGCGCGCGCGTTGTTCGATGCGCTTCAACACCTTCTCGCCATCGCCTTGACCTTGCGATTGGGGCGACACGGTGAGTGCGGCCATCTCGGCGGTTTGCGCTTCGGGGTAGGGGTAGAGCGCCGCACAGGCAAAGATCACGCCGTCATGCTCGATGACGGTGTATTGGCCCACATCGCGTTCAATCTCGTTGCGGTCGCGCTTGACCAGCGTGCCGTCTTTTTCAAACGGCTCAATCAGTTGCAAGATACCGCCCACGTCTTCGTGCGTGGCTTCGCGCAGCTCTTCGAGTTTTTCGTCCACCACCATGGTGCCAATGCCGTCGTGCATGTACACCTCGAGCAGCAGTGAGCCATCCACCGCGAACGGCAAGATGTGGCTACGTTCCACGCCAGTCTCGCAGGCCTTGACGCAATGCTGCAAGTAAAACGCGATGTCGGATGGATTGGTGGTGTGCGGCAGGGTAGACAGCAATTGCTTGGCTGCGTCCAGCGGCAACTCGGTGTCGATGGGGTTGTCTTCGCTCTCGGGCTCCATGGGGCGAATGCGAATGCCCGGTGTTTCGGTCACAAACAGCAGTTTGTCGGCTTGCAGCGCAGTGGCCACTGAGGTAGCGACTTCTTCCATCGTGAGGTTGAACGCTTCGCCGGTGGGCGAGAAGCCGAAGGGCGAAATGAGCACCATCGAACCCGCGGCGAGGGTTTGGGTAATGCCCGCCACGTCCACCTTGCGCACGAGGCCCGAGTGCTGAAAGTCCACACCGTCCAAGATGCCCACAGGGCGTGCCGTGATGAAGTTGCCAGAAATCACGCGCACGGTAGCGCCTGCCATGGGGGTGTTGGGCAGGGCTTGGCTGAAGGCCGCTTCAATCTCAAAGCGCAGCTGGCCTGCGGCTTCTTGCGCGCAGTCGAGGGCTACGCCATCGGTGATGCGCATGCCGTGTGAGTAGTGCGGTTGGTGGCCTTTGGCGGCGAGTTGTTCGTTCACCTGTGGGCGAAAGCCGTGGACCAACACAATGCGCACGCCCATGCTTTGAATGAGCGCCAAGTCTTGCGCCAAGTTGGGCAGCTTGCCTGCGGCAATGGCCTCGCCCGCGATACCGACCACAAAGGTCTTGCCGCGGTGCATGTGAATGTAGGGCGCGACCGAACGGAACCAAGGCACAAAGGTGAAGTCAAAAACGGCGGACATATCGGTGATTTGGCGGCTGGTTTGCGGCGGGTAAAGGGGTCGGCGCCCAAGGCGGAGGGCGGGCTGGGATAATTGCGAATTGTCACCCAAGTTAGCGCCTGTTTTGTCCACCTCTAGCCCCCAGTCTTTTCCGTTCAAGATTGAATTTCCTGAATCGTTGCCCGTCTCGGCCAGACGCGAGGAAATCATGGCGGCCATGCAGGCCCACCAAGTGGTCATCGTGTGCGGTGAAACGGGCTCGGGCAAGACCACACAGTTGCCCAAGATGGCGCTGGCCCTTGGTCGCGGTCAGCGACCAAGCTCAGATGATGTACGTGGGCAAGGGAAATTGGTCTCTGACCCCAAATTCCCACGCAAGCAGATCATCGGTCACACCCAACCCCGCCGCATTGCCGCCAGCTCGGTGGCCAAGCGCATCGCCGAAGAACTCAAAACCCCGCTGGGCGAGGTGGTGGGCTACAAGGTGCGCTTTCAAGACCGCTTGAGCAAAGACGCCTCGGTCAAGCTGATGACCGACGGTATTTTGTTGGCCGAGACGCAAAACGACCCGCTGCTCAAAGCCTACGACACCCTCATCATTGACGAGGCGCACGAGCGCAGCTTGAACATCGACTTTTTGTTGGGCTATTTGCGCGAAATCTTGCCGCGCAGGCCTGACCTCAAAATCATCGTCACCTCGGCCACGATTGACGCGGACCGATTTGCGCAGCACTTTGCTTCAGCCAAGGGGCCAGCACCGGTGTTGATGGTGTCGGGCCGTACCTTTCCGGTGGAAATGCGCTACCGCCCGTTTGAAGAGAAGCGTGACTACGACCTGAACAACGCCATCGCCGACGGCGTGGACGAGCTGTGGGGCAACCCATCGCAGCAGGGCGACATCTTGGTGTTCTTGCCCGGCGAGCGCGAAATTCGTGAGGCCGCAGACCACTTGCGTGCGCACCTGAGCCACAGCCCCGTGTTGCGCGGGGCGGATGTGTTGCCGTTGTTTGCCCGCCTGTCGCAAGCCGAGCAAGACCGCGTGTTTGACAGCCACAGTGGCCGCCGCATTGTGTTGGCTACCAACGTGGCCGAGACCTCACTCACCGTGCCCGGTATTCGCTATGTGATTGACGCAGGCACGGCACGCGTCAAGCGCTACAGCTGGCGCAGCAAGGTGGAGCAGTTGATGGTCGAGCCCATCAGCCAAGCCGCAGCCAACCAACGCGCAGGCCGTTGCGGCCGTGTGGCCAATGGCATTTGCATCCGCTTGTACGACGAGGTCGATTTCAACGGCCGAACGAAATTTACCGACCCAGAAATTTTGCGCAGCTCGCTCGCGGGCGTGATCTTGCGCATGAAGTCGCTGCACCTCGGCAATGTGGAACAGTTCCCGTTCCTCGAAGCACCACGCCCCAAAGCGATTGCCGATGGCTACCAACTGCTGGGCGAACTCGGCGCGGTGGACGACGACAACGAGCTCACCAACGTAGGCCGCGAACTGGCCAAGTTGCCGCTCGACCCGCGCGTGGGTCGCATGATTTTGGAAGCCCGTGAGCGCAATGCTTTGGACGAAGTGCTCATCATCGCGTCGGCCCTGAGCGTGCAAGACGTGCGCGACCGCCCGATGGAAGCGCAAGCCGCCGCCGACCAAGCGCATGCCAAGTTTGACGACGACAAGAGCGAGTTCAGCGGCTACCTCAATCTGTGGAAGTGGCTCGAAAACTCACGCGGCGGCAAGCCGCATGTGCCGACCAGCATGAAGCAGCAAATTGCCGTCAAGCAGCCCCAAAGCCAACAAAAATCCGGCAAGCAAACCGTTGGTGTGACGGGACATTCCGAACACAAGCTGAGCAACCGCCAATACGAAGCGCTGCTGCGCCAAAACTTCATCAACGTGCGCCGCGTGCGCGAGTGGCGCGACACGCACACCCAGCTGCTGACGGTGGTGACCGAGCACAAATGGCGCATCAACACCTTGCCCGCCAGCTACGAGCAACTGCACCTGTCGATGTTGGCGGGTTTGCTAGGCAACGTGGGCTGCAAGCTCGAAGACGACGAGGCATATTTGGGGGCGCGTGGCATCAAGTTTTACCGTCACCCCGGCGCACATTTGCGCAAAAAACCAGGCCGTTGGATTGTGGTGGCCGAGTTGGTCGAGACCACGCGCTTGTTTGGTCGAGGCATTGCTGCGATGGAGCCGCATTGGCTAGAGCAAGTGGGCAGTCATTTGCTGAAAAAACAATTGCTTGACCCGCATTGGGAAAAGAAAGCGGGCGAAGTCAAAGCGCTCGAACGCGCCACGCTCTATGGCTTGGTGGTTTACAACGGCCGCCGTGTGAGTTTCAGCTTGGTTGACCCAGTGGGAGCGCGTGAAATTTTCATTCGCGAAGCGTTGGTGGCGGGCGAGCTGGACACCAAGTTGCCGTTTCTCGCGGCCAATCAAAAGCTCATCGCGCAAGTGGAAGAGCTGGAACACAAATCGCGTCGCCAAGACGTGTTGGTGGACGACGCGCTCATCTACGCGTTTTACGACCAACAGCTGCCAGCGGACGTGTGCAGCTTGGTCACGCTAGAACATTGGTATCGCGACGAGGTGAAACGCCAGCCTAAGTTGCTGTGCCTGAGCCGTGAAGAGTTGATGCGTCACCAAGCGGCGGGCATCACCACGCAAGCGTTTCCTAAAACCTTGCGCATGGGCGGTGTGGATTGCACAGCCGACTATCTGCACGAACCCGGCGACGCTAAGGATGGCTTGACGGTAGCCGTGCCGCTGTTTGTGTTGAACCAAGTGAGCGAAGAGCGTGCCGAGTGGTTGGTGCCGGGCATGTTGAACCAGAAAGTGCATGCGCTGCTGAAAACGCTGCACCAAAAACCGCGTTCGCGGCTTGTGCCTTTGCCTGAAAGCGCAGCACGTTTGACCGAGGCTTTGAGTGCGGCTGAGGTGTTTGGCGCGGGCTCACTGACCGATGCGTTGTTGAAACTGGTGAGAGCCGAAACGCAGCTCGACATCAAACGTGCGGACTTCAAGCTCGATATGTTGCAGCCGCATTTGTTCATGAATTTCCGCGTGGTGGATGAGCATGGGCGGCAGTTGGGGCATGGGCGTAATTTGGGGGCGTTGAAGGCGGAGTTGGGGAGCCAGGCTCGGGGGGCTTTTCAGGCTTTAGCTGCGTTGAAAGGTGTGGGGACTCTTTCTAGCGCTGTTGCTGGCGTTGACGAGGCTGCGGTGTCGGCTGATGGGGCACAGCGGGCGCCTCATGCCTCACAGAAATCGTTGCCCGCTGTGCCCCATCAACCAACATCTTCTAGCAAGGGGGCGTCTGTTGCGGCCTCTTCTCCACCTGCTGATCAGCGTTACACCAGCTGGACCTTTGGCGAATTACCGGAGTTGATGGAGATCACCCGAGGCAAGCAAACCCTCATTGGTTTTCCGGCGCTGGTGGATGTGGGCGACGCCGTGTGCATTGAAGTGTTTGACGAGCCCGAGGTGGCGGCCACCAAACACCGTGCGGGCTTGCGGCGCTTGTTTGCCATTCAAATCAAAGACGCGCTCAAGTACCTTGAAAAGAATTTGCCCGACTTGCAAAAAATGTCGGTGGCGTACATGAGCTTGGGCACATCGGACGAACTCAAGCAGCAAATATTGGATGTGGCTTTGGATCGCGCTTTCTTGCTCGACCCATTGCCCACGAGCGAGGCTGATTTCAAACGCCGCCTTGACGAAGGCCGTGGCCGACTGACGCTGATTGCCAACGAAGTGGCTCGCTTGGCAGGTACGGTGCTGACCGAATTTGCAGCGGCCAGCCGCAAAGTGAAAGACACCAAAATCAGCCCCGACAGCGTGGCCGACGCCGCGCAACAGCTGCAACGCTTGGTGGGCAAACGCTTCATCGCCGACACGCCCTACACACAGCTGCAACACTTTGCGCGCTACCTCAAAGCCGTGGTGCTGCGCCTAGACAAACTGCGCGCCGATGCTGCACGCGATGCCACCAAACTGGCCGAACTCAAACCACTGGAGCAAAAGTATTGGCGCTTGGTAGCCGAGCGCAAAGGCGTGACCGATGCGCGCATGCAAGAGTTCAGATGGCTACTGGAAGAGCTGCGCGTGAGCTTCTTCGCGCAAGAGCTGCGCACGCCCCAGCCGGTGAGTGTGAAGCGGCTGGATAAGGCTTGGCAGCAGTTGAGTTATTGAAGGTTTTTGCGGTCTAACTTGAGTTTTTCAATGTATCGTCGATTTAAGCTCGCCAAATGATCTAGGTCTGTCTGGCCGGTAATTGCAAGCCGTTCTGTTTCAATCCTTCCAACGCAAAACTGCATTCGGTTTAAGGAGATGACTTCTTCGGTGTGGCTTCTGATGTATTCAAGGACTGTTTCTGCTGTGAACACCCCAGATGGCATTTCAGTCTTGAATTTGGCCTCACCTGTAAAAACTACTAACGATTTAACGGTGCTAGGTGGCAAAAAATCGAGTGATTTTTTGATGGCTTCGATGTGTCGATGGTTTTGAAAGATTGGATTCTGAAACTTAAATTTTTTACCAAAGAGAACTTGAGTCCAAGTCGCTTGCTTAGCGTTTGCAAATATCCAACCGCTGTAGTCTTTCGTCTCGATAACAAAGATGCCAAACCTCGAAACCAGGATGTGATCAATTTGTGTCGTCCCATCCACTAACTGCATCGTGATGTGGTTGAAGAGATGGTAGTTGGGTGAAGGAAAGTTCAGTTGAATTGCACGAGAGATAAGCGCTTCACCTCTGTTTTGAAAAGAGTGGGTTCGATAGCGTGCGTGATAGTGGCCAAGTGCATAACTCACGACAAGCGCGAGCCCGAGAAAAATATACAAGTTAAATGGCATTGGGCCTCTCAGTGCAAGGCCGCCAGAGCCGCTTCAGGCGCTTTGTCCAACACTTTAAGCAGCGCCTTGGCTGCGCCCGTCGGGCTGCGTTTGCCCTGTTCCCAGTTACGGATGGTTTCTAGCGACACATCGATACGTGTGGCGAATTCGGCTTGGCTAAAGCCTAAGCGGCGTCGCACGCGGCGGGCAAATTTAGCTGCGTCTTGCATTGCTGCGGCATCGTCTTCTGCCGCGTGCTGTGCAATTTGAGTTTCAGTGGTGGCGTCAAGTTTGGCTGTGTTCAACCGACCCACGCGTTTGGTGCTGATGGGGTTGGGTTCAATCTTCATGCGTACCGTTTTCATAATGCTTGACCTCTCGTGCGTTGGCTTTGCGAGCTGAGATGATGCGTGTGGCTTGCGGGCGAGGGGTGTAGACCACTACAAATATCCGCGAGTCGATTGCACCTAGCAACTGAAAGCGTTCTTCACCGTAGCTGTACCGCAGGTCTGCGCGGATGAGCCGGTTTGGGTCAAAGAACGCTTGGGCTGCATAAGCAAAGTCAAAACCGCGTTCGTTAAAGCAAGCGTCGTTTTTGATTTCATCCCACTCGAAATGCATGTTGAGTGTAGGCCATTGGCCGACTTTTGGCAATGGTGCCAAATTAGCTTGGGGCTAGGTCAGTCTCAGGGCCATGTATCGTTGAACATGCAAAGGTTGTAACCGTGCATGGCCCAAGGCTGTGTAAGCGGTAGGCAACGATGCGCAGTAGTTGCTTTAGGTGCACAGGGTTACCCCCGCATGGGGCCTGTTTTGGCTAGCACCGACAACGCATCCCAAAACGGCACAGGGGGTTTGCGGTTTTTGGGGGCGTTGGCCAAGGCGTAGCGATTGCCTGCGGGGAGCAGGTGCAGTTGCAGCCCGAGCATTTCGAGTTTGTCTCCGTCATCGGCGTTGTCGAAGTTGCTGCGCATGTGGCGCGGGTCGACCAGTGTGACGGCACCACGCCCCACAATTTCGACCGATTGGTTGGGCTCGATGACCAAGGCGGTGTCTTCGTCAATGCCAACTCCCAAGAGGTCTGGGCGTTGGGCCAAGGCCGAGAGTAAGCGGCTCAGGCGATGGCGCTGCGAGAAGTGTTGGTCCACGATGGCGTTGGGCATGAAGCTCAGGCCGATGTCCATCGAGACCACATCTTTTTCTGGCGTGGGGGTGGGCGCGCCTTGGGCCAGCATGTGGCGCGACATCACGGCCGCACCGGCGCTGGTGCCCGCAATGCAGGTGCCGTTTAAGTGAAAGGCTCGGTGCATGGCTTGCGCAGCGGGCGATTCCCACAGGCATTGCATGAGTCGGTTTTGATCGCCGCCGGTGATGAAGATGCCATCGGCCTCGGCCAGTTGGCTGACGACGTTGGGCTCGGAGGCATCGTCACGGGTGAGCATGGGCACGACCTCGCAGTTGAGGGCTCCTAAGTCTTGAAACACAGCTTGGTAGCTGGCCCACACCACATCGGGCACGCCGCTGGCCGCGTTGATGACGCGAATCTTGGCGTTGGGGCCGCCGCTGAGTTCAAGAAATTTACGCAGGATGATGCGGTCTTGTTTGCGGTCTTCTGCGCCGCCAATGATGACCAAGCGGCCTTGTGTTTTGTGGGTTTGTGCGGCAGTGCCCAAGGGCAGGGCGGCACTGGCCAGCAGCGCCAAAAGCTGGCGGCGATGAAGGTGTGTCATACAGAGTGAAGGGCAGAGGTCAGCAGCGCGCGCAGGCTGTTCTGTTCGCGCTCGGGTTGAAACAAGGCGGCGCGTGCTTGGCACGCGTGGGTCAGTTGAGCCAACAAACCATCCGCTTGTGTTTGGGTGCGTTTGCATTCGCGCAGCAGCGCCGCCAGTTGGGTGGCATTGCCGGGTTCAAAGTAGCCGGGGTAGTCGTCGCCGAGCATGCCCACATTGCCCGAGACCCGCGAGGCCAACACCGGCGTGCCGCTGAGCACGGCTTCCATGATGACGTGTGCGCCGCCTTCCTGTCGGCTGGTGTGCACCAACACGTGTGCGCGTTGAATGCTGCGGCGTGTTTGTTTGTAAGGTTGCTCGCCCAGCCAGCGGTAGTGCGGGCATTGGTTGCTCACGCGTTCGGCTTCTTTGGCGAAGGCGGGCTCTAGGGCTTTGCCAATGTGGTCGATGTAAATGCCTTCGTCTGCGTGCAAGGCTTGCACGGTTTGCCACAGCACTTGCGGCCATTTTTCATCACGCAGATGCCCGACCATGGCCACACGCAAATGTGCCTGCGTTTTGTTGACGGCTGGCAGCGGTGTGCTGGATGGGTAGATGACGTGTGCTTTGCGTTGCAGATGCGCGGGCAACGCGTGCAGCCCCTCGGCTTGCAGCACGATCAGGTGGTTGGCCAGCTCTAGCGAGCGCTGGGCATCTGCATCGTGTTGAATGTCTTTGTACAAATCGGTGCCTGTGAGGGCCAGCGCCAGCGGGCGCTCAGGATGCGCGTTGGCCCAGGCAGCCACCGATGGCGCAGAGCGTCGCGCGTGAAGCGCCAACAGAATGTCTGCCTCGTGGCCATCGGGCCAAGCCGAGCTGATGCGCACCTGAAACGCGCCCGACAACAGCTGAGCCCAGCGCTGGGCTGTTTGCCAATTGCCGTTGTTGGCGTCAGCCAGTGCAGGCGTGACGAGGCACAGGGTGGGCAGGTGCATGCGGGATTACAGGCGAGCCAGTCGGCCAAGGGCGAGCTGCAAGGTCTCATCTTTTTTGGCGTAGCAAAAGCGCACCACGCGTTGGTCAAACCCGTCGGCGTAAAAGGCGGACAAAGGAATGGCGGCCACGCCAATTTCAGAGGTGAGCCACTTGCAGAAGTCGGCTTCGCTCAGGTCTTTCTCAGGCACGCCGAGCTTGTCGATGCGCACGCACTGAAAGTAACTGCCTTCTGACGGCAACAGCTCAAACTTGGTGTTGACCAAGCCTTGGCGAAACAGGTCACGCTTGGCGGCGTAAAACGCGGGCAGTTGCATATAAGGCTGCGGGTCTTTGAGGAAAGCCGCCAATCCGTGTTGCACCGGCGTGTTGACGGTGAACACATTGAACTGATGCACCTTGCGGAACTCGGCGCTGTATGCCGCAGGCGCTGCGACGTAACCAATTTTCCAGCCCGTGACGTGGAATGTTTTGCCAAAGCTCGACACGATGAACGCACGCTCTGCCAAGCTTGGAAAGCTGGATGCACTCAGGTGTTGCAGCGGGGCGTAGACCATGTGTTCGTACACCTCGTCGCTGATGAGCACGATGTTGGTCGGGGCGAGTAGCTCTTGCAGCTTGAGCATTTCCTCGCGCGTCCACACGGTGGCGCTGGGGTTGTGTGGGCTGTTGACGATGATGGCGCGCGTCTTGGGCGTGATGGCCGCTGCGATTTTGTCGAAGTCAGGGCGGAAGGTGCCGGGGGTGAGCGGCACGCGCACGGCCACGCCGCCCGCCATGTCGATGTTGGGGATGTAGCTGTCGTAGCAGGGCTCGAGCACGATCACTTCGTCGCCCGTGCGCACCACGGCCATGATGATGCTGAGGATGGCTTGCGTAGCGCCCGCAGTGATGGTGATTTCGCTGGTGGGGTCGTAGCGGTGTTGGTACAGCGCTTCAATTTTGTTGGCCACCGCTTCACGCAGCGCAGGCACGCCGGTCATGGGTGGGTATTGGTTGAGGCCATGCTGCATGGCGTCGGTGACGCAGTTCACCAGCTTGGGGTCGCAGTCGAAGTCGGGGAAGCCTTGGCCTAAGTTCACCGCGTTTTTTTCAGCGGCCAGGGCTGACATGACAGTGAAGATGGTGGTGCCGATTTTTGGGAACTTGGTGTCGAGGTGCGGTGTGGTCATCACAGGGCTCACAATTGGAAGTCGGTGGGGTGGCCGTCGAGGGCTTTCATGATCAGGTCGCGGTCGAGGCGGTCGCTCAAGAGGGCAGCAAAGTCATACACAAAATGGCGAATGTAGGCGCTGCGCTTGAAGGCAATACGCGCCACGTTTTTGCCAAACAGCTGCGAGGCGGGGCGAGCCACCAAGTCGTCGTCCAAGCTTTCTTTCACAGCCATTTCGGCCACGATGCCCACGCCCAGTCCTAAGCGCACGTAGGTTTTGATCACATCCGAGTCAATCGCTTCAAGCGCGATGCGAGGTGTGAGGTTCTTCGCCGCAAATGCTTTGTCAATGCGGGTGCGACCCGTGAATGACGGGTGGTAGGTGATGATGGGTTCGGCTGCCAAGTCTTCCAGCGTGATGCGCACTTTGGCCGCGAGCGGGTGCGATTTGGGGATGACCAACATGTGCTCCCACTCGTAGCAGGGCAAGGTCACGAGTTCGGGGTAGTCGGCCAGCGACTCGGTGGCAATGCCAATTTCGGCCACTTCGTCCATCACCATTTGCGCCACTTGCGCGGGGGCACCCTGGTGCAGGCTGATGTTCACATTCGGAAACGCCTCGCGCAGCTTGGCCACGGGCACGGGTAACACATAGCGGGCTTGGGTGTGGGTGGTGGCGATGGACAAGGTGCCGCTGTCTTCGGCGCTGAACTGTTCGCCAATGCGTTTCAAGTTGCCCACTTCGCGCAAGATGACCTCGATGCTGCGCAGCACGTGCTGGCCGGGTTCGGTCACGCGTTTCAAACGCTTGCCGTGGCGCGAGAAGATTTCGATGCCCAGCTCTTCTTCCAGCTCAATGATGGCTTTAGACACGCCCGGCTGGGAGGTGTGGAGTGATTTGGCCACCTCAGTGAGGTTGAGGTTGCGGCGGACGGCTTCTTGGACGAAGCGGAACTGGTGGAGGTTCATGGCTTGGCGGGTGTGATGTGCCGCTCATTATGCCTTGAGCATCTAATAAATCAGTTCTTTATATGCTGATATTTGCCGCATTCAGCGGGGTTGGTGGGCTTGGCCCAAAGCAATGTCGGCCAACAAGTCGAGCAGCGCGGTTTGCTCGCCCACGGCGGGTTGGCAGCTGATGTCGATCGACGGGTGTTTGGTTTTTAACGCCGCAATCAGCTGCGGCAAGTCTTCACGGGCGTGTCGGCCCACACCTAAAAACATGGGCACCACGCACAGGCTGGTGGCACCTTCGGTTACCAAAGCGTCGGCTACGTGGGGCAGGTCGGGCTCAGTCAGCTCAAGGTAGGCGCAGCGCACCACAGTGTTTGGCGAGCGCTGGGTGATGCGCTCGGCCACGGCTTGAATGGGCTTGTGCCAAAGCGGGTCGCGTGAGCCGTGGGCAAACAAAATGATGGCGTGCATAAACTTATTGGCGAATCACCAGCCAACCAAAAGCGGCCAACGAGGCGAGCGAGTAGAGCATGCCCGGCGCCGCCGCTGCAAACCACGGCGCCCAGCTGTTGATGTTGCCGATATAGCTGAATACGTTGTTGAGCAAGAAAAAACTGATGCCCGCCAACACACCGCCAAATACGTGGCTGGCAATGTTGCCGCTGCGGAAATGCAAATACGCAAAGGGCAGGGCCAGCACCACCATCACCAAGCAACTCAGCGGGTAAAACACTTTTTTCCAAAACTCAATTTCAAAGCGTTGCGTGGTTTGGCCGTTGGCACTCAAGTGCTGAATGTATTGAAACAAATCCAGCGTGCTCATGCGGTCGGGTTTGAGCAGCGCCACCGAAATCATTTCAGAGGTGATGCCTGTTGACCATGCTTGTGTGGGCGCGTGGGTGCGCTCTAAAACAGAGTCGCCGTTTTTGCCGCGGCTGAGTTGGTTGCGTTCGACCTCTTGCAAAGTCCAGGTGTCGTCGTTGCTCAGCAAGCCGTCGCGTGCTTTGATGAGCGCGACCCATTGCCCGTCTTTGGTGAATTCAAAAATACGAATGCCGCTGGGGTTGCCCTCAGGCGTGAGGGTGGTGACGTTGACCGCGAAGCTGTTGTCGCCCTGGCGTTCGCGCAACCACGCCCCTGTGTTGCCCACTTTGATTTGGCCCATGTAGCGCGACTTGAGCAGCTGACCGTAGCGATCGCACAAGGGCGACAAGTAGTCGCCCACAGCAAAGGTCAGCACCACAAACGCTAAACCCAAACCCAGCAGGTTGCGCAAGGCCAAAAAAGGGCCCAAGCCGCTGGTGCGCAAGATGGTGAATTCAGAGCTTTGTGCCAAGCGTGCCATCACAAAGATCGTGCCGATCAGCACCGTGATGGGGAGCAGTTCATACAAGTGGCTGGGAATCAGCAGCAGCACATACGTTAGCGCGTGTTTGAGCTGATACGCCCCGTTGTTTTTGCCCACGCCTTGGAGTTCATCGACAAAGTCAAAGAAGAAGAACAAGCCTAAAAAGCCCAAGGTGACAAACCCCACGGCGATGAGCACTTCGCCGTAAATCAAACGTCGCAAGGTTTTCATGGGCGCACCTCCGGCGTGGGTGTTGCGGCGGGCAGTAGTTGGCGCCAATTCCAGTTGTTGTGACGCACGGTCAGCCACAGCATGGCCATGCAGAAAACGCCGCCATGCAGCGCAATGAGGAAAGGCACAAACTGCACTTTGCCCAAGCTGATCCAGCTTTGGCCCAAGTTGATGAAGTTGTAGTACACGACAAAAATAAACAGCGCCAAGGCCAAGTTGCCGCCGCGTCCCACGCGGTGGTTGGCACTGGTGATAGCCACCGCGATGACCACAAAATTCCAGGCCGCCATGGCCATGCCCAAACGCCAAGCCAGCTCGCCCAAATTGTTGGGCGTGGGCTCTTTGATCAGCTGCAATGTGGGGGTGGCTTTGGCTGGAATGACATCAGCAGCCTTCACGTCTTGACCAATGCGTGTGCCGTAGACCTTGAACTCACTGATTTTGATTTCGGCCTCGCCCACGGTTTGCTCGACCCGTTGGCCCACATCCAACACGAGAAAGCGGTCTTCGTCGATGAGTTCGATGTGGCCTGCCTTGGACGAGGTCATGGCTTGTTTGCCGTGGTCGGTGGATGAGATGAAAACGTTTTTCCCTTGCTTGTTCTCAACGCTTTCTTTGTCCACAAAAAACACGCGCAAGCCATTGGCAGACTCTTGGAACTGACCGGGGGAGACGCGCTCTAAATCGCCTCGGCGTTCAAAACGCTCTTTCAATTCGCTGATTTGCTGGTTGGACCACGGCCACACCAACAGCACCAACGCCGCCACGGAAATCAACATCGGCCACGCAAAACGCAGCATGGGGGTGAGGAAGGCACGCAAGCCCTTGCCGCTGGCCAACCAAATGACCATCTCACTGTCCAAATAGGTGCGCGAGAGCGTGCCCACCGACGCGATGAACAAACTCATGGTGAGCACTGTGGGCAAGTGCCCCAGCATGGTGAAACCCATGATCAAGCTCACCTCGGAGGGGTTAACGCTGCCTTGCGATGCCTGACCCAAAGTACGGATCAGCATGATGGTCATCACGATGGTGATCAGCACCACAAAGGTCGCACCAAAACTGCGAGCCAGCTCTTTACGAATGGAGGAATGGAATAACATCAGCGACAGAGGAAAACCGCAATTATGAACTTCGAGCTCAAGACCCTAGATTTACACGCTGCAGCTACGCATAAAACCGATGTGCTGATTATCTTGGTATCTGCCATGGACAAGCCCAGCAAAAGCGTTTTGGCGCAACTTATTTCCAATGCCCGCAAAAGCGGCGACTTGGACGACAGTCCCGCCAAACTGCTGACTGTTTGGCAACCCCAAAACGTGAGCGCCTCACGTGTGGTGCTGGTGTCATGTGCTGACGGTTCTGCCGCGCAAGTGCGCAAAGCCGTGACCGCTGCGGTCAACGCTGTGAAGGCTGCGAAACCCGCGCACCTGACGGTGTGCTTGGCAGATGCCGCAGACCAACGCCTGCAAGCCGCAGCTCAAGCTGTGGCCGATGCGAGCTATGTTTACACCGCCACCAAGCCCTCGGCCAAAGCCTCTGGTTTGAAACGCGTGGTGCTGGCTTTGCCCACTGCCGAAAAGACCAAAGCAGCGAAGGCCGCGTTTGAGCTGGCACGCGCCCAAGTGGCCGGTGTGTCGCTGGCCAAAGAGTGGGGCAATCGCCCCGCCAACCACGCCACGCCCACGCATTTGGCCGATGTGGCCAAAGCCTTGGGCAAAAAGGCTGGCTTGCATTGCCAAGTACTCGGCCCCAAAGAGATTGAAAAACTCGGCATGGGTTCCTTCGCCGCCGTGGCGCGTGGTTCGGTCGAGCCGTTGCGCTTCATCGTGTTGCAGTACACGGGCGCAGCCAAAACCGAAGCGCCCACCGTGTTGGTGGGCAAGGGCATCACGTTTGACACGGGCGGCATTTCGCTCAAGCCAGGCCCTGGCATGGACGAGATGAAATTTGACATGTGCGGTGCCGCCAGCGTGCTGGGCACGTTTGAAGCGCTCTCGATCCTCAAGCCTGCCATCAACGTGGTGGGCCTCATCCCCACCTGTGAAAACATGCCTGACGGCACGGCCTTGAAACCCGGTGATGTCATCACCAGCATGAGCGGCCAAACCATTGAGGTGCTCAACACCGATGCCGAAGGCCGTCTGATTTTGTGCGATGCGTTGACTTACGCCACACGCTTCAAGCCCCGCGCCGTGATTGACATTGCCACGCTGACGGGCGCCTGTGTGATTTCGCTCGGCCATGTGCGCAGTGGTTTGTTCTCGCCCTCCGACGACTTGGCCAATGCCTTGTTTGCCGCAGGCGAGGCCGCGCTCGACCCTTGCTGGCGCTTGCCCTTGGACGACGAATACGCCGAAGGCCTCAAGTCCAACTTTGCCGATGTGGCCAACGTCGCAGGCCGCGAGGGCGGCTCCATCACGGCGGCTAAGTTCTTGCAGCGCTTTGCCAAAGACTACCCTTGGGCGCACTTGGACATCGCGGGCTCAGCATGGAAGAGCGGCGCAGCCAAAGGCGCCACGGGCCGCCCTGTGGGCTTGTTGCTGCAATACCTATTGGGCACAACGCCTAAGAAGGCAGCTGCAAAACCCGTGCGTCGCACCGCCAAGGCTTAACTGCACGGTTGCGCCCGATGACCGAAATCGCGTTTCATTTCAACGCCCCCGACAAACTGGCCTACGCCTGCCGCTTGCTGCGCAAAGCTGTGGCCAGCGGTGCGCGGGTGGTGGTGACGGGCGCACCGGCTTCGTTGCAAGCCCTCGACACCTTGCTGTGGACCTTTGCACCGCTTGAGTTTGTGGCGCATTGCCGAGCGGGCAGCCCCACCGAGCAGCTGATGGCGTCGCCCATCGTGCTGGCTGCGCAAATTGAAGGTGGGCCTGACTTACCACACCACCAGGTCTTGTTGAACCTCGGCGCTGATGTGGCCCCAGGCTACGAACGCTTTGAACGCACGATTGAAGTGGTGACCTTGGACGACGACGATCGCCAGCAGGCGCGTCAGCGCTGGAAGCACTATGCGGACCGCGGGTATTCCATCACGCGGCATGATTTGAAGCTGAAGGACACTTCGGCCTAATTTTTGTTTCTCATCCTCAAGGAGTTTTTGCATGCATTTCTCTCTCAAACTGACCGTGGTCGCAACACTGCTAGCCACCGGCACCTTGGCCTCGGCGCAAGAGCAAGTGGTGAAGATCGGCCATGTGGCACCCATGAGCGGCGCGATTGCCCACTTGGGCAAAGACAACGAATACGGCGCCCGTTTGGCGATTGAAGAAATCAACGCCAAAGGCGTGAGCATCAACGGCAAGAAAGTCAAATTTGAATTGGTGGCTGAAGACGACGCAGCCGACCCCAAGCAAGGCACAGCGGCAGCGCAAAAGTTGGTCGACGCCAAAGTCAGCGGCGTGATTGGCCACTTGAATTCAGGCACCACCATTCCTGCTTCCAAGATTTACAGCGATGCGGGTATTCCTCAAATTTCTCCTTCATCGACCAACCCCAAATACACCCGCCAAGGCTACAAAACAGCCTTCCGCGTGGTGGCCGATGACGTGCACTTGGGCGGCACCTTGGGCCGCTATGCGGTGAACGAACTCAAAGGCAAAACCATCGCCGTGATCGACGACCGCACGGCTTATGGCCAAGGTGTGGCCGAAGAGTTTGAAAAAGCGGTCAAGGCCGCGGGCGGCAACGTGGTGGGCCATGAGTTCACCACCGACAAAGCCACCGACTTTATGCCCATCTTGACCACGCTCAAAGGTAAGAAGCCCGACATCATCTTCTTTGGTGGCATGGACGCGGTCGGCGGCCCCATGATGAAGCAAATGAAATCACTGAACATCAAAGCCAAGTTCATGGGCGGTGATGGCGTGTGTACCACCGAGATGATCAAACTCGCAGGCGATGCGCTGGGCGATGGCCAAGTGGTGTGTGCCGAAGCTGGTGGCGTGGACGGCGCGTTGAAGAAGGGCATGGACGAGTTCAACGTCAAATTCAAAAAGCGCTTCAACGACGATGTGAAGCTGTATTCGCCCTACGTGTATGACGCGGTTTACGTGATGGTGGATGCCATGCAGCGCGCCAAATCGACCGAGCCTGCCAAGTATTTGCCTGAACTGACCAAGACCACAGGCTTCAAAGGCGTGACCGGCACCATTTCGTTTGATGCCAAAGGCGACATCAAAAACGGTGCTCTGACGCTCTACACCTTCAAGGCCGGCAAGCGCGATCAAATCGCGGTGGTACGCTAAACACCAAGGTGTTACCCACATCAAAAAGCCACCCTTGGGTGGTTTTTTGTTTTAAGGCTTGGCGGGCACGTATTCGAACACTTGGTAAGCAAAGGGCTTGTCCAGCGGAAAGCGCAGGCCTTGGCTTTGTACGGTGATCGTCAAAGGTTCGGCATGTTGCCCCTGGGCCTGTAACCAAGCCTGCATGCGTTGTGGGCAATCGGTGCTGTCGGGACGATCGACGGGTCCGAGCGGACACAGCAACAGACCTGCACGGGTTTGCCAATTGGGAAGCGGGTTGACGGTGGCCGGAAATTGATCAGGTACCTCGGGCACCACACGCAAGTGGTGGTCGCCGTAAAAAGCCAACAACGCGCTTTCGGCCCATTGCCCGCCGACCCACTGTAGTGGCACATCGGGATGGCGTGTTTGCCAGAGAGTCAACATGGCGGTGGCCGCCTCTCGGCGCGGCAGGTAGTGGTTTTCTGTACCGTCTTGGGCTTGGTGCCACGCGTACCAAGGGCTTACCAACACGACGAGTGCCAACCATGCCATCAGGCATTTGAGCAACCGAGAGGTGAGTGCCGCGATGGCTGTGCCCTCAGGCGCCAAGTTGCGCAGCCAGAGCAGCGAAAAACCATACCCAATTGGAATGGCCCAAGGCAAGGACAGCTCCACAAAGCCCGTGATACCAAACACCAGCGTGATCGCCCAAGGCAGCATGGCTAACCAAAACAAGGGGTCTTGCCAGCCTTGCGGGCACCATGAGCGCCACATGCGGGTGGGCCAAGAGCGCAAGGCTTGGCCAAGCGATATGGGCTGAGGCACGCACAGCGCGGTGCACAGCAGCCAAGGCACCAGCCAATAGCCGATCGGGGCAATCGCAAACTTGGCCAGCATGCGCCAGTTGGTGCCGTCGTCGCTGCCTTGTTCGCTCACGTAGTGCAGCGTCACAAAGTCATGGGCTTGCAACCACTGGATGTGTGGCCATAAGCTCAAACCAAATATAAGCAGCGTTAGCCAAGGTTTGGGTGTGACAAACCATTGGCGAGCGATGGGCGAGGACAAGGCCGTCAAGAAAAGTGCCAACAAAAACACGCCGCTGTAATACTTGCCCAGCATGGCCAAGGCGGCCAAAACGCCCAACGCGACAGACCAAAGCAGCCTCAAGCGCCCTGTTTTTTGAATGCTGTGTACCCACGCCACCGCCACCCAAGGCCACACACTCAGCAAGATGGCGTTGGCGTTGAACTTGACCGCCAACGTGCTGTAGGGAAACGCCATGCTCAGCAAAACCACCGAAGGCAGCGCCAGTTCAGGTTTGTCCATGGCCTGCGCCAAGCGGTAAACGCCCAGCAGGCCAATGGCGACGTTGAGGTAAGACAACAGGTGGTAAGACGCATCGACCGTTGGAAAAAGGACAAACCACGCCCCCGTGACCCAGGCAAACAACGGGGGGTGCTTGGCGCTGCCCCACGCCCAGTCTTGGCCCCAAGCGTAGTTTTCCAACATGTCCGCGTAGCTGTCGAGGTTGGTGTCTGCGATGCCGTGCGCCAGGACCCACACCAGTACATGGAGGAGCAATACCCACCCAATCCACGCATTTTGGGAAGTTTTTATTAAATTGAGCTGGGGGTGAGCGGCGTTATTCAAGGTTTTTTCGTAAAAGTTAACGAAAAAATTATAAGTAAATCAATGGGTTATGTTTTTCTTCGATTTTTTTAGAAAAGTCTGTACACCAAATGTAAAGCTGGTGCGTTGGTTCTCTACAAAGTTCTTAGGAGCCTCAATTGGATAAGTCAGTCATTCAGATCGAATCACCAGATATGGCTGTGGAGCGCCGCTTCAAAATCGTATCGAACGAAAAGGCCGGCATCAAAGCCACCTTCGATCGCATCCGTGCCCAGCTCGCCCAAGAGGCTGAGCAACGAAGCCGCCCAGCTTCGCGCATGTACTCTGGTTTCAGAGCCGTCAAAGCGTAAGCAACCCCCAAATTATTTCAAAGGCGCCTTCATGGCGCCTTTTTTATTGAATCCTAATTGCTTAATTCTGTTTTAAATTCAAGGATTGATACACCTTGAAGCGTATGGACGCGCGTGCCTAGGCTCCCCATAATTTCGCGCGACGATTGCCCTACGCGAGGTTATTTTGCTTTCTAACTTAACGAAATTCTTTTCAACCGACATTGCCATTGATTTAGGCACTGCCAACACGTTGATTTACACGAAAGAGCACGGCATCGTGCTGGACGAGCCTTCGGTGGTCGTGTTGAAGAGAGACGGCAAGATGCACGGCAAAACCTCTGTGTTGGCGGTGGGCAACGAAGCCAAGGCCATGTTGGGCCGAGTCCCCACGGGCATCGAAGCCATCCGCCCCATGAAAGACGGCGTGATTGCCGACTTCACCGTGACCGAGGTGATGCTCAAGCACTTCATCAAGCTCGCGCATCCTCACATGTTGTTCAAGCCCAGCCCGCGCATTGTGATTTGCGTGCCTTGCGGCTCCACGCAAGTCGAGCGTCGTGCCATTCGTGAATCGGCCTTGGGCGCTGGCGCCTCAGAGGTTTATTTGATTGAAGAGCCCATGGCCGCTGCGATCGGTGCGGGCTTGCCTGTGACCGAGCCCTGCGGCTCAATGGTGGTCGACATCGGCGGCGGCACCACCGAGGTGGGCATCGTGTCGTTGGGCGGTATGGTTTACAAAAACAGCGCACGCATCGGCGGCGACAAATTTGACGAAGCCATCGTCAACTACATCCGCCGCAACTTTGGCATGCTGATTGGCGAGCAAACGGCCGAGCGCATCAAGAAAGAAATTGCCACGGCCTTCCCAACCGGTGAGGTGATGGAGATGGAAATCACGGGCCGTAACTTGAGCCAAGGCATTCCGCAAAGTTTCACCATCAGCTCCACCGAAATTTTGGAAGCGCTGACCGACACGCTCAACAACTTGGTGTCCACCATCAAGATCGCGCTAGAGCGCACGCCCCCCGAGTTGAGCTCCGACATTGCCGAGCGTGGCGTGATGCTTACTGGCGGAGGCGCGTTGTTGCGTGATTTGGACCGTTTGATTTCAGAGGAAACGGGCTTGCCCGTGCTGATTGCCGAAGATCCACTGACCTGTGTGGCACGTGGTTGCGGTTTGGCGTTGGAACAGTTGCATAGCGTCAGCGGTATCTTTACTGCCGATTGATGCGGGTGCTGTTCAGGTTGTGTTGGCTCGGCTGGGCCTTGGCCGTGCCGGTGTATGCGCTGGCGGCGCGCTCTGCGCCGGTGGCCGATGTCTCGGGGGAGGCTTCGGGCGCTGCCTCGCGCATGGTGTTCAAAGAAAACACCAAAAAGAAAGAGGCCGCTTGCCAACTCACGCTGATGCATGTCTACACCAGCAAGTTCAACAAGAAGTTCACGCAATTTGCTTTCACCGGCTCGGTGCTGGCGCAACGCAGCGCAGCCAAACCCATGACGCTGACGGTGATTGGGCAAAACCACCAATTGGGCCGCAACGAGAAAGACATTCAAACACGCCTCTGGCGCAGTTCGAAAACTGCACCACCCATCTCCGCTGAGTGGCGCTGAACGGCTTGACCTTTGCTTCATCTAGGTGTCATCTGGCTGGTTTAAGATTCGCGCCGTGACCCAACCCACTTCCTTCTTCAAAACGCTGTGCCTGTATTGGGCCGTTGCGCTGGTCGCCTTGTTGGCAATTGGCCCGTTTTTGCACGCGCATTACGGTGCATCGAAGGTGACAGGTTTGCACGTCGACGGCGTGACCTCGGTGGTGACAAGCGCAGAGCCCGCGCTGGCCGTGGTGAGTTTCAGCCAAGACGATGAGCAAGAGTCAGCCGCGGTGGGGGTGGAAACTTCTTACGCACGCCAAATCAATCTCGATGTGCAAGACGAGCCTTCGGGCGTGTTGATTCTGTTGGCCTTTGTCATGGCCACGCTGATGCACAGCGTTGTGTCGCGCGTGCCGAAGCCAGCTGCGCAACGCGCTGTTCGCCACGCATTTGCGGCGGGTTGGCCGCCGCTTTCACACGCACCTCCCTCGTTTCGCTTCTGATAGTTGACGCGTGTGCACACCGCCGTGCACCGCTTATCGGTAAGTGATGTGTGGAGTTTGTGATGTTCACCTCTTTCAAGTTTTTTGTTCGTGCCGCTGTGTTGGGCGTGCTCTCGGTTTTGGCATTGCCTGCGCTGGCACAAATGCCCGACAGCGCTGCGTTGTCTTTGCCGCTCAACACCAAGCAACAAGCCAGCTTGGGCGTGCAAGTGGCGGCGGTTCAGCCCGCCACGGGCGGTCAGTTGTTGGCCAGCGCCACGGTGGTCATGCCGCCTGGCAAAGAGTTCACGGTGTCTGCGCCTTATGCGGGGCAGGTGTCGCGCTTGTTGGTGGGCGTGGGTGACACGGTCAAAGCGGGCGCTGCGCTGGCGCATTTCACCAGCCCGATGTTGGGCGATGCCCGCCGCTTGCTCAACGAAGCGTCGATTGATTACAAAAACGCCTCAGCCGCCGCGCAGCGCGACCAAGCGATGTTTGACGAAGGCATCATCCCCGCCGTGCGCTTGCAACTGAGCCGCTCCAAACAAGAAGCCGCACAAGCGCAGCTGCATGCCCGCGAGGCCGAACTGTTGGCTGCAGGCATGCGCTTTGATGCCAACACCGGCTACGCCACGGGCACGCTCAAAGCGCCGTTGTCGGGCACCGTGTCCGAGGCCTTTGCGGCGGTGGGCCAGCGGGTGGAGGCGGGGGCGTTGTTGTTCAAACTGGCCGACAGCTCGCAGCTGCAACTCGACGTGCAGCTCTCGGCAGACAAAGCCGCACAGCTGCAAGTGGGCGACGAGGTGAGCATCGCCTCGCGCAACGCCAAAGCCAAAATCATTGGCGTCAGCCGTGCGGTCGATGCCAGCCAATCGGCGCGCGCACGCGCCACCGTGACGAACCGCGGCAGCTTGCAAGCGGGCGAGTTGGTGTCGGTGGCTGTGCTGGCCAAAGGCAAAGCGGCAAATGCCAAGCCCGACACGCAATGGCTGGTGCCTGCGCGCGCAGTCACGCAGTGGCGTGGCAAGCCTTGGGTGTTTGTGGCCAATGACAAAGGCTTTGAAGCGCAAGCCGTGAACGTGCTGTCGTCGTCGGACGACCAATCGTTGATTGAAGCATCGCTGCCAGTGGGCAGCAAAGTGGCCGTCACGGGCATTGCCTCGTTGCGCGCCTTGCTGCAAAAAGACGAGTGACAAGGACACGCCATGTTTGAACACCTGATTCGTCTGAGTCTGCGCTTTCGTAGCCTCACGCTGGCGTGTGCGGGCTTGCTGTTGGTCGCAGGCTTGCATGCGTGGCTCAATTTGCCGATTGATGCCTTCCCCGATATTTCGCCCACGCAGGCCAAAGTCATTCTCAAAATTCCGGGCATGACACCTGAAGAGGTTGAGCAGCGCGTGGTCAAGCCCATCGAGCAAGAGCTGCTGAGCATTCCCAACAAACGCATCGTGCGTTCCATCTCTAAGTACGGCATTGCCGACATCACCATCGACTTTGACGAAGGCGTGGATTTGTACTGGGCGCGCCAACAAGTGTCGGAGCGCTTGGGCTCGGTCATGCGTGATTTGCCTGCCAGCGTGAGCGGTGGCTTGGCCCCCATCACCACGCCGTTGAGTGAGGTGTACATGTTCACCCTCGAAGGCGACTTTGGTTTGGCCGAAAAACGCCGCGTGCTCGACTGGGTGATTCGCCCCGAGCTGCGCACCATCGCCGGTGTGGCCGAAGTCAACTCGCTCGGCGGTGAAGTGCAAACCTTTGAGGTCATTCCCAACACCGCCAAGATGGCCGCCATGGGCGTGCGCATGACTGATCTGCGCGAGGCCTTGTTGGCCAACAACACCAACGATGGCGCAGGCCGTTTGACGGCGGGCGAAGAGGCCTTGGTCGTGCGCGTCGAAGGCGCGGTGAAATCATTGGACGACTTGCGCGCCGTGCGTTTGCACACCTCGCGCAACGCCGTGGTGCAGCTTGACGATGTGGCTACGGTCACGTATGGCGCGCTCACGCGTTACGGTGCCGTCACGCACGACGGCCAAGGCGAAGCGGTGGAAGGTTTGGTGTTGGGGATGCGCGGTGTCAATGCCCGCCAGTTGGTGAATGCAGTTGATGCCAAGCTGGCCGAGATGGCCCCACGCTTGCCCAAAGGCATGACCGTGAAAACCTTTTACAACCGAGGCGAGTTGGTCACACGCGCGGCTGACACCGTGATTCACGCTTTGATTGAAGCCGCCGTGTTGGTGTGCATCACCTTGTATGTGTTCTTAGGGGGCATGCGCGCGGCGGTGGTGGTGGCAGTGGCCTTGCCTTTGTCCTTGTTGAGCACGTTCATGCTCATGCGTGGTTTTGGCTTGACGGCCAACTTGATGAGCCTCGGTGGCTTGGCCATCGCGTTGGGCATGTTGGTCGATGCGGCGGTGGTGGTGGTGGAAAACATCGAGACCGCATTTGCCTCGCACGCAGCAGGCCACGCTTTGTCGAAAACCGAAATTTTGCTGAGCGCTGTGCGTCAAGTGGTCAAGCCGGTGGCGTCTGGCGTGCTCATCATTTGCGTGGTGTTTTTGCCGTTGTTGAGCCTTGAGGGCTTGGAAGGCAAGTTGTTTGCGCCTGTGGCCGTGACCATCATCATGGCGTTGGCGTCGTCGCTGTTGTTGGCGTTCAGTGTTATTCCAGCTTTCGCCTCGATGGTGCTCAAAGAAGAGGGCGCACACGAGCCTGTGTTGATGCAAAAAATCCATGCCGCGTATCTGCGTTTGCGTGAACGCGTGTGGGCCAAACCGCAGTGGTTGTATGGCGTGTCGGTGGCTTCGCTGGTCGTGGCTGCGGTGCTGTACACCTTCATTGGCAAAACCTTCATGCCAACTTTGGATGAGGGCGACATCTTGGTGCAGCTGCAAAAGTTGCCTTCGATTTCGCTAGAAGCCTCGCTGGAAATCGACACCCGCGTGCAGCAAGCCATTTTGGACAGCGTGCCTGAGGTTAAATCCATCGTAGCCCGCGCGGGCTCGGATGAACTGGGCCTTGACCCGATGGGCTTGAACGAAACCGACACCTTCTTGGTGCTCAAACCCAAAAGCGAATGGCGCGGCAACAAAGACGACATCATCGACGCGCTGCGCGAGGTGCTCGATGGTTTTCCGGGTTTGGTCTATGGCTTCACGCAGCCCATTGAAATGCGCGTGTCTGAAATGCTCACCGGCACACGCGGCGATGTGGCCATCAAAATTTTTGGCACCGACCTCGGCAGCTTGAACGAAGCTGCGCACCAAGTGGCCGATGCCGTGCGCACCATCCCCGGTGCGGCCGAGGTGATTGCGCCCAAGGCTGAAGGTTTGCAATACGTGTCGGTGCGTTTAAACCGCACCACCGTGGGTCAAGCCGGCTTCAGTGTCGAGGCTTTACAGCAGGCGTTGAAAAACCAAATCGAAGGTGAGTCGCTCGGCTACGTGTTGCAAGACGGTGTGCGCACACCGCTCACCCTGCGCGGCAACGAGGCCACGCGCCAAAGCCCCGAAGCATTTAAAAACTTGCAACTCGCCGCACCCGATGGCCGCGTGTGGGCGGCCAGTGCGTTGGCCGACATCCGCTTGGTCGATGGCCCCATCCGTGTGGACCACGAGCAAAGCGCACGCTTCACCAGCATTCAAGTGTCGGTGGATGGTCGCGATTTGACAGGCTTTGTGGGCGACGCGCAAAAAGCCGTCGCCGCCTTGAAGCTGCCCAGCGATGTGCGCATTGTGTGGGGCGGCCAGTTTGAAAACCAGCAACGCGCCGCCGCGCGCTTGGGGCTGGTCATTCCGGCAGCGATGGTGCTCATCTTCACCATCTTGGTGTTCACCTTTGGCTCGGCGATTCAGGCGGGCATCATCTTTTTGAACATCCCGTTTGCCTTGGTCGGTGGCGTGTTGGCCTTGGCCATTTCGGGTGAGTATTTGTCGGTGCCTGCGTCGGTGGGCTTCATCGCGCTCTTGGGCATTGCGGTGCTCAATGGCGTGGTGATGGTCACGCACTTCAACGAGCGCTTGATGGATGGTGAACCCATGGCCACCGTGGTGCGCCTAGGCACCGAGCGCCGTTTGCGCCCCGTGTTGATGACCGCGGTTATCACCGCTCTGGGCATGATTCCGCTCTTGTTTGCCACGGGGCCTGGCTCTGAAATTCAACGTCCCTTGGCCATTGTGGTGACGGGTGGTTTGCTCAGCTCTACTTTGCTGACCTTGTTGTTGTTGCCCAAATTGTTTGAGCGCTTTGGCGGGCTGGAGAGCGTGCCTTGGCATCAGGTGACGCGCTTCTTGCCGTGGAGAAAATCATGAAACGTGTGGTGAATGTATTTTTCATGGCGGGTCTTTGGGCGGGCATTTGCGCGGTGACGCTGAACGCTGCGCATGCGCAGCAGCCCACCTTAGCAACATCGACTGCACCTGCACCTGCACCTGCGTCATCAAGCACCGTGGCTTCAGTGCTCGCACCGTACCTTCCCGCCGAAGCCGCGGTGAAAGACGCGCTGATCAGCAGCCCGTTGATGCAAGCTGC
>Ga0213920_1000495_pt1 | contig 30632 bp, 21 predicted proteins | sample McNCre1117MG_FD_161054 | JGI IMG/M metagenome (GOLD analysis project Ga0213920, IMG submission 161054) | Freshwater microbial communities from McNutts Creek, Athens, Georgia, United States - 11-17 MG | ecosystem: Environmental > Aquatic > Freshwater > Creek | place: USA: Georgia | collected...
CGACACCGTGTCGGGCGAGTATTTGTCGGTGCCTGCGTCGGTGGGCTTCATCGCTTTGCTGGGCATTGCCGTTCTCAACGGCGTGGTGATGGTGACGCATTTCAACGAACGTTTGCTCGATGGTGAACCGCTCGAAACGGTGGTTCGTTTGGGCACCGAACGGCGTTTGCGCCCCGTGCTGATGACCGCGGTGATCACCGCTTTGGGCATGATTCCGTTGCTGTTTGCCACGGGACCGGGCTCTGAAATTCAACGGCCCTTGGCGATTGTGGTGACGGGGGGCTTGCTCAGCTCCACCTTGTTGACCTTGTTGTTGTTGCCCAAATTGTTTGAGCGCTTTGGGGGCATGGCGTCTGTGCCTTGGTCGCGCTTGGCGCGCGTGTTGCCTTGGAGAAAGTCATGAAGCTGTCGATGACATCTGTTGCAACAAAGTGTGCCTTGCCACGCGGTGCTTGGGGCGTGTTGCTGACGCTTGGCATCAGCCTGGCACAGGCACAGGTTGTTGTTTCTGCTGACGCCGTGTTGCAGTCTTATTTGCCCGCTGAAGGGGGGGTGAAAGACGCCTTGTTGGCCAGTCCCTTGATCGACGGTGCGCGTTCGCGGCGCGATGCGTTGAGTGCGCGTGCGCAGGGCATTGCGGCAGGCACGGCCGAATTCACGGTGCGTGCCACGGCGCAACGTCGCCGCGAAGTGGGGCCGGGCGTGAGCGTGCAAGAGTCCATGCTCAGTTTGGAGCGCCCATTGCGCGCTTGGGGCAAGCGCGGCATGGACGCCGATTTGGCCGCACAAACCCAAGCCTTGGCTGCGATAGCCTACGCAGACGCCGTGCACGAAGGGAGTCGCGAGCTGCTCAAACTGTGGTTTGAACATTTGCGCGCACAGGCCGATGTGAAGAATGCACAAACCACCTTCGCGTTGGCTGCGCAGATGCAACGCCTCACGCAAAGCCAGCTCAAGCAAGGTGAAATTTCCAAGCTCGATGCCGAGTTGGCGCAGGCTGAGTTAGACCGCATCAGCGCCGCACGCGCCGTGGCGCAGGCGCAGTGGGCGACCACCGCGTCGGCGCTGTCGCGGCGTTACCCGTCGGTTGCGTTGCCAAATGCGAACCTGAATGTTTCAGGTGCCAAGGCTGAAAATCCCGCTCAAGCTTTGGCGGAGTCCGCCATGCCCGCGTGGCCCGAAGGCTCACATGTGTCGTTGGCCGATATGCGGCAAGAGTTTTTGGCGAAAAATCACGAACTCAACATGTTGCGTGTGGATGCCCAGCGCTTGCGTTTGTCGGCTCAGCGGGCGTCGCGTGACCGCTTGCCCGATCCGACGGTGGGCTTGTTCACCGCACGCGAGCGAGCGGGGGCGGAGCAGGTCACGGGCGTCATGCTGTCCATGCCTTTGTCGGGTGACGCACGTTCGCACCATGCGGCAGCAGCTGCTGCCGATGCGCAAGCCGCTGAAGACCAAGTCCGTTGGACCGAGCAACAACTCAGCGCCACGTTTGAGAGCATGTGGCAGCAGCTGCTGCACAAGCGCAACGCGGCTGAGTTGTTGAAATCGGCGGCATTGCGTCAAGCCCAAGCCGCAGACAAAGCGCGCAAGGGTTACACCTTAGGCGAAGGCAGCTTGTCGGAGGTGCTGATGATGGACCGCTTGGCCAGCGACAACCTCCATGCGGCTGAGCGCATGCAGTTGGAGGCCGTCGAGTTGCAGGCTTTGATTCGTTTAGACCTGCATCAGATGTGGGACTTTGACGAGTAAGGCGATCAAGCCAGCTCGGCGATCAGCTCAATCTCCACGCAGGCACCGAGAGGCAATTGCGCCACGCCAAATGCGCTGCGTGCGTGGGCACCTTTGTCACCAAACACTTGGCCGATCAACTCGCTGCAGCCGTTGGTCACCAAGTGGTGTTCGGTGTAGTCGGGGCTGGAGTTGACCAAGCTCATCACTTTGACGATGCGTTTGATTTTGTTCAGGTCACCGACGGCGGCGTGCAAGGTGCCCAGCAAGTCGATGGCCACAGCGCGTGCCGCTTGCGCGCCTTCTGCCGTTTGCATGGTTTTGCCCAATTGGCCCGTCCAGACTTTGCCGTCTTGTTTGGCAATGTGGCCGCTTAAAAACACCAAGTTGCCGGTTTGCACAAAAGGCACATAGGCCGCAGCAGGTATGGCCACGGGCGGCAGGGTGATGTTCAGGGCTTGGAGTTGGTCGTAAACGCTCATGGAAATTCCTTGATTTGGATATACCAATTTTATGGGCAGAGGTTTGGCCTCCCGTACATGCGTGAACACACATGGGTGCAACCTAGATTCGTTGTGATTTTTGAAAAATTGGTAAGCTGACTCGCTATGAAAAACTACATTTCTATCTTTTTGACGTTGGCATTGATTTCCTGTGGCGCGAGTGCCTTCTCCCAAGTCGATCATTCGATCCACGCCCGCTTGGACGCAGAAGCCGCTGGTTTGTCCTCCTACCGACTCGACAACGGAATCAAGATCATCTTGATTCCGTTCCCCTCGGCCAACAACGCCCGCGTTGAATTGTTGGTTCGGTCTGGCAGCAAGTACGAAGGTTACGGTGAGACGGGCATGGCCCATCTTTTGGAGCACATGCTTTTCAAGGGAGCGGGCAAGCGCAAAAATATCAAAGATGATTTGACCAAGCTGGGCGCCAGCTACAACGGGACCACAACGCCTGATCGCACCAACTATTTCGAGTCCGTAGAGGCCGATCCCTTCAAGGTGGATGAGTTGATTCGCATCGAAGCGGATCGATTCATACGCGCTGGATTCACGGCCGCTGACCTTGCCAGTGAAATGACCGTGGTGAGAAATGAACTTGAAAATTCAGAAAGAGAGCCAAGTCGCGTCGTCTTAAGCGCTCTCGCGAGGAGCGGTTTCAATTGGCATGGCTACGCGAGGTCGACGATCGGGGCTCGCAGCGATATTGAGGGGGCATCCTTCGCCGCGCTGCAAGCCTTTCACCGCAAACACTACCGCCCCGATAACGCGGCCCTCATTGTGTCTGGCAATTTTGACAAAGCGCGCGTGCTGTCACTGGCATCACAACTTTTCTCAGTTGCCAAAAATCCAAGCAGCGATCAACCCGCCAACTGGACATTGGAGAGCCCAGAAGCGGCGACGCACAAAACCGACGTGTCCTTGTCTGCGGGTGTCACCGTCGTTGCCAGTGCATGGAAACTACCGAGCATGAAAGAGCGCGATGCACACGCCCTTGATCTGGCCGCCACTTCGATTTGCGATTCTGAATGGGGCAGTTTGCGAAAAGAAATCGTCTTGAATCGCAAATTGGCGGTGTCTGCCAGTTGCTTCACTTGGACGCAAACCGACTATTCGAGGTTCATCGCTTTGTCAAAAGCGGATCAAAACGCAGCCGCGGAAGACATATCCAACGCGGTCATCCAACACATCCAAGACGCTGCGGCGCGTGGTGTAACGCAAGAGAGCTTGGACCGGGCACGCCTGTCGGCCCTGAATGATTTTGAAAAAGCATTGGATGCTCACGCGTCCGTTGCCGACCTTGTCTCCCAGTCAGAAGCGGCAGGGGATTGGCGGCTCTTTTTGTGGACGCGTGATGTGATCAGCGCCGTCACGCTTGAAGAAGCCAATGAGGCCCTGAAAAAATGGATCGTGACCCTCAATCGCAGCGATGTGCTGTTAAGACATGCGGAGAAGTCCACGCCACTCGAATTCCCCAAACCGACGGATGCCGCGAAAAGGGTCACAGGTCAGGCGTGGCCCAGTATCTTGACCTCGGCTGATCCCGCGCCCAAGAGCTTGCTGGAGATTTCAAAATCAACGGTTCGTTTTGAGCTAGACGGACAGCAGGCTCAGGTGGCGTTGATTACCCGCAAAACGCAAGGAGACAAAGTGTGGTGGGTGATGGAGAACGATTACGGAAATTTTGCCAACCTGAAAAACAGAAAAACCGCGTGCGATGCCGCCAGTGCGTTGATGGGGTTGGGTGGCAAGGGTCTAGATCGCGATGCGCTCAACGCGCGACTGGACAAGCTGCAAGCAACTTGGCAGCTGAGTCTGGATGGGATTCATTTAGAAGTTCCCCGTAAAAACTTTGTCGAAGCGTTGGAGACCTTGTTTGGGGTCTGGGCGGATCCACTCATGCCCGTTCAAGAGTTTGAACGCTACAAAGCCTCACAAATTGCGGCGTACCAAGCGGCTTTGATGGACCCCATCAAGGTGGCAGACAGCCAAGTCCGTATGCGCTTCGACAACTATCCCGATGGACATGCGAGCAAGCCCAAAACTTTGACCGCCTCGATGGAAGACGTGAAAAACCTGTCTTATGAAGACACGCTTCGCTGTGCGCGTGAGTTTGCCAATGTGTCCCACGCACGCATCGGTGTTGTGGGCAATCTGACGGCGGCTGATGTGAAAGAGGTCTGGGCAAAAACAGTTGTCTCAAAGCGCTCTCCATATGCCTATGAAAGAGTCCCGTCGCCTCAGGCGCCGACTTCTGTCGATGTGACGCCCATCAAGGTGGTCATGCCCGATACGACCAAGGCCATGGTGATGGGGACGGCGGTGGTTCCCATCCATCGAAAATCGGATGACTTTGCGGCACTTCAATTGGCCGTGTACGCCATGGGCGGCAATTCGAGCAGTTTGATTTGGAAGCAGCTCCGAGAGACCCAAGGTTTGGCCTATTCGTCGGGCATGCAAGTGGCCGCCTCGTCGTTTGACGAGCGATCCACCGTCATGCTTTACGCCACGTCGTCCAGCGGTAATGCTGACAAAGCGCTCAGCAGTCTGAAGTCCGTACTGGCCAAAGTGCTGGATGAAGGTTTTTCAGCGGATCAAATTGAACAAGCCAAACAGGCATGGTTTCAAAGACGCCAGTCAACCTTGGGCGATGAACGTGGATTCGCACGAAAACTGGCGGAGGGCCTGTACACCGAGTATGACTTTGCGGCCATGGCCAAGTTAGACGCCAAGATTTCAACGATAGACCACCGCCAAGCGACAGCGGCTATTAAAAAGTATCTGAACGCATCACATCTTGTTTGGTCGACGGGGCAGGGCAACTGAGCTTCAGAGTCCGCTGCTTTGGCTCTGACTTTGCGATTGCGATTGTTCGACCAACGCCGCCAATTCAGTCGCTGGTTGCACCGTCACGCCCACATCCAGCGTATGGCTGGCACCGCCATGAATCACACCGCGAACCGGCGACACATCGGCATAGTCGCGGCCGAGGGCCAAGGTGACGTAGTCGATGCCGGGTGAGTTCAAGCCCCAGCGGTCGTTGGTGGGGTCGAGGTCAAACCACTGCCCTTGGGTGGCGAGCAAGCCTTGCTTGGTGCCTTCGTCACCTTCGGGCAAGGCGGCTGGCACGTACACCGACACCCATGCGTGCGAGGCATCGCTGCCAATCAATCGGGTTTGGCCTTCGGGCACTTCGGTCAACAAATAGCCGCTGACATAGCGCGCCGCCAAACCTTGGGTGCGCAGGCAACTCAACAAAATATGGGCGAAGTCTTGGCACACACCTTCGCGGCGCTCCAGCGCTTCCAAGGCGGGCGTGTTGATGTCGGTGCTGGCACTGGCGTAAGTGAAGTCTTGGTGAATTCGCGTCATCAGATCCACCGCAGCCTCCAGCACGGGGCGCGCGGGCACAAAGCTGGGCCGGGCGTAGTCGGCAAAGTGGGGGTGAGGCTCGACATAGGGGGAGGCGAAGACATACTCGGTGGCGGCGTCCCACGCCGAACCTGAGTGGTACAAGAAATGGTGGCGCACGTTTTCCCACGCAGGTGTGAGCTTGGCGTTTTCGGGCGGGTAGGCCATGAAGTGCGTGTCCACCGTGCTGCGCGCTTCGATCAGCATCATCTCGTGTGGCAGTGGCAGCGAGAAAAAGGTACGCACGTTGCCAAAGGCATCCACGCTGTCGCTGCGTGCGTGTGGGCTGGGCGAGATGACCAGCTCTGCGGCATGCACGGTTTGCGAGGGCAAGCTGCGTGGCAGCAAATGCGCCATGTGTTGCGCGGTCTCAACCTGCGGCGCGTATTGGTAGCGGGTGGTGTGGGTGATGTGCAGCAGCATGGGGTGGTCAGCCTTGCGTTCAAGCGCCTACGCTGTCGCCGTCTTGGGTGTGACTGAAGTAACGGGCCGAAATGGCGTCGGACACCTGCCAAGCCGCTTGCATGCACTCGGTCAACGTGGCGCGTAAGTGAGGGTGGTGACCGTGTGGGTCCGCTTCGCACAAATGCGCTAATGTGCGTTCTGGGGCGTCTTTGGCTTGCAAATCGGGTACCAAACGGGCCAAGGCATCGGGCTCGCCCATGGGGGTGGCGGCGAGTTTGGACAAACGCGAGCGCAGGCTGCGCGTGACCCAAGCGAGTGAGCGCGGGTTGTCGTTGTCTTGCACCAACAACTCAATCAAAGGCGCCAATTCGCGGCTTTGTTGGTACTGCGCTTGGAAGGTGATGGTGCTGTCAAACAAGCTCAGCAAGGCGGAAAAGTGCGAGCTGTTTTCCGTGCCCGAAGGCTGCGAGGTGTCGTGCTGTTGCGACTCAAACGCCCCCACTTCCACCGCCAAATCGAGCGCGGCTGATAAAAAGCCCAAGCGCTCCACATGGCGCCCAATGCTCAGCAACTGCCAACCGTCGTCGCGCGTCATGCGGTCGGTTTGTGCGCCCGTGATGGCGGCCAAGGCAGAGCTGGCCGCATCCAAGGTTTGCAAGGCTTGGATGGTGGAGAACTCGGGTTGCTTCACGATGTGCGAGCAGTCGGTGCTGAATTGCTCCACGCCATGCACGATGGCGTTCCAGTGCTCGGGCGACAAACGCTCGCGCAACGAGGCTGCCGCTTGTTGCAAGGCGCGCAAGTTGTAGCCCACGCTGGTGGCGTGGGTGTTGTCGTCGAGGCAAGCGATGAGCGTGCGTTCAAACACGCGTCGACGTGCGCCCATGCTGGGGGTGGATGTGTGGGCCGATTCTTCTGCCGCTGACGCTTGGGCCGAGGGCACCCCGGCTGGAATGAGGCCTTGGCGGCGGCTGAGTTGTTGCAGCCATGTCCACAGGCTGGGTGAGGCGGGGTCTTCGCTGTTGAGGGCTTCGATGCACAGGCGCACCAAGCGCACCATGTTTTCGCTGCGCTCGGTGTAGCGGCCTAACCAATAGAGGTTTTCAGCCGCGCGGCTGGTGACCATGCGTTGGCGATGCGTGAAGGTGGTGGCCGTGACGCTCTTGTTGAGCAAGGTGCTGCGGTCCACATCGGCGTGGGTTTGCACCCACACGTCGGCGCTGCTACCGCCGCGTTGCATGGAGGCAATTTGTGCGTCAGGGGCGGCAATGCGGGCCAAACCGCCGGGCAGCACACGCCACGAGTTGGCACTGTCTCGCAATGCGAAGACCCGCAGCATGACCGAGCGTTGCACCACGCCCTCTTGTGCATTTTTCCAAGTCGGCATTTGCGACAGCGGCACGTAGGCTTGCAGCGTGTGGCGGTCGGGCTGGCGGGTGATGCGGCCCACCCATTCGTCACGCTGGGCTTGGCTGAGGGTGCGGCCTAACGCAGCGTCAAAACTGCCGTGACTGGCTGAGCCAGGGTAGGTGGGCTTGATGGCCATTTTGTCGAGCAAGGGCAAGACCGAGGCTAAAGCTGCGCGCTCGCCGCACCACCAGGTATCGAGTGCAGGCAGCTGCAAGGTTTCGCCCAGCAACTTTTCACTCAGTGCGGGCAAGAAGCCCAACAACGCCGGTGACTCCAAAAATGCAGAGCCCGGCGCATTGGCGACCACCACGTTGCCGGCACGCACGGCTTGCAGCAAACCGGGGATGCCCAAGGTGGAGTCGGCGCGCAACTCCAGCGGGTCTAAAAACTCGTCGTCCAAACGCTTGAGCAGCACATGCACGGGCTCTAAACCGCGCAGGGTGCGCAGGTACAAGCGCTCGTCACGCACGGTGAGGTCGCTGCCTTCGACCAAGCTCAAGCCCAGATAGCGGGCGAGGTAGGCGTGTTCGAAATAGGTTTCGTTGTAGGGACCAGGTGTGAGCAAGGCCACATGGGCGTTCACGCCTGCCGGACTGTGCGCCTTCAGCGACTCCACCCACAGGCGGTAGGTCGCGGCCAAGCGTTGGATGTGCATGGCCTCAAACGCTTGCGGGAATTGGCGCGAAATCAGCAGTCGGTTTTCGAGCAAATAGCCCAAGCCCGATGGCGCTTGCGTGCGCTGCGACACCACGGCCCATTGGCCATCGGGGCCACGGGCCAAGTCAAACGCGGCAATGTGCAGGTGTGTGCCGCCCACGGGCGCCACGCCGCGCATGGCGCGCAAATACCCGGGGTGACCTTGCACCAAGGCCGGCGGAATCATGGCTTCGCGCAACAGTTGCTGTGGGCCGTACACATCGGCCATCACGCGTTCGAGCAAACGGGCGCGTTGTTGCACACCCACTTCAATCTGTTGCCAACTCTCGGGCGTGATGATCAGCGGGAACAGGTCCAGTGCCCATGGCCGCTGCGGACCGCCTTGGCTGGCGTACACGTTGTAGGTGATGCCGTTGTCGCGCACTTGGCGGGCCAAGGTTTGGGTGCGACGGTCGAGGTCGTCCAAGCCCATGGTGCCCAATTGGTCAAAGAAGGTGTGCCATGGCGGGCTGAGTTGTTGAGGTGCTGGGGCGGGCTCTGCGTCGGGTGTTGGCGATGGCAGTTCCGCCAAATTGGTCAGGCTGGACAACGCAGGCATGTCGGCCATGGGCGGCATGGCTGGCAATGGCGCGAGGCTTTGCAAAGGTCGCAGCGATGAGGTGGGTCCGTTGCTCGCGCTGTTCAGCAGGTTGATGGACTGCAGCTGCGTGGGTGTGGTCGCGCCAGCGCTTGCGCTGGGGGGCGTCGCGGGTGGCAAGGGCGCTTTGGCGCACATGCCTTGCAACTCATCGAAGTGCCCGTTGTCGGCCGGGTGTGCCAAGCCCTTCAGCACGTCGACCAAACGTGTTGAAGGGCGGGTTTCAGCGAGGGACGGGTGAGGCGTGGGCACAGTGGCCGCATTGTCTCACCGCCTAGGGGTCGCCGCATGTGGTGCTTACGTACGCCGTAAGTCCAAGGTGAACGGAAACTCTTTGCTGGCTGGCACGCCCACGGTGGCTTGTGGCACGTCCAACTTGCCCGGCGTGTGACCCAACGGGAAGAAGCGGGCCAAACGACGGCTTTCTGCCTCGTAGGCGTTGACGGGGAAGCTGTCGTAGTTGCGACCACCGGGGTGGGCCACATGGTATTGACAGCCGCCCACGGAGCGCTTCATCCAAGTGTCGACCACGTCAAACGTCAGCGGAACATGCACGCCAATGGTGGGGTGCAGGGCCGACGAGGGGGCCCAAGCGCGGTAGCGCACACCTGCCACGTATTCGCCCACGGTGCCTGTGGGTTGCAAAGGCAAGGGCTGACCGTTGACGGTGATGGTGTGGCGGCTGGGGTTCAAGCCGCTCACATGCACCTCGATGCGCTCCAGCGACGAGTCCACATAACGCACAGTACCGCCGCTCGATCCTTCTTCGCCCATGACGTGCCACGGTTCCAGCGCATTGCGCAGCGTGAGGTTGATGCCCAGCGTTTGCAAGTCGCCCACGCGTGGGAAGCGGAACTCGAAGTGCGGCGCAAACCAAGCGGGGTCGAACTGAAAACCGGTGTCGCCCAATTCGGTGAGCACATCGTCAAAGTCAGCTTTGACGAAATGCGGCAGCAAGAAGCGGTCGTGCAGTTCGGTGCCCCAGCGCGTGGCGGGGGCTTGGTAAGGTTTCTCCCAGAAGCGGGCCACCAAGGCACGCAGCAACAGCTGCTGCACCACGCTCATGCGGGCATGGGGTGGCATCTCAAACGCACGCAATTCCAGCAAGCCCAAACGTCCGGTGGACGAGTCGGGCGAGTACAGCTTGTCAATACAAAACTCGCTGCGGTGGGTGTTGCCCGTGACGTCGATCAACAAGTTCCGCAAGGTGCGGTCGACGATCCACGGGGGCATATCGGCGCCAAATTTTTCGCGGTTGCGGTTGATTTCGGCCAACGCGATTTCGAGTTCGTAGATTTGGTCGTTGCGGGCTTCGTCCACACGCGGTGCTTGGCTAGTGGGGCCGATGAACATGCCGCTGAACAAATAGCTCAAAGACGGGTGGTTGTGCCAGTACAAGATCAGCGAGGCCAGCAATTCAGGCTTGCGCAAAAACGGACTGTCTGAGGGCGTGGCACCGCCCATCACCACATGGTTGCCGCCGCCGGTGCCGGTGTGGCGGCCATCGGTCATGAATTTTTCAGCGGACAGGCGCGACTCGAACGCCGTTTGGTACAAGAACTCGGTGTGCTCGACGATCTCGAGCCAGTTGTGTGCGGGGTGAATGTTCACCTCAATCACGCCGGGGTCAGGTGTGACTTGCAGCACTTTCAGACGCACGTCACGAGGCGGTGGATAGCCTTCTAAGACGATGCGTACGCCCAGCTCTTCAGCGGTGGCCTCGATGGCGCTGAGCAACTCCAAATAGTCTTCGAGATGTCCGAGCGGGGGCATGAACACATAGATCACGCCTTGTGGGTTTTCCATGGCCTTGAGTTCGACCGATGGGCCGTTCGAGCGCGCAGGGTCGCGCACTTCCACACAAATGGCGGTGCGGGTGATCCAGTGGGCCGATTGGTCTTTGGCAGGCACTGCGTGGGCCGTGCCGGGCACAAAGCCGTCGTTGCCCATGCCGGTTTGCAGGCCCACCGTGCCACCTTGTGCCATACCGCCGCCAGCGACGTGGGCGTTGAAGTGGGTGTGCCGAGCGTGGTGTGAGTACTGCGCTTTCAGCGCCGCCGCGTGGGGCAGGGCTTTGCGTTCGGCAAAGTGGTCTTGCTCGATGGCGTAGGGGTAGTCGGCTTCGCTGACCCATGGCAAGGAGTCGAGCGGCAAGCGCAAGCCCATGGGTGAGTCGCCCGGCACGAGGTACATGCGTTCGTCGCGCAAGAACCATGGGCCGCTGGTCCAACGCGGACCGATGCCGTGCTCGCTGGGTTTGAGGGGCAGCACATAGCCCACGGTTTTGTCGAGGCCTTGGCTGAACACGCGGCGCAGGCGCACACGCTCCATTTCGTCGCTGAGCTTGGCGTCAAACGGGTCGACGTTGACGGGCAGACGACGCTCGCGCCACAGGAAGTACCACGTGTCTTCATAGCCGGGCGTGATGTATTGGTCGCCCACGCCGAGTTTGTGAGACAGGGTTTCGGTGAAGCGCTGGGCATCTTCGGTGGTGTAGTGGCTGGGCACGCGCTCATCGGCAAACAAGTCGGGGTTGTGCCAGCAAGGGTGACCGTCGGTTCGCCAGTAAATGCCCAGCGCCCAGCGCGGCAGTTGCTCGCCGGGGTACCACTTGCCTTGACCAAAATGCAAGAAACCGCCATCGCCGTACTCGGCACGCAGCCTATGCACCAATTCGGTGGCAAAACCGCGTTTGGTGGGGCCGAGTGCATCGGTGTTCCATTCTGGTGCATCGCGGTCGTTCACGGCGACGAAGGTGGGCTCACCGCCCATGGTGAGGCGCACATCGCCTTCGTTCAAGCGGCGGTCCACCTCGTCACCCAAGGCCAGCACTTCCATCCATTGTTCTTCGGTGTAGGGCTTGGTCACGCGGGGTGACTCGAGCACGCGGGTGACCTTCATCTCATGGCCAAATTCGACCTCGGCTTCGTCCACCAAGCCTTCAATCGGCGCAGCACTCGACGGCTGAGGTGTGCAGGCCAACGGAATGTGGCCTTCGCCCGCCAGCAAGCCCGAGGTGGGGTCTAAGCCTACCCAGCCTGCGCCAGGCAAATACACCTCGCACCACGCGTGCAAGTCGGTGAAGTCGACTTCGGTGCCGCTGGGGCCGTCGAGCGATTTGACATCGGGGGCGAGCTGAATCAAGTAGCCCGACACAAAGCGCGCCGCCAAACCGCAGTGGCGCAGCATTTGCACCAGCAGCCAAGCGCTGTCGCGGCACGAGCCGCTGCGCAGCGTCAGCGTTTCTTCGGGCGTTTGCACGCCTGGCTCCATACGGATGGTGTACGCAATGTCGGTGTGCAGCTTTTGGTTGATCTTGACAAGGAAGTCGATGGTGCGAATGGGGTCGCGCTTCATCGCCTTGAGGTCGAGCGACTCCACGTAGCCCTTGAGCTTGTGCTTCAACGGCGATGTGGCCAAGTAAGGTGCCAGCTCAGTTGCAGAGGCCTTGCTGTAGCTGAAAGGGAACTTTTCGGCGTGGGGCTCTAAAAAGAAGTCAAACGGGTTGTAGACCGCCATTTCGACCACCAAATCCACCGTCACTTTGAACTCGGTGGTTTTTTCGTGGAACACCAAACGCGCTTGGTAATTGGCAAACGGGTCTTGCTGCCAGTTGATGAAATGCGCAGGCTCAACCTTGAGGGAATAAGAAATCACGTTGCTGCGACAGTGTGGCGCGGGGCGCAGGCGAATCACTTGCGGGCCCAGTTCAACCAAACGGTCGTAGCTGTAGTGGGTGACGTGGTGGAGTGCGGCGTGTATGGACATACCTTGACTAAGCAAAACATGCGCCAATGCGGATGCGCCAAGACGGTGCATGGTAGGGTTGGATTTGGATGCGCCTTTGCGTTTATCCCAGCTTTCGACCTTTTAAACGCTCATTTTTGTATTTGGGCCAGCACATGCTGCCTAAATGCCAGCGCGACGGGCGAGAGTTTTTGGCTGGCATGGTGAACCATGTGCCATGCCGACGGCAGCGGAAAGCCTTCCACATCGATCACGCGCACGCCGTTTTCCTTGTCCAGTCCATGTAAGGCATGCCGAGAAACAATGCCGATGCCCAGACCACCGGCCACGGACTCCTTGACGGCCTCGTTGCTGCCCAATTCGAGTCGGATGTCTGGGCGGAATTTCTTTTTGCGAAAGTGCTGCTCCGCAGCCATGCGTGTGCCGGAACCTGTCTCCCGCAGAATGAAACGCAGGTGCTGCAGATCTTTCAATGAAACGCGACCGCTTTTGCACAACGGATGGGTCATTTCCGCGATGACCACGATCGGGTTGGGCGTGAGCACCTCGTCATGCAAGTCCATGTCAGACGGCGGCATGGACATGATGTAGAGATCGTCTAGGTTGTTGAGCAGGCGGTTCACCACGCCATCACGGTTGAGAATTTCAAGCGACACATCAATCGCTGGGTGTTTTCTGCAAAAGCTACCGATCAGACGCGGCATGAAGTACTTGGCCGTGCTCACCACGGCCACCCGCAGCTTGCCGCGGGACAAACCTTTGACCGCATCCACGCTTTGCTCAAACGAATCCCACGACAGCGCGATCGCGCGTGCTGTGGCGGCTAAGTCCTTGCCCACATCGGTCAAGTGCACCTTCTTGCCAATCACCTCGTACAACGGCAAGCCTACGCTTTGGTTCATCTCCTTGAGTTGCATGGAGGCCGTGGGCTGGGTTACATGGGTAGCTTTTGCTGCCGCACTCACGCTGCCGGTTTCAGCCAGCGCCTGAAACAAACGCAATTGTCGGAAGGTGATATTCATAGACTTTTACCTATGGATTGGCTTTGAAAAATCGATTTTACAAATACATGATGATTTTCTAACATCCTTGCCAAGGAAAACCAACATGCAAAATCTACTCGACCCCGCGATCTTGTTCTTCGTTTTCGGCATCCTTGCCGGCAGCGTGAAATCGAACCTTGAAATTCCGCCAGCCATCTCTCGTTTTTTATCGCTTTACCTGCTCATGGCACTGGGGCTTAAGGGGGGCTTCGCGTTGGCGCATTCAGGCCTCACGCCTCAGGTGGGGGCGGGTCTGGCGGCTGCTGTTGCGCTGGCTGTGCTCATTCCCCTGATCGGTTACACGATCTTGAAACGTTTTTTATCAGGCTTTGATGCCGCTGCTATTGCGGCAACTTATGGCTCAGTGAGCGCTGTGACCTTCGTGACGACGGTCCAATACTTGGAAAGTCAGCACATCGCTTACGGGGGCCATATGGCTGCAGCCATGGCCCTGATGGAATCTCCTGCCATCATCTTGGCCGTTGTTCTGGCCAACACGTTAAGAAATGCCGCAACGCCATCAAGCCTTCATGTCGTTCAGGGCGGGTCAGTGGCTGCATTGGCTGCTGGCCCCGAAAAAGCGGGCATTGGCTTGGGCAAGGTGCTGCACGAATCTTTCACGGATGGCGCGCAGTTGCTGCTGCTCGGTGCCATGGTGGTGGGACTGTTGACCGGCGAGTCAGGCAAGGCCGCCATGCAACCCTTCTCTGGTGACCTTTTCAAAGGCATGCTGTCCTTCTTTCTGTTGGACATGGGTCTTATGGCGGCCCGTAACCTGCCTCAGGTGCGAGGTCAGTCACCATGGTTGTTGGCCTATGCCGTGTTTGGCCCATTGACCCATGCGGGCGTTGCGCTGGGGCTGGCTTGTTTGCTGCAATTGCCGCAAGGTGATGCCATCTTGCTCATGGTGCTGGCAGCCAGCGCTTCTTACATTGCCGTGCCGGCTGTCTTGCGTTACGCCGTTCCTGAAGCCAATCCGTCTTTGTATTTCGGTTTGTCTTTGGGCGTGACGTTTCCGCTCAACATCCTGCTGGGCATTCCCTTGTACGCACAGATGGCCAATGCGGTGCTGGGGTGACCGTGCCGTTGGCTCAAAAAAAAGGGCGCCATCACGGCGCCCTTGTTATGTGCATTTACAAATTATTTGGCTTTGCGTGCTTTGTCTACCGCTGCGTACATTTCGCCCACGATAGGTCCGAGTTCGGTGGTGTACTTGTCAACCACGGGCTTCGAGCGTTCGCGCAATTTGGCGATTTCTTCAGGCGACAACTCAAACACGGTCATGCCTTTGCGTTTGATTTCGGTCAGCACCTTGGCCGCTTCGTCGCGTGCAATTTTGCGTTGGTAAACGGCAGTTTCTTGCGCGCTTTCACGCATCATTTTTTGCTCTTCAGGCGTCAGCTTGTCCCAGAACTTCTTGCTCACCACCACGGCTTGTGGGGTGTACATGTGGTTGGTGATGGTGAGGTACTTGGACACTTCATCAAACTTGCTGTCCAAGATGTTCAACAGCGGGTTGGTCATGCCGTCGATCGCGCCTTGCTCCAATGCGGTGTAGGTCTCGGTGAAGGCCATGGGAACAGGGGATGCGCCCAACGATTTCATGAACTCCACATAAATGGGCGTAGGAATGACGCGCATCTTCATGCCTTTGAAGTCATCGGCCTTGGCGATGGGCTTTTTGCCGGTGTGCACTTGGCGAAAGCCCAAGTCCCAGTAAGCCAGACCGACCAAGCCTTTGTCTTGCAGTTTGTCCAACAGTTTTTGACCAACGGGGCCGTCAGACACGGCATCGGCTTCTTTGGTGTTGTTGAAGAGGAATGGGAAGTCGAAAATGGCCATTTCCTTGGCCACGCCGGCCAACAAACTGGCGTTCATCACGGTCATTTCAACGGTGCCGCCTTGCATGGCTGACACGGTTTGCAAGTCTGGGCCCAAGGCGCCGCCTGGGAACGCTTGCACTTTGAACTTGCCGTTGGTTTTCTTGGCCATCAGTTCGGCGAACTTTTCCACTCCCAGCACTTGAGGGTGGCCTTTGTTGCTGGCCGAAGGGAACTTGACGTTGCGTGCTTCAAACTCAGCGGCTTGTGCCAAGCCAGTGGATGCGAGTGCGGCGGTCAAGAGCGACAGCGAGAGGACGCGGCGTAATGAATTCATGGTGTGTCTCCGTGGGGTTAAAAGAGCGCACCGATGTGGGCGGTGCTGTTTGCGATGGATACGAAATGTAAGGGCTTCATGACCCATGCAGCGAACTGCTTCGACTTGTTTGACCGAATAGCGGACAATATTGTCCGAAAGGCGGTGAAAACTATGGATTTCCCTCATGCATCTGCGCTCGTTTCAAAAACCACCAACAAAGAGTTTCCCATTGACTCCGGTGACTTGATTGCGGGCGTAGGCCGGGTATTGGCCGTTGTCGAGGCGTTCAACGACGAGTACGGTCGCATGACGGTGACGCAGGTGGCCGAAAGAACGGGCATCCCACGCACAGCGGCGAGGCGTTATTTGCTCAATCTGTGTCACTTTGGGTATGGCGATACCGATGGCAAGTTTTACTGGCTCACGCCGCGTGTTTTAAGGCTGGGGCAGGGCTATCTGGATGGCGCGCGTTTGCCCCGCTTGGTGCAGCCCTTTATCCAGCGATTGGCCATGTCTTCGGGGGAGACGGTCAACGTGTCGGTGTTGGATGGGCATGACGTGGTGTACGTCGCGCGAAGCAACAGCCCGCGGGTGGTGTCCATTGGCTTTTATGCCGGTGCCCGCGTGCCTGCACACGTGGTGGGGCCGGGGCCCGCCATTTTGTCGACACTGAGTGACGCAGATTTACAAGCTTGGATTGCGACGCACGAGTTCGCCACCTTCAACAGCAATGCCGTTTTGACGGCTCAGACATTTGAAAAAATGGTGCTCATCGCTCGAAAGAACAACTATTGCGTGTCTGTGGGCAACTTGGACTTCGGACTCACAGGGGTGGCTGTGCCACTGAGAGATCGACACGGGGAATGCAAAGCCGCGTTGAGCATGACCCTTCAATCGTCGATTTGGAACGAGTCGCTCATTGTGGAGAAGTTGCTGCCCTTGATCATCGAAACGGCCCAAGTGCTCCGAGCGCTGATTTGAACGCTCAAGTTTTCGAAGGCGCCGCCGATACCCAACACATGGTTGTTTTCATGTGTTGAGCCCACGATGCGTATGTTTCATTTCTTGTCAGTTTGTCTTTTCGCCAGCACGCTGTTGCTGAGCGCTGGCACGGCTTCGGCAGAGTGGAGCGAGTTGTTGAAAGACGAAGACACCGCTTACTACTACGACAAAGCAGCGGTGATGCCCGTGCACGTGTCCCGTTACGCCTGGGTGTTGACCGACTTGCCCAAGAATGACAAAACCCCCACCGGCGAAAGCTACAAGTCCATGATGATGCGCGTGCGCATGTACTGCAAAACCGACATGGTGGTGCGCTTGTCGGTGAGCTATTACGACAAAGCCATGGGCAAAGGCAAAGAAGTGGCGGCTGACGATCTTCAAGAATGGCGCAACCGCGAAGCGCCGATTCGCCCCAACACCTACATGGCGGCACTTAAAAAAGAAGTGTGCTCGGCCAATAGCAAACCTGCTGCTTGAGGTTGCCCATTTCCAGCTGATTCATTTTCAGTTTTTTCTGCTAGGCCGCGTCACTTTGTGAGCGCGGCTTTTTTTTGTGCACGGGTGCGCCTTTAGATTGCTCAGATCCTCACCAACTTGGGTCTTGCATGCCGCGTCCTTTCAGTCGAATCACGCCGTGGTGCTTGGGCTGGCTGTTGGGCACGGGCTTGCAATTGCAACAAGCGACCCTGCTGCCTATGGCGTTCTACGGTGGGTTGGCCCTTGCGGCCTTGTGCGCGTTGGCCTGGTTGCTACTTCGCCGCGTGCAGGCCAATGAAGCCCATGCGGTTCGTTCAGCGCTGGGTTGGGCGTTGCTGGCGCTGATTTTGGCCTTTGCCCAAACGGGTTGGCGCGCCCATTTCTATTTAGAGAGCCGTCTGAGTCCTGCGCTGGAAGGCCAATCCATTGAGGTGGACGGTGTGGTGGCCAGTTTGCCCCAGCGCACCGAGGACAGTGTGCGGTTTCGCTTGGAGGTGTTGACGGCAGACTTGCCCCGTTTCGTTTGGCTGGGTTGGTATGGCGCAAGTGCGTGGGGGGCAGACGCTGGGCGCCAAGTTGCCCCTCCGCCAGAGGTGAAGGCGGGCGACCGCTGGCGCTTGACGGTGCGACTCAAAGCCCCGCATGGGCACATCAACCCGCACGGGTTTGACCATGAGCTTTGGCTGTGGGAGCAGGGCTTGCAGGCCACGGGTTATGTGCGCCATGGTGCCAAGGATGCGCCGCCCGAGTGGCTGGGCTCGACGTGGCGCTATCCCGTGGCCCAATTACGCCAAGCGGTTCGGGCCCGTGTGTCCGAGCAAGTGCCAGACCGCGCCATGGCGGGCATTGTGTCGGCCTTGCTGCTGGGCGATCAAGCGGCCATTGAGCGTGCCGATTGGGACGTGTTTCGAGCCACGGGTGTGGCGCATTTGATGGCGATTTCGGGGCTGCACATCACCGGTCTGGCCTGGTTGGCTGCGGCGGGCATGGGGTGGCTGTGGCGACGAAGTGATGTGTGGGCAACTCGCCGACCTTGGAGTTTGTGGCTGCCTGCGCCCCATGCGGCGCAGTTGTGTGGGGTGGTGGTGGCGCTGCTGTATGCCGTGTTCACCGGTTGGGGGGTGCCTGCGCAACGCACGGTGTGGATGCTGGCCACCGTGGCGCTGTTGCGTTGGCAGGGGCTGCGCTGGCCTTGGCCGTCTGTCTGGTTGTTGGTGTGTGCGGTGGTGCTGGCGCTGGACCCGTGGGCGCTGTTGCAGGCGGGGTTTTGGTTGAGCTTTGTGGCGGTGGGTATTTTGTTTGCTTCGGGCAGCGCTGATGTGCCCACACGCTTGGCCGATCGCGATGCCGATGTGCGTGGGCTGCCACTGCGTCTGTGGCGGGCCGTGCATCGCATGGGGCGCGAGCAGTGGCTCATGAGCGTATGTTTGGCACCGTTGTGCTTGTTGCTTTTTCACCAAGTGTCGGTCGTTGGGTTGCTGGCCAATGTGTTGGCCGTGCCTTGGGTGACTTTGGTGGTCACGCCCCTGTGTGTGCTGGGCATGCTGTTTGCCCCAGCTTGGGGTTGGGCGGGCGAGGCTTTGCAAGTGTTGCGTTCGCTGTTGGGGGCGTTGGCGAGCGTGCCTTGGGCGCAATGGTCGGCCCCTGCTGCGCCTATGTGGGCGGGGGCTGTGGCGTTGCTGGGCATGGGGCTGTGGGCATTGCGCTTGCCCCTGTGGATGCGGCTGTTGGGCTTGGCATTGGTCACGCCCGTGTTGAGTTGGCAAATGCCACGTCCTGCGCATGGCACATTTGAGTTGCTGGCGGCAGACATGGGGCAGGGCCATGCCGTGTTGTTGCGCACCGCCACGCATGCACTGCTGTACGACACAGGCCCGCGCTATTCCGCCGAGACCGATGCGGGCCAGCGTGTCTTAGTCCCCTTGTTGCGGGCTTGGGGTGAGCGTTTAGACCGCGTGGTTATCAGTCACCAAGACAGCGACCACAGCGGCGGTGCTCCCGCTGTTCTGGCCATGCAGCCAGAGGCCGATGTGCTGACGTCTATGCCCGCGACCCATCCGATGCAGCAGCTGCGCCCCATGCAGCGCTGCGAACGCGGGCAGACTTGGGTGTGGGACGGTGTGCAGTTTGAGGTGTTGCACCCGCGTGCCGAAGACTACACACGACAGCTCAAACCCAATGCGCTGAGTTGTGTGTTGCGCGTCAGTGCCCCTCGCGTGCCTGCGCATAATGCGGCGGCGACACATCCATCCGCCCGCGATGCAAGCCCCTTCGTTTCCGCGCTGCTGGCGGGCGACATCGAAGCCGCGCAAGAGCAGTCGTTGGTGCAAAGTGGTCAAAGCTTGCAGGCCGATTGGTTGTTGGTGCCCCACCACGGCAGCGCCACCTCGTCGACGGCTGCGTTTTTAGAGGCAGTGCAAGCCCAAGTGGCGGTGGTGCAGGCAGGTTATCGCAACCGTTTTGGCCATCCTCGCGCCGATGTGCTGGCGCGTTACGCCCCATTGGGGGTTCAAGTCGTGCAGAGTCCCCGTTGTGGTGCGTCGTTGTGGCGCAGTGATCAACCCAATTTGGTGCATTGTGAGCGCGAAAACCAACAGCGTTATTGGTTTCATCAAGTTCCGTAACATGGCATTTAATTTGCTAAGGTAAGTGCAGGAGTTCCCACATGCACAAGTTTGATGAAATGTATGCCCAGCTGCCGTATATCGACAGCGCGGTTCGTCCCCATTACCGGAACTACTTGGACTGGCTCAAGCGCCAAGATCCACAGACCATGCGCGACAGGCGCGAAGAGGCTGAGATGATTTTTCGTCGCGTCGGCATCACCTTTGCGGTGTATGGCGACAAAGACGAAGATGGTTCAGGCACCGAACGCTTGATTCCGTTTGACCTGATTCCCCGCATCATTCCCGCCCACGAGTGGAAAGACATGCAAAAGGGCTTGGTGCAACGCGTGACCGCGTTGAACCGCTTCATTCACGACGTCTACCATGACCAAGAGATTTTGAAGGCCGGCCTCATCCCATCGGAGCAGGTGCTCAACAACGCGCAGTTCCGACCCGAGATGATGGGTGTGGATGTGCCCAACGGCGTGTACTCGCACATCAGCGGCGTTGACATTGTGCGAGCCCCCAATGCCGCAGGCGAGGGCGAGTACTACGTGCTCGAAGACAACCTGCGCGTGCCCAGTGGCGTGAGTTACATGCTCGAAGACCGCAAGATGATGATGCGTCTCTTCCCCGAGCTGTTCAGCCAACACCGCGTGGCCCCTGTGGCTCATTACCCCGACTTGTTGTTGGAGACTTTGCGTGCCAGTGGCCCGTCCACCACCGACAACCCCACCGTGGTGGTGTTGACGCCCGGCATGTACAACAGCGCCTACTTTGAGCACGCCTTCTTGGCGCAGCAAATGGGCGTGGAATTGGTCGAAGGCCAAGACCTGTTTGTGAAAGACAACTTCCTCTACATGCGCACCACCCGTGGCCCCAAGCGCGTGGATGTGATTTACCGCCGCGTGGACGACGATTTCTTAGACCCCAAAGTCTTCCGCGCCACCTCCACGCTCGGTTGCGCTGGCTTGATGGATGTCTACCGCGCAGGCCATGTGAGCATTTGCAACGCCGTGGGAACGGGCATTGCCGATGACAAGTCGATCTACCCTTACGTGCCGCAAATGATTGAGTTCTATTTGGGTGAAAAGCCCATCCTCAACAACGTGCCCACGTTCCAGTGCCGCAAAAAGGACGACTTGGCTTACACCTTGGCCAACTTGGACAAGCTGGTGGTGAAGGAAGTTCACGGTGCAGGCGGCTACGGCATGTTGGTCGGCCCTGCCGCCACCAAGGCGGAGATTGAAGAGTTCCGCCAAGTGCTGATCGCCAAGCCCGATGGCTACATCTCGCAGCCCACCTTGAGCTTGTCGAGCAGCCCGACCTACGTGGAAAGCGGCATTGCGCCGCGCCACATCGACTTGCGCCCGTTCGTGCTGAGCGGCAAGAGCGTGCAAATGGTGCCCGGCGGCTTGACCCGCGTGGCACTGAAAGAAGGCTCACTCGTGGTGAACAGCAGCCAAGGCGGCGGCACCAAAGACACATGGATTCTTGAGGTTTAACTATGCTGAGCCGTACCGCTGACCACCTGTTTTGGATGTCCCGCTATACCGAGCGGGCCGAAAATACCGCACGCCTACTGGACGTGAACTACCAAACCTCGCTGCTGCCGCAGTCAGCCGAGGTGGCCCAAATGGGCTGGCAAGGCTTGCTGTCGATCAGTGAGTTGCTGCCTTCTTACCAAGCGCGACACGGCGACATCACGCCGCAGCGTGTGATGGAGTTCATGGTGAAGGACGAGAACAACCCATCTTCCATCATCTCGTGTTTGCGTGCGGCCCGTGAAAATGCGCGCGCGGTGCGTGGCAGTTTGACCACCGAGGTGTGGGAAACCCAAAACCAAACGTGGTTGGAGTTGAACCGCATGCTCAAAGGCGGCGAGTTTGAGCGTGACCCTGGGCAGTTCTTTGAGTGGGTGAAGTTTCGCTCCCATCTGTCACGTGGCGTGACGGTGGGCACCATGTTGATGGACGAGGCCTTGCACTTCATGCGCTTGGGGACCTTCCTCGAGCGTGCCGACAACACCGCCCGTTTGGTGGACGTGAAGTTTCATGCGGTGGCACATGACTTCTTTGGGCAAAACCAAAGCCAAAGTTCAGGCGCAGGTCAGGTTCAGGTCAAAGACCAAGACCACGATTTCTACCACTGGAGCGCGATTTTGCGCAGCGTCTCGGGCTTTGAGATTTACCGCAAGGTGTACCGCGACGTGATTCAACCCGAGCGTGTGGCTGAACTCTTGATCTTGCGCGCTGACATGCCGCGTTCGCTGCATGCCTGCTTGAACGAGGTGGTCAACAACATCGCCATGGTGTCGGATGACCATGCCATCGACAGCTATCGCCGCGCTGGCAAGCTGCGTGCCGAAATGGAGTTCGGGCGCATTGAAGAAATCTTGGCCAATGGTTTGCACGCCTACCTCACGCAGTTCTTGGACCGCGTGAATGAGATTGGCGCGAGCATCAGCCGAGAGTTTTTGGTGCCGAATTGATGTTTGATTGAACCGTTGCGCTTTGAAGGTCACCACCACATTGATGTGAGGTGCTTGGCAGGGCGTTTTTACTGGTTAATTTGCTTAAAAGTATTAATTTTTCTCGGACAATCAAGGTCATTGTTTTGACCTGATCAGACGAGGAAAAATTCATGCAGCCATCGACGACCGAGTTCACCGACAACCCGCAAGAGTTGCCCATGGCGGCGACAGCTTACAACGACGGCAACGCGCACTTTCGTGCAGGACGCTGGGCAGACGCGATCAAATGCTATGAACACGCCCTGCAAGAAAACCCACAGTTAGAACCAGCTGCGCTACAGCTGGCGCGTTCTTGGGTTAATTTAGGCGATGGCGTGGTGGCACGTCAGAGCTTCACGCAATTGCTCAAAGCCTTTCCCAACAACTACAGCGCGTGGCTGGAAGCTGGGCACTTGTGCCGTCAGCAAGGGGTGTCACAACAGGCCTTGGCCAGCTATCAACAGGCGATTCAAGTGACGCCAGACCGTTACGAGGCGCGCTTGAGCTTGGCGCGTTTGTTGGAGGACATGGGCGAGTTTGAAACGGCTGCCGCTGCCTACCACCATGCGCTCGTGGCGAGTGGTGTCGATAAAAACCGTTTGGTGCATTGGCGTATGGCCAAGTTCCGCCTTGAGCGAGGTGATGCGCCCCGCGCACTCGAGGCCATGCGCCAAGCCTTGCTGATTTTGCGCATCAGCAACGAAGCGATGGACGAGAACGAGCGCGCTGAAATGCAGATGGATTTGGCGGACATCTGCATGCGTTTGGGCATGACCAGCGAAGGACACCGTGCCTTTGAGAGGGCAAGTTTGGCAACGTCCGAGGCGACCTTGGTGCGATTGGCGGATTTGTCATTTCGCTATAACTTGTGGCAAGAAGCCCAATCGGTGCTGCGTCGCAACGTGGCATTGCACCCCGACAGCGACACCGCGCATTGGAACTTGGCCCACTCATTGGCCGAGAGCTGGCACATGCAAGAGGCTTTGGAGGTGTTGGCGCGTGCCGAGGCAATTGCGCCACAGTCGGGGGCTAAATCCATGCGTGCCAGCGTGGCAGGGCGCTCGGGCGATGCCGACACGGCCTTGCAGTTGTACAAAGCCTTGGCCGACGAAGAAGGCCCCACGTCGAAGATGCATTCCAGTGCGGCCATGAGTTCGCTCTACAGCGACAAGCTGTCACCGCAAGAGGTGACAGATTTGCATCGAAGTCTGTTTGCGCACTTGGGCGAGAAAGCGCGTGCAATCAGTAGTTTCAAAAAGGATCGCAAGTCCAAACGTCCATTGCGTTTGGGTTTGGTGTCGGCAGACTTTCATCACCAGCACCCCGTCAACATCTTCATGCAGCCTGTGCTGGCGCGACTGGACCCCAAGGCGTTTGACGTGACCCTGTATTTCACCGGTGTGTCGCACGACGAACAAACCCAATTGGCCAAGCGCCGTGTGGCGCACTGGGTGGAGGCGACAAGTTGGAACGATGCGCAGTTGGCACGTCGGATCGAAGAAGACGGCATTGACATCTTGTTGGATTTGTCGGGCCACACCAGCATGCAGCGCATGTCCTTGTTTGGCCAGCGTGCCGCCCCTGTGCAAGCCACTTTCTTGGGCTACCCCGGCACGACGGGCGTGCCCAACATCGATTGGCTGGTGGCCGATGCGGTGGTGGCGCCCGAGGGCAGCGAAGGGCTGTTCAGTGAAAAGCTGGCGCGTTTGCCCCACAGCGTGTTTTGCTTTGCCCCCGAGGTGGATTACCCATATCCAAACTACACCCCAGCGCACGCAGCGCGACCGCTGACCTTTGGCTCGTTCAACAACGTGCCCAAGCTCACGCCGCACACCATCAAGTTGTGGTCGGCCGTGCTGCATGAGGTGCCAGGCTCCCGCTTGTTGCTGAAGGCGCCGAGCTTCAAGGACGAGGGAGCTACTGCCGCATTTGCCCAGCGTTTCGAGGCCGAGGGCATTGCGCGTGACCGCCTAGAGTTCCGTGGCCCCGTGGGCTTGTCCGACATGATGGCCGAGTACGCCGATGTGGACATTGCACTCGACCCCGTGCCCTACAACGGCGGCACCACCACGTTGCAGGCGCTGTGGATGGGCGTGCCTGTGGTGGTCAAGGCGGGGGGCAATTTTGTGTCGCGTATGGGGGCCAGTTTCATGACTGCTGCCGGTTTGCCCGAATGGGTGGCCGAGTCGGATGCTGACTATGTGTGTATCGCGGCCACCATGGCCAAAGATCGCCAAGCGTTGTTGGCCTTGAAACAAGGATTGCGTGAACGTTTGAAAGCTTTGCCTGCGTGGGATGTGGACCAATACACCCGCGATTTTGAAAAGGCCCTGCGCCAGATGTGGACTGCGACATAACGCGGAGCAAAAAAGGGCGTATGCGAAAACCGCATACGCCCTTTGTCTTTTAGCGCAGAGAGGCTTTAGCCGCCGCGACGCATCATGTCGAAGAACTCGACGTTCGACTTGGTCGCCTTCATGCTCTTCAACACCATTTCCATGGATTCGATTTCGTCCATGTTGTACATGAATTGGCGCAGGATGCGGGTCTTTGACAAGATCTCGGGTGGCAGCAACAGCTCTTCGCGGCGTGTGCCGCTGCGGTTGAGTTGAATGGCGGGGAACACGCGCTTTTCGTACAAGCGGCGGTCGAGGTGAATTTCGCAGTTACCCGTGCCTTTGAATTCTTCAAAAATCACTTCGTCCATGCGGCTGCCGGTGTCCACCAAGGCGGTGGCGATGATGGTGAGTGAGCCACCTTCTTCCACTTTACGAGCCGCGCCAAAGAAGCGCTTGGGGCGTTGCAAAGCATTGGAGTCCACACCACCTGACAAAACTTTGCCTGAGGATGGAACCACGTTGTTGTAAGCGCGTGCGAGGCGGGTGATGGAGTCGAGCAAGATGACCACATCTTTTTTCAATTCCACCAAGCGCTTGGCGCGTTCAATCACCATTTCGGCAACGTGCACGTGGCGTGCGGCGGGTTCGTCAAAGGTGGAGGCAATCACTTCGGCTTTGACCGAACGCTGCATTTCTGTCACTTCTTCGGGGCGCTCATCGACCAACAACACCATCATGTGGGCATCGGGGTAGTTGGCGGCGATGGCGTGGGCGATGTGCTGCATCATCACGGTCTTGCCGCTCTTGGGCGGTGCGACGACCAAGGCACGTTGGCCTTTGCCGATAGGCGCAATGATGTCGATGATGCGGCCCGTGATGTTTTCTTCGCCTTTGATGTCGCGCTCAAGCTTCATCTGTTCGCGGGGGAACAGCGGGGTCAAGTTTTCAAACATGACCTTGTGCTTGTTGTTTTCTGGCAGATCGTCGTTGACTTTGTCAAGCTTGGTCAGTGCAAAGTAGCGCTCGCCGTCTTTGGGGATGCGCACTTCGCCTTCAATCATGTCACCCGTGTGCAGGTTGAAGCGGCGCACTTGGCTGGGGCTGATGTAGATGTCGTCAGTCGAGGCGGTGTAGCTGGTGTCGGGGCTACGCAAGAAGCCAAAGCCGTCGGGCAAGATCTCGAGCACGCCATCGGCAAACACTTGCTCGCCAGCGCGGGCGCGCTTTTTGATGATGGCAAACATCAGCTCTTGCTTGCGCATGCGGCCTGTGTTTTCGATTTCGAGTTCTTCGGCTTGTTTCAGCACTTCAGACACGTGCAGTGCCTTGAGTTCGTTCAGATGCATCTTGGGACTCCAGTAAGGGAGTTCGTTAAAAAATTGGGGGGAGGTCGTGAGCGAGGCGTAAGGTGCCTCTAAGACCAGAATTCAAGCCCAGTGTGGGAACCAACAGCCTCATGGGCAGTTGGCGAATTCAGATTTGATTATGACAGGAAAAAAGCCCGCTGATTTTGCAATCAGCGGGCTTGTGCGGCAATGGCTTGGAATTAAGCCAGTTGTTGGTCAATGAACGCGGTCAATTGGGCCTTGCTCATAGCGCCCACTTTGGTCGCGGCCAGTTGGCCGCCCTTGAACAACATGAGTGTTGGAATGCCGCGAATGCCAAATTTGGCAGGAATGTCACGGTTTTCATCCACATTCATCTTTGCAATTTGCAATTTGCCTTCGTAGGCGGTAGACACTTCGTCCAAGATGGGGGCGATCATCTTGCAAGGACCGCACCATTCAGCCCAGTAGTCCACAAGTACGGGCTTGTCCGCTTGCAGAACGTCTGCCTCGAAGGTAGTGTCGGTAATATGTTTGATCAGATCGCTTGCCATGGTGGGGTCCTCTGTGAATTGGCTATACAGCTACAGTTGGGGCATTGTGGCAGAAACCAAGTACACCTATGAAAACTCTCACTATTGACGTTGTCTCCGATGTTGTCTGTCCTTGGTGCTATGTCGGCAAGCGACGCCTTGAGGGTGCATTGGCACTGTGGGCAGCCGAGCATCCCGACATGACACCTGAAGTGCGTTGGCACACCTTTCAACTCAACCCAGACATGCCGCAAGAAGGCATTGAGCGAGCCGAATATGTGCGCAACAAGTTTGGCGATCGTGCGGACAGTATTTATGAGCGTGTGGCCGGCGTTGGCAAAGAGCTAGGCATTGACTTTGCATTTGACCGTATCGCACGCCAGCCCAACACCGTCGTCGCACACAGCTTGATCGCCGTGGCTGAAGCCGGCGAAGCGCAAGACCGCATGGTGGAGGCTTTGTTTCAGGGGTACTTTTTGGACGGTAAAGACTTGACCGATGCCATCGAGCTCATGGAAATTGCGGTCAAAGCGGGCATGACGCCTGAGTTGGCCAAGCAAACGCTGGAAGACGCTGAGCTGCACACCCAAACCTTGGACAGCGATCAAGCCGCCCGTGAAATGGGCATCACCGGCGTGCCATTCTTCATCTTCAATCGCAAAGTGGGTTTGTCAGGCGCGCACGAAAGCGAGACTTTGGTTCAGGCCATGCATGAGGCCTTGACCGACCAATAAGAGAAAAGAGGGGGGGGAGGAGGGGTGACGGACCTTGACCCCAGCACTGGCTCGGCAGTTAGGGCTGCTTGGTTCCCCACCTGACCCGGTTGGCTGCTTCCCCATGTGGGAAGGCCCGTCAAGGCTAATTGTAGGACACAAGTGAGATTTTCAAGCAGCCACCATCAAGCTTCTTGTTTTTTCAGCGACTTGGTCTCTTTGAGCAGGTTGTGTTGATTCGATGCGGCATTCCATGATTGGTTCATCAGCTCAACCGTGCGTTTTGAGGCCACTTGGGACGAGTCGATCAGATGGTTGCTCATCTCTAACGCGGATTTGAAGGCGGTCAGCATCAAGGCAGAGTTGGCCAATGAGCCGTTGGGAAGATGGTCAATCGACGAACTCAAAGATTCGCTGCTTTCAATCAACTGTTTCTGCAAAGCATTGATGAAAGCCAGATGCGCTTGATAGCCCATGGAGTTCGCTTTCAATGCGAACTCAATCCAGTCATTGAACGTGGTTGTGAGGTGGTCGGATGCCATTTGCATGGCTGTGGCAGAGTTTTTGGTTTGAAAAATATCGAGGTAACGCGCTTGGGACTTTTCCATGAATTTGGCATTTTCTTTGACCGCTAAATCCATGAATTTCTTCATGTAATTGGCAAAAGAGTTGCTGTAAATTGCGCTGGATTGTGTCAGTAAGTTGAGATTGGACATGGATTGATCTTTCATATAACTACCCTGTTGGTGAGGTCTAAAACGGAACGGCTGGGACGAGTCATCGGATGAACTCATTCACAGTGTCTTGGCTTGTTCTGAAAAACTACGTTCGCTAAGTCACATACCCGCGCGTTGTTAATCGTTGTATCGAACGAACACATACGCGCCGGGCGCTGGGGCGAGAGGATCCAACGCATCGCGCTGGTCAGCGGCGACAGTGCCGCTGCTGTGCGCAACGAGCCATGTGTGCCATGCAGGCCACCATGAGCCATTGATGGTCTCGGCCCTCGTGAGCCAAGACTGAGGTGACTCAATGCGTAAATCCAAAGGCATGGTGAGTTGTTGGTAACTGCGATCTGTCGCGTCGGGAGGCGACAAAATTCCTGCGTTGTGCCCGCCACTGGCCAAAACGAAAGTCACTTCTGATTGCGTCAGTTGACTCACCTCATAAGCCGATTGCCAAGGGGTGACATGGTCCTTGACGGTGCCAACAGCGAACACCGGAACGTGAATGTCTGACAGCGAGACGGGCTTGCCGTCCACCTCATATTGGCCCAGTGCGAGTGCGTTGTGCAGGTAAAACTTATGCAGATATTCGCTGTGCATGGAGGCGGGCATGCGGGTGACGTCTGCATTCCAAAACATCAAATCATTCATCACGTCTGGCTGACCCAGCCAATATTCGCGGATGCGCGCTGACCAAAATAGATCACGGGCTTTCAAGAATTGAAAACAGGCCGCCATTTGCCGTCCCGTTAAAAAGCCTCTCTCCGCCATGATGTCTTCGAGCAAGGACACTTGTGGTTCATCAATGAAGACACCCAACTCACCAGGATTGCTGAAGTCAAGCTGGGCTGCGAGCAAGGTCATGGACGCTATTGGCGCAATTTTTTCTGCACCTTTGATCGACCCTGGTCTTGATAGCGCAGCCACTGCAAGTCCCAACAGAGTGCCCCCTAAGCAATAGCCGACCGTGTGAATCGGCACACCTTGGGTGCGTTCTGTCACGACGGCTAAATTGTTCAACACGCCAAGCTCTAAATAGTCGCGCATATCAAGCAAGGCGTCAGACTCATCTGGGTTGCGCCACGACAACATGAAAACGGTGTGACCTTGTTCAACCAAGTACCGCACCATGGAGTTGACGGGGGAGAGATCAAGGATGTAGTACTTCATGATCCACGAAGGAACGATGAAGATGGGCTCACGTTGAACCTGCTCGGTGCGCGGTGTGTATTGAATCAGTTCGGCCAGATGGTTGCTGTGAATGATGTGACCAGGGGTGCAGGCGACGTCCTTGCCGATTTGAAATGGTTTTTCTTCTTTTAAACGCAGCAAGCCTTGGCTGTCGCGCCAATCATCGATTGCATGTGCCATGCCTACTGCCATGCTTGCACCTTGCGTTTCCAACATCTTGGTCAAGATGGTGGGATTCAACCAAGGTGCATTGCTGGGTGACAACATGTCCAGCCACTGACGTATAAAAAAATGCATCACATCTTGGTGGTGATGCTCCATACCTCGCAGCTGCGTGGCTTTACTCCACCAAGACTCCACCATATGGTGCATGTCTTTCACTTGTGAAAACGGCCACATCTGCCAACTGGCGTCGGCGTAGCGTGGATCGTCCGATGTGCTGTTCTTTTTCGTTGTTGTGGCTTCTAGCGCCTGATGCCATGTCTCTAGGGTGTGACACATCAACACCCCGGGTGAGGTGGCCATGTGATAGCCCCAGTCGGTGCTTGCCAATGCCAGCGAAATCGGGGACAGACCGCCAGTGAATGCAGCTAAAGCAACCTGCAATCGTCGGTCAAACGCGAATGCCAAATCAGCCCCCGATCGATCAGGCGATTCGCAAATTTTTGGGGTATGAATCACATGCGCATTTCATCAATAAGAAAGTGAAGAAAAGTCTATCGAGAGGGCTCTTATGCCGTTTGTGCGGTAGCTCACCGACAAGGGGCGCATGTGATCTATGTTGTTCGGTTCAACGCTGATCACTTTTACGTGTGATGGCGCACAGTGCGATTCACATGCTCATCCGTACATTGAATCTGTATCAGTTTTATGTGATTCATATGAACAACGCATTTGATCCATCTCTCCAGCAACTGCCGGCTTGCCGCAATTGTCAAAACCTGCTGATGTCTGACAGTTCAGACACTGGCTTTAGATGTGGCTTGGTTTACTTCAGCCAGCCGCCAAGAGAACGTAAACCCATCCAATACCGGAACTATCCAGAAGTTGGCGTTGAATCCATTTGCCCTGAATGGCGTCTTAAACCCTGACGTTGCGTTTTGTGGAAACGCGTTTTGATTTTGTCATTCTTGGCGGTGGTTTGGCCGGTGTGACCGCGGCCGAAACGCTGAGAAACGAGGGGGCTCAAGGCAGCATTCTTTTGTTGACACAAGAGGCACATCTGCCGTATCAGCGGCCTCCGCTTTCAAAAAGAATATTGCTCGGTGACGCGGTGCCGTCATCCAGTTTGATTTTGTCGGCGGCCAAATACCAAGAGTTGTCGATCGATATGCGTTTAGGGGTGTGCGTCACTTCGGTTCAGCCCATTCAGCAGACCGTGCGTACGCGCCAGCATGCATTGTTCCATTACAAAAATTTACTGATTGCAACGGGCGCGAAACCGCTTCGCTTGTCGATTGCTGGCGAATCACTGCAAGGGGTTCACTATTTGCGCACTTTGTCAGATGCACAGGCAATTTGGCATGGCA
>Ga0213920_1000496_pt1 | contig 30625 bp, 50 predicted proteins | sample McNCre1117MG_FD_161054 | JGI IMG/M metagenome (GOLD analysis project Ga0213920, IMG submission 161054) | Freshwater microbial communities from McNutts Creek, Athens, Georgia, United States - 11-17 MG | ecosystem: Environmental > Aquatic > Freshwater > Creek | place: USA: Georgia | collected...
GGGGGGGGCCTGAAACCCTTCCCCAAAATCTGCACGCGCCGGTCTCGCCTCCGGGTCGCGGTCTGCGGGTCACAGGTAGCTGCACCAGCCATGTCAAGCACATTCGCAACAGCAGCAACAACGCACGCGCACATCGCAACAGCAACGTCAAGCACAAAAGCTACAGCAGGTGGGAGCGGCGCACGGGTGGCTGGGGCGGGGTGCCGGGGCTGGGGCCGGGTGCCGGGCTCCGGGCTCCGGGGTACCGGGTACGGGCTCCGGGTGCCGGCGGTCGCCCGACCGGAGTGAGGGGACGGGGACCGGGGTGCCGGGGGTCGCCCGACCGGAGGGAGGGGACGACCCAACAGCCCCGCAGCGGAGCGGAGGGGGGCGGGGCGGGGAGGGGCAGAGTCGGGGTAGAGTCGCCAGACCCTCCCACCATACCCGACAGGGGGTCCGACGCGCCTACGGGCTTCCTAGGCGTTTCTGGAGCCATAGGACATCCCCATGTCCGACCACCCCCCTCCAGACCCCTAGAAAGAATCTTCTGAATATCGCTTGAATACCTGCCGACCCTGTGCGTCAATAAGGGCATCAGCGCAAGCTGTCACATCAACAACGAGCCACCAACACCATGAGCAACCCCGCCTCCGTCATCCTCTACTCGACCCAGAACCCCGACACCATTCGCGAGCGATTAAATTTTCTGGTATCCAACAGGGCCCAAGTCGCAATCCGAATCGAATCTCCTGTCTCCCCGATCACGTTGCACGGAGTTATCGGTCGCCTCGATGGAGGTGAGTTCATTGTCGATTCCAGCGACCAGATTTCCTATGCCAAGTTCACCTTGGAACAGGTTTCGTCGATGGGGAGCTACTGCATCTGGATCACTCCCTGACCTTCGATCCGATGCCACCCGCTGGGCGGCATCTGGTCGGCGATCATGCCGAATCCAAAACTCCACACCATGTACAACACCAACACCATCACCCTCGATTCCGCCCCCGTCACCACCACCCACAAGCGCGACGGACTTTCCAACCGCTACTCGCTCATCCCCACCACCGAGATCTCCGACACTCTCGGGGACGCCGGCTGGGAATTCGTGAGCGGCACCGCTCGCCGCACCCGCAACGCGACCCGCGCCCTGACCGCGGCTCACGTCCTGCGGTTCACCAACCGCAACATACAGATGATCAACGGCAACCGCATCGAGTGCGTGATTCTCAACTCGCATGACGGCACCACCGCGTTTGAGATGAGTTTCGGCGTGTTCCGAATCGCCTGTGCAAACGGGTTGATCGTCCGCACCGCTTCACTCGGCGGGTTCCGCCTGACTCATAGCAGCCTGAAGCTGATCAACGTGTACTACGCCGCCCGGACCATGACTGAGCGTGCCCCGGAGGTCGCCGAGACCATCCGCCGTTGGCAAGAGATCACCCTCGACGGTGAGCAACAACTCGCTCTCGCTCGCCGGGCCGTCACCGCCCGATGGGACAACGCCGCCTTCGTGGACATGGACAACATGCTGCGACCGCAGCGTGCCGAGGACACCGGCAGCGACCTGTGGACCTCGTTCAACCGGGTGCAGGAGCGGGTCATTCGTGGCGGCATGGTTGTCACCCTCCGCAAACCCGTCACCCATGAGGACGGCACCGAAGGCCACATCCTCTCCACCCGCCGGGCGACCTCAATCCGGGGTGCGGTGCAGCAGGTCAGGCTCAACGAGGAACTCTTCCGCATCGGTGAAGAGTTCGCCACCGTCACCGCCTGATGATCGATCCGGTGTCCCGCTGCGGCGGGACATCTGGTCGGTTCTCAATTACGAGATCCGCAACAACAAGAACAACACCAGCACATCATGACTCAGACTCAAATCACCAAGCTCGTTGACGCCTACGCCCAAGCCAGTGCCGCCGCCAAGATCGCCGCGGAGGCCGCAGACGCCGCCAAGGCCAAGCTGCTCGCCCTCGGGGACGGCAGCTACCTCGGGACCGCTCACAAGGTGACGGTCAGCACCAGCATCCCGGTGCGGTTCGACAGTGCTGCATTCAAGGAAGCCCACCCCAGTCTCTACGAGAGCTTTAAGGCTCAGGGTGCGCCGGTCACGTCCGCCCGTGTCTACGGCCGCTAATCGTCCACGCCATGAACGCCACACTGCTCGCCGCCCTGATCGCCGTTGAAAGCGGCGGTCGCGATCAAGCCATCGGTGACCGGCACTTGAGCCAGCCGGCTGTCGGAGCCCTCCAAATCCGACAGCCGGCCCTCGATGACGCCAACCGCATCATCCGCACCAATTGGACCATCATGCAGATGACCAATCGCGCCATCGCGATCCGAGTCGCTGATGCATACCTGAGCCACTACGGCAAGGGTAAGTCCCTGCACGATCTCGCCCGAATCTGGAACGGTGGCCCCAGCGGTCATCGTCGCCCCTCCACTCTCTCCTACCTCAACAAAATCAAACGCTACCTGTGAAATTCCCCGACCGCCAAACCATCAAGGACATCGCGATCCAATTCGTGATGACCGCCATCCTCGTCGCCATCTTCTGGATCCTTTGGAACCTCATGCCATGATCTCTGTCACCATACCCGATAAAATCGACCCGGAGTCCAAGAAGAAATTGATTCATCTCCTTGAGCAGACTCAGAAATCCATTGAGGAAGCCGCCCGACATTTCTCGCAGATCCCTTTCAGGCCCAAGGAGTTCAAGCACCGATTCTTTTTCGACAGGGCCTTCAGTGAAGGGCAGGAACATTTCTCAAGATTGATCGAGTTTCAGGAATACCTCCATGTGTCCATTGAGCTACTAAACGGAAGGAATCCCCATGAGTGAAACCCATTCCCTCGTTCGCGTCCGCCGCACCGACTACATCTGCGACCATTGCGGGGAAGGTGCCATGACCTACACCGGCAGTTGGTGGCAGATCGCCAACACCGGGAACAAAATGCACTACCACCGCTGCGACGTTTGCAGCGTGCAAGTCGCATTCCCGACCACCTACCCGCGCACCGAATACCTTCACGAATCCAACCAATGACACTACTACAAAACGAAGTTGAAGCCATTCACAGAGCAAAAAAGGCGACCAATGCAATTCGAGATGATGTCGCATATGCGGAAGTCGAATCTGCTGTCGAGGATCTCATCAAGGTCATCGGTCGGGTTCAGGCGAGGCTGATTCAGTCCAACGAGCGCATCAAGCGGCTGGAGGAATTGTTGTGGTTGAGTCAACCGATTTGCGAATCCAAGGAGGCCAAGCCGTGAGCGAGGAACACAGATGCCATCGGTGCAATGCTCCATTCTGGCATTTTACCGGAGTTAACACGCGCAAGTTTGAGTGCGGATCAGACACTCAGATTCCGTCCATGGCTTGCAGGTACGCATCGCAACTTCAGGACCGCATCAAGCGGATGGAGGAGGCGGGGGATACGATGCTGAACGCATGGTTGATGCCCGAAGACTCCATGGAGTATTGCGACTGGATTGCGTTGAGCGCAGACGCAAAAGCAAAGTGGTTCAAAGCCAAGGAGGTCAATTCATGAATATCGAAGAAATGAGGGCGCTAGATGCGCTCAAGACCTGCAAGGAACTGGAGGCGGCGAAGCAACGCATCAAACGACTGGAGGCGGCTGGGGACAGGATGGCTTCAATTCTCAAATCGACCAGACAACATTGGTATTCTACCGATCAGTGCGAAGTGGTTGCGTTTGATTGGAACGAAGCCAAGGAGGCCAAGCCGTGACCGCCGAATACGGTTTATCTTGGTCCGAACCCACCATCGTGACCACCAAGCAGGGAGTCCGCTCCCTGCGGAAATCACCTCCCACCGACGCATTCTGGCGTGCGTGGCGCGGCAACAAAGAGGGACTCAAGGCCAAGGGATTCTCGGTCTCCCGCACGCCCTCGGGCGAGTGGGAGGTCGGCCACTGGGCGACACCGTCCGCTGCGCCCTCGCAGGAGGACGCCGAGGCCCAAGTCCTTCTCCCATTGCCCCGACTCAACCGACCCGATGGCCTGTTGCCCTACCAGATCCCCGCGGTGCAGGGAATCGTCCGGGCTCTGCGCTCCGGGGCCGCGGCACTGGATGCATCGGACACCGGCACCGGCAAGACCTACGTCGCCCTCGCCGCAGCCCGTGAGCTTTCCCTCACTCCGACGGTCATTTGCCCGAAAGCGGTCATACCCAGTTGGATGCGTGCAGCCGCACATCTGGGAATCAACATCGAGCCCATCAACTACGAGAAGGTGAGGAACGGCAACAGCATCTACGGTCAGTGGGCGACCGAGAAGATCGGCGGCAAGATGATCGAAAGATTCATCTGGGCCGCAGACACCGAGATGCTGATTTTTGACGAAGCGCATCGGTGCAAAGGTACCAACACGGCCAACGCCGGCCTGATCATCGCAGCCGCCTTGCAGGATATCCCCACCATCGCAGCGTCCGCCACCGCAGCGACCAACCCGATGGAAATGCGTGCCCTTGGGTTCCTGCTGGGGCTCCACGGTCTCCGCGACTTCTACGTCTGGGCGGAGGCGCACGGGTGCTACCAGAACCAATGGGACGGGTGGGAATTCGGCGGCAGCGACGACGACATCCAGACCATCCACCGGGGTATTTTCCCCGCGAAAGGGGTCCGCATCAGGATCCCTGATCTCGGAGATCAGTTTCCCAAGACTCAGATCGCCGTTGAACTCATCCCGGTCACGTCACCGGACAAGATCGACAAGGCGTACACCGACGTTCAAGAAGCCATCGCCGCGGTGCGCCAGAAGGCCGCAGGCGATTCCAACAACGCTGAACACCTCACGGCTCAATTGCGTGCCCGGCAGGTGTCAGAGCTTCAGAAGATCCCGGCCCTCGTCGAACTCGCCAAGGATGCCCTCGCTGAAAAGCGGTCGGTCTTCATCGGCGTGAACTTCAACGACAGCCTCGACACGCTGAAGGAGTCATTCGGCAACGAGATCGTGGCCATCGTCCGCGGCGACCAGACCGCGGAAGATCGGGAGCGCAACATCGCCGCGTTTCAGGCCGACAAGGCCCGGATCATCATCGCGAACCTCAAGGCCGGCGGTGTGGGCGTGAGCCTGCACGATTTGCACGGTCGGTATCCTCGCACCGCACTCATCTGTCCCGGCTGGTCGGCCACCGACCTCAAGCAGGCATTGGGGCGTGTGTGGCGCAGCGGTGGCAAGTCCACCTCCATCCAGCGCATCCTGTACGCTGCCGGCACCGTCGAGGAGACGGTCGCTGCACGCATCGAAGAGAAGCTCCGCAACCTCTCCCTCCTGAACGACGGGGTGGAGATCAAACTCACTGACGAAGACCTCCAATGACCTCAACTCAACTCGCGGCCATCGCTTATCAACTCGGTGTCATCGACAGCATCAGATCTCAACTCGGCGAAGCGGCATTTGACCTCAACAACATCAACGAGATTCCGCTCTCGGTGAAGCTGGAACTCGCCTTTCGCGCATTCGACGAACGCGCAGAAGAACACCGCAAAATCCTCAACCAATTCACAGATGAAATCCCCATTGACCCCATACGGCGCGGGTAAGGGCGACAAGCCCCGACCCGTGGACAAGCGCACCTATGACGCCAACTACGAATCCATCTTCCGATCTAAGAATCGGGGAGAAGATCAAGGCAGCACTCCGCCGCAATTACCGGGCGGCGGCGAAGAAACATCCACCCAAGACCCCGTCGCAACAGGAGGCACTCGCTGTCGGTATCGTCGCCGCCTTGGACCCGATGGGAAGACTTGGTTTGTCTACGCCTGCTGATGCAGAGCGACTCCAGAAACTGATCAACTACATGACGCGATGAACACTGCACCACCATTACCACCACTACCACCCAACGTCGTCAATCTACCGCACATCACTCGTCCTGAGCCAATCAACGACGGAGGGCCGGCATTTCCTACTGTCGCAACAGCAACCACACATGGTTTCTACCAAGATGGCCAACCATGCATGACGCATTACGGTTCGCGCTCCGGTATCACTATCAGAGATTACTTTGCAGCGGCTGCGTTGCATGGTCTTTGCGAGGAAGGTCATCTGGATACATCCGCTGAAATCTCTCAATGGGCGTACTCCATCGCCGACGCGATGATGGAACGGAGGAAGCGATGACCACCCCATTCACCGAGGCATCCACCTTCTTCGTCACCATCGAAGGCAAGACAGTGCCTGTCGTCTCCGCTGACGCCGCTCGCGTCATGGAGATCCGCATGGACGCGGCTCTCAAGTCACAGTCATCCGCATGGAACATCATCGCGGCCGCGAACTGGAAAACCCAGAGCGATGACTGGAAGACCCTCGCCCGACACTGGCAGAACCACACCTACGTTCAGCCAGAACTGCCGCTCCCATTCCCTCCCCACATTCCACGCAATCTGGCGCGGGTTCCTCGGACCATTCAGGAAGCCTGCTCCCAGATCGCCATGTTGGAACATTCGCTGCGACTCGCCGAATCGCACCTGCGGGAAGCTGAGAAATTCGAGAACGAAATGGTCGCCAAAATCATCCACCTAGAAAACACCATCAATGACATCAAAATTCCCAATCGTCCCTTTGGAACGAACTGATCTGCTGAAGCTCATCCCCCTCGCCACCCTGACCAAAGTCGCCAAGTTCGCCGTGAAGAGCGGCACGCCGGCATCGGTCTTCGTGGAAGCCTCAATCGAGGCTGGCTACACCAGCCAAGGGGCCTACGCCGCCCTGCGGAGTGCAGGCCACCGCACGCGCAAGCAGCGGTCGGACAAAGGCAAGACCCTGCGGACGAGAATCAATCGCCTGATCGAGCAGGCGCAGGAGCTTCAGACTCGACTAGGACAGGGCAACGGCAGCAGCACCGGCCAGTAGCCACCAAGGAAACCCACCAGCCCCATCGCTCACCGCGGTGGGGCTTTTTGTTTCCCCGGATGCCTGCGCGATCAGAGCCTGCTCCACGGGGCTGGGGGCGCCCAAGAGCGCGTTCTGGATCTGGCTGGCCATCGAGAGCTTGGAAATCAGATCCCGCAGCCCCAGCACGGTGTTGGGGAGGTTCATGGCGATCTCCAGCGCAGCCGGCATCCCGGCCAGCGTCATGGCTGCGGCGGCAACGTACCCGATGACCTGACCCGCGGTCGAGGTGCAGGCCGGCGGTCTGCTGATATCGGCGGGAGGTCGGAGTCCTGTTTCGATTCGGCCATCGGGCAAACGGACCTGACGCAAGTCCGGTCGCACCATCCAAATGCGATCCCGCAGCCCCCTCTCCCAGAACTCCAACCAAAACTGGGTGCCGGTGTCGTACCGCCCGGAGAGGCTCTGGGGGCTCACTGGGGACGGTTCCAACACGGCATTGATCTTCCCGGCGCATTTCCACTGCAAGAGGCTGTAGTAGATGCCCAGCACCGCCCGTGCATCGAGTGTCTTCAGGTACTCGTCACTTTGCAGGGCGGCGTAGATTCTGGCTTCCTCCGGGGTGAACTGGATGTCCCAGCGCATCCGAAAGCCCATCACGTCCTTGTCGGAGGCCGAGGGTTGCCAATCCCACGATTGTTCCCGGTAGCTGCCGTCCGGGTACAGCGTGCGCTCGGGATACCACCGGCGGATGCAGGTGGTGCCGGGGACATGGGGCTGGGGACATGGCTCAAAGCCAAGCTCGACCCTCCGGGCGTTCGCCAAATCGCCTCCGGGCATCGGACACTGGTCGCTGGTCCACCAGTGCCACAGGCCCTCGGAAACGCTGCCATCGGCGTTCTGGACGCTCGCAGCCTCGGTCCCCAGACGCGACAAGGTTCCGACCCCTGCGGAGGAGCAGGGCATCGGTTTCACAACGTCTTCGTAAGCTCTAGTCGGCATACCGCTTGCGGATCGCATCTTCCACCACCCGCTTCATGCCGGCCACTCCCAATTTCCCGACCGCTCCCCACTTGATTTGCGCGATCACGCCCGGAAGCCGATGATCGTTAAAGTGCCTCGCAATCCATGCAGGGCGGGTGGTTTTCCACCAATAAAGCACCTTTTCGGAGCGGTCGCCCTTGCGATAGGCAGACCACCACTTGAAGGTGTCATTGCCTCGTATGTTGCCGCCAGCCTTCCATATGTCGGGGAAGTTCTTCTTCAGATAGGCGGCGTACTCGTAGGGGAATTGCTGCAACGAGCGGGTGCGAGGATTGCGGATGTCGTCGCTCTGATCGCTGAACCGTTCCGAGAGGGGAATCACCCGACCATCGTTGTCATAGGTGACTGGGTCAGCGGACTTGATTTGGTTGGGATCCGTTGCAAAGAATTCAATTTCGTTTGTAACTCCGGGTGTGCGCTTCACATCGCTTTTCAAATAAAATGTTCCAACAACAGGTTTCCCATTTCTTCCCATGTTGGATGCATAATTTGCAACGCCTTCTGCGTATCGTTTGTTGGGTGTAAAATATGATCCTGAAGGAGTTCCAACTTGAGTTGTCAGCGATCCGCTTCTTGAAGTATCGAATACGGTGAACGGAAATGTATTTTTCTTCTTCCCTTTCGTTCCGTGATACACCGGGCCAATCGTATATCCAGCGACACTAGCCGCCGCATCGACAAGCCGCTGCGCCGTGACCATATCGCCACGGCGCACGGCATCCATGTAGGCGTCGTCCCCGCCTGCGGGATTATCCAGCAACGCCCGTTCCGCTGGCAGGTACGCCATCGGCAGGCGATTGCGGTAGGGCGTGCGGAGGCTCACGAAAGCAGCAGGTAGGCGGCACCGAGGAGCAGCGGCAGCGCGGAGCCGGTGGGCTTGGCGGCGGGGGTTGGAACGGGTGCCGGTGCTGGCGCAGGCGAGGGCGCGGGAGCAGGATCGACAATCCGGTCATTGGGACCACATGGGAATGTGATGCATTGAACCTGACTGTTGATCAGATCAGTGACGACATTTCCCATTCCACTCACCCTCGACCGAAACATCGGCGGGTTTCCAATGTAATTGCAGTTTCTCATGACAGTAAGAGGTAAGCGGCACCCAGTTGCAGACCCAGCTTCACCCAGTCGGTCCCGGCAGGCGAGATCGAAGGCGTAGGCGACGGCATTGGCCCGACCACCACAGGCGGTTGCGGAGCCGGTGTCGGCCGGTAGATCGGTGCAGGCTCGGGCTGGTAGACCGGAGGTGGCGTGGGCAACTGAGGCCCGGGCACAATCGGACCACCCTGATCAATCGGCAGCGACGGCACCGGGGTGGGCACCGGAGGCGGCGGAGGGCTCTGGGTGTTGGTGACGCCCGTCCCGACCGGGGCGACCGGAGGCCCGGAGTAGGGGATCGGCGAGGAGAAGTAGAGGACCACGTCCTCGATGTCCTCGTCGTTCACGTCCCAGCTTGAGGTGTAGAGCCTGCCGTTCCACGTCCAGACAACGATGCGGGGACTCGACTCGGTGATGTCGAAACCGCTCGTTTTGATCAGGGGCGCGGCCAGAGGGCTGTCGTCGTAGGCCCCGGCGAACTTGATGTTGAGCGGCTCCGGGGTGGACAGGTTGCGAGCGACGAACCGCTTGCCGTCGATGTTGAACACCCAGATTGCGAAATTGGGCGTGTGCCCGATGAATGAAACTGCCATAGCGTTGGTGGTTTAGTGGACAGCGATTAGAATGGTTTTGCCACGGTATTTGTCGAATCCGCAGGCGTGAGTGCCATCGGGATCCCCCGCCCCTTCGTAGGGGCCAAGGCAGAACCCGCACAGTCCGGGGCAGGTGAAGAACCGATCCTGATTCTTACCCAGCGGGATTCCCTGACGCACAGCCTCATCGGCAACAGCCTGACGGTGCAGGCGCAGCTTCTCGGCGGTCACCGGGTTGAATCGAGGATCCTCGATCTTTTTCCCTCCCTGCTCGACCTCGTCCTTGGGGAGCTTGGGAGCTTCGCCATTCGGAATTCCCTTGGGCATCCGAATGGCGACGAACCGACCGCGAGCGCACTTGAGAGCGAGCATCCGGTCCATGATCTTGTTGTACGGGTTGTTGGGATCGCCCTTGGGATTGTCCAGTCGCTCGTAGAACGAACCATTGGAGAGGTTCAAGAGGTAGTTGGCCGGCCAGTTCCCGTTGTGCTTCTTGTCCCACGCGAGGAAGATGTCCCAACTCTTGGAATATCCGTAGAAGCGCATCTGCGGATACCGCTCGCAGATGTGCATCCAGAACTCCAGCGTCTCCAGCGAATCGAAGTCGCCATCGACGTACAGACGTACCACTGCTTTCGGCTCCTTCTTCTGCACCTCTTTCAGCGCACGATTGATGACCGTCGCCTTGGTCGGCAGTCGCAGCATGATCGTGTTCTGCAATTGGCGCAGGTACGGGACCACGTTGCGCCAGCCCGACAGGCTGTAGCAGTAGCCGCGGGGTCCGCCCTTGGGAGCCTTCTTGCCGTTGCCACGCTCCTCCGGGTCTTTCGTCCAGCAGCGACCGGCACCCGGACAGGTGGCACCCGGTACGGTGGACCATTGGAAGAAGGGCAGCTTGCTGCTGCCCTCGGTGAAGATCGTGAACGGAGGAGTGAACTCTCCGGGGTTCTCCAGCCACGCCACCAGCTTCTTGACCGCCTTCCAGTAGGGGCTCTCGGTGTATCCGGTCTTGGAGTACGGATCGAACTCGGCAGCGATCTCCTGATACTTCTTGGCCTTCTGAGCCACCACCCGCTTCATCGCCTCGGACTTCGTCGCATTGCCGAAGATGCGCTTCTTCTGCGCTGGCGACAGGTTCTTCCAGTAGCTCTCAAACTTTTCCGCAGTCCACTCTTCCGGGGTCAACTGCTCCCAGATCTGCTTGATGGTCGCCATGACCTTCCGCAGGTCGTTGCGGATCTTCTGGATGTCCTGCGAATTGGCCGCGGAGTTGGCGACCACACTGAGTTGGTCGGCGGGAACCTCCAGCCGCTTCTTGAATTCGGCCTCGGGATCGATGCCGGTGAATGACTTGGACAGCGGCACCCAGAAAGCCTCGGTGACGCCCTCGATGCCGGGATTGGTCTTCTCCTCGACAAGGTTGGCTTCAATCGGCTCCTGCGCGGCCCGATAGGCGACTTTCGTGGGGACGCCAAAGAGGTCGGCAGTGGCACGCATCTCATCCACCGTCCAGTCACCGAAGGGGATGACGTTGGGGATGCTGCGGACTTTCGTGGGTGCTGGTTTCATTCGTCAGATCCGGTGTCGTAGACCGGGTTGCGTTTGCGACTCTTGGAGAGGCACACGGCAATCCGTTGCTTGGGCTCGGGGAAGCTGGCCTTTTCCTCGCTCATGCAGCGGGAGGTGAAGTCGCGAACGGACTCACCCTTGCGGCGGCGGACGGGGTTGCTCTTCTCGATCCCCATCATCCGACGCCAGTGGCGGTAACCGTAGGTGAGATCGCCAGCCGTCGAGTAGACGCCGATGTCGATTCGCCCATCCGGGTATCGAGCGCGGACGAACTCGTACTTGGTCCCGCCCATCATGAACGGTTCCTCGTCCTGCATGGGGCGCAGGTACTCGACGTACATGGCGTCGAGAGGGTCTTCGCGCATTGGGTTTTTCCTCACACCACGCTGCTTCACAAGATATTCGCCAGCAGCAATCGCAGCACCTTGAGAGCGTTTCGGAATCCCCGTATTGGCCTCAATGAAAGTACCTCCTTCACCCTGATTGACATTGTAGTCATAGGCCATGATGCAGGCTTCTTCTCCAAAGCGGGAGATCGCATCTTGAATCCGTTTGTTCATTCCAATTCCCTTCTCAATTCCTCGGTCTTGATCCGCGCACCCTCGGGGTCTTTCGGCCCCTGCACCAGCAGGAGTCCGTTGTACCGAGTGGCTTTGCGAAAATGGTCTTGCAATCCCGCAGGCGTTTCACCCGACTCAATCACCAACACCCCGTCGTCGTCCAGCATCCCCTCGATCTCGGTGAGAGCCTCATCGGTCAGCGGCAACGCGGTGTGGACGATGTCCCACAGGCGGTAGAAGTCTTCGCCGCTGGCGGTGTCGTAGCAGACCATGCGGTCGCCGGGCTCGATGATCTGGGAGAGCTTGCTGCGGACGGTACTCGTTCCCTTGCCTTTGGAGTCGGGGTTCAGTCGGTAGTGAACTCTGCTGGTCATTGGATTGCTGGTGTCGTCAGGGTTCTTGCGATACCTGCTGGTCTTTTCGGCAATACGTTTGGGCTGACGGCTGAACTGCCCGGTGGCTTTCCGCTTGGCCCTGCTAGTCTCCGCATATTCTGCGGAGGTTAGCGCGGTAATCGCCGCAGCCGGCAGATACCGCTCGCCGGTCTCGAGACTGGGCTTGCCCGACTTGGTGCGCCAGTCCTGTTTGGTCCACTTGGAAAGCGAACGCTGCGAGGCAGTCCGCTTGCCGCTGTAGCCGCCGCCGGCCTTCTCGTATTCGGCGGCGAGAAGCTGCGCCTTGCGTGCGGACCACTGACCGGGGCGGCCACCCTTGTCGCCAGCCATGATCTTGCGCTTCAGGCGTTCGCGGAGGTCGGGGCGGGTGTAGGGGTTGCGGATGTCGCTCACCTGAACATCCCTTTCACCCGCTCCACCACCCCCGGCTTCACGCGGTCCAGCAGCGCATCGGTGACGCCCTTCGCGACTCCTTCAGCGATGGCCTTCACGATTGCTGCTTCTCCTGCGCCCACATCAGCACGGCGGCCTGAATCATCGCCGTGCTGATCAGTGCGTTTTTCACCAGATGTTTTCGATCTCCACCAGCCCATAATCCTGCCCCCACAATCGCAGACCGCGTCAGGTATGTCCCCAGAATTTCAAACGCATTGCCACCGATGGCCGTCTCCCCGCTGGGGAGACTCGCCACCGGTTCGTCCATGTGCGTGGCGGTCCACGCGAATACGAATCCCTCCACGGCCGCGGCAGCGTAGAAGCTCTTCTTCCACAGATCCTTCTTCTCGCCAGCCAGCCGCAACCCGCCATTGATCAGCAGGGTGCGGCGCAGGAGCCAGTAGAGGCTATCGGCGCAGCCCTCACCCCGCAGGCACTTCCGGGCGGCAACGCTGGAGGGGAAGTCGGTCATCGGCGTCTACCTCCGGAAGAGATACCGAAAAACAGCAAGCCAGCGATCAAGAGTGGACCCACGCCACCGCTGCTGGGTTGAAAAAAAAAATCTGCGAGGCGACGGGTTCTGCTGGGACTGGCCCTGCCGGCTGTCCAGATTGAACACTGCCCGATGGAGGCCAGTATCCACCGAGGTTGGTGGTCTGCGCTGCTCCCGCCAGATCAATTGAATTGTCCTTGAAGGTGATCCCCTTGAACCACAACTGGTTCATGTCGAGGTCACGGTCGAGGTAGTAGGCAAACAGGGTCGCAGGCCACGGCCCGTACTTGCCGGGATTCCAATTCCACGGTCCCTTCAGGCGGACAGTGTTGCCCGTGAAGAGTGGGGTGTTGTGGATCGCCGTCCAGTTCGCGAAAGCAGGTCCGTAGATGCGGCCGTAGTTCTGGGTGGTCAGCGACAGGAAGTTGGGGACATCGAGAGCGGAATTGCCGCTGAAGACCGGCTGATAATTCGCGCCAGTGTCGATGTAGATGCACTTCCCGTGGAAGGTATCGAGGTTGTTGCCGGTGACGCTCGCCGCTTGCGTCATGGCGAGGCTGATGCCGGCAAGAGGACTGATCTGCTGGGCATTGCAATCGCCCCGCAGGGTGTTGCCACTGACCACGCAGCCCGACGCCAGAATCTGTGCGGTCACACTGCCGCCGACCTGAATGTAGACCACCTGCTCCGGGGAGCCGGCAGGAGCAACTGCATTCCTGCCCGGAGGCAGGAAAGTGCAGTTGCGAACGGTGGCACCCTTGGCCTGCTGGGCCGACGCCTTCGACAGCATCGCGATGATCACGAAGCTCGTCGCGTTGCCGATGCCGACGTTGAAGTTCTGGAAGGTGCAGTTCTCGATCAGGGTGTTCTCGCCGAACGTGCTGATGCCTGCGGTGGTCAGGGTGGGGAACGATTGGTTGCTGTTCACCCCGGTGTAGTTGCCATCGAAGGTGATCCCGCGGATCTCGATGTTCTTGATGTTCACCGACCCGTCGCCATTGGCACCGATGGCTTGCAGGATGCGGTATTCCTTCTGATTCACCGCATAGCCCGGACTCCCATTCATCCCGTCTGCAAGGCGCAGCACCGTCTTGCCGGTGCCCACCAGCTTCACGCCATTCTGCTGCGCGGGCGTCCACCCGAAGCTGATCGTGGACTGATCGAATGCCGTCATCGACGAACTGCCGATGGTGTAGACGCCGTCCGAGAACTCGCAGGAGTTCGTCGCCGCGATGCAGGCATTTATCGCCGGGGCGCAATTCATCCCGCTGTTGGGGATGGCTCCGTAGTTCTCTGGACGGCCCATGTTATTTGCGAGGAAGAGCGTACCACCCGGCAGGGAGCAGCACGCGGTTGGAAGAGGGGACAAGCTGACCGCGAGAATCGAAGGCGTACACCTTCGCTTTGACCGGCTCGGCCAGCATCACCGGCTGACCGTCAGGGACGAGGATCACCCTTGTCTGACACCCCATGCTTTGCAGCATCGATAGCAGCACCAAGCTCCTCTTGGAGATCAGGAGGAGCTTGGCCTTGTCGGACAGTTGGCGCAGGCGTTTCACGGAGCCAGTCGAGGAGTGCCTTGAGGATCTGGTAGACCCAGTTCACGCAGCAGGCGGAGGAGTGGTGGTGGGCTTGTTCTTCACCAGCGACCAGACGATGCCGATGACGGTGACGAGCGCACCAGCCAGTTCGCCGATCTGGTCGGCCGAGGCCAGACCCTTGGCGACCAAGAAACCGCCAGCAGCGGTCAGACCATGGCGAATGAGGGAAGCGAGGTTGGGGTTCATTTGTTGTTCTTCAGGATGTCGAGGATGTTCTTGATGATGACCGTCAGCGCGGCCAGCGAGCCGAGGGTGACCGAGATGTTGGCGATCACAGGGTCGGGGACGACGTTGGCGATGAAGAGTCCGCCGGCAGGACCGCCGACGCCGATGCCGAGGTCACGAAGGGAATCGTGCAAGTTCATGCTGCGATGTAAGTACCGGAAATGTACAGGTTCGTGCCAGCAATCATGTGGACCGAAAGCGCATTCAGTGCGCCAGCTTGATAGTGATATCCCTGTATGGCAGTACCAGAGATTGTGGCCACAATCGAGGTGATGGCTCCTGCAGAGAACCCGAACCCGGTCACCGCTGCAGCAGACTCAAAACCGGCCACCGGGGCAAAGGGAAGGTTCGTGATGGACAGCAAGCCAGTCGGCAAGCTCACCGACTGCACCACAAAATGACCGACCACCGTCACCGTGTTGCCGATGCGGCTCCAGAGGCCGGTGGCATTCGCAGGATCCAGCGTGATGGATCCGGTGGCGGGAGTGAATGACGGGGTCCAGATGCCTTGGCTGTAGCCGACGAGGGCTCCCAACCACGCGGTGCCGTTCCATGTGTAGATGGCACCGGAGGTGATATCGAACACCATGAGACCGGTGTCGCCAGTCGTGAGACTGAGCGACAGCCGGTCTGTGGTGGATAGCTTGGGCAGGATGATCCCATCGCCCTGAGCGGCGAGCGCATTGGAGGTGCGACCGCTGATCGAGGTCTGGATGAGATTCGCTGCAGCCATGTTACTCGGCGGCGGAGGAGTTCGCCTTCGCCTTGAACTCTTCGTCCTGCCGAATGAGTTCAGAGATGAACGGACAAGCCTCAACAGCAACCGGATACTCGCCATGCTTGATGGCGAAGTTCAGGAGTGCGATGAGCTTGTTGGCTCGTTCAGTGGTCAGTTTCAGCGTCAGTATGTTTTCCATAGATGTTGGATGTTAGTCTCCGTACACAGCGATCTTGCGGACGGTTCCGTTGATCAGAACACGCCAGAAGCCCGTAGCACCAGTGGGAAGAGTCGCAGTCCCGGTTGATGCGGTAGCGTAGTAGGTGTTGGGACCTCCGTTGGTTCCAACGTAGTTGGCCGATGAGCCAATGGACAATTGGTTGCTGGAGGATGCTGACTCAGCTTGTGCGCTGGCTCCGATAAGGATGTTGGAAGAGCCAGTGGAAAGCGATGATCCCGCCTGATAGCCAACAGCGACATTGCTGCTTCCAGAGAACAGCAAGCTGCTCAAAGCAGATCCGCCAAGGGAGACATTCCCGGTTCCGGTGGAATTGAACTGCTGAGAATTCCTTCCGAGAGCGGTGTTGTTTGATGCACTTGCCTGAGTGGAGGCAAGCGCACCCGATCCGACAGCCGTGTTGGTAGAAACAGAATTGAATCCCCTGCCGACAGTGATCCCGTTGAAGCTGCCATCGCCTGTGGCTGTCAGCTTGCCGTTGGACTTCTGGAAGATCAGGTCAGGGCTTCCAGAGATGACACCATTGTCGTTGAAAAGGACTTGGGTATCCGAGGTGTCTCCAGAGAAGACCACAGACTCCCACGCCAGACCCGTCCACAGGTAGATGTTGTTGTCGGTGGTGTCGTACACCTGAAAGCCGACATCCGCCGAGGTCATCGTCAGCGCGAGCCTCGATGCGGCATTGATCTTTGGCAGGAAGATGCCATCGCCCTGCAAAGCAAGGGCGTTGGATCTTCCGCCAGAGACAGACGATTGCAGGACGTTGGCTTGTGCCATAGGTCAGGCTTCCGGGGCCGGTTCAGGAGCCCAAGGGAGAGGAGGGCTGATCACCGGAGGATCGATCTGCCAAGCGATCTGCGTGGCGACGTTCGCTTCAATGGCGGTCTTGTCCACGCCATTCGACCAGCACCACCCCAACACCTGCTGCTCGGTCAGATCAGGATACGGCGTGAACGATCCGGTCGGCGGAGCGAACGGCGCGCTGCCGTAGCATGTGCCGCTGTAGGTGCCATCGGTTCCGTTGCAACGCCAGTCGGCGGTAATCACAACGTCGGTTTTGTCGCCTTCGGTCGGTTTGACCAACAGGCGTTCGATGATCCAGTTGATGGTGGTCATATTAGGCGTTCTTCAGAGCGTTGACTTCAGCGGCCAGTTCCTGAATGGCTTTCACCAGAGTCGGAATCATGTCTCCGAGACGAAGAGCTTTCTTCGATTCGGTGTCATTGTATCGGTAATTGGTGACAAGATCGGGAAGAATTCCCTCAACCTCTTGAGCAACAAACCCCTGCACGTTTGATGCGCTACCATCTTTCCAGTCGAATCGGCGTGGCTTGAGCGCGAGAATCTGAGAAAGCCCAGTTTCCAAATCCTTCACGTTCTCCTTCAAGCTGATATCCGAAATGCCGGTGATTGAAGTTGAAGTGGAATAGATAGCTCCAGAATCAATGACGTAGAACTTGAAAGCAGCGGCTCCAGTATTGTAATAAGATAAAGCTCTGAATGAGTCGTTTGTGGTATTTCTGGCACTGAGGATTTGCAACGTTGCGTTGGTCTGAGAAGCGTTTGCGTTTACAAAACGTCCAGCAGGATCATCCGCTGTTTGATAGACATACAATTTTCCAAGCCCAGATCCTGAAGCAGCCCCCACGCCCAGCCCCGTGGAGTTCAGGGTCATTCGGGTTCCGCCTGCGCCGTCGTACCAATCGAAAACACCGAGAGTTCCGATTCGATATTGAGAAACACCACCGGAAGCCAAAATGATCGGCAACGACCCACTAGTTTCAAGCTGAAGACCGCCAGTAGATCCAACAATTCGACCTTTGTAAGCATCGGCTTGAGCAAGATCAATAATCGCGCCATTCGTGGCGTTATTGATCTTCAGCGTGTTGTAACCGCTGATCGAAGTAAGACTGGTAGTTCCAAAACCGACATTACCACCAGCCGTCAGAGCGCCGGTGATGGAAACTGCGCTGGTGGCTTTGTCGTAAATGAAATTACTCGCGCCACTGACAACGCCGTTGTCGTTGTACTGCACGGCACCATTGGCACCAGCATCACCAGAAGCGGGAACACTCTCCCAAGCCGATCCCGTCCAAATGAACAGGTTGTTGAGGGTGGTGTCGTAGACCATCATGCCGGCATCGGCAGTGGTGAACGTGATGGCGTTACGGCCGGTGGTGGTCAGCCGAGGGACACTGAACCCATCACCCGTCGCGGCGGACGTGGTCTGGGTCGGGTTGAAGATTGCAGATTGTGCGCTCATGTTAGATTCGGGCTCCGACAGTGGGTTCGCGGAAGTTCACCCATTCCGCAATGGGGTTGAAAGCAATGGTGGCGTTGATGTTGACGCTGGCGTTGATGCCGTTGACGTAGATGCCGAATCCCGTGCCCGTATGGCAGAAGAACTCGTTCATGATGATCTGAGTGGACTTGCCTTCGCTCAAGACACCCGCAGCCGGGTTCAGGAGTTCGTCACGCCAGATGACGTTGTCAGCGAAATTGGGGGCACCGGCATTGAGACTCTCGCCGATGTTCGCATCGCCCTGATTGTAGGCGATGGACCCGATGGCCTGCGCCAATGCTCCATTGACCGTCAGGGTCGAGTTGACCAGCACATAGTGGATGATTGAGTCCTGCGGGAACTGAAAGAAGGCGGCTCTCCAAAGCGTCGCCAGCGGAACACCCACCAAGGCACCCGTCGATGGGCCTGAAGTGAGGGTGACGAACCGGGGTTTCGGATTGATGTTGCGCTGGATCATGGAAGGTCACTCGGGCTGAAGGCGAATTCCTCCAGCCCGAGTGGTTGGTTGTTTTTAGAGGATGATCTTGTACCCGTGCAAGGCCAACGTGATGTTGTTCGTCGCAGCGGTCAGATTCGTGAACGTGAACAGCAGGTTCGACTGAGGCTCGAAAATGATGCCGCGCTTTTCGAGGAACTGCTTGAAGGCGTTGCCGCACAGCACACGCTGCGGAACCGGAGCCGACATCAGATCCCTGCCCGTGGTCTGATCGCGGATCGAGACCGTGAAGCTGTTGGGGTACTGAAGATTCTGCTCGGTGGTGACGACGTTCTCGCCGCCGGTGCCGAAGATCCCCATCAACTCAAACCGGGAGTCGGCCTGCATGATCAGGGTCGTGGAACTGGTCGCGCCCACGGCAGCACCGAGGGTGGCGGTGACGACGTAGACGAACGGGAGGGAATTGGTGTTGTCCATAAATGAAAAAGGGACCGCCGCCTAACCGGCAGGCGGTCCCGTAGTGGGTTGCGAGGTTACTGGCTCGGGCGGATGACGTAGCCGTCGAAGATCAGGCCCAGTTCAACAGCCGGGGTCTGGGTGCCGTTGGCGGTATCCAGAGCGGTGTTGGTGAAGTTGGGCGTGTTGCCAGCCGGGAAGTTGATCGCGGCTTGGATCTGGATCTCAGGCTCGATGATCTGGATCGGATCGATGTTGTAGACGCTGGTCGCACGGTAATCCGGGCGAGCGGTCCAGTTGGTGCCGGTGACCTGCGTCTCGGCAGCGTTGCCGGTGCGGGACGAGGCGAGGCTCTGGATGTCGATACCAAAGCCCGGAGGGCACTGGATGAACGGGCGAGCGATCTGGTAGTACAGCTTCTGAGCGAAGCTGATTTCCAGAACACCAGTCGCCATCACCGACTGCAACTGCTCCATCGCGCCGTTGAGCAGCGCGGTGTAGCCGCGGTAGGTGAAGTTCGTGCCGGTGGTGAAGCCCTGACGGCTCTGGCAAACGAACCCGGCGTAGGTGCGGATCTGGGTCAGAGCGAAATACTCCTGACCGAAAGACGCATTCTTGACGAGGTTCGTCTGTTCGAGGGTCTTGAAGAGCGTCGCACCAGCACCCGGATCGGTCGCGCCAATCGGGTTGCTGAAGAACGAAACGCTGTTGGTGCCGGCGGCGAGCAGTCGGCAGAAGTCATACTTCTGGCCGCGCACCACCTGATAGCGGCTGAAATCGGCAGAGCCGAACCGCTTCTGTAGGGAATCGATGATTTCGGGAGTCATGTGAGTGATGTCCTTGTGGGTTGTAGGTGGTGGCTTACTGCACAGGGCGCAGGAGCAGACCGTCGAGGATCACACCGACCTTGAGCGGGTTGGTGCTGTCGTTGACGACGTTGGTGGCGAGAACCGGCACAGCGCCCGAGGGGAACTGGAGGCTCACGTTGAACTGCTGTTCCGCTTCGATGAGGATGTTGGGGTCCACGAAGTAGACGTTGTTCCGCAGCTTGGTCTGGGTGACCCAAGGAACACCGACGACATCAGCGGCACCAGCAGCAGGCACCGGGGCGGCGCTGATCTGGTTGACGTAGGTGTTGTCGTAGTCGAACGGGCTGCCCGGAGGCGGAGCGTACTGGAACGGCTTGACGATGGTGGCGAAGGGACGCGCACCAACGCTGAAGCGCAGCACACCGGCCTGCACGAAGCCACCGATGAAATCGGAGGCCAGAGCGCGGGTGTCGATGGTGGCCTGATTGGCGCGGGTGAAGCCGTCCACATCGTTGTTGGCCAACTGGATGTCGGTGCTGATCGACTTCAACTGGAAGTGCGTCTGACCGAACGAACCAGCCTTGGGCAGGTTGGTGTCCTGCAAGGTCACACCAGCCTGACCGGCGACCTGACCGAAGAAGTTCAGTTCAGTCGTACCGGCAGACGGGTAGGTGACGTAGGAATACCACTGCCAGCGAATCGCTTGCCAGCGTGAATAGTCGATCACGCCGAACTTCTGCGAAGCGGCGGAGATGATGCTCTCGGATTGGAAACCCATGTGAGTGTGGTGGTTGGATGTTGAGGTTTACCGGCCCCACGCATCAGCCGGGAAGGCGGACGAGTTGGAGAACGCGGAGTTCATCGGCCGAACGGTCGAGAACTGGTTGATAGCCGAGTAGCCCGGGGTCGCGCCAACGGCGGACATCGGGGTGTACTCAAGGTACTCGGCGAAGCCGAGGGCCTTCTTGGTCTCAGCCGGGGCGTAGCCCTTGATGGCTTCCACGATGCCGTTGATCAGACCACCGAAGACCATGCCGCGAGCGAGGCTCGGGTTGAACTTGCGGGTCAGGATCGCGCCGACGACCGGGATGCCGACCGCGTAGGCGATCTTGGCAGCGGCGACGTTGGTCGCAGGCATCGGCAGGAGGCTGGTGCCATCGGCCTTGGTGCGGCTCAGGATGAAGTTGGTCAGCACGGTGGCACCGACGCCGCCGGCGGCGACGGTCAGGTTCTCCTTGGAGAAAACACCTTTGACCTGCGACAGGATGTTGCCACCCATCCGCATACCGCTGGAGCGGCGGGAACGGCGGCGGGGGTTAGCCATGATCGTGACCGACTTGCCGCGCTTCAGGCGGATGGCCCGGCTGGAGCGGCGGGTCGTGCGGCGAGCCGAACGACGACGAGTGGTGCGGCGAGCAGTCGTGCGACGGGTCGAGCGACGGCGGGTGGTGCGACGGCGAGCAGTCGCCCGGCGAGCGGAGCGACGAGCCTTCTTCTTTCGGCGGCGAGCATTCAGAAGCATAAGAGACTTCATGTTGTTGTTGAGGGTTTAGTGGTTGGCGAAGTTTGGGTCAATTGCATTGTGAACCGGACTTCACCGACCGGCTCGCAAAGGGGGAACATCTGCAACGTAAGTGATGCCGCGCACGGCGTTGACGTTGTTGATTTCGAGAAGGAAAGCGTCCTGCGTTCTGCCAACCGCATTGAGCGTCAGTGCAGCAACCTGCTTGCGCTGATTCCAACTGAGCGCAGGGAAGTAGCCGGTGAACCCGACCTTGTTCAGTTCGCTTTGGCGGATGGGAAGAGTCATTTGCGTCGAGGAGCGTATGCAGTGAACGCCATGTAGGCGAGTGCAATGGCTGCAATCGGGATGATGTACTTCGTGAGAGAGGCGGTGCTGGAAATGCCTTCAGTCACACCAGCGACAATGTCAGTGGTCGTGCCGATGGGTTTGACGAGCGCACCCAGACCGTAGTAGAGCGCATCGAAGAACCCGTTGGCCTTGGCGTAATCGCGGAATGACGAATCGAAGCTGCGAGCGTCGAGCGGAGTGGCACCAATACCCTGCTGCTGCCACGCATTGATGAACTTCTGGTTGGCGACATCGAGACCGTACTTGGCCTTGAGAGCGCGATGCCACGTCAGCCAGTCCTGCGCGGTCCACCACGAATCCGGTCCCCAGTTGTCGTAATCGGGAGTCGAGTCCGCGTTGGTGGGATCGTTGGCAGCAGGCCAGCCACCGGAAGGCGCGTCACCGAACGGTGTGAGCGGCGTGCGGATACGGTTGAAGCCGAGGGTCGAGGTTGCACCTCGGCCACCGGAACCCATTTCCATGAAAGGGGAGTTCATTCCTTGGTCCGTTTGGTGAGGACGTACTGCACCGCCAGCGTCCCGGCGACACCGACCAGAATCCAGAAGAACGGATTGCGGAAGGTGTCACCGCCGAACGTGACCGGCGCGAGGTCGTAGTCGCGAGCCGGGGCAACCGGATCGGCGTCAATCGTTTCGGTTTCGGGATAGGCTTTGGGCATATCAACGACGCTTGGACATGAAGTAGAAGAGCGCGACGAGGGCGACGGCACCAAGAGCGAGTCCAGCAGTCTGACCAGTGGTAAGGCCAGTCGTGGTGTCAACGGTCTTGGTCTGGGCGGCGACTGCGGAGGTGAATGGAACTTCACTGCCATCCTTCAAAATGACGACGAACGAGCCGTCCTTCTTCTGGGCCTTGATGCCCGGAGTCTCGACGCCATTGCGGTTGATCATCACGGGGCCAAGCATCTTGTACCCGGCGGCTTCCAAGAGCTTCTGCTTGCCGGTGCCCAAGAAGGCATCGAACGCCTGCTGGATGGTCGGGGTGACGTTGCTGATGACGTTTCCGATGGCTTCGCTGACCCAGTCGGTCCAGCCGGCCGTTCCCTCGACCCGGTTGGCGTACCCGATGTTGCCACCGGGAAATGCATCCATACCGCAGGTGGAAGCGAGGCACGAACCGCGCAGGGTGCCAGACATCCCGCAGGTCCGCGGGTTGACGAAAGGATTCCCACCCAGAGCGGACGTGGAATCGTAGAAAGCCTTGGAGGTATAGAGATTGGAGACGTTCATTTGCGCTTCGACATGAAGTAGAACAGGGCGATGAGGGCGACGCCACCGGCAACCATGTAGACTGTGTTGTCGGACTTGGCCGCGGCGGCGGCGGCTTGGGCCTGTGACGCCTGAAAAGCAGCGGCGTCGATGGGGTTGGTCGGTTGCTGAGTGGTCTGAGTGCCGGGCTTGTTCAGCAGCGAGGTGACCGCAGCACCCGCAATCGGAGTCGCGATGGGGAGCAGCGGGGTGACGAGCTTGCCGATACCGGAGGCGATGGAGCCGACGAAGTCGAAGAACCCATCGGTGCTTTGCACGCGGTAGGGATCACCAAACGGGGTGGCGAACTGATTTCCCAGCGGGCTGGGAATGTTGTAGTTCGACCAGCCGTTGGAGACGTAGTTGACGGAGCGGTAGGCCATGGGGGTCAGAGGGATGCGCGGACCTTCTGAAGTGCTTGAACAGCGGCTGAAGGAGAATATGCGATCCAGAACTTTTTAGCTTCTGTCGGGTTGGACCGAATTTTTGAGATGAACCAATCTCTCATCGAGATGATGAGTGGATTCAGTCCAACTCGCGATGCTGCCGTAGCAAAAATGGTTTGAGCAACTTGGTCTAGGGCATCCTTTGTTCCGACCCTGCCTTGCAGAGAGTAGTAAATACCCCTCTGCTTTTCGATGGCGGTGACTGCATCGTCCGCTGCCTTGAAGTATGCAATCGCCTGATCCAAGCCAGCCATTCCACGCGTTCCAAGCGTTTCGATTCCAGCCTTAGAGAACGGGTTGAGACCGGCCTTTTCAAAGGCATCAATCTGCCTGAAAAGGATCTCGCGAGACGAAGGAGCGGTAGAAGTGTATCGAGGATCACCAAAGCCGGGTGGAATCGGTCCGCCGCCCCCAACCAAGTTCTGCGTGGGAGGAATATAAGCAGGGACAGACATCACCTGTGTCGGAGATCCAAACCCATGCGTGACGTAATCGACTGCTCTCATCGTGTGCGTTGTGGTCGCGTGCGTTGCGAATTGCAAGATCAAACTGCAACGAGTCGGTCGCGGTAGTGTGGAGTCGGAACCGTTTTCGCGCATGGATCGATCAGCACAGTGGTGCCGTTGAGCGGGTACTCAACAACGACGTGGTTGTAGTAGTCGGCCCCGTGCAGCTTCACGGCAACGGCGCGTGCAGGAATTCCGACTGAGGTCAGCATGGCTCCAAGAAGCACGACGTGATCGTCGCAGTCGCCATATGCAAAACCCTTCTGGCCGATGGTGTTGAGGAGAACGAGCGGGGTCTGGATGAACTCACCGCCATCGGGGTCGGCGAGGTAGACCATCTTCTGCATCACCCACTGGGCGATGGTGTTCGCGTGCGACTTGATGTCGTTGTTGATCCGCGAAGTGAGGAGGGGAAGAGTTGCTGCCCGGATGCGTGGGTCTCGACCGAACTGCTCGATCACAAACTGGATCGCGCTGATGATCGTCCACGCATCCGGGGCTTTTGGGTCCAGAGGAATCCGGTGAACGGTTCCATCAGGAGCCAGCAGGTTCTCGCGAAGAGGGATTCGCGGTGCTGCTTGATATCTTGTTCCGCTATAGGAGGTCTGCGGTTCGTTGTAGATCACCTGCACCGTGGATGCGTACCAGTAACTGGTTCCGATGCAAGGCCAAGATTTTCATGTTGAACACTTCGACCAACGCGATTCGGAACGATTTCTTGTTCCGATACCTCTGGAACTTGATGAACTGACCATCGTAGCTGGCGTGCCACAGATGGCCCGACCCATCATGGAACCAGCCCAGCTTGCTCTTGATCTTTCGCTCCCGGTTCAGGTGCTTCCCCTGCGGCATCGGTGTCTTCATCAGGATTCACAATTGCTTCGCGGAGGTTCTCAAACCACTGGCGGTTCGCGATGACCTCGGGGTTGTCGTTGAACAGCGTGGAGATCCAGTCGTCGCGCTTGAGAGCGTAGACCAGCATCTCGTAGCCCTCGTCATCCAACGAGTCGTCGAGGATGTCGAGGTAGCTGTCGAGGTAGGCATTCTTCTTGGCTGCACGCACCAGAATGGGCGTGGTGAATCGCAGCTTGTTCAGGAGATCCTGAGCCTTGGCCTGTGCGGCCTGCTCAGGTGTTGGGAGTGCTGCCGGGGCAGCGGGAGCGACCGGCCGCGGCTGCGGAGGCGGCTGCGGCTGGTTGCGGTTCATGAACGCACCAATCAGCGGTGCACCCACGGTCATCAGTCTTTCGAGCATATCGTCTTTCTCTTCCTTCTCGGGCTGCGGAGGCCCCATGAGTTCCTTGGTGAGCTTCACCGTCTCGGCCAGTTCCGCAATGCCGCCACGGGGTTTCATGTTCTCGGTGAGCAGCGGCATCATCACGTCGATGAATTTGCTGGCCGGCTCCTGAGAGGGTTTGCCGCCCATCGCAGCGACCATGACACCGGCCATCGACTTCTGGCTCTCGGTCATCATGGTCATCATCAGCGTCATCATGTTCTGCTGCTGTTGCTGCTGGGCCTGTTGCTGCTGCATCATGAATGCGAGCAGTGCGTTGGTGCTGTCGTTGTTCTGCGCCGGGGCAGCGGTTGTGGGCGGTACGATGTCCATCTCTCCCTTGAAGCAATTGTCGATTGCGAAGCGAATTGAGCGAACGTACCTGCCACCCTTCGCAGCGAAGCGGACGAGGTACTTACCACCACCAAAGATGCGCTTCAGGTTTTCGAGGCTGAATGCATCGATGGGCATTTCGGACAGGTACGGGTAGTCCGCCTGACCGGGACGCTGCCGAAAGATTCGGGCAACGCCGCCTGACATATCCAGTTCCTTGAGCAGGGACTGGAGCTTTGAAATGTCGTCCTTCTCTTCGTCGTGGACGAACTCTGGTTCTTCGTTGAGCAGTGACGGTGCGTCATCGTCGATGGATCTCATGCAATGAATTGGATGGCTGTAACTTTCGGGAACTTGTTCTTGGTATCGAGCAGCACGTCCAACTGGTATGGGATGAACAGTGCGCCCTTGGAGGGGATGATGTTGAAGTCGCTGTCGATCAGCACCTTGGTGGTGAAGTCGTGCTTGTACTTCTGCGTGCGAATCTGCGACCCGTCAGGCGTGCCAAGGATCGTGTAGTGGATGGTCTTCAGGATGCACTGTGGGTGACCCAAGACCTCCCGCAGGGTGAGGATGCCATCGAGGACATTGTCCGGGCGATAGGCCACGATCTGTGCATCGTCGCTCGACCTCACGAAGAGTTGAGCGGCGAACTTGTCGTCGAAGTGAATGGTGCCCTTGTCAGTGACGAGGGTGTCCACGTTGTAAAGCTGGGTGAGGCAATTCATAGGACTTCAACTTCCTCATCAGGCTCCGGGTTTTTGAAGCGAATTCCGATGTGGTACACGTCAGGCTCATCGGAATCTTCGTCGTCTTCCTCCTCGTAGTGGGGCTCGATTTGGTTGGCTTCGACGTGTGCGGCTCCACTCAGAAACCCGTGTTCGACACCGGCTTCGTGCATGAGCTTGGTGCCGAGACCATCCATCGCCAATTGGTCGAGGGCGTCATTGAATGCGGCCGCGGCGTTGGGGCCGTTGCCGATGACTGAATCGTCGTAGACCGACTGGAATGAGGCTCCCCAAGTGTCGTAGAACCCTTCCGGTGCAGGTCCAAGATCGCAGAACTGAAATATCAGGATCTCCATGACTTGTACTTGTTAGTGGTTAGAACAAAAAGCCCCACCCGGCAAGGGTGGGGCTTCGTGGTTTCGGGGTTACTTCTTGGCCTTCTTGGGGGTCTCTTCGATCTCGACCTCGTTGACGGTCATGCTCTTGTACCGCTTGCCGGCGGGAGGAGCCGACTGGGTGCAGGCGAAGCTCTTTCCGATGTAGGCGTCATCCGGGTAGTTCTCGACGAGCGTGGACTTGAGGACTTGGCCGACGAGAACTTCCTTCTCGTTGCCGTCCGCGGCGTCACGGACGTTCAGGATGTCCGGGGCCTTCGCGATGCCGTTGCGGGGGTTGTCCACCACGCGGCCGGCGCGGATCGGGCCGAGGATGGTGAACACCTTCTCCTCACCATCGATCCACTTCCAGAGTCCACCGTTGAGGGCCTTCGCGACTTTGTAGGTAACTGCCATAGGTTCAGTCGGCGCAGCGGGAGTGGGTCCAGTTGTAGTCCCCAGTGAATTGATTGGCTCCCCTTGCGTTCGACGGTGTTGTTGTCGCTGATGCAACGAGTGATCGCAAGAGAAAGTTAGAAAGAAAAAGGGCCACCAGAGGGGGAGATCTCCGGTGGCCCGAACCTATGCTGTGCAGGGGAAGGCACTAGCTGGCTGGCAAGCTCTCATAGTCTGCACCGATGTCGATCATTTTCTTTGGGAAGTAGGTGATTCCATCGGGACCGAGTCGCTTCTTGTCGTAACCGCTCACGATGCGCTTCAGCACTTTGCGCCACACGCCCAGCACCTTCACGTCCTCGTCGTCAGCATCGGGGATGCGATCCGCGCAGATGATCGATTCACGCAGCCGCCACGGTTGCCAAAACTCGGCTGCGCCCTCGTCGTAGAACTGATCCTGCATCCGTTTCGGTACGCCTTTGGCCTTCGTGACCCGTCCCTTCTTCTCGGTCTCGTAGCGGTACATCTTGGGACTGCGCGTCTCGACCCACAGGGGCCTGTCCTCCAGCTTCATCTCGCCCAGCGTGGTGGACAGAGGGAATGGGAGTGGTCCATCCCACTGGAAGAAGAGGCTGTCGGTGTCGCAGTAGATCAGAGCCTGCGCTCCGACCTTGTCCATGTATTCCATGAGCCGCAGACGCCCGTAGGACGTGACGTAGGCGGCGTGCAGGTAGTTGACGTGTTCAGGCAGCGGGATCGGAATCTCAGCCAAGAGCTTGTTGCCGAATGGCACGCCCGGTCGGGTGAGGTACATCTCGCCTTCCTCGTCCACGTCCACCATGTCGCTCGTCAGGTGGATGCCGCGAGTCACCGTCCCCTTCATGCCCAACTGACCGTAGAGGTTGTTCATGAGGAGCTTGTAGAAGAGCGTCTTGCCCTCGTCCGGGTTGGGCTTGTCGAGTTCCTCCTTCCGCAGGCGGTAGAAGGTCTCCACGAATTCGCGGTAGTAGAACGAGCCTGTAAGACTCCCGTAGCATTCATGGAGCTTCGTGAGCTTGCAGCCCTTGGCGATGGCGTAGCGGACCTCATGCACGGTCCACCACCCGGAGACCTTGCCAATGGGGAAACACACCTCCCCGGAGCCCTCCCGCTTCACCGGCAACGGCGCGATCAGGATGGTGTCGGGAACGTCGATGTCGCAGTGGACGACACCGTAGAGTTCCTTCTTGGAGAGGAGGAGTCGCTTGGCTTTCGCGAGGGTCTTCTCCCCGAAGTTCAAATCCGCGGAGTCGGGGAATTTGTTGAGCATCACCGACGGGTACAGGGAGTTGATGTCGGTGTAGTAGATGTTGTCCCCGGTGGCGTGGGTCTTGAATAGCTCCACCCGACCACCGTAGTAGGCGTTGCGGGTCGCCGGCATCGAGCATTGCCAGTTCACGCCCCGGAGGACCACACCCTGCCAGATGGACACGCTGATGGAACCCAGCGTGGACTTCATGTTGGCTCCGTACTGGATGCAGATCCGCTCTGCCAGTGCCATCGCCTCGATGACGATCTCCACGTCGCGGAAGACGTACTCCTCGGACTCAACATCCATGGATAGCTTCTCGATGCCCAGAGACTTGCCGACCTTGGCCAGAGGCATGGGCCAGACGTTGCTGGAGTCGAGCAGGATGACGTTCTTCCATCGGGCGCGGACCAGCCGGTTGCCGACCAGTGTGATGTCCAGTTCGTCCAGCCGGTCCCGCCAGATGTTGCCGATGTCGTAGGCCAGATTGTGGGCGTAGACGCGTCGGGATTGGCCCCTACCCTCCAGCCACGCGAGGAAGGGTTCAACGTCCCAGACGTTCTCTTGGAAGCGGCCGCGCCCCCGCTTGCGCTTCAGCGTGGGCCGGTAATGGAATCGCTCGCCGGTCAGGGCGTCGATGGCGGCGATCTGCGTGCAGAACTTCTCGTAGCCGGGGTGGTCCTGATTGGCATCGGAGAAGTCCTTGCTGTTGTCCTCGGTGTCGAAGGCGATGAGGTCGCATTGGGTCATCGGGGTTCCTTTCCGGTGACGGTCTTCCAGTTGGCAATCGCTTTTGAGCAGTCAGAACACGGAGTCATGATGCTGATGGCGCAGGTGCATCCCCTCCTGTCTGTGAGCAGGTCACCTGCTTTGATCACATCGCCAAAGTTCTTGAGCGACATCTCAGCAGCCCAAACTCGCTTCGTGTCAGTGAGATCCATGAGGATTGCGATATGAGCCTCAAGCTCTTCCACATTGCGCTTCATGTGCGCGTGATCGTCTTTGTGGACGAGGACGTAGTCTGTGAGGTTCACGGGGTTGCCTCCTTGGCTATGCACCAAACCCGTATGGCGATGCTATTGTGACACCACTTTGCCAACTCATCCCCGGCCTGCTCAAGACCCTTGATGTGCTGCTTGAGAGCCTCGTTCTCCTTGTGGAGATCGAGAGCCTGATTGAAGAACATCTTGGACAAATCCGACTCAAGCTCGCCCGGAGCGAAGTTGTGCGTAATGTTCCAAAATACTGGACCATCCGCTAGCTGATGCTGCGGTTGCTGTTTCCCCTGTTGCATAGGTTATTCTGGTTTGTTTGTTACTCTCTGCACTGTCGGTGTGATTGTTACCGACGAAACTCTTGCGACCTCGTACTTGCGCTTCACCCACGGTTTGCCGCGGCGGGTCCACTTCGATTGAGGCTTGCCGCGGTTCTCTGGCAGGGCACCAACGCGTCTGGCTGATCCCCGTGAGACCAGACCCTTCTCCGACAGCTTCTCAGCGATGCCTGCGTACAGTCGCTTCTCGATGAACCCCTGATAGAGGCTGGCGGATGTCTCCTGCTCCTTCCGCTGACCGAATGCGTCCTTGTGTTCGATGGTGATCGTGGAGCCATCGGGCAGCTTCACCTCGGCATTCACCTCGTACAGGATCGGCACGTCCCCAACTTCCTTGGCCCCAAACGCCTTCTTCAGCATCTGCTGGGTGGCTCTGATCGTCTTGGGGACCACCTCCTCATGCCACCGCACATTGCCCGTCTTAGCGGTGACCACCACCGGCTTCACCAGCCGGTTGCCGGGGACGAAGAAGAGCTTCTCGGCCTTGCGGCGTGCCGCCTTGGTGCGGAAGTTAAGAGGGTCGATGGTCGAGGGCTTCAGTGCCGCCGGGGACTTCGTCTTGGGCTTCCTACGCTTTCCGGGCTCCGTTGGCTTGGTGTACTCGCGATAGGGTTCGACCTTCTTCGTGCGGGTCACATAGAGGGCGTACACCTTGCCCTTGTAGTTCTTTGGGACGCGGTCACCGGGCTTTGCGGTGCGCGTCTTGGTGGCTGCGATGAGAACGATTGATCCGAGTTCTGATTTGCGCGGTCGGAAGCGGCGTTTGGCGTCCTTGAACGCCTTTGCACGCTTCGCCTCCTTCTCCTGCGCGATCAGCCTCTTTCGGAATTCCCCCGGAGCAAACCTTCTCGGATTGTCCAATTCCTCCCCTGCTGGCATAGGACGAGGATCGTGAGTGCGTCCGGGTCGGAAGTCAACTCCCCTCCCCGCCCCGCCCCCCTCCGCTCCGCTGCGGGGCTGTTGGGTCGTCCCCTCCCTCCGGTCGGGCGACCCCCGGCACCCCGGTCCCCGTCCCCTCCCT